>WNFM01248825.1_pt1 | contig 10677 bp, 10 predicted proteins | sample 5400271 | NCBI WGS metagenome assembly WNFM01 (sample SAMN13153352, study PRJNA577476) | soil metagenome | isolation source: 60 cm saprolite on Douglas fir-dominated hillslope | place: USA:California | collected 2013-09-17 | reverse complement strand
TAATAGCCCGCACCTGTACACAGCAGAAGCGTGACGATCAAGACGCTTAACAACCCACTAATGGCGCGATAGCGCGGGATAATCGGCCGCGGCCTGGTGTACATTGGCGGCACATACACAGACTCTCCCTGGTCTGGGAGAGCAGGGAGTAAGGCGTTTATATTTTGTGCAGGCAGTGGCATCAATGAGCTTCCAGCTATGTTCGAACCTGGTTGGAACGGAAACGGAACCTGTTGGGCTTGATACGGAACTGGTAAGAGTGATGCTGGCTGCTGCTGTTCCGTCCGGGGCTGAAGTTGGAATGGCTGCGCGGAAGCCTGGTGTGCCTGGTCGCTCTGGGGCATTTGCGCGAGCAACCCGCTGGGATTAGCCCATGCATTTGTTGATGGCATACCACCCCCAAATCCGCTTTGCGTATTGCTAAGTAGAGGTGAAGGCGCACCGCAACGTGAGCAAGGAGCTTCGTTGTCTAAGCGAACAGTATTGCAAAATGTACAGAGCATCGTTGTTCTTCTACCTTTGTAATTGATCCTACGTGATTGATCTTATGTCATATCTATCACCAAGGTAACATCGGTTTATCACATGGTCAAGTTCTGTCTGCTTGTGTAGGGCAAAAAGGCTATATTCATCTTATATGAACGTATGTCATACTACATCTTGGATACGGACAATGCGGTAATTAGACCAAAAAACGCAACCAATATGCTCTGAATTTTAGCTCACCTTGAATCGTTGTTGCGAGCATGTTACCATTGTAGGGAGGGGTAAACTGCTGCAATCATCGTCTTTATTGTATCCTACCTGTTTACCTCTCATTTTTTATCATGCCAGAAACACAAGACCAGTGGTATAATCGGCAGGCAATTGAACAACTCGCCCAGCACATTCCTTTTGAACGGGACAGTGCCAGTAAATCGGAGCAAATTGAAATGTTGCGTGGACTGGTGTTGCGCTATGGTCGTACTATGGATCCTGAAATGTTTGGTTTCGAGGCCCGCAACGAGCTTATACGCCTGGGCTTGTGGAAGCGTATCGGTGCGCGTCCACCAGAGGAAGAAGGCTAGGAGAGTTTACTCCCCTTTGTGCTATGATAAGAGTGAAGAAAAGTTTTCATCATAGTATGTAGATAGTATGTAGTACGAAAAGGGGGCAACGATGCTCAGAGATACGCTGTTGTATCTGGCTCAAAATAATAATTTACGTGAATTTGTCGTCTCAAACCGGGCTACACGTGGGGTCTCGCGTCGCTTTGTCGCAGGAGAGGCTCTGGAAGAGGCTATCCAGGTGAGCCGGGTTCTCAACCAGGCTGGTATGCATGTCTCGCTCGATCACCTCGGTGAAAACGTCTCGGACGCGCAAGAGGCCAGGGCTACCGCACGCGGTTATCGTGACATTCTTGATTCCATTAAGCAAACTGGTGTTGATGCCAATATCTCGGTCAAGCTCACTGCCCTGGGCTTAGATATTTCGCCCGAGCTTTGCGAACAGAACGTCAGTGATATTCTGGAACATGCTCAGAAATACCAGATTTTTGTACGCATCGATATGGAAGGTTCGGCCTATACAGAACCAACGGTAGATATAACCTTGCGTATGCACCAGCAGTTCGAACACGTTGGGACCGTCATTCAAACCTGCCTCTACCGCAGTAAAAAGGATGTTGAGCAACTTATCTCTCAAGGTGTTCGTGTACGCCTGGTTAAGGGTGCATATAAAGAGCCAAAAACGCTCGCCTTTCAAAATAAAAGCGATGTTGACCACAATTATGTACAACTTATGCTGCTGCTGCTCTCAAGGGGGAATTATCCAGCCCTAGCAACTCATGACGAGGCTATTATCAATGCGGCCTGCAAGTATACACGTGATCATGGTATCAACAAAGATGCCTTTGAGTTTCAAATGTTGTATGGCATTCGCCGCGATCTGCAAGAAAAACTTGTGCGTCAGGGTTATAACATGCGTATCTATGTTCCATACGGCTCGCAATGGTATCCCTACCTTATGCGCCGCATGGCGGAACGTCCGGCAAACCTGGTCTTTGTCATGAGTAATGCCTTGCGTTAATCTGCTTATTGCTCATTAGCAAAGGAAATCACATTGACGACAATAACCACCAACACGTACGCTGTTTCTGCCGGTGTGGCAGATATTCGTCGCTATCCTGATGCAGAATCCGAATTGGTCACACAGGCCCTCCTAAATACACCTGCTCAGGCTGGTGAGATTGATGGCGGGTGGACACATGTTGCCCTTTCAGACTACGAGGGCTGGATTCGCACGAGCGAGTTGGAAGAACCTGTTTCCAAGGGTTTCTGCAAAGTTGGAGAAACATGTAGCACGCCTTTATCTCTGTTTGCCGTGGTTACCAGTCCATATGCCTCTCTTTACACGCATATGCAGGGTGACGATATCTTGCATATGGCGTATCTATCTACTGCCTTGCCGCTGCTGGATACAACCCATCCTGAACGCGTTCAGGTAGCCTTACCTGGTGAACAAACCGCGTGGCTTGAGCGCGGTAAAGTCGATATTCGCCAGCAGGAAAGTGTCTATCCCCTGACATCCACCCGGACGATTACTACTTACGCGCGCGCCTTTTTGAACCGTCCCTACCTGTGGGGTGGGACGAGCTGGGAAGGTATCGATTGCAGTGGTTTTGTACAGCTATGCTATCGCATGGGAGGATATATCATTCCACGTGATGCGGATCAACAGCATGATTTCTTGTCACATTGCGTCAAACGTGAAGATATACAGGAAGGTGACTTGATTTTCTTTGGCAGTGAAGCCATAACCCATGTAGCTATGGCTTTGAATAACCAGGAATATATTCATGCCGAGGGACAAAACTATAACCATGTTGTAATCAACAGTTTCGATCCCACTACTGAGCATTACTATCCACGCCTGGATGAAATTGTCTGGGCCGTTAAGCGTGTGGTGATCTAGATGCAGGCACGTACAGGAGATCCAGTCCTTCCTTGCGCAAAAGCCCCACCCCCAAAGTTTTTGTGAGAGGAAGAGTATCGAGTGCCCTCCACAATCAGTATTGATTCCAACTATCTCTCGAATGGGAATAATCCAGCTACATTCCTCCTGAGAGGAATCGGAGTTCCAGAAACTCTAATAGTAACAAACGCTGCCGACTACAGTTAAAGATAGAGATATTAATGTTTATGTTCCATTTAATATGATATTGAGAAGGATACGTAACCACAAGGTCAATTTTTATGCAAGGTTTCATGGTTCTGACGGTTTCGCGCATCAGAAATGCGACATCTAGAACGACCTTTCCAGGAAGTGAGCCTTTTTCATTACCGACGCAGCTAGAATGAGACGGAGCTGATTTGTGCCAGTAGCCAGTCGAGCACGAAGCCCCTCCCCCGCTGCCACCAGCCGTTTGATACCTGGCAGTGTCACCCTGCCTTATCTCAGTCTAGTCGCGTCGATTACAAAAAGGCTCACTTTCTGCTAATCAGGTACTCCCTGAAGAGATTGCAGGCTCTCGATTGAGAGGCTGAAGCTAGGAGACGAAGATGCGTTTCTGCTTTATCATTGAAGCACAATATCGAAATGAGCCTCTGCCCATTGTCATTGCGGATCAACTTCTAAAATGGGGTCATGAAGTTGATCTGTTGGAACCAGATGTGACTGTCACACGTTTGGATGATCTCACACAGCAGGGCTATGATGCCTACGTCTTGAGAACACAATCAGATGGTCCCGGAATGAGTATTCTAGATGCCGTAGAAGCAGTGGGTATCCCAACGATCAATAACTCGCGATCTATCCGCTTGGTACGCGACAAGGCCGTCGCTAGCGTATTTGCACGCGCTCATGGGGTGCCCATTCCACTTACCTACTTTGTTGCTCATCCACGTCTGCTTAAGCAGATTCCCGAGGAAAACTATCCTCTCGTTGTCAAACCTACCAATGGCAGTACCGGTCGCGGGATTTATCGAGTGGATAGTCCGGCTGACCTGGCAACGTTGGAGATAGCCGAAGCTAACCATTGTTTCTTCCTGGCACAAAGCTATGTAGACAATACTGGCTTTGATATTAAACTGTACGTCGTTGGTACAGAGGTCTACGCTGTTGCGAAGAGATCACCACTTCATCCTGACGTGGAGGTGGACAAACGACTTATTCCAATAACGCTAGAGCTACGGCAGTTGGCACTTCGTGTTGGTAAAATCTTTGGACTGGACATTTATGGTTTGGATGTAGTTGAGACATCTCACGGCCCTGTGGTAGTGGACATTAACGACTTTCCTAGCTTCGGACAGGTGCCACGAGCAGTGAAGCTCCTGTCAGCCTATGTCCTGCAAATTGCCTCACGCGCCGAGCTACAACATGCGGTCCGTATTAAACGCATGCAACGGCTCAGCACCACACGGGCTATGAGGCTGCTTAATGGAGGCCCCCTCAGAGCCACTGAAGACATTGTACGGGAAGAGAAGCATCCCTCTTAGATGAGGTGAGGTAAGTAGAACCCCATTATTGATTTCTGCCTAAGTTGCTAAACTTTTCCCTAAAGGCATAGACCGCGTCCACCAGTTAATGGGGGTTCTACCTCGCGATTAACTGCTAGAGCAAATACGGAGTTTTCACCATTGAGTAATGTATTAGATATCCGAAAAACCGTGCTAGTGAGTAATGTATTAGATATCCGAAAAACCGTGCTTGTTACTGGAGCTTCCAGTGGGTTCGGCAGGGCTACTACGCTGAATCTCGCCCGGCAAGGTTATTCTGTTATTGCAGTGAGCCGCTCCCTTGCACGCCTCGACGAATTAGCAGGTTTAGCTCAACACGAGTCACTGAAGATATCAACAAGAACTATTGATATCAGTGATCCAGAATCTGTAGCTAAGCATATGCCTGGTATCCTATCAGAAGTCGGCGAATTGGACGTGTTAGTGAACAACGCCGGCTACAGCCTAAGGGGATGTTGGGAATCTCTAACATTGGATGAGGTTAGATGCCAGTTTGAGACTAACTTCTTAGGACCATTGACCATGGCTCAGGCGGTTCTCCCACACATGCGCGAAAGAGGTAAAGGCTTGATTATCAACGTTGGCTCCATGGCAGCTCATGTAGGTAGGCCAGCAGGCGGTGCCTATGCAGCGAGTAAAGCAGCCTTAGCTAGTCTTACAAAAGTTATGCGCATGGAGGTCGAGCAGTTCGGCATACAGGTTGTTCTCCTTGAACCAGGCAAGTTTCGCACAAGATATAACGAGAATCGCGTGACGGGAACGCAAGTCTCCGATCCCCAATCACCATATCACACCTTAGTTCAGCGTATTAGAAAAAAACGTGAGTCTTCGAGAAACAAACAGCAGGCGGGCGATCCTGTCAAGGTAGCGAAAACAATAGCTCAGATACTCATGGCTCGCCAACCAAAACAACGATACGTAATCGGAGCTGACGCGAGAATATGGGACATGGCCGCGAAGTTCTTGCCCGACTCCATTCTTGAACTGCTCGTGAAGAAGGATTCAGGTCTTTGACAAACGGTTTGGCTTAGCGGAAATTTGGCATCTTATCAGAAAGGAGAAAGTGATAGAAATGAAAGTGGCAATAATTGGCGCAGGTGTGCAAGGACAGCGGCGTGGACAGATAATCCGTGAAACCCAGCATGACCAAGTTGTACTCGTGGCTGATATTAACGAAGAGGCAGCCGTAACCCTGGCTAGAGAGTTGGATTGTGCTTGGACATCTTCATTAGAGGAGGCAGTGAGCAATCACAACGCTCAGGCTGTTATCATTTGCACTCCCCCCGCGCTCCACGCCGATCTGGCTGTCCGTAGCATTCGCGCAGGAAAGCACGTGCTTTGTGAAAAACCACTGGCCACTAACTCTACCGATGCTTTACAAATGATAAGGGCAGCAGAGGATTACGGCGTTGTTCTAAAATGCGGTTTCAATCTGCGTCACCATCCAGGACTTGTTCAGTTAAAGAGATGGGTCGATTCCGGTGCTCTAGGCCACATCATATATGGTCGATGTGTGTACGGAAGAGCAAAGACTGTAAGTCGTGAACGCGACTGGCGAGCCCAGCTCGAACTAAGCGGCGGTGGTAATCTGATGGATCAAGGTGTTCATATCCTGGATCTTTTCCGTTGGTACATGGGTGACTTTCAGGATGGCACTGCATACTTGAGCACTTCAGTTTGGAACATAGCACCTATGGAAGATAATGCGTTTGTGTTGCTGCGAAGTTGCTCAGGGGGAGTTGCGCAGTTCCATGTGACCTGGACAGAGTGGAAACCACGGTTCGTTTTCGAGATCGTCGCCACTAATGGCTTAGCACGAGTTGAGGGACTCGGACGCGATTACGGAGTAGAGATGGCAACACTGATTCGGCGAAGTGCAGACAAAGCTCCCGAGCAAGAAATTATTGAATTTCCCAACAAGGATGTATGCTGGCACGAGGAGTGGAGAGAGTTTACCAGTGCCGTGAAGGAAAAACGGCAGCCTCTAGGGAACGGATTCGATGGATATGCTGCTTTACGTATGATCGAAATGCTGTATGGTACAAGCAATTCGAGTAATATTGACAGGGTAACAGCCGAAATTTGACGCACACTTACCGCTACGAGCGCTATTGCACAGGAAGAGAAGCATTCTCTGATATGAGATCAGGGGGGAATAACTTATGAACATCTGTCTCATCATGGATAATCCAGAAACTCCTCGTCATCCTGTAATCGGTGTGGCACTGCACAGACTGAGAACTACACATACCGTGCGGTTACTCGACGTGCGTATGCTGACGAGTGCTCAAGCTATCGCACAAGAGGAGATGCATTCACAGGCTGACCTCTACCTGCTGAAGTCACATGCGCCACAAGCATTGGATGTTGCAAACTACCTGGAGCAGCGTGGCGCATTCGTGGTCAATAGTTGGGCGGCCTCAGTGACATGCCAGGATCGCGTTCTGATGGCACAACGCATGCACAAGGCTGATCTCCCCTGGCCGCACACCTGGAACTTCGCTACCCTGGAGGACCTATTACAACGAGATGATGTGCTCTCAACGTTACCATTTCCCCTCATGATCAAGAGCCACTACAGCCATCGCGGAGATCTGGTGGACAAGGTGCATAATCTCGAAGAGTTACAGGCGTTGGCACCGCAATGGAGTCAAGAACCAGTTCTGCTCCAGGAATTCGTAGCAGGGGATGGCTGGGATATCAAGGTATGGGTGATCGACCAGCAGCTCTTCGCGGCGCGTCGTCGCACACCTCTAGAACCACATGCATCCAAAGAAGATGTTCCGCTCTCAGTGGAGGAACTGCTGAACGAGTGGGTACAGATCACGCTGGAGATTGGTCGTGTGTTCAATCTGCGGCTCTATGGAGTCGATCTGCTGGTGACGGAACGCGGACCGATCATTGTGGATGTCAATGCGTTCCCAGGCTTTCGTGGGGTACATGGTACCTCCAGTGCACTGGTCGCTCTAGTAGAACAATTAGGCAAGGAAAAGTAGGTTGTATGATGAGTCGCACTTCTATAGATGCCAATATAGATGCCAATTTGTCCATTCCGGACCTCCCTGCGGTGCTCGTGCACCTCTTCGAGCGGGCACAGCGTCCGCTCTTGCCAGGCTCACAAGGGCTGCCCAGGTTGTTCGTGCGCTATCTACGCCGCAAACCGGGGCGAGGTCTTGCGCTCATCTGCTCCGTTGATGAACCATGTTCCTCTCCGAAAACCCTTGCCACTGATCCCAACCGCTTAGTCAGCTTGACCCTTGACGAGCAAGCCTTGGATGGAAATCACATTCGTTTCAATGCCGCCCAGGTACAACAGGCACCGTTAGAGATACAATCATCGGGGGTGCTGCGCGTCCATGATTTGGGGCTCTCTGTACAGGCATTTCCTGCAGATGGCGGCCTTCCGGCATTGGCAGCCAGTTGTGATACGACGCCACGCAGTCTGCTGTTTGAGTCACTACAATCAGCAGCACAGATACAGTTGCGCTCTCCGGCATGGCGTCTCATTTCTGCTAATGGGGACCCAGTGCGCTACAAACCTGCCAACCGCTACGTGATACGTTATCACCTGCTGTTAGAACACCTCCAGCACCTCCAGCCTACTGCTGGCACCTCTCAGAGAGAGCTGACGCTCTTTGGGAAGGTCTACGCCGATCCCGCACAAGCGCATCGTCTTCAGTCGTGGCAGCAGCAACTCTATGAGGAGCAAGAGAGAACCGGAGACATCCCCGTGTTGCCCCGACCACTGGGCATGATCGATGCTCTTGGCTTGACCCTCAACGAGGCAGTGCAACCCACTAAAGAGAATGAGCAGCACGCCGAGGGGCGATGGGGCGTGCTGCGTACCGGCACAAATGCATTCCAACCGCAGTTGGAGCGTGGATACGGCGGCGAAAGTATCCAGGTCATCATTCCAAACGAAGAACTACGGCTCACAGCACAAGCGTTAGTCCGTTTCCACAACAGTACAGTCCGCCCCAACGAGGACGCACCGCGTACAGGGGCAAAAGAGGCAAAACGTATCAGGGAACGAGCAGCACTCATCGCGGGGCATACTCCCACACATGCTGGGGAAGTACAGCAACTGGCCCAACAGCTTGCCACGTACTTGGAGACAATGCAACCAGCCACCTATCGTCTTGCACATGGAGCGTTTAGACCAAGCCAATTACTCTTTCACAGTCACCATGTCTTTGTGGTTGACTTTGATGGCCTTTGTCTCGCCGATCCAGCGCTCGACGTGGGCTACTTTCTAGCCTACCTGCACCCCAGTGGATTCTGGTATCAACGCTCTGGGATGCACCAATGGTTTGAAGCAGCAGCGGAGCACTTCTGTCGTGCGTATTGTCAGGCCATGCTTGAACACGGCGTAGTGCAAGCTACGATTGATGGCATCCTGGAACGCTCGCGGCTCTACGAGGCTGCCATCCTTTTCAAAATTGCGGCCCGGCGTGTCAATCGCCTCAACAGTCCACGCCCCCAAGAACTGTCACGTATGCTCAATCAGATTGCCGCATACCTATCAGAGGCAAGGAGGAACTGGGCTTGGATCAGTACCAAATGAATATTGCAGAAATAAAAGCGCTCGCTGTTGATGCTGGAGGAGTGATTCGTAAAGATGTAGATCCTCAAATGCATACTTATTTTCAAAGTCTATTAAAAGTTAAAATAGATATATATGAAAAGGTTTGGCATCAATTATATCCATTACTTTCAACTGGTCAAATATCGGAGGATGAATTTTTCAACAAAATGCATGCTCTAACAAAATCACCCGCATCTGACTTGTTTCTCTTTGCAGAGTCAGTGACTGCAGAATTAAGAAGATTATTCCAAGCAAATAAAAATGTTTTAGGAATGATTAGAATTGCAAAGGACAGAGGTTATAAACTGGCATTAGCATCGAATAGTCATCCAATGCAAGCTAGAGTTGATGAAGAAAAAGGGATGTATGATATATTCAATGTTCGTATACTGTCACATGAAATAGGAGTTAAAAAGCCTGATCCCAAATTTTTTGATATTATTGCAAGAAAACTAAGCATTCGGCATAGAAATATAGTTCTTATTGATGATAGGAAGGAAAATATAGAAGGTGCCATGAGTACAGGAATGCCGGGAATTATATATTTAAATACACAGCAAATGAGAAGTGATTTACGAATATTAGGTGTAGATATAGCAGATACTCTTAGACGATAGGGAAGTGTATTTCCCGCAGTATTGGTGATTTCTTGTGGGCCATTTGCCCAGGAACCATCCAAGATATGTTCTGATATAAAGCCTTCCCACATCTGCATCCTCGAAGAACGCTTACTTGTAGGCTCAAATGTGCCTGCCGAAACCACCCGTGTATTGTTAAATATTCTCGAGGATGTCTTCCACCGGTTAAATGGCTCTGCCGTTGCCATTGATAAAGAAGCGAGCTAGCATACCTGGTCAAAGCCTACTTTCCTGTCAGTGAGCGGGAAACTGGCTTGCATTATTGCGTATATAGGCGCTTAAGAGCGGCTTGGCACGCTGGAAATACGTTTTTGCCGTGGCTGTTGGCATATTCAATGCCTGCGCGATTTCTGAAAAGCTGAATTGAGCAACGTAGCGCAGAAAAATCACCGCACGAAATTTGGGCGGTAGAGTCTGAATCGCCTGCCACAGAAATTGTTGTAGATCGTGGCGTTCCGCCAATTCTTCTGGCAAAGGATTGGTATCCGGAATGTTCGCCACTGGCGAACATTCATCCTCTTCATTACCCGCTTCTAATTCAGAGAAGTGAACATTACGCCTGCGTTTACGCTGACGGATGTTGTCCAGGCACCGATTACGTGCTACCTGAAATAACCACGGCTTCAGCGGCTCCCCGGTACGTATAGAGGGCAACGAAAGATAAAGCTGGAGAAATACTTGCTGTAAAATATCGCATGCCTGGTCATAATCTCCCAGGAAGTGGTAGATAAAACTAAAAAGTGACGTGCTATAACGTTGAACCAGGGTTTCAAATGCCCATTGATTTCCGACGAGAGCCTGTTTTATTAACATGCCATCAGGCGTTTCCTGGATGTGGAGAGACTCATTTATCTGGCTCTGCATAGCTAACACCCTTGCTAGTCTTCATTCGATTTCGAAGAAGTCTACTTGCTCTCCGTATTGTGTTGCCATTGCTCGTAGTCAACGAAAACGCCAT
>WNFM01184812.1_pt4 | contig 10677 bp, 9 predicted proteins | sample 5400271 | NCBI WGS metagenome assembly WNFM01 (sample SAMN13153352, study PRJNA577476) | soil metagenome | isolation source: 60 cm saprolite on Douglas fir-dominated hillslope | place: USA:California | collected 2013-09-17 | reverse complement strand
GCCGCCGTTTTCCATCGTCTCCTCAACTGTTCGCTTCCGTGGAACTCCTCACTTCGCGCTACGGGATAACCCAACGCCGGCGATCATCACCGCCATCGGCCAGCATAATAGCAGTACCTTGGTCAGGCTCAGCAAAATCCCGTTGGGGGTCCATGCGATGAAGTCCACGATCTGCAGCATCGCCATGCCTAACGCGCTTATCCAGCCCAAAGATTCCGCGGCGCCGGAATTCCATGCCGCACCCGCTTCCAACCACAACGCCCACAATTGCAGGAACAGCGCCGCACCGCCAATCGCCAGCAATACTCTTCCTGCTTTCTGCCTCCGCGCCGTATGGCCTTTCATGACCGCAACCATTGCCGCCTCCGCACCCGCTATTCCTTGCGGGCAAGCTCAGATTAAGGGCGGCGGAGTTGGCCGGCACCTGCAATTCGGCGGGTGTCTCCCGCTTACCGGCGAATAGCGGAATGCCCCCGGCCTGTGGATTAGCCGTTATCGGCCCGGGAGAGGACTTCGCCCAATGCAGCCGCTCCACGCGGCATCGGCCTTATTTTTCGTGGCTGTTGGATATCGCTTGCAAATGCGAAGCTTTGCCACTACTTTATCGGGCACGGCCGCGAGTTCAGGTGCTTCATCCTCTCAGGAGAAACTGAAGATGAGTCTTAGTCCCACTCACCCAGCCTATGTCCGTGTGCACCGTTTGCGCTGGTTGTTTTACGTTGTGCTTGCATTGTTCGGAGGTTCGCTCACGTTTGTGGGCGCGCACGCCCAGCAAAAGGCCACGCAGGAAGCCACTTTTCGCAAACTGATCGACGATTATTGCACAGCGTGGAGCACGGGAAATCCCGACAATCCCGCGAAATTCTATGCCAAAGAAGATGGACTGATCTTCTACGATGTCGCGCCGTTCTCCTACCACAACTGGAACGAATACCACACGGGCGTGCAGAAGAATTTGTTCGACAACATTACGGCAGGGAAGCTGACCGCCGGAAAAGATCTGAAAGTCACGCGACGCGGCAACATTGCCTGGGCCACCGTCCCGATGCATCTGTCACTCACCTTCAAGGACGGCAAAACCACCGAATCGGAAATCCGCTACACTGGCATCTGGGAACGTCGCGGGCCAACCTGGTTGCTGGTGCACGAGCACTTGTCGGCGCCGATGAGCTGAGCGGATCGGTCCGGGCCGTCCTAAAATCGAAGAGAGGTTCCTCGCTTCGCTCGGCATGACGGCATAGCCTATAGACGATGTGGAATGCTCTGACTTACTACTGGATTGCGGCGCGCGGTTACCGCCTGCGTCCGTGGGACAGCCCGTATCTGCGCTGGCGCCTTGAAACGTTCCTCGGTAAAGAAGCGGAAGGTCTCTCCGCATCGCAATTTTTGCAAGTTCTCTGGAAATACCGCCACAACATGCAGAATTTTGTGGACTGGGCGGCCGAACGCCGCCGTATTCAATCCCGCACTCGTTCGAGCTAATTCTCAACCTTCCTCAGGCCGCGCCGCGCGCCCGGCGTTATACTCCATGCAGGACTTCGCGTACAGGTAGTGCTATCGCGAGGAAGCATGACCACTCTTCCGATCGTCGCCGAAACCACGTCGCTGCACGAAGCGCAGTGGTGGGAGCGCGACTCTGACGGCCGCGCGCACTGTTACCTTTGTCCACGCCACTGCCACATCGGAGAAGGCCAGTCGGGCTTCTGCTTCATTCGGGTCAATCGTGGCGGCAAGCTTTACAGCCTTGGATACGGAGCGCCCGCCGCGCTGCAAGTTGATCCCATCGAAAAAAAACCGCTCAATCATTTTCTGCCGGGCACCCGCGTCTTCAGCATGGGCACCGCGGGTTGCAACATGGGCTGCTTCTTTTGCCAGAACTGGGACATTTCCAAATCACGCCAGGATCAAGTCAACGCGCGCGATGTTCCTCCAGAAGAAGTTCCGCAGCTTGCACTTCGTTATGGTTGCAATTCGCTGGCTTTCACCTACAACGAGCCGACCATCTGGGGCGAATACGTCATCGACATCTGCCGCGCCGCAAGGTCCTACGGCCTCAAGACCGTCATGGTCACCAACGGTTACATCACCCGCGAAGCCTTTCACGATATCTACGATCATATTGACGCTGCCAACGTCGACTTGAAAGCATTCACCGAAAATTTCTACGGCAAAATCACGCTCACTCACATGCAACCGGTTCTCGACACGCTTTTGTTGCTGAAAAAAGAAACGCCGGTGTGGTTCGAAATCACCAATCTGATAATTCCAGATTTGAACGACGACCCCGAGGAAACAAAGAAACTCGCTGGCTGGATCCTGAACAATCTTGGTCCGGACGTTCCGCTGCATTTCACCGCGTTTCATCCCGATTTCAAGTTGCAGAACAAGCCGCCGACACCGCCTAAGACATTGCACCGGGCGCGACGAATCGCGCTGGAGGCTGGCCTGCACTTCGTCTACGAAGGAAACATCGTGACCGACGCGGGATCTACTTTCTGTCCGCAGTGCAATCTGCGGGTTATTCGACGTTCCTGGCACAAGGTCGAGGAGAATCTCCTCAAGGATGGGAAGTGCGCGCGTTGCAATTGCGCAATTCCGGGCGTTTGGGCGTAAGCGCAGAGAGAGAAAAGAAAGAGAACATAATGCAGAGGCGCCCCGATCAAGAATCGGGGTAAACGCCGCGCGTAGAGATCTGCTGAGAAGAGTCACTTCGGAACGTAAGTGTAGTATCCCGGGCCGACGCGCATGCCGTGATGCCACGCACCAGGAAAAGCCCACATTACCAGAGCTCCTAAAATTGATTGCCCGATCACTAGCGGAATAATGTTTCGCTCGCGCGCGAACAGCCAGCACATCGCGGTCCCTCCAATAAATGTCAGCGGAACCAGCACCGGATTGGGCCAGTGCAAGGCCCCAAATAGAAGGCCCGCCACGACCGCAGAGACTGCCGGACTGTTCAAACCCTTCAGCAGGCGGTTCATGGTCAATGACTGCAATCCGATTTGTTGCAACAGGCAAAATGCAACGTAGCCGATAAAGCGCTTAGGTACCACAAAATGCGCTGGCATGCGGTGCAACGCTCCCAGCGCCACGCCGGTAACGCCAAGCGCCAGCATGAAAATTAAGAACACTGGAGCAGCGCGTCGCGACGCTGCGATCAGATTATCGGCTCGCCATCCAATCGTTTTTGGCGCGTCGCGGTGAAGAGCAAAACTCACCAGCAGCCACACCGGGAAAACTATCCAGGTCTTCGCGCTGGCCTCACGCCACCGCCACATATACATCGCCACAAACGCCGAAAACGCCAGCGTTTCCAGCACATTCAAGATCGAAACAACCATAAGGTATCCGTTGGCCACTTATACCGCGGCGGCAGCGCCGTTCAAAAAATACTATGATGTTAGTGATGGGGCGTTAGTTTTCTTGGGAGAACTTATGCCAGAGAATTCGCATCGCGTGGTCATTCTTGGTGGCGGTTTTGGCGGCCTGTCCGCGGCCCAGGCGCTGAAGCGCGCTCCGGTGCAGGTCACGTTATTTGACCGCCGCAATTTTCATCTCTTCCAGCCGCTTTTGTATCAGGTCGCTACTGGCTCGCTCTCTCCCGGCGAAATCGCCGCGCCGCTGCGCAGCGTACTGCGCCGCCAAAAGAACACGGAAGTGCTGCTCGGAGAAGCGGACGACATCGATCCGCAAAACAACCGCTTGAAATTGCGCGATGGAGGCGAATTCGAATACGACTCCCTGATTGTCGCCACCGGATCGCAAACTTCCTACTACGGTAATGACTCCTGGCGCGAAGCCGCGCCGAGCCTGAAAACTATCGAGGAAGCTACCGCCATCCGCCACAAAATTCTGCTGGCGTTCGAATGCGCGGAGCGTGCGGCCACCGAAGAAGAAGCTCGCGCCTGGCTGACGTTCGTGATCGTGGGCGCCGGCGCTACCGGTATGGAACTCGCGGGCGCACTGGCAGAAATCGCGAACGAAACGCTCAGACACGATTTCCGCCGCATCAATCCAACTGAAGCGCAAATTCTTCTGATGGAAGGCGGGCCGCGCGTACTGACCGCGTTTCCCGAAGACCTTTCACAGAAAGCCGAGCACCTGGTCGAGCGGCTCGGCGTCAGAGTCCTAAAGGGCGTGAAAGTCACGCGGGTCGATAACGAAGGCGTGACGTTCGAACGGGGCAGCGCCATCGAAACCATGCGCGCAAAAACTGTTCTGTGGGCGGGCGGCGTCACCACCAATAAATTTGGCCGCACCCTTGCCGCACGCACCGAGGCGCAGACCGATCGCTGCGGCCGCATTCAAGTCACGCCGCAGCTCACCATCCCCAATTTTCCAAATATTTTCGTGGCCGGCGACCTGGCGCTTTCCATCGATAAAGATGGCAAGCCGCTCCCCGGCGTTGCCCAGGTCGCCATGCAGGGCGGCGCATACGCAGCAAAGGTGATTCGCGCGCGTCTTGAGAAAAAGCCCGAGCCTCTGGCCTTCCACTATTTCAACAAGGGCGACATGGCGGTCATCGGCCGCGCCGCCGCCGTCGCCAATATTTTCGGCTTTCATATTTCCGGATGGCCGGCCTGGCTGATCTGGCTTTTCATCCACCTGATTTACATCGTGGAATTTCAATCGCGCATCCTCGTATTTATACAATGGGGCATTCAGTTCCTGACCTTCAGTCGCGGCGCGCGTCTAATCACCGGAGACGACGTCACGCAGCCGCGCGAGCCGTAGTAGACTGTCCGCCCTGGAGAAACTAGTGACCGATTGCCGCGAAGCCGCACCCGCCCGTTCAAACTCCGCAAAATTTCTATTCAACACTTTCTTAACGACCGCGTTCTTGCTATGTGCACTGCCAATGCAGTCACCGGCGCAAGAAATCAGCCCTGACGCCTATTCCGGCCTGCGCTGGCGCTTTCTTGGCACCCACCGCGGCGGGCGCGTCACCGCCGTCGCGGGGATCGCTGGTCAACCAAACATTTATTACGCGGGCACTCCGAATGGTGGTGTGTGGAAAACCGATGACGACGGTCGCACTTGGAAACCGATCTTCGACGCCGTTCACGTGGCCTCGATCGGCGCGATTGCCGTTTCGCCTTCCAATCCCAACATCATCTACGTCGCTACTGGTGAACAGGGAAGAGGCCGCGGAGTTTTCAAGTCCACCGACGCCGGAGCAACCTGGTCCAGCGCAGGGCTGGCCGAGGAACATTTCCTGAGCTCGATCATTGTCGATCCGAAAAATCCCGACGTCGTAATCGTGGGCGCCTTTGGCAGCTCGATCAAAACCGAACCGCGCGGCCTCTTCAAATCAACCGACGGCGGCAAGTCCTGGACGAAAACTCTTGCTGACGCCGACAGCTCTTCCGGCGTGGCCGATATTTCCGCCGCTCCCGATAACGCGCAGATTTTGTACGCCGCGCTGAATCCGCCTCCCGGTGAACCCGGCGAACGCGATCAACCCGGCGATTCACGCATTTTCGTTTCGTCCGACGAAGGCTCCAGTTGGAAGCAAACCGGCACCGACGGCCTGCCCGAAAAGGGTCGCGGGCGCATCGGTCTCGCGGTCATTCCCGGAACTGCTGGCCGTGGCGTTCTTGCGATCATGAATCCGGGGCTCTTCCGTTCGAACGACGGCGGCGCCACCTGGCAGCAATCCACCAAGGATCCGCGCATCCTCGGCAGTTGGTATTTCAGCCGCGTCTATATTGACCCCAATCATCCGCAGATTGTTTACGTCGAACAGACCTGCACCTATCGTTCGAATGATGGCGGCAAAACCTTCTTCGCGTTTCGCGGCGCGCCCAGCGGAGAAGATCATCACGTGTTGTGGATTGCTCCCGAAGGTTCGAATCGCATGATCCTTGGCACTGATCAAGGCGCGATCATCAGCGTCAACCGCGGCGAAACCTGGACCGACTGGTACAATCAGCCGACCGGCCAGCTCTATCACGTCACCACCGACAATACTTTTCCGTATCATGCCTACGCCGCACAGCAAGACAGCGGCACCATCGTCGTTCCCAATCGCAGCGACTACGGCGCAATCAACTATCGCGACTGGTTTTCCAGCGGTGGCTTCGAAAGTGGCTACATCGCTCCCGATCCGCTCAATCCGAATATCGTTTATTCGATCGGCTGGTTCGGCACCGTATTTCGCCTTGACCGCACCACCGGGCAGCTCGCGACTGTGTTTGTTCCGCCGGCGAATTACAAGACAGTTTGGGAAACGCCACTGGTTTACGATCCGCGCGATCCGCACGCGCTCTACTACGGTTCGCAATTTTTGCTAAAAACTTCTGATGGCGCTCTGACCTGGAATGTCGTGAGCCCGGACTTGGGTTCCTCGCCGCAGCATCCTGCCGAAGTCAAGAAACCGGCCAACGGCCATTCGCCTGATCCGGGCGAAGAGAAATTCACCGACGCCAAGGACAAAGATGCGGCGCAGTTCGCCCGCGGCGGATCGATCCACTCCATCGCTCCATCTCCCGTGGAATCGGGAATGATCTGGATCGGCATGTCTAACGGCCTCGTACAACTCTACCGCGGTGGTAACTGGCAGGACGTAACTCCGCCGGGCTTGCCCAAGGGTAGCGACATCCGCTTGGTCGAAGCTTCTCCGCACGACGGCAACACTTCCTATGCCGTGGTCACCGTACGTCGCGACGACCATCCCTATCTCTTCCGCACCCACGACGCCGGAAAGACCTGGACCAAGATCATTAACGGCTTGCCCGAAGATGAGCAGGCTACCGCCTTGCGCGAAGATCCCAAGCGCAAAGGTTTGCTCTTCGCCGGAACTCAGACCAACGCTTATCTTTCCTTCGATGACGGCGACCACTGGCAGACCCTGCAGATCAATCTGCCCGCTACTCCGGTCAACGATTTTGCAATTCACGGTGACGATCTGCTCGCCGCCACCTTCGGACGCGGATTGTGGATTCTCGACGACATTTCTCCGCTACGTGAGCTCGACGCAAAACACGCGTCCGCGCAAGTTCATTTCTTTAAGCCGCAAACCGCCATGCGCGTTCGCTGGGACAATCACGAGGAGACTCCGCTCTCGCCGGAATTTCCCGCTTCCGAGAATCCTCCCGATGGCGCCACTCTCTATTACTCGCTGAAGTCCGCCGCCAAAGCTGAAATCACGCTCGACATTCTCGATTCGAAAGGGAATCGCCTTCGCCACTATTCCAGCAGGACTCCGGCCTCCAGCGGTTTGGTTGGTAACGCTCCCGATTACTGGTTCGCGCCCCCAGTGGTTCTCGATACCACGCCGGGCCTCCATCGCTTCGTCTGGGATTTACGCAGTGAAGATCCGCTCACGCTGACTTACGGCTACTTCGGCGGCAAGCTCGACTACATTGAATACACCTTGCCCGACCATTCTATTCCCGGCCAAACGCCGCGCCAGCAGCCACCCGGCGCATTGATCCTGCCAGGCACCTACGAAGCGGTACTCACCGTCGACGGCAAGAAATATCAGCAAAAGCTTGATGTGGTTCTCGATCCGCGCGTGCATGCTTCTGCGGCCGATTTGGCCGACCAGTGGAACCTGGCACACTCCATCGCTGCTGCCATGGCCGCCAGCTACAACGCCTACAACGAATTTGACGCACTGCGCTCCGCCGTCGTGCAGCGCCAAGCTGCCTTGAAGGACAACCCACAGGCTAAAGAGCTACTCGATACGCTGGCTAAGCTCCAGAAAAGCGCCACCGAAATCGGTGAAGGATCCTCGGAGATCCCCGGGCTCGGCCCGATGAATCGCGACATCTCTCGTTACTTCTTGATGGTTGAGTCCGCCGACATCAAGCCCGGCCCATCGGCCCACCAAGCCGCCAGCGAAGGGTGCGTGGCCTTACAAAAAAAATTGGAAGCCTGGCGCAAGCTCAATCAGGAAGATCTTCCTGCGGTTAACCACCAATTGCAGGCCGCAAAGCTCGGTGCTCTGCCGGTCGCCAGTCCGAGCACTGCGCCGCTGGCCTGTGCGCCCTAGTACGCTACAGTAATTGCTACCACTAAAGTAAACAGCTGGTACTACATCCCGATGGTACGCTGGTCCCTGAAGTACCTTTCTTCGATTTAGGGTAATCTTCCGATTGCCCCACATACCTCGCTCGCATAGAATCACAATCCCCAAGCCGTATCTTCAGGTGTTCTGTGACCACTGCCGGCGCTTCGAAAGGCTACGATTCTCTCTTTGGCTCCTTCGGTTTGAAGGAGAACCCTTTCCATGTTTCGCCCGATCCGCGCTTCCTGTTCTCCGGCCAGGCTTATCAAACCGCCATCGCCGAATTGATGTTCGGCGTGCAGACGCGCCGGGGCCTCCACGTTCTGACTGGCGAAGCCGGCACCGGCAAAACCACTCTGATGCGTTGCTTCCTGCAATGGCTCGCAGATCGCCACTTTTCGAGCTCCTATGTTTTTCACACCCACCTTGCCCCGGCCGAGCTTTTCGAATTCATCTTGCGCGACTTTGGTGTTCCGATAATCGATTCCGCCAGAAAGACCGATCTGCTGGCGACTCTCCAGCAATGGCTACTCTCGCGCCAGGCACTTGGCGATACGCCAGTTCTGATCATTGACGAGGCTCAGGCTCTTTCCATTCGCACCCTCAGCGAGTTGCGGCTGCTCTTGAATCTCGAGAACCTCACAGGAAAGCTGCTGCAAATCGTATTGGCAGGCCAGCCAGAACTCACCGAAAAACTTCATCGCCCGGAACTCGGCGCGCTTCGCCAGCGCATGATGGTGCACTGCCGCCTGCCGGTGCTGACGCTTGAGGACACCGCTCAGTACATCGACGCGCGGTTGCGTGGCGCCGGCGCCACCGATCCGCGGATTTTCTCTCCTGAGACCGTCCAGACTCTCTATTCCTACGCGCGCGGAATACCCCGCGTTACCAATCTGCTGTGCGAACGCGCCATGATCGGTGCTTATGCCGAGCATCAGACAATCGTGTCGCCCGCCCACGTCCGCAAAGTTGCGGCCGAGTACGATCTCGAAGGCGAAACCGGCCCGAGCGCTTTGATTGACATTGCGTTGCCACCACGCGAGCGCGACCCTGCCAAAATTCCACCAGTCGTGGTGCCACCAAAATCGATCGCCGAGCGGCCGGTGATTGCAGCCAAAGCTCCCGTTATTGTTCCGGCGATGAATGTGCTTCCTGCGACGCACGCGCCGGTATCGCCGTCCACCCTCGCTTCTACTCCCGCACCCGCGGTCTGGTTCGCACCAACACGCGCTCCCGTGCCCCAGCCGCCCAAGCCCAAGGAAAAACACTCCAAGGAATTTATTGTGGAATTCTGCCTGGACTCCGCACAGCAAAAGGAACTTCCCAAGATTGTTGACGGATTCGATTGGCGAAAATATCGCCCGGAAAATCCGTTTAAAGGATACTGGAGCGAGATTTCGAGAAGCTTTCGAAGTGACTCGAAAGAACTCTACTCGTTCCTGGCAGTGCGTATCAAATCTCTCGCGCCATACCTGGCCTCGTCCGCCCGCAAAATTCGCTTGCCGAGCCTGAACGTGCGCCGCAATTTGTTCGGCTCGCTGACAAACTGGTTACGCACGCCACTGAATAAGCACCGGCCTCGCGTACCTTCCGCTACCCCACCAGCGCGCGCCGGAAAAACGTAGCGTCGCTTTGAAAAACTTACTCTAAAATCCCTTCGGCCGCTCATGCTTTACGGCAAAGCTCGATTCCAGCGCCAGCCCCGCTTCGGCAAGGCGGCCTTCTTCAAATAGTTTTCCAATTAACGTAATGCCGTGCGGGACCCGCCGTGCCGGAGAAAACTTTGGCAACGGATGCTCCGGATCCGGGGCCCAATCGCTCCGAGCTTGCGTCACTTCCACAAATCCCGCCCGCAACGTTAGCGACGGATGCCCGGTAAAATTGGTGATCGTCAGCATTTCATCCCGCAGCGACGGCACCAACAGCAAATCCACCTGCGAAAATATCCGGTCCATCTCTAGCGCCACTTTCCTCCGCATGCGGTCCGCTTGTACAAAATCCACCGCCGAAAGAAACCGCGTCTGCCGAAATAGATTCGGCCACGAATCGTAAGTCTGCATCTTCAGTTGATCCACACCGTGGCTCAACGTCAACTCTTCGAACGACGCCGCACCCTCCGCGAATAAAATGAGTTGCAGCGAATCATACGGCCAGTCCGGCAGCGACACTTCGACCGGCACCATCCCAACTCTTTTCACCGTCTCCAGTGCCGCGCGATCCACGTCCGTCGCTGGATCTTCTTTCATCCAGGCAGGAAAGTAACCCACCCGCAAACCTTTCACGCTCGTGCCCGCGTCAAAATCTAATTTACTTGGCACGCAGTTCACATCTCCAGGGTCCGGCCCGGAGATCGCCTCCAGCACCAGCAGCGCGTCTTCAACCCCGCGCGTCATCGGCCCCAATTTGTCGAGCGACCAGCACAGCGTCATCGCTCCAGTCCGCGGCACTCGGCCATACGTCGGCCGCAGTCCCGTCACGCCGCAGCGCATACTCGGCGATACGATGCTCCCGCCAGTCTCACTGCCAATCGAAAATCCCACTAACCCTGCAGCCGTCGCAGCGCCCGGCCCCGCGCTTGATCCCGACGCTCCTTCCTCTGGCAACCACGGATTCACCGTCTGCCCGCCGAACCAAATATCGTTCAACGCCAGCCCTCCCAGACTCAC
>WNFM01002024.1_pt1 | contig 10677 bp, 10 predicted proteins | sample 5400271 | NCBI WGS metagenome assembly WNFM01 (sample SAMN13153352, study PRJNA577476) | soil metagenome | isolation source: 60 cm saprolite on Douglas fir-dominated hillslope | place: USA:California | collected 2013-09-17 | reverse complement strand
GCAACAAAAACCCGGCGCGGTCTCCCGCCCGGGCGGCTGGCGTACTTTCGGTGAATACGCTTTTCTGGAAGATTCTCGTTACACGAGTCAAGAGGATTATGAGGGCAATTTGATGCGGCGGAGTTTCTTGCGTTTCCTACGGGGTAGGGCGGCCTGGCGAGGGGCGGGAGAGACTCTATCTCAACGCCTCACGCCTTAGCGCGCGAGGCTGCGCGCGCGGGACACGCTATCGTGCCTGCATCAGCGCAGCGACATGGGCGGAGGCCGAATTCGCCAGGCCTTCAAGGTCGTAGCCCCCTTCGAGCACGGACACGATGCGGCCTCCGGCGCACGCGTCCGCAACCTCCATGAGCTTGCGGGTCGCCCAATCGAAATCAGCTTCGAGCAGGTTGAGGTTGGCGAGGGGGTCGCGCATGTGAGCGTCAAAGCCTGCGGAGATCACGATCAGGTCCGGCCGGAAATCCCGCAGCCGCGGCAGGATGACGGTTTCGAAGGCGGCACGAAACTCGTCGCCGCCATCGCCGGGACGCAGCGGCGCGTTCACGACGGTGTTGTGCTCGCCACGCTCGCTCAGCGCGCCGGTGCCGGGATAGAGCGGCATCTGATGGGTCGAGCCGTACATCACGGTGCGGTCGGACCAGAAGATGTCCTGCGAGCCATTGCCGTGGTGCACGTCGAAGTCGACGACGGCGGCGCGCTCGATGCCGTGTTTTTTCTGAGCGTGGCGGGCAGCAATGGCGGCGTTGTTGAAGAGGCAGAATCCCATCGGGCGCGCGGTCTCGGTGTGGTGTCCGGGCGGGCGCGTGGCGACGAAGGCGTTTGCGGCCTTGCCGGCCATTACTTCGTCGACCGCGTGCACGGCGCCGCCCGCCGCGCGCAATGCGGCCTCGAAGCTCCCGGGCGACATTGTCGTATCGGCATCGAGCCCAAGCAGGCCCTCTTTCGGGCTCGCGTCGCGGACGGCAGTCACATACTGCATGGGATGGCAAAGCGCGATGGTCTCGAGCAAGGCGCGCGGCGCCTCGACGCGCACGAGCGCCCGAAAGCGCTCGTGTCCGAGCGCCCGGTCGATGGCCCGCAGCCGGTCCGGCCGCTCGGGATGGCCAGCCGGCGTGAGGTGATCGAGACAGGCGGGGTGGGTGATGAGAAGCGTCGACATCGGGCTATCCGAAAATGGCGTTGGACATATCTATAGCAGAGGCGTTCGCCAGCGGCCCATCCCAGCTGCTCATTCCCATCTTTCTCCGGTGACGCTGACGCCCGCTGGCGGCACCGCATCGTCGGGCACGAAGAACGTGGGCGCGAGCGGCTCCCGCGCGTCCACGCGGTATTTCTCAAAGTCGGTGATGCCTTCGGCCGCGAGGAAGGTATCGTCGATCAGGAAGTTGCCGGTGAAGTTGCGTGACGGCTTCTGGAACACGAGATACGCCGCGTCCGCCATGATTTCCGGCGTGCGCGACATCCGCATGACCCGCTCGCCGCCGAGCAGGTTTTTGATGGCGGCGGTCGCAATGGTGGTGCGCGGCCAGAGCGCATTGACCGCGATGCCCTTTGCGCGCAGTTCGCCCGCGAGACCCAGCACGACGAGGCTCATGCCGTACTTGGCGATCGAATAGGCAGTGCTGCCGGAAAACCATTTTTCTCGCATGTCGAGCGGGGGCGAATTCATCAAGATGTGGGGATTGCGCGCTTTTTCGAGATGCGGGATGGCGTATTTCGACACCATGAGGGTGCCGCGCGTGTTGATCTGATGCATCAGGTCGAACCGGCGCATGTCGGTGTCCACGACCGGCGTTCGCTGGACCGCGCTCGCATTGTTGACCACGATGTCGATGCCGCCGAAGGTCGCGATAGTCCGCTCGATCGCGCTTTTGACTTGGGCCTCGTCGCGCACATCGACAACGAGCGGCAGCGCATGTCCGCCGGCCTTGGCGATTTCGTCCGCGGCGGTGAAGATCGTGCCGGGCAGTTTCGGATGCGGCTGGTCGGTCTTGGCCGCGATGGCGATGTTGGCGCCGTCGCGCGCGGCGCGCAGCGCAATTGCAAGCCCGATGCCGCGCGATGCGCCGGTGATGAACAATGTGCGGTCTTTGAGCATAATCCGTTACCCGTTGGTCCGGTCGCGGCTTTCGGCTCGAATGAATTTCACGCCAGCGCCGCGTCGGCGTCGTTGACGCTGTCCGCGGCTTCAACCACGGTGCGCTCGAGGCTCGCGGCCTGCACCGCGAGATTCTCGGCGAAGAAGCGCGCGATCGCAGTGCGTCCGGCGGCATCGACGCCGTTGCCGGCAAGCCGCATCGCTGCAAGCGCTTCCTCGGCGAGAAGCGCGCCGCCGGCCGCGAGCGCAAACAGCCGCAGATAAGGCGTCGCTCCGGCAAGCGCCGCATCAATGTCGTTGCGCTGGCTGCCGAGGAGCCAATGGGTCGCGCGTTCCAACGCGTCGACGGCGTCCTGGAGTCGCACGCCGGTCCATCCGAACGCCGCGTCATTGGTGGCGTTGACCGCTTCGACCGTGCGCTTGAGCTCGCCGATATAAGCCGTCACGGTCGCGCCGCTCGCAAGCGGTAGTTTGCGCATGACCAGGTCGATCGCCTGGATGCCGTTGGTGCCCTCGTAGATTGCGGCGATACGGGCGTCGCGGTAGTGCTGCGCGGCACCGGTTTCTTCGATGTAGCCCATGCCGCCATGCACCTGCACGCCAAGCGAGGCGACCTCGCTCCCGATGTCGGTCGAAAACGCCTTCGCGACCGGGGTGAGCAGCGAGGCGCGGTCGTGGGCGGCCTTACGCGCGGCTTCGTCGGGGCTGCGCTGCGCGCGATCGAGCGCTACGGCGGTGGCATAGCAGAGCGCGCGTGCGGCGCGAGTGAGCGCGCGCATAGTGAGCAGCATGCGCTTGACGTCGGGATGCGCGATGATCGGGCTCGAACCCGATTCCACGCCGGTCGCGCGGCCTTGCTTGCGCTCGCGCGCGAAGGCGAGCGCCTGCTGGGTCGCGCGCTCGGCGATCGCGACGCCTTGCAGCGCGACCGACAAGCGGGCCTGGTTCATCATGGTGAATGGTCGCCGTAAACCATGGTGCAGGTCGGGGAGGCATGAATGCCGAGCTTGTGCTCGATCGAATGGGCGCGGGCGTCGTTGCGCGGGCCGAGCGAGCCGTCGGGGTTGAGCAGGAACTTGGGTATCAGAAAGAGTGAAATGCCCTTCGTTCCCGGCGGCGCGTCGGGAAGGCGCGCCAGCACCATATGAATGATGTTGTCGGTGAGATCGTGCTCGCCGTAGGTGATGAAGATCTTCTGTCCGGTGATCCGGTAACTGCCGTCCGCCGCGCGCTCGGCCTTGGTGCGCAAGGCGCCCACGTCCGAGCCGGCCTGCGGCTCGGTGAGCTGCATGGTGCCCATCCATTCGCCCGACACGAGCTTCGGCAGATAAGCGCGCTTGAGCTCCTCGCTCCCGTGCGCCGCCAGCGCATCGACCGCCGCCATGGTGAGAACCGGGCCGAGACCGAAGGCCATGGCGGCCGAATTCCACATTTCGATGCAGGCGGCGTTGAGCGCATGCGGCAGGTCCTGGCCGCCCCATTGCGTAGGCGCGGCGAGCGCGTTCCAGCCCGCCTGCGCCCAGGCGCGGTAGGCTTCCTTCCACCCCGGTGCGGTGGTGACCACGCCATCCTTGAACCGCGTGCCATTGCGGTCGCCGACCGCATTGAGGGGGCTGAGAATATCGTTGGCGAACTTGCCCGCTTCCGCGAGCACCGCCTCGACCACGTCATCGGCAAGGTCGCCATAAAGCCCTTCGGCCAAGGCCGGGCCGAAACCAGCCGCGTTCTTGAGCGCAAAGACGATATCGGCGACCGGCGCCCGGTAGGTCATCGTCGGCTCTCCGGGTGAGAACGCGTTTGCCCCAGCGCGGACGGCCTCCAACTGCTTCGGCGTCCGCGCACTGCGGTTGGGGCGCTCAACGCGCGACGGGGCCAGGTGAGCCGTCAAGGGTTAATCTATCCGCGGCGATCCTTCGGTCAACCGGACGAACTTGCCGCCGCCACTAGCCGTTGATTGGCGCAATTGCGGCCGCTATGGTCCGCGCGCCGCGGCGGCGAAAAACGCCGCCTGATGGGGCGTAGCCAAGTGGTAAGGCAGCGGATTTTGATTCCGCCATTCGGAGGTTCGAGTCCTCCCGCCCCAGCCAGAATTTCGTATCTCATCCCAGTCACTTACCGGCCTTCGTACTTTTTTCGGGGTCGGCATTCTGAATGTCATTCTGCCGCTCATTCTGAATGTTTGTTCTTGCCGCGTTCGCCAGCGCGTGAGCATGCCGCTTGCGAGTTGCCGCGAGCGCGCGCTTGATCGTGCGCTTGGCGTAGCCCGCGTAGGCTTGCTGGCTTTTGTGTGCAGACAGCGCACGACCTTGACCATCGGTCAGCTCAGCTTCCTCCAACTCGGTCATGCCGCCGTGACGGCAGGCATCGAGCGTGAAGGTTGCAGGGAGTCCTAGCTTGCCACGCATCGTGTGGACGATTTTCTGCATTCCGCTGAAAGAGAACGGCTTCGTGATGCCGTCTCGAACCTGCCTCAGGATCATGGGCACGCCGCGGCGCGGAACCTTCGCAAGTACCGCCTCTGCATCCTCATAAAATCTTACGAGGCCAGCTCCGGTCTCTTCCTCTAGCGGGTGCCAAACCACCGCGCCCGTCTTGTGGTGCTCGATTTTGATCGCATTCGGCCACTCCTTGCTGCGGTAGTCGGTCCAACGCAAATAGCCCGCCAAGACATTCTCCGGGCGCTGGAGCCATTCGAAGCAGATGACGGCGGCGGCGCCTCCGGCTGCCCATGCTCGATGCAGCCCCAAGCAAATGTGTAGACCTGGTCGCGCGTTGCAGCGGGTTTCACTCCCTTGGTGCGCCGATGCTTTGTGACGCCTTCCCAGGGATTCGGTACGTCCCGATCAAATTGGCTTGGATATAGCCGATGGAAGACGCGCCAAGCGCGCCGGCAAAGAGCTACCGCCTTTTCGCCTTGGCGCGGCCTCAAGCCGCGAGGGCCCTGGCAGATGATGTCATAGATTTTGTCTGCGCTTACCGGGGTGATGGCTCGTATCTTCCGGTCACCAATTCGATCACCCTTCCTCGTCACGATGTCGGTGACCAAGAGCATGGTGCGCTCGTAGTCCGGCCGAGACCGCGGTGCGACTTTTTCAAGGTACGCCTTGTTTTGTTTGTATTCGCGGAAAAGCCAATCCACCGTCCCATAGGCGGCGATGCGTCCGGCGGTGATTTGGCCGCCCTTGCGCTTCGTGTTCCACTCGTCGAACAAGGCATTCAGGGCTGCGGCTCTGCCACCATCCCCGTTCTCGCCGCACGCGGTGTTGTAGTCGGTCCCCAGCGGCTCATTCAGGATGGCGCAACCCAGCCTCCTGTAGAGAGTAGGGACGTTGAAATAGAAGGCGGCAGCTCCGGTGGTGAGCCTCTTGGCAATGACGAAGCGGGGCAGGGGCTTGCTGAACATCACAAATCCTCTGCCACGTCCCGATCGCGGCGCATGTCGTCCGGTAGGATCGCTTGGTCGAGGTCGTCTCGGAGCCACAGCTTTCTCCGCCCCTCGTTCACCCTTGGTTGTGGGTATTCCTTCCCGACCCGCTTGATGAAAGCCTCAACCGTTGTCTCCCCGCAATAGGCCGCAGACAACGCCGCACACATTCGTCGCGGCCACGAACCAGGCGGGTATGCAACTGGGCGAGCCATGGCATACCATGTGGCTAGAGACGATGATGACCTCTACCTCCCCAGTTTCTTATTGGAGGGGTGAGGTGCGGTGCTGCCTTCGTCCTGCATCCCAAATCGCATTGGCTTTGCCGAGCGCGGCTCGATAACCACGGACCCATCATGAGGGGCATCAACTTGCCGCCATTGCCTCAGCCACCCTCAGAGGTCGAGGAATGCTGGAAGCTCTATGCTTCTCGCCTTGAGCAGGGGTGGATGCAATTTCCCGAAGCCTCCCAACTTCTTGCCGCATACATGGCTTGGCCGAACGATGAGGCAGAACGGGGTCGCTGGATGGCAACAAACATCGCCTTCTTCCTTGCCGAACACGCCGAGAGGCAGCCTCGCGCAGAGTTGCCGACTTATCATGTCGCCTTTGAACTGTTTGGTGGCCTTCGTGCGGTCGCCGACGGCTCGCTCTCGTACGTGATGGAAAAATTGAGCTCAGTTCAGGCGCGTTGGTCGCGCGTGGCTGACGTCCTTCAAATGGTGGTTGATATCCATCACGAGAAACGGGCTCCAATTCGTGGTGGCGGAAGCATCTCAAAAGCGCTCGATGTACTCCGGGGTTACCCCTCGCTTCCGCGAAAGTCACAACTATCGAAAGACTGGAGCGATTTTCGCGATGTCGCGCACCTAATCACTGCCGCAGCAGCGATCGCTTCCAACACAAAACAGAAAGAGGCAGCTGCGGTGCTCACACCAGTGCTGTTGGCACCGGAATTGGTCCTAGCATTCGGACTTGCATACCAAGAATTTGGCCTTTCGTTTAAGCCTCACGGCCAGCGCCTTCCGATACTTCCGCCTGAAAGCTTATGGCGCATTCCCGCCACAGAAAATGCCCCGATCTTACCACTACTGGTCCGCACGCTCAGCGATACCGACCTCAAGTATTTGAGCACAGCCAGGCGCGCTCAGCCAAAAGTGTGACTGATCTTCGTCAACCTCTCCGATCGGAAAATGGAGAGGTGTCCTTCCCCTCGGTCGGGCTTTAGATGCTCTGCGAGGAGAAGGTCGCGATGGAGAATTTTCGCGGCCGCGGCGAATTGGACGACGCGCTCGCGGTCGAGCGGCACGAACTGGGCTGGGTTAGGGCCTCCGACATCTGCGCGCGCCACCTTGAAGGCAGAGACCTCTGCCAGAATGAGCTAGATCGTTTCGCATCCCTTGGGGTCACAGCGTCAGCCCTCGGCAACCCTTGGCCGATCGTAGCCGACCACGTCGTTTTCCGGGATAACGGGTTGTTCGACTTCGCCACCGACGCGAGCGAGGATCAGTCGGTGTCCGTGTTCACGATCGTCGTGTCCGGGCTCGACGGCATTAGGGACATCGTGGCGTGGGAGCCGCGCCCGAACCGACTCGCCCTCTGGCTCGGACGCGCCTTTGCGCTCGGCGAGAAGGAGATTTGGGAGCCGGGTCTTGGTGGCGACCCGCTCCCAATCTGGCGATCGCCCCTGGGGTGGCTCCGTTCGGGGCGGCAAGGACTGGTCATCCTCCGCCCGACCGCAGCACCTTTTTATCTCGACGATGTAAGGGCCGTTGTAGCCGAAGACCTAGAGCACGGCGAAGAGGTGGAGAAAATCCTTACCTCGCCGAAGCCCCGAACGAAAATCCTTCTCCCGTCCCGTAATACGCGATCAAGTAGGAGTGCGGCATGAACGCCGAGGTCGAGTTTGTCACACTGGAAGACGAGCGCCGGCGCCGAGACGAGCAAGGCGGGCAAAGGGACAAAAAGGTAGAACCGCCGCGCCCGCTCATGCGCGAGCTTCCGGCGCCCGATCCGTTCCCAATCGAGGCCTTGGGCGACCTGCTCGCACCCGCGGCGGCTGCCATTCAAGACCGAGTGCAAGCCGCACCCGCGATCTGCGCGCAGTCGGCGCTCGCGGTGGCGACAGTGGCCGTTCAAGCTCACGCAGATATCGAGCTTCCGACCAAGCAGAGGAAGCCGGTGTCCAACTTCTATCTCTCGATCGCCGGTACCGGTGATCGCAAGACGGCGGCCGACACCGAGGCGAGTCGGCCCTTGCGCAAGCGCGAGGCCGCGTTGCGGGAGATGTACCGGAAGGAGCTCCCGAGCTACCTCAATGCTAAGTTCGCATGGGAGAAAGCGCGCAAGGAGGCCACTAAAGGGTTGTCCGACCCGGCGGAGATCAAGAGCGCGCTCGACGCCATAGGGCCCACGCCCACACCGCCCCTTCAGCCTCTGCTCACATGCCAAGAACCGACATACGAAGGGTTGTGTAAGTACTTCGCGGACGGCTGGCCCAGCATGGGCATCTTCACCACCGAGGGCGGGCAGTTTCTGGGCGGCCACGGCATGGCAGACGATGCCAAGCTTCGCACGGCTGCCGGTTTGTCCGCCTTGTGGGATGGCGAGCCGCTAGCGCGTGTACGCGCTGGAGAGCGCGCGCTCGTTATGCCCGGTCGACGCATTGCCGTGCACCTAATGGCGCAGCCCGATGTTGCCGCGATCGCGCTCAACGACCCGCTCCTAGCCAGCCAAGGCTTGTTGTCTCGTTGGCTTATTACAGCGCCCACAAGCCTCGCTGGAACTCGCATGTGGCACGACCCTTCCGCCAATAGTGATCACGCTCTTAAGCGCTACGGGGCGCGCTTGACGGATATTCTGGAAACGCCGTTGCCCCTCGCAAAGGGTAAGACGAACGAGTTGATCCCGCGCTTACTTCCATTGGCGGCCGTTTCACGACGCCTATGGATCGGCTTTGCTGACCATGTCGAAAAGGCCATCCGGCCAGGCGGCGAACTTGAGCCCGTGCGCGGGCTCGCCAACAAGCTCCCCGAGCACGCCGCCCGCATGGCCGCAGTCTTGACGTTGGTGAAGGACCTCACCACCACCGAGGTGAGCTCCACGGAGATGGAGGCCGGCATCGAGCTCGCGCAGCACTACGCGGCAGAGGCACTGAGGCTGTTCGACGGAAGCCGGATCCATCCAGACCTACTTCTTGCACAACGGCTGCTGGCTTGGCTGCACATGTCCTGGACCGAGGAGATGATCTCGCTGCCCGACATCTACCAGCGCAGCCTGAACGCGATTCGCGACCAGGCCACGGCAAGAAAATTAGTCGGTGTTCTGGAACAGCATGGTTGGCTACCGGGATAGTATGGCCGTTGTCGAGCGGCTGGCCGCCTCCGATCGCAGCAGTCCCGGTTGGCGCATGCTTCTGTACGTGTCTTACAGCAGCATCGGCGGTGTGCTGGTTGCGCAGGGCAAGCCTGACGAGGCGCTCAAGAGCTACCGGGATAGTATGGCCATTGTCGAGCGCCTGGCTGACTCCGATCGCAGCAGTATACAGCACGCGCTCTCGAGCACTTATCTCGTGATCGGCGGTGTGCTGGTTGCGCAGGGCAAGCTCGACGAGGCGCTCGAGAGCTACCGGGATAGTCTGGCCACTGCCGAGCGGCTGGCCGCCTCCGATCGCGGCAATCCCCGTTGGCGCATTCTTGTCTCAGTGTGTCACAGCAGCATCGGCGACGTGTTGGTGAGGCAAGGCAAGCCTGTTAGGCGGTTTAGGCAAACTCACCTACCGCACGCCGGGAGGCGTGGCGGATTGTTACCTGGCCGCCGCTCAACCCAGCAACGCGCAGTCGCAGTTCGATCTGGCTAGCGATGGCGTGGCTCTCTTGATAGCTCTTGAGCGCGTCGTCGAACTTGCCCTGCTCCATGAGCACATCGCCGACCTTGTCGTACCCCAGCGAGAGACTGCGCTGCCAATCGCCGCAAGACGCTTGAGATCGAGGCGGCCTGTGGACGCATCCCACAACTTATCGTCATGAGCAAGGACAGCCGCTAGAGGCGCAGCCGCCTAAACAGTTCGCGCGCCAGCGACGACGATGCGACATTGATTGACCCGCTGCCAGCCATTCCGAGAATCGCAGCCGACGTAACTGACTTGTTCGCCAAATGACCCCACGCCAGCACGAGACTTTCGAGCCAGTCACGCTCGGTCACTTCCGGGGACACGGCTGCGTGACCTTCTTGTCCACTGCGCATCGAGATGGTGCAACCACTTCGCCGCGGAGGCTCCATGCCGAGCCCCACCCCAACCTGACCAAACCGCAATCATGCTCCACCGGCCTGAACGGGTTAACGGAGTCGAAGCTCCTTGGGTCAATGCTCTCGGCCCTGATCGCTCGGGTTTCTTTTTCCTCTGAGGTTCTTAACCTTGGACTTCCCATGGGTTTGGAGCGCCTGGCTCGGCGCCGACTTGACCCTGTCCCTGTCGGAAACTTACGCTCTGAAATATTGGTGATGCAGTCCGCCCAGAACCGGCACCGCCAGCGTGCGACCCACCGTGTGAACGGCACGCGGGATCGGCGCGTCCTTGTGCAGCGATAGATGCGTACGAGCCTCGTTGTAATATTTTTGGTACGAATTGAGCAGATGGCGGAGATGTCGCTCGCCGAAGACAACAACATGGTCAAGACACTCCCGTCGGATCGAACCGATGAGCCTCTCCGAATATCCGTTTTGCCATGGCGACCGTGGCGAGATAGGTCGATCTCGTATGCCCATTGCGCGAAGCCGTTTGAGGACGATATCGCCATAGACGCAATCTCGATCGCGAACGATGTACCGTGGCGTCTGTTGCCAGCCGTAGGCTTCGGTCAGTTGACGGGCAATCCAGTGAGCGCTCGGGCGTGCGGTCACACCCAGCCACACAAGCTCACGGCGGGAATGCTGCAAGATTAGAAATCCATACAACAGCCTAAACGAGATCGTCGGGACTACGAACAAATCCATCGACGCGATGCCGTCGGCATGATTGCGCAGAAAAGTCTTCCAGCCCTGCGACGGCGGGCGCCTTCTCCTCGCCATGTATTTTGCCACGGTGGTCTGCCCGACATCGATGCCAAGCTTGAGCAGTTCGCCGTGGATCCGTGGCGCTCCCCAAAGCGGGTTC
>WNFM01352221.1_pt3 | contig 10678 bp, 10 predicted proteins | sample 5400271 | NCBI WGS metagenome assembly WNFM01 (sample SAMN13153352, study PRJNA577476) | soil metagenome | isolation source: 60 cm saprolite on Douglas fir-dominated hillslope | place: USA:California | collected 2013-09-17 | reverse complement strand
CTGGAAGCTGCACCCAATGCGCATCTACTGGTCGCCGATGATTGGGCGTCCCGGTTCGTTCAGGAGAATTGCGGCCCGCTGTCGGTCCACGACGTCTTCGAGCTGGACGGCGAGCTCAAGGGCGAGGTTGCCCTCAATAGCCCACGCTATGCGAAGGGCAGGATGTACGCGCCGGAGGGGCCAGGGCTCGGTATCGAACTGAACGAGCAATTCATCGCCGAACACATCACTCGAGGTTATTCGACGCGCGTCATCACGGCCTAATTCGATGCGAGCATCGACGGCATCATCATGAACGAGTTGTCACTGATTCATTCTCTTTCGGGCTTTGTTGGGCGACGCGGTTCGAGGCATAGATCCTCGATTGCATGGTCACGGGGACGATTGCGGAGGATTCGGCGTAACAGCGCTTCGTCAACTCAGAGACGAATCAGCCAGTTGTGCGCTCAGGTCCTTCGCGTGGGACTACAAGTAAAAAACGGGGGTATGCCATATGCGCACGAAACATCATTTTTCTACTGTTCTTGCGGCTATCGGTCTGGCGGTTGGCGCGTTCGGCTTCGGCGCGGCGCCGGCTGCCGCTGATGATGCCGGCAGCAGCTCCGCCGGCAATTCGAGCGCAAGCAGCTCGGGCGAGTCTCTGCAGGAGATTAAGGTCACGGCCATCAGGGTCGCCGTGGATGTGATGCACGCGCCGGTGTCGATGACGGCAATCAATGGCGATGATCTGCGGCACGATGAAATCCACAACACCACCGACCTGCAGTTCTTTGTGCCGGGATTGTCGGTGGCCAACCAAGTGCTCAATACGATTATCAACATCCGCGGCATGGGATCCGGATTCCCGCTCCCAACGGCCTCCCAGGGTGTACCGATCTATCGCGACAATCTGCTGGTGCCTCCGAACGCCGGCGATGAACCGCTATGGGACATCGAGAGTGTGCAGGTGCTACGCGGACCGCAGGGCACGCTGGTGGGCTCGAACTCGACTGGCGGTGCGGTGTTTATCAATACGGTGAGTCCGACCTTGGGCGACAGCCACGGGTACGTGCAGGTTGAGGGTACCTTAATGTCCAGTCGGCCCTCAATTTGCCCCTCGGGGACTCGTTGGCGGCGCGGGTTGGCATGTATTTCGAGAGGCGCGATAGTTTCTCGACCAACCTGTCACCGCAGAATTTTGAGGCCCTGGGTGATATACCGAGTGCGAAAATCCCGTCGGAGCCCGGCAATCTGAACATGGTTGCGGTGCGAGGCTCGGTGCTGTGGAAACCCAATGACCGTGTCCAGGTACTGGGCAAAGTCGACTATTTCCAGAACAAGACCGATTTTTCAGCCGATAAACCGATCCAGGTCGCCAGCACCGTGGTAAACGGCGTGGTGACGAATTGTCCGGCGCCGGGCAGTTATTTCAATACCAATCCGGCCACTTGGGGCGCGGTGCCCGGCGCTTGCGGCTACGCACCGTTTGCGCCGGCGAATCCGTACCAAATCGCCTATGCGGTTGACGATACGAGGCTCGATGAACAAATCTGGCGGGAGAGCCTCGAGTCGAAGTTCCGTCTGACCGACGCGGGTATGACGTTGCGGGTGCTGGCGGGAGGCTCCTTCAATACGATCCACATGATGAATCAGCAATCGGCCTCGACATTCCTGACGACCGCTGGCGGCGCTCCCATCCATGAGCACACGGAGACTTATGAAGCGGATCTGATCTCGCCGACCCAGGGACCGCTCAGCTGGGTGATCGGCGGTTTCCGATGGGTCAATCCGGCCGCCTTCGCCTACAAGGGTACCGGGTACAGTGGCGGTCCGGTCGGCGTCGGCCCTGGCTATGCCGTTCCCGAATACGGCTTTTTCCTCGATTTGAAGAGCGACAAGGTCTCCAATGCGGCCTTCGGCAACGTAAGCTTCCAATTCACGGACGATCTGAAGGCCGAGCTCGGCGTGCGTCAGACCTGGAACCACAACTATGATCCGGTCCTCCCCTGCTCGACCTGTCCCAACGGAAATGCCAACACGGCGTACTTCGCCATGCAGAACCCGGTCAATCCGCTCGGTCCTGTAATCTTCCCCGCTCTAAATAACCCCAATGCCACCGGGGCCTTTGCGACCAACAACGGCGATGAAAGAGACTCGTTCCTGACCTGGAGAGCGGTGCTGAACTATAACCTTAACCCCAGCAACTATGTCTATGGTGTAGCGGCCACTGGCGGCAAAGCGGGGGGCATTTCGGGTCAGCCGGGGAAGTACGGGCAGAACTTCGCACCCGAGAAGGACACCGATTTCGAACTCGGCTGGAAATCCACGCAACTGAACGGGCGTGCAACCCTGCAGCTCAATGGCTTCTACACCAGGTATACCGACATGCAGATCAGCGATGTGAATCCACAGACGGGTGCGGGTGACGTTCACAACGCCGGCGCAACCAGTATTTATGGGTTGGAGTTTACCGGGGCGGCCAATCTGGACAACTGGCTGGTGAACGCGACGGCATCCTACACCAAGTCCAAATTCAACATCGGCGGCCAAGGCATCGTGAACACGGAGATTTGCGCGCTGTACATGCCCTGCAACTCAGCGGTGGGTGGACAGTGCCCGCCCGGCGTGGCCAACGGCACCAATGGTTGCTTCGACTACAAGACCGGCGGGCTCACCCTCAATGGCAAATTCTATCCCTGGATTGAGCAGATCAACGGCTTGCAGTTGCCCAACTCGCCGAAGTTCCAGACCAGCGTAGTCGTCGGCTATGCCATTGATCTGCCCAGCGGCGATGTGCTGACGCCCCGGGTCGCTTACTCCTATCAGGGCGCGCAGTACGGTCAGATCTACAACACGCCGTTCGATGCGCTGCCGGCGCGCCACAATGTTGATGTGAAGCTCAGCTACATGCACCAGCAGTGGTACGGGGAAGCCTTCGTGACCAATCTGACGAACGAGGTCTACCCGATTGCCCAAGACACACAAGGCTCCGATGCCCAGATTTTCAACGCGCCGCGTCAGTGGGGAATCCGTGTCGCCAAGACATTTTGAGTTGTCCGGCTTCTTTTCGCCCACGCGGTTCGAGGCTGACATCCTCGATTGCGTGGTCACGGGGACGATTCCGAAGGATCTGAACGGCGCGTTCTATCGGCTGCACGGCGACTGGCTTTACGCGCCTAAATTTCGCGACGAGGCGTCACTGTCCGCCGACGGATATATCAGCATGCTGCGCTTCAGGAAGGGATCGGTTGACTATCGCGGGCGCTACGTTCGCACGGATCGTTACACTCGGCAGATTGCCGCGCGACAGCAGCTCTACGGCTACTACCGGAATCCGCACACCGACGATCCACAGGTGCGTGACATCGCCAATCCTGGAAGACGTACCAGTGCGAATACCACGCCTGTGATTATCGCCGGAAATCTCTACGCCACAAAGGAGGAGGGTCTCCCCTACCAGATCGAGCCCAATACGCTCGATACGCTCGGGCCGACCGACTTCAGTGGTGCGTGGAAGAGCCAGACGTTCACCGCGCATCCCAAATTTGATCCGGCGACCGGCGAGACTTTTGCTTTCGGCTATGAGGCAAGCGGTCTCGCGAGCCGGGACGTATACCTTTGTTCCTTCGACCGGTCGGGCAAGGTCACCTGGGAAGTGCGGTTTGATGTGCCCTATCCTTCGATGCTGCACGATATGGCCTTGTCGAAGGATTATGTGATGATCCCCGGCGGTGGCACGATCACGAGCGCGGAGCGATTGGAGAGCGGGCGACCGCACTGGGCATGGGATTCGAAGCGACCCTCGTATTACGCCGTGATTCCGCGCGGCGGCGGCGCAGCGGACATCCGCTGGTTTGAAGGGCCGCAGCGCTCGATCGTTCACACAGCAAACGCCTGGAACGATGACAACGTTCTGACAGTGGATGCGCCGGTTGCCAGCGGCAACACCTGGCCTTGGTTCGAGGATGTTCATGGCGCGCCGTTCGCGATGAACGATTTCACGATCCGACGGCTTACGTTCGATTTGCACGGAAACAACTCTCAGCCTCGCGAGGATGTTCTGTTCGAGCAGGACGTAACGAGTTTCACGCGCATTGACGATCGGATCGCTACCCAGCCGAACCGCTACATATTCGTGCAGTATGCCGACCCGGACAGGCCCTTCGAGTCCCATCTGCCCGATGATCCGCGGCTGCGGCCGGTCAACTGCTTCGGCCGGTTTGATGTAATCGATCGCACGGTTCAATCGTATTTTGTCGGTTCGACTCACATTCTTCAGGAGCCGACCTTCGTACCGAGCTCGCCAGATGCAGCAGAAGGGGACGGCTACCTCTTGGGCACCGCGCATAACCTGAAGGACATGCGCAGCGAACTGGTGATCGTCAACGCGCTGACCATGCAGGAATGCGCGCGCGTCATCCTGCCGTTCCGCAACGCCTTTCAAGTGCACGGCGCCTGGGCGTCTCTCGCGGATTTGCCACTGGTGTGACGGCTCACAGCATACCCGGAGCGGAGACTCACATCACCAATCGCACGACCACCGCTGCCACATTTGACCGCCGGAATCCTGTGACGGGAGCGGTTGCGTCGACCGCCGTCGCGTTCACCGTTCGCGATGCCGTCGCCGCTGCGGACGCGGCGGCACTTGCACTGACGACATGGTCGGCATTGGGCCCGAACGCCAGAAGGGCGGCTCTGAGCTTGGCGGCCGACAAGATGGCAGCGCGGGGCGACGCTTTTGTCGACGCGATGATGAGCGAGGTCGGCGCCACCGAAGGCTGGGCTCGCTTCAACCTGAAGCTGGCAGTCGATATGGTGCGCGAGGCTGCGGCCCTCACCACGCAGATCGGCGGCGAAGTGATCCCGTCCGACAAACCAGGCTGTCTCGCGCTAGCCATTCGTGAGCCCGCGGGAGTCGTGCTCGGGATTGCACCGTGGAATGCACCCATCATTCTTGGAACGCGTGCCATTGCAACCCCACTGGCTTGCGGAAACACGGTGGTGCTCAAGGCGTCGGAGCGTTGCCCGCGGACCCACTCGTTGATTGCCGAGAGCTTCGTCGAGGCCGGTCTGGGCGAGGGAGTGGTCAACTTGGTGACGAACGCGCCGGAAGATGCGGGTATCGTGGTCGGCGCGTTGATCGATCATCCCGCTGTCAGGCGAATCAATTTCACCGGTTCCACCAGCGTGGGCCGAATCATCGCCAAGCGCGCGGCGGAGCACTTGAAACCGGTGCTCCTGGAACTGGGCGGTAAGGCGCCGTTGATCGTGCTGGAGGATGCCGATCTCGAGGAGGCCGTGAAGGCGGGCGCCTTTGGTGCATTCCTGAATCAAGGTCAGATCTGTATGTCGACCGAGCGAATCATAGTTGTGGCATCCGTAGCGGACGAATTCGTCCGGCGGTTTGCCGCCAAGGCGTGCGCCATGCCAAGCGGCGACCCGCGCGAAGGCAATGCCCCATTGGGTGCTGTAGTCGATCTGCAGACCGTAACCCATGTCAATGCGCTAATCGATGACGCCATCGTCAAAGGCGCGAAGGTCGTCTCTGGCGGCAAGGGTGAAAGTGTGTTCATGCCGGCTACGGTCGTCGACGGGGTCATCCCCACGATGCGGCTTTACAGCGAGGAAAGCTTCGGGCCGGTAGTGGGAGTGATTCGAGCGACCGATGAGGCGCACGCCATCCGACTCGCCAATGATAGCGAGTACGGTCTGTCAGCGGCGGTATTCACGCGTGATGCCTCCCGGGGACTGCGCGGGGCGCGACAGATCCGCTCCGGCATTTGCCACATTAACGGGTCCACCGTGCACGATGAGCCTCAGATGCCGTTCGGGGGTGTCAAGAATTCGGGCTATGGCCGATTCGGCGGTAAGGCGGGGATCGATGCGTTCACGGAGATGCGCTGGATTACGGTCGAAACGCAGCCTGGGCATTTCCCCATATGACCGGGCCCACACCCGAGCCCGGCCCCTTACAGAATCTCTAACCTCGCCGCTTACGGATCCGCGGATGCTGCGGCGGTAGTGTGGAGTCGGACGAGTTTACCCGAAGCCGCCAGGAACAGGCCCAGCGCAAGCATAACGACGCCGGTGAATCCAATGGCTCGCGATTGCGTTCCGACGATCTGCCGCAGGATGAGGAAGATCGGCGGATTGAGAAACTGGGGAATGAAGGTCGCAGCTGTCCAGAAGCCGATCGCGCGTCCCAAGACTCGGTGTGGCACAACAGCGACCAAGGCATTCAAGAGGGCCGGAACCGTCAAGCCCACGCCGAGGCCAGCTAAGGCGAGCGTGGCGCCTGTTGCCCAGTATCCGGACACGAAGGCAACGCCGAGAAATCCGGCGCCAGCCAACAAGAAGCCAATCATCGTCCGCCAAAGCCAATCAATCCGCGCGAGCGCACCAGAACTCGTCGCACCCGTCGCCAAGCCGGCGGCTCCACAGGATAATCCAATGCCGATATTGGCGCTGTTCATGGCACCACGCTGCTGAAACAGGAAAGCCATTTGTATGATGATCGTAAACATGGCGAAGATGCCGACGACTTCCATCCCGCATAGAATCGCGGTCGCCTTGACTGCACTGGTCGAGGACGTTGACGGCAGGTTTGCATTCACCGTCGGTTTTGCAATCTGATCTGGTGACTTGACGAAATAGAGCGATGGTGCAAGCAGTAGGAGCGCAAATGCGTAAGCCAGGAATGGTGTATGCCAATCGAGGAGGCCGAGGAAGCCGCCTAACTGCAATGCGAAGATTCCAAGAATGTTGGAGGTTGCAATCTGCGCGGCAAGCCAGCGCCCGCGTCGCGCCCCACGAAAGCGTAAGCCGATGAGCGCCGTTCCGGTAATCATCGCGCCGGCCTCACCGAGGCCGACGAAAGCGCGCGTGGCGATAATGGCCCAGATGCCCTTGAGCGAGAAGGGTACGATGCCCGCGATACCATAGAGGAGCAGTGCGCCGAAAAGCACGTTGCGATGCCCGAGCCGATCGGCTAACCAGCCCATCGGGATCGCCGACAGAGAAACCATGAGCGCGGGCATCGTTGCGACGAGTCCCACCAGCAGTTCGACGTGTGGCATATAGGCGAAACGATGCGCAATCTGGGGCAGAACCGGAGACAAAAGGCCGGAGGCCAGGACCGTACACCAGCAGGTCATGACCAGCAGGGTGCCTTCGGTTGCACCGGGATCATCGTTCGCCAAATCGCGCATCTCCGCCGGCTTGGATTCAAGTGGATCGGTCCGCTGAGCGTTGTGCTCTAGGATTCCGCTCATCATTAGCCTCCCCTCGTGTACTTCACTATCGACATGCGACGCCGTCGTAGGTAGTGACGATCTCGGCGTCCGCCAGCGCCGGCCGTCGGAAGTGATGCAATAATTTACTTTCTATAGTATAATACATTGATTACCGAAGTGCGACCCATCGCCCTGTCGATGTGGCTGCAGTATGCACGCTCGGTTTGTCCGGTCCGTCAGCCGCGGCGCGTTTGGTGTCGCGACGAGTGGACCGATACCTGTCCGCCCAAAGAGGAAGAGCACCGGAATGAGCACGCAAGAACACGACTATCTCTTTATGATGTTCGTAGAAATCGTCGATTTCACCAAGCTCCGCGAACTTCTGCCAAAGCACCTGGCCTGGCTGACTAGCAAGGTCGAGGACGGACGTATTGTCGTGACCGGCGGGCTGAGCGAAGAGGATGGGTCCGAGGGCAACCGCGCACTTGCCATTCTGCGCGCCTCCAGTCTTCAGGCAGCGCGAGAGCTCGTCGTGGACGATCCGTTCTTTGTGGAAGGTGTCTGTCGATTGACGTTTCGACAGTACACGCCGCGCATGCATGCAGAGATTTTCGGGAGAATCTTCTCGGGTGAGCGGTCCAAGGCGGTCTCCCCGCGAGTCCTCTAAGGCAGAGGGGGTCGTCTCGAGGGCTAGAGTCATCGTTGCCTCCACTTGTGCCCCTGCGGGTCGCGACAATCCGTCCCGGCCGTGCTAGTTTTGTTTTACATGTAAAATGTATATTCCCTTGATGCGCAGTATAAATGCCCGGGAGATGGAGCCAGGAAGCCCGGTAGGTTCCTGCGCTCCCGGATTGGGCAAGAGGATTCCATGAAAGTGACGGCTGAGAAGAGTTCGGCGAAGGGGTCTGCAAGAAGCGCCAAGTTAAGAAGGGACGCCGAACTGCAGGGAATAGACTTTGGACCGGTGGCAGGTCATCTGGCCCATTACATGCGCCGTCTGCTGAAGAGCTTCAAATATCATTTCAAGACGTCAGTCGGCGATCTGGATGTTCAAGCCAGCGATGTCGGAGCGTTGTTCGTAATTGGCCTCAATCCCGGCCTTTCACCTTCCCAATTGGCCCCCGCGGTATCCTTGGAGGCCGCCCAAGTGACGGGTATGCTCAATGCGTTCGAGCTGAAGGGGTGGATCGCGCGTCGGGTGTCGAGCGCTGACGGCCGCGCACGCTCTCTCCACCTCACGCGGGTCGGCGAAAATCTCGTGGCCCGACTGCGACCGCTGGTTGCTGAAGCCAATCGCACGTTCGTCGAGGGGATCTTGACCAAACAAGAGGCGCAACAATTGACGAGCCTTCTCGCCAAACTGATCGCCGGCCGGCAGGCTTGATTCGGTCTGGGTGAGAGACGCTTACCGTCAGATCTTCGGGCGTCCTAGGCGCCAACTCCCGGGGCCGAAGACAACGACATAGATCATGCCGCCGAACATCACGAAGTGATGGAATAGGTCGTCTACCATGATCTGCCACAATTGCGGGGGTGCATGCCAGAATCGGTGGAACAGCGGGCCCAGCACGATGATCCACGTTGCCAGCGCCGCCGCCGCCTGCCGGGCGTGCCAGCCGGTGATGAGCATCACGCCGGTCGCAACCTCAAACAGCCCGGCCAGCGGCATCAATAACGATGCAAAGGGCACGCCCTGTGATGCTGCCCACTCCGCTGCGCCTTGGAGATGCGTCAATTTCTGGCATCCAGAGAACAGGAACAGAGATGCGAGGCCGATGCGCGCCACCAGAAGAGCAGCTTCCTGCATGAAGGACGTGCTGAGACGATCTGACTTGTGTGCAGGAGTCATTGCCGGTCCTCGATTCCAATCACACCGTAATGTAATTTATTTTATATCATAAAGTATTTGACCACATCAAATTCGAGTTCTTGAGGTAGTCCCAGAGATGCTGCGGTGACGCGCGGAGTGGCCGCGCCGGAGTTCCCGCAGAGTTCCAGAGAACAAATTTGATTTATTAAATAAAATATCATATAAAGACATGGACATGAATTAGGCGACGATCCGCATCGGCTGCACGGCTTCGGCGCCTGAGGCTCAAGCGAGGTACCACGATGCGCGAACCTCACGAATACGACGACATTCCCGGTACGACAGTGTTCGACGCCGAGCGATCACGCCAGGGCTACCGGCTGAACCAGTTCTGCATGTCGCTGATGAAGGCCGACAATCGCGCAGTGTTCAAGGCTGATGAAGCCGGTTACCTGAATAACTGGGCGATGACTCTCGAGCAGCGCCAGGCCGTGCTGAAGCGCGACTGGAATCGCATGATCGCGCTCGGCGGCAACATCTACTTCCTCGCCAAGCTCTTCTCGAGTGATGGCAAATCTTTCCAACAGGTCGCGGCGATCATGACGGTCTCCACGCAGGAAGCCTACGCCCGGATGATGATCGCAGGTGGTCGGTCCCCCGATGGCAATCGCTACCAGTCGGAGTGGGACGCGAAGCGGGCCGGCGATCCGAAGGTGGGCAAGTAACTGTGGCACACATCTTCGCAGGACTCTCCACGTCGCACGTGCCAGCCATCGGCGCGGCGATAGACCTTGGCAAGACGACGCAGCCGTACTGGCAACCGCTGTTCGAAGGTTACGAATTCGCCAAGGAATGGATCAAGGAGGCGAGACCCGACGTCGTCATCCTGGTCTACAACGATCACGCTTCAGCTTTCTCGCTGGAATTGATCCCGACCTTTGCACTCGGTTGTGCAGCGGAATTCGCACCGGCCGACGAAGGCTGGGGCCCGCGACCGGTCCCGGTGGTGAAAGGCCATCCAGAGCTGGCCGCGCACCTGGCACAGTCGCTGATCCTGGATGAATTCGATCTGACCATCGTCAACAAAATGGATGTCGATCACGGCCTCACGGTGCCGTTGTCGCTGGTGTACGGCCAGCCGCAGGAGTGGCCATGCAGGGTAATCCCGCTGGCGGTCAACGTCGTACAGTACCCGCCACCGACCGGCAACCGCTGTTTGAACCTGGGGAAGGCGATCCGCAGGGCCGTGGAATCGTATCCGGAGGACTTGCGCGTCATGGTCTTCGGCACCGGCGGCATGTCGCACCAGTTGCAGGGTCCCCGCGCGGGCTTGATCAACAGGGAATTCGACAACCGCTTCATGGACTTCGTGATCGAAGCGCCAGAGAAGGCGACAGCGATTCGGCCGGTGGAGTACCTGCGTGAAGCGGGTTCGGAGGGCATCGAGCTCGTGATGTGGCTCATCATGCGCGGCGCGCTTCACGAGCGCGTTCGCTGTATCAAGCGCTTCTACCACGTGCCCGCGTCGAATACGGCGGTCGGTCACATGATCCTCGAGAATGAGAGATAAGCATGAAGATTTGTATGGCCGGGCAGGCTGCATTCGGATCAAAATTCAATATCTGAGGTGACATATGAACAACAAAGTTTTTTCAAT
>WNFM01009059.1_pt2 | contig 10684 bp, 12 predicted proteins | sample 5400271 | NCBI WGS metagenome assembly WNFM01 (sample SAMN13153352, study PRJNA577476) | soil metagenome | isolation source: 60 cm saprolite on Douglas fir-dominated hillslope | place: USA:California | collected 2013-09-17 | reverse complement strand
TGATTGCCGCCGCTCGGAGTTATTTCAGGGCGAATTGCTCGCGGCGCTGAAAATCGTGCAGCGCGGCGACCTGCCGCTGCAGGACTTGATCGGCGCCTACGCCGGCGAAATCGGGCAGACGCAATTTCTGCCGTCGTCCTACATCAAATACGGCGTCGATTTCGACGGCAATGGCCGCGTCGACCTGCGCCACAGCGTGCCCGACGTGCTCGCCTCCACCGCCAATCTCTTGCACACCAACGGTTTTAAAATGGGCGCGCCCTACGGCGAGGGCAGTGCCAATTTCGAGGCGATGCGCGAATGGAATCACGCCACGATTTACCGCAAGACGATTGCGTATTTTGCCGATCAGCTGGTGGGGCGGTGATTTAGCCACCGTCATTGCGAGCCAACGGGTCGCGCGAATCCCTCCACGTCATTGCGAGGAGCAAAGCGACGAAGCAATCCAGCTTTCTGTTTCGCGGCGCCAAAGCTGGATTGCTTCGCTTCGCTCGCAATGACGAACTCAAAGCCTCGCGCCGTGGTCAGAATTTGCCCGACGGGCAAATCAGCAAATTTGTGTCCAGCCCCCTTTGCAAAAATATTTCTGTTTTTCCGAAATGCAAATCAGACTATATGATTTGCCGTCCCGTCCCACAGAGGGGCGGTTCGCGATCGTCACGGACGCGGGGCGGGATGCGGTGGACGCGGATGCGCCGATAACGAACGGCGCTGAGGCGGACGGCAAAGTCGTGTGGTCCTGACGCCCCGACGCTGGCGTCAAGTTCTTGAGAGCAAGAAAGCCCGGTCGCCGGGGAGAGCACGAAATAAGCCGTAAACCATTGCGCGGGGAATGCTGGGTGATTCCGGTGTGACCTGACTAACGCGTGTGCTTTCTACCACTACCTCTGCACACGCGGCTATCGGGCGCATCGGGCGCCCGGCATTCCCTGCGCCTTCTGATTGGAGAGGGCGGAATGTTCAGAGCAAAACTCGGGCGCTAGGCGCGGCGAGATCGCGAGACTGTGTCTGCAAATTGTTCTTTGAAAATTTAATTCGTACCAGCCCCTCGACGTCATTGCGAGCGAAGCGAAGCAATCCATCGCGCCGCAAGGAAGCAAGCTGGATTGCTTCGTCGCTTATGCTCCTCGCAATGACGTGGAGAGGTTTGCGCCGACCCGTTGGCTCGCAAATGACGGAGAGCGTGAGCCCGCGTTCGCGGGCGACGTCGAGAAATCACTTCCCCGCATCCCTCCTCGCGAACAGGCGCGCCAGCACCGACCAATAGGTGCTGGGGCGAAGACGCTGCAACAGGTCCATCATGCGGGCGTCATTGCCGATCAGGATGCGCGGCGCGTTTTTTTCGATGCCGGCGATGATCTTCAGCGCGGCGGCTGTGGGCGTGGTTTTTACCATCGTATCGAACCGCTCGATCGTCTCGGCCCGGCGCGTGTTGTCGGTGACGCCGACACCTGCACAGGAATTGCGGACGATGTTGGTGGCGACGCCGCCGGGATGCACCACCGAAAGTTTTACGGGGCTCGCCGCCATCTGCAATTCGTGCCGCAAGCTCTCCGAAAAGCCGCGCACCGCGAATTTCGCGGCGGCGTAAGCGGTTTGTCCCGGCGGCGCGATAATGCCAAAAATGCTGGAGAGGTTGACGATATGGGCCTCACGCTGGCGCGAAAGATGTGGCAAGAACGCACGCGTCGCATGCACCACCCCCCAAAAGTTGATGTTCATCAGCCAGTCCATCTGGGCCTGGTCGATCTCATTGAACTGGCCGAGCAGCGCCACGCCGGCATTGTTGACGAGGATGTTGAGGCCGGGATGGGCGGCGACAGCGGCTTGCGCAAAATCTTCGATCTGTTTGGGCTCCGAGACATCGACGCGATGCACCGTGACTTTTCGCGATTGGGTTTTGGCGATCTCAGCCGCGACCGCCCGCAATCCCGCCTCGTCGCGATCGGCGAGTGCCAGATCACAGCCGCGCGCGCAAAACTCGAGCGCCAGCGCCCGGCCGATGCCACTGGCAGCACCCGTCACGGCCGCCGCTGCTCCACGGATCGCAGTCATCTAACGTCAGCTCCCTATCGGGAAAATTTTGCGCGGCAACCCTTATACGGCCGGCCGGCTTTGGCAATGAGCCCGCGCCGCTTCCGCGATCACCGGCGCCGTGATATGGGGCGATCGATGTCCCGTTCATTCCTGCCAGCGTCCTTGATCGCCCTTGCCCTGTCGGCCGCAGCGACTGCGACCGCCGCGCAGGAGGCCGTCAATTTCACCTCGCTGGATGGTCAGACTAGTCTGACCGCGTATCTCAGGCGTCCCGAGGGCGATGCGCCGCGGCCGGCGCTGGTGCTGATGCACGGCTGCTCGGGCCTGCTCAACGCGAAAGGTAAGCTCCGGTCGATGTATCGGGCCTGGACGAGCGCGCTGGTCGTGCAGGGATATGCCGTGCTCGCGGTCGACAGCGCAAGCCCGCGCGGCTTCGGCCAGACCTGTTCGCAGGGCGAGGAGCGGGTCACCATGTGGCACGACCGGCCGAAGGACGCCTATGCCACTCTGCAATATCTGCAATCGCAGCCGTTCGTGCGGCCGGAACGCGTTGGCTTGATGGGTTGGTCGCAAGGGGGTGGCGTGGTGCTGTTGAGCATCAACGACAAGAGCATCGGCCGCCCTGCCGGGCTCGCGCATGACTTCAAGGCCGCGGTTTCCTTCTATCCCGGCGCCTGCAGCGAGAAGCTGCAATCAAAACCTTATACGCAGGTCGAACCGCAAAGCTGGACCACGCAGGTGCCGCTGCTGCTGTTGTTCGGCGAGGCCGATACCTGGACGCCGTTTGCGCCATGCGAGGCCTTTATTTCGGCTGCCAAGGCGCGGGGCAATCCGGTCGAACTGAAGAGTTATCCGGCAGCCGAGCATGCCTTCGACGCGCCGAACCTGCCCCGCACCGAGCTGCCGGCCTATCGCAAGGGAGACGGTCCGAATCCGGTAGTCGCCACCGACCGAGAGGCCCGCACCGACGCTTTCCCGCGCGTGCTGGAATTTCTAAAGCTCCATCTGGAAACCAATTGATCGGGTACCGCTGATGTCGTTCTCCTTCGTCCTGACCTCGCTGATCGTGATCGCTTCGCCCGGCACCGGCGTGCTCTATACGCTGGCTGCGGCCTTAACGAGGGGATCGCGGGCCAGCATCGCGGCGGCGTTCGGCTGCACGCTCGGGATCGTCCCGCATATGTCGGCCGCGATGCTCGGTCTTGCGGCGGTGATGCATACCAGCGCGCTGGCGTTCTCGGCGCTGAAATGGTGTGGGGTGATTTATCTGTTGTATATGGCCTGGCAGGCGCTGCGCGAGCAAGGCGCGCTTGCGGTCGATGCGCGAGTCGACGCCCGCTCGGCCCGACGGGTGATCGTCACGGGATTCCTGATCAACATCCTCAACCCAAAACTGTCGATCTTCTTCCTGGCGTTCCTGCCGCAGTTCATTGCCGCCGGCGAGGGCGATAGCCTGCTGCGGATGCTGGAATTGAGCGGCGCGTTCATGGCGATGACGTTTGCGGTGTTCGTGGTCTACGGCCTGTTCGCCGCAAAAGTCCGCGACCGCATCGTGACGCGGCCAAGGGTGATGAGGTGGCTGCGCCGTGCCTTCGCCGGCGGTTTCGCCGCGCTCGGGGCGAGGCTCGCATTCGCGGAGCGGTGAGTCTAGCCTTCGTCATTGCGAGCGAAGCGAAGCAATCCATGGCGCCGCAAGGAAGAGTGGATTGCTTCGTCGCTTTGCTCCTCGCAATGACGGGGAGGGGGCGGAATCAAAAGGCGGGCCTCAAGGCCCGCCGTTTTGCAAAAATATCTCTTCAACGCGCTGGGTGCCCGGGCGGAGCGAGGCTCCACCCGGGCTTTGAAGGTTACTTCTTCTTGGCTTTCTTTGCCTTCTTCGCCTTCTTCGCCTTCTTCGCTTTCTTAGCCATAGTATCCTCTCAGGGTTTTAATGGTGGAAACGCGACACGAGGCATGCTCGGCGGAGGGCCAGCCTCGCAACATCCTCAGAACCAATCCCAACAGATTCGCAGGCCGCTGCCCCGCACTGTCACGTCGCTGTCATTGCGTTATCCACAGCTGTTATGCGTTTTTGATGGTTTTCACCCGCTCATTGCGCTCTGCATCGCAAAAATTCGCACTCCGAGGACGCTTCGCGCCGTCTCGTCGGGGTTAACGATGCGCCAACGCGAGCTCCGCATTCTGCACCGATCCGGCACGGCCGTGCTCATCTTCATCAATTCAAAACCACGGCGCGCATTGCTTCGCCGCGGTGAGAGTCCGTTAAGCGGGGCGGCTGCATTTTACCTGTAAGGCAATGGGGATGGTCATGGGCGGACGGTTCGATAAATGGGGAGGCAGGGCGATCGACGCTCTGCAATGGCAATGCTGAGCGTTCCGACGCTGTGGATGGTGATCGTCATCAATTTTCTCGCGCTGGGCCTGGTCTGGGCCTATGTCATGCGCTGCTATCCGACATTCGATGCCGCGCGGTTCTGGACCAGCGGGGCCTTGGCCGCGGCCGCCGGCGCGGCGGTTTCAATGCTAATTGGCGTGATGGATTCCCGGCTGCCGCTGGTCGGCGGCGGCACGCTGATGATTCTCGCCTGCTGCCTCTGCGCGATGGGCGTCAAACGCTTTTACGGCAAGCCGGTGTTCTGGGGCGCCACCGTCGCGATCACCGCGCTGAGCGCGGCCGGTCTGACGTTCTTCATGGTCGTGTATGACCATATGCCGATGCGGATCTTTATCTATTCGCTGGGCCAATCGATCCCGATCGCGATGACGCTGAAACTGGTGCTGAAGCAGCCGGAAGGCCGCGAAAATCCCGGCGCCCGGCTCGCCGGCATCGTCGCAATCCTGATTCTCGCCATTCATGTCATTCGCTCCGGATGCGCGCTGCTGCAGGTCGGCGGCGAGGTCTCGATGGTCAGTTTCAACGGGCTTCAGGCGGCCCTGATCCTGGTCCTGGTGTTCCTGTCGATGGCGTGGAATTTCGGCTTCCTGCTGATGGCGATCGACCGGCTGCGCAACGAGGTCGCCGATCTGGCGCTGCTCGACGATCTCACCGGCGTCGGCAACCGGCGGCATCTGTTGCAACGGCTGACCGAGGAATGCGCGAGGTCGGAGCGCAGCGGCGAGCCGTTCGCGCTGCTCGTGATCGACCTCGACGGCTTCAAGATGATCAACGACACCCACGGCCACGCCGCGGGCGACGCCTGCCTGCAGCATTTCACCCTGATGGCGCAGACCAGGTTGCGGCCCGGCGACCTGCTGGCGCGCACCGGCGGCGACGAGTTTTGTATCGTGCTGCCGTCCTCGACGCTGCGCGAGGGCGCGATGATCGCCCGCCGGGTGCTGGAAGTGTGCCGCCAGGACGCCGAACAATGCGTCGGTGCCGATGTCCCGATCGCGGTCTCGATCGGCGTGGCGCAATGGACGCGGGAGACGGGTGCGTTCCCGGACCGGCTGATCGCCGCCGCCGACCATGCGCTTTACGCCGCCAAGAACGAGGGCAGAAACCGCTATGCCGTCTATGTCCCGTCGCCACCGCCGCTGGCGCCGGGGCAGGAGGCGGTGCCGGAACTGGCGCTCCGCAAGCAGGCGGGAGCGTGCTAGCTAGCTAGAGCGTTTTCGAGCGAAGTGGATACCGGTTCGCGTCAAGAAAACGCGTCAAAACAAAAAGACTCACTGGACGCAAGACCGATGAACCTTCGCCTGCTGGCAATGGCGCTTTGCGCCTTCGCGATTGTAACTCGAGCATCCGCGCAAACGCCCGACCTCGCGAGCATCGCGCGCGGCTCGGGTACGCCGGAGATTCCGGGGCTGAAGGTGGTCTGGCTGGCGCCCTGGGGCGATGTCGCAAAAGCCCATCCGTGGAAAAACATCATCGTGCACCAGACCGAGGGGCCGGCCGGCTCGGCGCGCGGCGGGGCGGCTGAACAAGCCAAGGACCCGACGCGGCGCGGCGTCACGGTCTGGGTCGAAACCGACGGCACGGTGTACTGGTCGGTTGCGGAGGATCTGGTCCCGACCCATGGCGACGGCGCCAACCGCAACGACAATAAATACATCGACAACGCTCCGACCTTTCATCAGGTGATCGGCAACAATTCGATCGGGGTGGAATTCGCCGGCAATTACCCCGACGTCACGCGAGGCGCCACCGAGGCCCAGATCGCGGCGTGGCGGGTCTTGGTGAAAGTGCTGCGGGCGCGCTACGGCATTACGCTCGAGCACGTCTATGCGCACAACTGGATCGACTACAAGGACGCCCGCTATTGCGAAGGCTGCGCACTGGCGACCCTGGCGAGGGAATGGGGGGAGTAGGGTAGTCCGCAACCGGAGTTTCGTGCCCGTGTTGCCCCGTGCCATGTTCTGGATTACTGACGCCGTTTCGGTTATGATTTCCAAATGAAAACCCAGACTATCGAGATCGACGAAGGCACCGCGATGGCGCTGAAGCGGCGCGCCCAGGAACGTGGTGTGACCGTCCCGGAATTGGTGGCGGAGTTGGTTACGCTTGAGGCTGGCCCGCTCGACCCAGATGTCGCCGACGTCGTCGAACTGGATCGCCGCTGGAATGCGTTCGAGGCGCAGGGGCCAGCGGTGGCAAATGACGATGTTGTGCGGTGGCTCCAGACCTGGGGCACGCCGGCATTCCGGAGTTGGCGCAAGCGATGACGCTCGAATGGTCGGACGAGGCTCTCGCCGACCTCGATCCTTCGCAGAGTTTCTTCATCGGGAGCATCCGTCGCTCGCCGCGATTGTCGCCACCGAGATTGTCGACAAGGTGCAAGTGCTTCTTGCACACCCGCTTTTGGGGAAACCGATCGCGGGTCGGCAAGAATATCGGCAAATTGTATTGCAGGTTCTCGGTGCTGCCTACGTGTTTCAATATCGCTTCGACGGGCAACTTCTTGTGATGTTGCGGGTGTTTCACGGGCGTGAAGCGCGGGAGTGACGTCGCGCCGCGCCCTCTCAAATCGGCTGCGCCATCCAGCGGAAGATGCGGTTGATCAGGCCGGGGCGCCGCGGGCGCTGCTCAGGCACCGCCTCGTCCTCGGCGACGCAGCGCTGATAAAAATACTCGAAGAACTTGATGTCGTTCGGCTCGGTGACGGTAAAACTCTCGTCGCCGACGAATACCGTGTAGTCGTAGAAGAACGGCCCGATGAATGGCACCGAGGGTGGGGTGGCGCGGTCCTTCGAGATCACGAATTCAGAGGGCTCCAGCCCATGCACGATCATGGCCTGCTCGAGATCAGGCAGCTTGCGCATGAATTCGGCGGAAAATCCGCCGACGGTTGATTGCAGCGTGATCGGCATAGCCTGCCTCAAAGCCTCGCTTGTCTTGGTCGGCTGACCGCACCCCAGGGTTCAAGCCGCCTTGGCGTGTCGCCTGCGCCGTTATAGCCTCCGCGGCGGCAAGGGGGTATTCATCATGTCGGCATCATCGATCTGGCCGGTTTTATCCGGCCCTTCGCGGCCACTTCACTCCCGCGGCGCAAGGGCCTTGGGCGTGTTTCCGGCCATCGTGCTGTTGTTGTGCACGTCACTGCTCCTCGCCCTGGAGACGCCGAGCAAGCCGTTTTTGGAAAAGAACAGTTTTTATCTCTCTTCAGCCGGATTTCGCGTCCAGCTCGCCAACGACCCCGCCGGGCAAAAGGCGCTGCGCGCCATGCCGGCGCATCGCTTCGTGATACATAAGGTCGGCGACGATTTGCGCTATCTCTATGCCGAGCCGCAGCATTGCGTCTGCATCTTCGTCGGCACGCAGCAGGCCTATGAGGCCTACCGCAATATTCTGAGCCAGCCGCTGCCGCAGGCCGACAACGTCGCGCCCGATTACAAGACCCAAGCCGGCGCGCTGTTGAACGGCGAGCCGGTGTGGCTCAACACGCTCAACGACCCCGACAGCCTCGCGGAATATTTCAGGGCTTATTACTGAGGGGGCGCGATCAAGCCCCGTCCATGACCGCAAGAAGATCGCTCAGGGATTGCTTGCAATTGGCGGCGTTCGGAGCGCTGGCCCGCAACGCCTCAAGCGCGCGGTCGATCGCCTTGTCGACCTTGTGCCATTCCGGAGCCGCCCGCGGCTTCAATCCGGCTTCAGCGTCGTCCCACTGGGTTTCGAGGTCCTTGATGCGCGCTTTGGCACCCGCAAGATCACCCTTGTCGACGAGAGCGGCGGTATCGACAACGATGACCCGGAAAGGTGAGAGATCGCCGAGTTTCGACGACATCGCCGCTTGCGCCGGGCTCACGAGGGAAGCGGCGAATGAGGCAAGAGCGGCGGGTCCCACAAGGGCGCCCAGCACGCTCAATGCAATCATCAGCTTCGGCTTTTTCATGGCTCGTCTCCTTTGTTGGTTGGCCGCGCCGATCGCGCGAGCGCTTGACGAAAGTGAAGAATCCGCATCACGGCGTTTCGTCGGCGCTTTCGCTTGTCTGCGCGCGGCGCGCATCGAAGCTGACGAACGACACCAGTGCGATGATGATGGTGAGGAAGGCGATGCTGGTATAGACGGTGCCGAGCCCCAGCCCGCCATAGGCGCGCGCCTGCGACAGCAGATCGCCAAGCGAGGCGCCAAGCGGCCTCGTCAAGATATAAGCCAGCCAAAACGTCAGGACGGCGTCGGCGCCGAGATAGTAAGCCGCGCCGATAACAGCGATCAGTGTGCCGAATGCGACGACCCCGACATTGAAACCGAGGCCAAGCGCTTCGGTCGCGAGATCCCCTGCGGCGGTGCCCAGCGCAAACGTAAAGAGAATGGCGGCCCAATAAAACAGTTCGCGCCGCGTGGTGAAGATGGTGTGGATGGAAAGCGTGCGTTCGGTACGGTACCAGATGGCGAACGTCGCGGCCAACGTCGCTGCGAATGCTGCGGTGCTGGTATAAAGACTAATCTCCAACCGGTCGGTCAGCGCATCGGTGATCTGGGTTCCGACGATGCTGACCAGCACGACCGTCAGCCAGTAAATCCAGGGCACATAGCGCCGCATTTGCAATTGGACGAGCAAGGCCGCGAGCAGCAGCGAGACGGTAATGGCACTCGTCATCGCGGTGCCCAAACCGACATGCACCGCCAGATAATCCGCGCCGGTTTCACCCACGGTGGTCGACATGATCTTGATGACCCAAAAGGCAAGCGTGACGTCCGGGACTTTGTTGAGCATGCTGGGGGCGCGCAGTTTCAAGGGCTCGCTCACTCGGTTATCCCTTCATCAATCAGCTTGCGGTCGCAGACCGGCGGAAGCTGCTGCATGTGCCGTCACATATGAAAAACCCTGCCGGTCCTCACTTAGCGCGGCCTTAGGATAAAGTGCCTTTCGCGGTGGGCCGTCGCTGCGCCGGTCCCTGAAGGCGCGTCGAACAGGCGGGGCGGCCGCTAAGTCGGTCCTAAGTTTCGAGGTGGAGGGTTTCGAGTTTGGACAAACATCAGGGAAAGCGCGACGTGATCCGATCACGCGGCCGCTATCCCTTTATGCCACAATTTCGTTGGACGCCTCAGTTACCGGGCAGGGTGTCTCCGCGGCCGCCGTGCCCGACAGGATAAATAATGCGCGTTCTGCTTGTCGAAGATGACCGCATGATCGGAGCGGCCGTGATGCAGGCGCTGAAGGACGCAGCCTATGCCGTCGATTGGGTTACCGACGGCGAAACGGCGCTCGAAGCCGCCGAAGCCGAGAGCTACGACGTGGCGCTGCTCGATCTTGTATTGCCGCAAACCGATGGCCAGGAGGTTTTGCGCCGGCTCCGCCGGATCGGCCGCCGGCTTCCGGTGATCATCGTGACCGCGCGCGACGGCATAGAAGACCGTATCGACGGCCTGGATCTCGGCGCGGATGATTATTTGGTAAAACCCTTCGAGATACGCGAACTGCTGGCGCGGATGCGCGCCGTGCTCCGGCGTGAAGGCAGCGGTTCGTCCGCACTGCTCAGCAACGGAAAAATCAGCCTCAATCCCGCGACCAGGGAAGCCACCTTCCTCGGCGAGACCTCCCTCCTTACGGCGCGCGAATTCGCCGTGCTTCAGGCGCTGCTCACGCGCCCCGGCGCCATCCTCTCCCGCAGCGACCTCGAACGTCACATCTACGGATGGAACGAGGAAGTCGAGAGCAACGCCGTCGAATTCCTGATCCATACCATACGCAAGAAGCTCGGGGCCCTTGCGATCCGCAATGTGCGCGGCGTCGGCTGGATGGTGGATCATCCCTCATGACGGATTCGCTGCGCGGGCGCCTCTTCATCGGACTTACGTTCATGATCGTGTTAGTCGGCCTCGGCGCAGGTGTTGTCGCCTTCCGCTGGGCATACGATGAAGCGATCGAGATGCAGGATTCGATCCTTATCCAGATCGGAGCCTTCGCGATCGATTCCCGCCTGCAGAAGGACACGCCGATCGATGCCGGCGTCGACGCGGAAGCCCGGGTCAACATCGAGGAATTGGGCGACAGGCCGAGCGGCACGCCCGACACGCGCGCGCTCTGGACCCTTCAAGACGGCCTGCATGTCGTCTCGCGCGATCAAAAGCCGTGGCGCATCCTGCTGCGGACGCGGCGGGACGGCAGCCGGTTCGCCGTTGGCCAGGCCACCGAGGTGCGTGACGAGATGGCACGCGACAGCGCGCTTCATGCCATTCTTCCGTTCGCAGCCATGGCGCCC
>WNFM01032459.1_pt4 | contig 10685 bp, 11 predicted proteins | sample 5400271 | NCBI WGS metagenome assembly WNFM01 (sample SAMN13153352, study PRJNA577476) | soil metagenome | isolation source: 60 cm saprolite on Douglas fir-dominated hillslope | place: USA:California | collected 2013-09-17 | reverse complement strand
TAGATCGGCACCATGGTCCAGATGAACACGGGAATCCCGATCAGCAGCAGACGCGCCTCGGTGCCGACTTCGCGGAGTGTGGGCAGCTTCATCGCGACAACCGTTTCATCATGAAATACATCAGCGGCAGCACGAACGGCAGCGCGCAGACGATGGAGGCCATCGCCAGGCTGAGCTGGTCGAGCCTGAGATAGCGGATGCCGAGCGTCGCCAGCACATGGGTGAGATCGGCCGGGCCGCCGCCGGTCAACAGGTAGACGCTGTTGAAGTCGCCGAGCGTCCAGATCATCGAGAGCAGCGTGCAGGTGACGTAGAGCATCTGCATCGACGGCCAGGTGATGAAGCGGAATTTTTGCCACCAGCTCGCGCCATCGACTTCGGCGGCCTCGAACAGATCGGCGGGAATGGCGAGCCGTCCGGTCAACAGGATCAGGGTCCAGAACGGCAGCGACTTCCAGATGTGCACCACCATGGACAGCGACAGCGCCAGCGTCGGGTCGTTCAGCCAGTTCGGGCCGTCATCGCCGGTCAGCTTTCAGCGTGTTGACGACGCCCCATTCCGGATTGAACATGAAGCGCACCGACAGGATGGTCGGGATCGACGGCACCGCCCAGGGCAGGATGAACAGCACCGACAGCCATTTGATCCAGGGGCGCTGCTGCGCGAAGAAGCCGGACAAAAACAGCGCCACCAGCATTTTGAAATTGATGCCGATGACCAGGAAGATCAGCGTGTTGACCGCGGCGCGCGCGAAGATCGGGTCGTTGTAGAGCGCGACATAGCTCGCCGGATGCCGCGCCAGCCATAGGCCGTAGCAGACCGGGTAGACCACGAAGGCCAGGAACACCAGCAGATAGGGTGTCAGCAGCACGATGCCCCAGACCTGCGGCGTCGACAGCCGCGCCGACAGCGGCGGGGCGGGGATGTCGGATGCTGAGAGTGTGATCGCCATTGCTTAACTCTAACTACGATGTCGTCCCTGCGAAAGCAGGGACCCATAACCACCGGCTGTCGTCGTTGACGCCAAAGCCATCGATCTTCTTCTTTCAACATCAGCTGCACGGCGTATGGATCCCGGCCTTCGCCGGGACGACAACGCTGAGGGGGTACAGGACTCACCGCGGACTTCGCTCGCGGATGGAGCCCCTCACCCCAACCCTCTCCCCGCGAAGAGCGGGGAGAGGGGGAGTAAACTCAACCCGCGACCTGCTTGAGGCGGGCGATCAGTTCGTCGACGGCCTGTTCGACCGGCACCTTCTCGCTCACCACCCGGTTCATCGCCTTGGCCCAGACGTTCTCGTTGTTCAGGATAGTGAACTTCCAGTTCTTGGTGAAGTCGAACGGCGTGGTTCCGCCGGTAAACTGGGTATGGACCGCCTTGCGGTGGCGGTCGGCCTGCCAGAACGGGCTCGCCTGGCTCGCGGTCGTGACCGGGAACCAGCGGCCGAGCGCGCCCTCGATATAGGGCCGCAGGTTTTCTTCCTGCATCAGGAAGGCGACGAACTGCTTGCCTTCCGCCTTGTTCTTCGCATTCGCGAAAATCAGCCCGGTCTTGACGTCGGAACGGTACCTGATCGGCGTTCCATCCGGCTTGTTGGGGAACGAGGCGGTGATGATGGTTTCCTCATACGCCTTCTTGCCGGCGGCGCGCTGTTCCGGGGTCAATGCCGGATTGTTGGCGTCGTCGAGCCACTTCGCCGCGATCGAAATCGTGAAGTTATGCGTCATCACGATGGTCTTGTTGTGGAACGCGACGTTGTTGTCCGGATCCTTCCAGGTGGTGGAGGAGGGCGGCGTGCAGCCCCGGACGTAGGTGTCGGTATAGTCTTTCAATGCGCTGATCAGGTTGGCGCGCACCTTGGGGTCGTCGACCAGCAGCTTGCCGTCGTCGTCGACCAGCTTGACGTTGTAGGCATCCATGAAGGTGTAGAACGACTGGAACGAGTCGGTGGATTCCACGCCCATCGGCTGGCCGACGGCATAGATGCGCTGGCCGGTGGCCTTGCGGATCGCGGGCTGCACCTTGTCGCACCAGAACGACCAGTAATCTTCCCATTTCGGCCTGTTCCAGCATGTCCTGCCAGATCTGGACGTGCATGCTCTGCTGCTTCAGCGGGAAGCCGTAATAGGCCTTCTTCTTGGCGACGTCGTTATAGATCAGCGCGGTCTCGAGGGTGTTCGGCGCGAACGCGCCCTTCATCGGCAGCAGGATGTCGGAGAGGTCCTCGAGCTTGCCCTCGTAGGCCCATTTGCCCTGGGCCTGCACGTCGTAGCTGTCGGAATAGGCGACATCGGGCACGGTGCCGGAATCCAGCGCCGCCACCGTCTTCGGAATCATGTCCTGGATCGCGTATTGCGACAATTCGACCTTGATGCCGGTCTTGGTCTCGAACTTCTTGATCGCCTCCAGCAGCGCGTCGTCCTCGGACTTGTAGAAGCCCTTGCCGAACCAGACGGTGATCGTCTTTTGCTGAGCGAACGCAGGCGCTGCGGCGTATAATAGCCCGGCAGCGGCGATCGCGATTGAAAGCGCACCAATTCCTTTGGATCTCACGTAGTCCTCCCTTGGATATGCCCGGGTTTTTAACCGGTTGGATAAAAGATAGCGCAACCAAGCGGCGCGATCCAGATGGAGAATTGCCTACTTCTGTAAGCGACCGCACCAACAGGCCGGACATATGGATGCAAGCGATCCGATCAGACCTCAAAAACCTCTTGTGCCACGGGGGCCGTCCACATATGGGTCCCGGATCGCGCTTCGCTTGTCCGGGACGACAAAAATTGTTCTCGCGGCATCGTCTGCCCGAAGTTTTGCAAGAAGACCTTGCCCTCCCAATCAGAGGGCGCAGGGAAGACCGGGTGCGCGCCGCACCCGCGGTCTCATGTGCGATGTGCATCAAAAAATGCTGCACATGAGCATACAGGTTTGGCGGAAGCCTCCGGCCTTCCCTGCGCAACGGCTTTACGGCTTATACGAGTTCGCCCCGGTGACCGGCTTTCTTGCCACCGTCATCCCCGGGAAGCAGATGCTTCCCTTGAGACTTGACGCCAGCACCGGGGCGTCAGGCCCACACGACTTCACCGTACGCTCTGGCATCGTCCGTCCGCACATTGCTGCACGCAACACCATCGCGTCCATCGCGACCTCCCCCAACGTTTGCGACGACGGCCGACGCCCCTCTGGCGGGAAAGGATGCGGTGTTATGGCGGTGATTTGGGGCAGGCGGGAAGCGGAATGTTTTTCGTGCGAGGACTGGACGGGTGGAATCGCGTTGATGTGGTTGAGGAAATTAGTTTGTGGGCGCGATGCGCCTCAAGCGAACATCCGGCACCCTGACGAAGTCTGCCAAGTGCTGCCACCAGCAGACGCTCGTTCCGTTAGTTCGTAGGGCCGGCCTGTAGCCAAGCCATCGCTATCGCTGCTGATTGGCCCAGTCCAGGATCGCAACCGCTTCAGCTGGGACCTTTGCTTCCCAGGTCGCGATCGGAGTATTCCCGGCCTTTTTCAGGGCAGCGATGACGTCGGGCGGCGCTGGCTCGTCGATGCTTACGCCGTTGGCGCGCATCCGATCGTAGTTCTCAACAGTGCGATTGGCCAAAAGTTCGAACTGGTCTTTTTCGGTCTCCGCGGCGGCAGCTTCGACCTCGTCTTGTGCCTTCTTGGGCAGCGCGTCGAAGCTGTCCTGACGCACGAACGCGATCGATATTGGAATAGCGTAGTTAATTGGCGTGAAGTGGTGCAGGTCGTCCCAAAGCTTTCGGCCGGCTCCGCCGTCGCCAGAAGTCAGTATCGCATTAAGCTTATGCTCTTTGACTTTGGCGATGGCCTCGTTGAACGGAAGATATTCCGCCGTGGCACCTACCGTGCGCATCACCTGTGCCGAGTTATTATCGTAGGTTCTTACCGACAGCGCCCTCAGGTCGTCCGCAGTTTTGAGCGCCTGTTCCGACCAAATGCCCGTCGCAGGCCAAATCGTTATATAGAGAAGCTTCAGGCCTCGCGCTTTCAGCGCGCGCTCATAAAGCGGTCGAGCCCTCGCGGCTACGGCTTTCGCGGTATCGACCGACTGGACCACAAACGGAAGCGACGAAAGGCCGAATATCGGGTCGGACGACTCAAGTGGACCTGCGAATGCATCACCCCCATCGATACGATGGTCCCGTGCCGCCTGCAGCATTTCGCCCGAGCTGATTTTCAATTCATTATCGAAGGCGTTCGACGTCGTGACGGAGCCATCCGATTTCGAGGACAGAATCTTTCCAAAAGTTGCGAGTCCAACCCCAGAGATATTGCTCTCCGGATATTCGGTAGCCATCTTCCACAGAGCCTGTGCAGAAGCCGACGTTGGAGACTCTGCCGCAAACACCGCCATCGCGCATGCTGCCACCAAAATTATTCGGTGAACCCGTGCTGCGGTCCGATCTGTGTTGGACCCCTTCAGGATATGCATGCTTGATCCCTTCTTTGAGTTAGCGCAGATTTTGGAGTTAGCGCGGATCTTGCGTGGAGGAGAGGGCTTCTGAACAGACGACCGCGGTCCGCTTGCGTGGGTTCAATCAAAAGCCATCTCTGTGAGAGGAACGAGGCTCACGCCTGCCTCTTCTAATGCCAGACGAACTGCTTTTGCGACGGCTATCGCCGTCGGTTCATCGCCGTGAACGCAAAGGGAATCAATTTTGCAAGGGAATGTTTTTCCGTTCCGGGATGTTATGGTTCTGGCGACGACCATTTCGACGACTTGCTTGGCAGCAACGTATGGATCTTTTATCACGGTGCCGGACAGCTTTCTCGAAGCGAGGTTGCCATCGTCTTCATATTGACGATCGCAATATCCTTCGCGCGCGACCCGCAGACCAAGGGTCCGTGCCGCTTTTTCCATTTCGGAGCCCGCGAGCGCGACATAAATTATACTCGGATCAACGGCCTTAATGGCTCGACCGATTGCGAGCGCGTATTCGCTGTTTTCTGCCGCCATATTATTCAATGCGCCATGCGGCTTCAGGTGCGTTACCTTGACACCAGAATAGGCGGCGATTCCCTGGAGGGCGCCAATTTGATATGCAATCAAACACTCTAAATCGTCCGCACGCATATCAATTCGCCGCCGTCCGAATCCCCAGAGATCATTGAAGCCCGGATGAGCGCCAACCGACACACCGAGTCGACTCGCCTCTGCGACTGTCCTGCGCATAACAAGCGGATCCCCAGCATGAAATCCGCACGCAATGCTCGCAGAACCGATGATCCTCAATATTTCGCGATCATTTCCGATATCGTAGGCACCGTAGCCTTCAGCCATATCTGCGTTCAGGTTTACCTTAATGGTCATAGCGGGGCCTCCAGCTGCCGGCTTTCTTCGCTCAAGATACCCTCCTCGCAGCAGACGCGAGCTTGGCGGCCGCCGAAACTTCATCCGGGTTTCGATCCACGAGACTCTCGTAAACGCTCGGATCGGTCGCGCCTTCCGTTCCGATCAACAGTATTATGCTATTCTCATCTAGCCGCACCTGTCGACGCGCGTCGTCGTCCCGCGCAGCGAGCAGCAGGCCTGTCAGCCCTACAACTGCGGACTCACCCGCAACGACGGGAATGTCCCGAAAAGGCGCATCTGCCAAAAGCTCCATCGTTTCCGCGGCCGATTCATCGGACACCGAAAGAAAGCCGTCTACGCCCTGCTCGAGAATCGACCAGGCCAGCAGAGAAACTTCGCCGCAGGCTAACCCGGCCATGATCGTGTTCAGGTCACCCTTAACAGTCGTCGGTCGACCGGCTTCAGCGCTCACGAGAATACACGGCGCCTTGTCAGGCTCGACCACAAAAATTGAAGGAGCCTTTTCCTCAAACTTTTGCCAGAGATAGGAACAGATACTCGCGGCCAATCCTCCCACACCTCCTTGAATAAAAACGTGAGTCGGGAAGCTATCGCGCGGCATTTGCGCAAAAATTTCATCGGTCATGACGCCATATCCTTGCATCACTTTCCGGGGAATATCGGTGTAGCCCTCGTAAGAGGTATCCGACACAATCCGCCAATCGTGCCGCGCGGCATCCCTTGCCACCTCATGCACCGAATCATCGTAATTCCCGTGAACTGCGCGTACTTCGGCTCCGTATGCTTCGATCGCATCACGTCGAGCTTGGCTAACGTGAGCATGAACGTAAATGATGCAGCGACAGCCGAACATACTGGCGCCCCACGCGACAGATCGGCCGTGATTTCCGTCGGTGGCGCACGCAACTGTCAATTTCGACGTAATGCTGCGAAACTTGCCGTCAGATAGATCTGACGAGCTTGGATTAACGCCGGTTTGTCGGTGGACCTCGCTCTGCAAGATGGTCGCAACGGCGTACGCGCCGCCCAAGGCCTTAAAGCTGCCAAGGCCAAACCGCGCGCCCTCATCCTTGTAAAAGATTGCTTTGATGCCTATTGCCCGAGCGATCCCATCTAACGAGCGGAGAGCGGTGGCCTCATAGCCAGGCCACGAAGTTATTTCTTGCTTCGCTCTCGCAAGATCTGAAAGACAAAGAATTTTCGAACGACCTCGTTTACCGTACCCCTCGGAACGGACCGGTTTGGGATTCATCAAAAGCCTGAAGCTGCGCTCGCTAATAACCTGATTCATCTAAAGTACAGTCCGCCCTCGGTCCTATTTGGCGGACACAGTTTAACAATGCCAAATGGTCGATAGAACGCAATTTGGCGATGATTTCGGGCTAATATCGTAATAAAATAGCTGATAGCTCCGTAAAGTGGGATTTTTATGCAATTAGACGAGTTTGATATTCGCTTGTTGGAAGCGCTACAGGAGGACAACCAGCTGAGCGCCTCCGAGCTTGCGGATCAAGCACGGCTGTCGCCTGGATCCTGCCTCCGCCGCATCAAACGTATGCGTGAAGAAGGCGTAATCGCAAAAGACGTATCGATCCTCAATCCCGAAGCCGTCGGACGAAAGCTGACGATGGTTGTTCTCGTGTCTTTGGAACGCGAACGAGTGGATCTGATTGAAGAATTCAAAAAGTCTATGCTTAAAACTTCAGAAGTCATGCAGTGCTATTACGTTACCGGCGACGCCGATTTTGTATTGATGGTAACGGCCGTGGATATGTTGGACTATGAAGAGTTCACCAAACGCTTCTTCTTTGAAAATACCAACGTCAGAAAATTCACGACACTGGTGGTGATGAACCGCGTAAAATTCGGGACTGCCATACCGATAACGATGTGAAACTGAATCAGCAGCCGGATGGCGGAGTTAACTACAAGTTCGGCGGTCCTCACCGCATCCTGCGAGCTGCCTCTCGCATTCACGCCCCGAAATTCAGCAGCTTCTCCGCGGTGCGCCCCAGCATGTCCGCCTTCTCGTCATCGCTGAACGATGTCGACGCAAAAATGTGGTCGACGGGCTGCAACTGCCAGGGGAAAGGAAAGTCGCTGCCGAGCACGATCTGGCCGACGCCGACCTGCGCCGCGAGATGGCGTAGCGCCTCCGGCGTGAACACCAGTGAGTCGAAATAGATCTGCTTGAGATACTCGGTCGGCTGCTTCCCGAGCTTGATGTCGGGATTGCATCCGCCGGGATTGACCAGGCAGGCATGGTCCGACCGGTCGGCATAGGACGGCAGGAAGCCGCCGCCATGGGCTGCGATCACTTTCAGTTTGGGAAATTTGTCGAACGTGCCCTCGAAGATCATGTGCGCGAGTGCGGTCGAGGTCTCCAGCGGAAAGGCGATCGCGTTGGTCAGCCAGCCGTTGCCGGCCAGTTGCTTGTTGAGCTCCGGCACGCCCTGCGGATGGATGAACAGCGAGGCGCCGAGTTCTTCGGCCTTGGCCCAAACCGGGTGAAATTTTGGATCGGAAAAAGCCACACTATCGACATTGCCGCCGATCGCGGCGCCCTTCAGCCCCTGCTTCTTGACCGCTGTCTCGAGCTCTTGCACGGCGAGGTCGGGCGCCTGCAGGGTCAGCGAGGCGAAGCCGGCAAACCGGTCGGATTTCGACGCGCACAGTTCGGCCAGTTTCTCGTTCTGGATTTTGACGACCTGACCGGCCAGTTCGCGGTCCGTGCTGTACCAGTTCGGATTGATCGACAGCACTTCCATGTCGACGGCTTGCTGGTCCATCGCCGCGAGCCGCCTGGTCATGTCGATGACGACCTCGTCCCCGCCTCTCACCGTGTTCGGCGCTCCCGGACCGAGCAGCTTGCTGGCTTCGGGGATGACGCAATGCGCGTGCACGTCGATGGTCCTGACGCGCTTAGCCCCGACCATGACCGGCAGCTTTTGGCGCGAAGTCTGTGCGTTTGCGTTGTGCAGCATGCCGCAACTGCAGAAGACGACGCCAGCGGCCGCGCCGCCCTTGAGAAAGTCACGGCGCGTGGTCATGATGGTTTCTCCCACGGTTATTTTTGCAGCGCGGTATGACTGGTCGCGCCGGATTGGAAGAAAGCCTAAGTCATTCGCGAGGGAACGACCAGCCACTATCGAAGCAGAGCAGGATTGCCGCTGGTTCAGCGCGTAGGATTAGGTGGAGCGACGCGACAACCATCAACTTCCGCTGCCGACAGCGATGGGTTTCGCAAAAAGCTCAACTGATCCGACGAACTGCCAGGTTTAGCTTCGAAAGATCCCGACATTTTCGACAAGCCATTGTTGCAGCGTTCTTGGAGGCTTGCCGGTCAACGCCTCGACCGTCGATGTGGTCTCTGCAAGAACGGATTCGCGGAACATCTGGTCCAGCCCGACCAGCAAATCGGCGACCATTGGCGCGAGGCCGTCAGCAGACAGCGCGGCGCGCTGTTCCTCGGGCGATCGATTGACGTAGGCGACCGGCTGACCGAGCAGGGTCGACAGATGTTCGGCAACCTGCCGCATGGTCCAGGCCCGCGGCCCGGTCAGATGATAGGCGCGCTGCGACTCCGGGCTGAATTCCTCGAGCAACGCCACGCGCGCTACGTCGGCGATGTCGCGTGTATCGATAAAGTTCACGCGCCCTTCGCCAGCCGCGCCCGCCCAGGAGCCGGCGGCGATCTGACCTGCCGCACGCTTGAGGATGTCGACGAATGCCGAGGGCCGCAGGACGGTTGAGGCCACCGGCTGCTGGGCCAAGTGTGCCTCGATCTGCATGTGCCAGGCCAAGGGATTGAGACGGGATGCCGGGCCCAAGGCGGAGAGTTTGACGATATGGCGGACGCCAGCGGCGACGGCGCCGTCGATCAAGGCGATCTCGTTGGCCACTTGCTGTGACGACGTACCATGCGAAACGAACAGCCGGTCGGCTCCACGAAGCGCATTCTGAAGCGTATGCGGCCGATCGAAATCGATAGCGGCGATGCTGACACCCTTGCTGGCATCCTTGGGCAGTTGAACCGCGTCGGGCCGCCGGGTCAGCACGGTGATATCGACCGGATCGGAAGCGAGGAGGCTGGTCAGCGTCGCGCCGACGCGACCCGTCGCGCCGGCGATGGCGATCCGCGACTTGTGCGGCGGTTGGATTTGCTTGGAGATTTCCTTCGAGATTTCCTTGGACATGGCGAAGTCACCCTTGTATCTTGGAACAATCGGTCCAACATACTTGGAACGATCGTTCCAAAATGTCAAGGAGGTGTTTATGAGCGGCAAGCCGCAATTCGATGAAGTTGCCGTGATCGCTGCGGCCGTCGAAGTCTTCTGGCGCAACGGCTATGCGGCCGCTGCCATCAGCGATCTGACGGAGGCGACGGGCTTGTCGCGTTCCAGCCTCTACCAGCGATTCCACGACAAAGACGGCTTGTTCCAGGAAGCCCTTGAAGCCTATACGCAGCGTGTCTTGCGGCGCATGAACTCGGCCAAGGTTGATACCAAGGCTGATACCGCGCGCGGGCGACTGAAGGCGGTGCTGCGTGGGTTTTTGCGGTTTTTGCCGGACAGATCCCGGCCCGCGGGCTGTCTGATCGGGCGAAGCGTTGCCGAGATCTCGGCACTGTCCAAAGCAGGACAGGCCGCCACGCTGGCAGCAGCTGCACGTCAGCGTGAGATTTTGGCGGGCCTTCTGCGTGAAGGCGTGGTGGCGGGTGAGCTGGCCGAAGCTACCGATATCGATGCCATGGCGTGGTATTATCTCGGGGTGCTGCACGCCGTATTGAACTTCCCGCAAGCGGGTGCTGATCCGGGCATGCTCGATCGCATGATCGACGTCGCCATGTCGGTTTGGCCTGACGCTGTTCTCAGCGATTCATGAAGGTCACGGGTTCGAATCCTATTGCGTCGGACTTGCCGGGATTTCCAAATAGCGTCAGCTTTCGGGGGAAGCGGAAGTTGGATCTGGATCGCGCCACTCTCGCACGAAAGCAGGTTCAAGATTACGAGCTGCGTTGAGGTCGCCTCTCCAGCCCGTCTCTGTTAGCTTTGAACCGCACATGTCGGATAAGGAAGATTAGCATGCTACGTCGTCGCGATGTCTTGCTCGGGCTCCTCGCAACTCCGGCAATCTCCCGGATATCGCTGGCGCAGGAAATAACGCAGATCACAATCGTTAATCAGTACGGCCTGCCGTATTTGCCGGTCATGGTAATGAATACGCTGAAGCTGGTGGAGACCGCGGCTCAGAAAATCGGATTGCCAAATCTGAAAGTCGATTACAGGACGCTTGGAGGCACATCCTCCCTGGTAGACGCGCTCATCAGCGGTCAAATGCATTTTGGTGTG
>WNFM01315853.1_pt2 | contig 10688 bp, 11 predicted proteins | sample 5400271 | NCBI WGS metagenome assembly WNFM01 (sample SAMN13153352, study PRJNA577476) | soil metagenome | isolation source: 60 cm saprolite on Douglas fir-dominated hillslope | place: USA:California | collected 2013-09-17 | reverse complement strand
GCAGGAGCGCATCGTGACGCGGTGTAACGGGGGGTGTCGGCCGACGCGCTTCAACGCCGGCAGGGTCTGCGTGGTCCCGGTCAGTGTGGATGGTTTGCCGCTGACGGAAGCGGACTACGACAAGATCGACATCAAGGACGTGGCGGCGGTCGAAGTGTACCGCGGCACGCCGCCGTATGGGTTGAGCCAGGGGATGGCGCTGAGTGCCGCCGGCTCGGTGTGGCAAGGCGAGTCCTACAACGGCCAGGGGACGTGTGGCTCCGTCCTGATCTGGATGCGCTAGACGACTCCATGTCATCCTGGATCTGGAGACTGCTCCTTCCTCTCCTCGCGCTCCTCGCTTGCCAACGCCAGCCCGAACCGCGCGCGCGGTTCGTTGTCCGAGGGCCACCGCGGCCTCCGGCGGAGCGCTCTGACCTCGCGAACTTCCGCCCATATATCCCTATCGATTCGCTCGTCGGCGGCGTGTGTCACGAGGATGCGTATCGGAGCGGTGGGGCCGTGCGCGGCGTCGTTTGGCGCACGGAAGCGTCCGGCGGCGGCTTCTGGGAGATTCGCGTGGCGATCGACACGTCCGGGTCCGTGCGGCGCTACTACGAAGACCGGTACAGAGGCTCGGCTGGACGAACGATGATCCGCGTGGAATTCGCCGATGGGCGGGGCACCGCCGAGAACGACATCCCCGACCAAGCGGCGCAAATGACCGCCGATGACGCGGTCGCCGTTTTTCATGCTCCAAACCTCGACAACCCCGCGTCGCGGGCAGCCGCGATCCTCGAGCGCTGCCGAAACTCACTCGACCCATGGGGGCCGCTGGCTGGCCTCCCGGACACCCTGACGCCGCCTCCGGCGCCCCGACCGCAGCCGCGAGCCGCCGACATTGACCGAGAGTGGCATGACTCGACACGGGGGGGGGGACATCTCCGATCGGGCCCCAACGCGGAGGCGTTCGACTGGTTCCGCTTGGCAATCCTGCCACTGTACCGCCAGCCGGGCGGTTCGCCGCCCTTCGCTTGGATCGCACGTGGCTGGATCTATCGCGTCGGCACGCCCGGTCGTTGGGATCCGTGGCGCGCCGCCGGATGGATCAGCACAGTGTACGACGGGCCGGCGTCGCTCCCTGTCTTTGAGATGCGGCCCGACGGCTGGTTCAACTTTCGCTACACGGCGCCTTCGCCGGGCGATGACGGCACGGCGTGGGCGCACACGTCGCAGTTGGCGCTGGGCGCTACGGACTTGCAACTGTTCACGTGGGAGGACCACTACCTTCATGCCGGGGCCGTGTACATCATCGATCCGACACCCCAACGTTTGCACGAAGCCCCGGACAGCGGCAGTCGAGTGGTCGCCTCACTTGAGAGCGAAACGTACGGTGCATTTCCGCTCGAGATCACCGGCGATTGGATGCGGGTCAGGGTGCAGTGGCCGGGACCGTGGTGCGGGGGTGTGGCGCAGCGCACCGCGGAGGGTTGGATCGTGTGGAGGACACGAAGCCGCGGCCCCAGGGTCGGGACGATGATTTGCTAGACGTTGAACCGGAAGAGCAGGATGTCGCCGTCCTTGACCACGTAGTCCCGCCCTTCACTCCGCACGAGCCCTTGCTCGCGCGCGACCTTGTACGACCCCGCCTTCAGGAATTCCTCGTACCCGACGGTCTCGGCGCGAATGAAGCCGCGCTGAAAGTCCGAGTGAATCTCGCCCGCGGCGTCGAACGCCGTATCGCCACGGTCCATCGTCCAAGCGCGCACTTCAGTCTCACCCACGGTGAAGAACGTCTGCAGGCCGAGGAGGCGGTAGCCGGCGTGGATCAGGCGGTCGAGTCCCGGCTCGGTCACGCCCGCGCTGGCCAGGTACTCCTTCCGTTCCTCTCCCCCCAACTCGCCCAGCTCCGCCTCGAACTTGGCGGAGAAGGGGACGATCTCCGCTTCCTCATGATGTGTCTGCACCGCCGCCTTGAGCTTGGCGATCCATTCTCCCCCGCCGGCAGCGAGGTCCGCCTCATTCACGTTGGCGGCATAGAGGATCGGCTTGGCGGTGAGGAGGCCGAGCTGCCGCAGGAACTTGACGGCGTCATCACCTTCGCCGGCCTCGCGGGCGCCGCGTCCGGCGTCGAGCTCCACCATCACCCGCTCGAGCACGACCAGCTCGGCCTGCGCGTCCTTGTCGCCGGCGCGCGCCGACTTACGGGTCTTCTCGAGGCGGCGCTCCACCACCGCGAGATCGGCGAGCGCCAGCTCACTGGTGATGACGTCGTGGTCGCGCACGGGGTCGACCGGCCCCATCACGTGCACCACGTCGGGGTCGTCGAAGCAGCGGATCACGTGGACGACCGCGTCCACCTCGCGGATGTGCGACAGGAACTGGTTGCCCAATCCCTCGCCCTGCGAGGCGCCCTTCACGAGCCCCGCGATGTCCACGAACTCGACCACCGCCCCGACCTTCTTCTTCGGTTTGACGATGTCGTTGAGCCGCTCGAGTCGCGGGTCGGGGACGAGGGCGACGCCGACGTTGGGCTCGACGGTGCAGAACGGATAGTTCTCCGCCGCCGCGGCCTGTGACGAGGTCAGGGCGTTGAACAGCGTCGATTTGCCGACGTTGGGGAGTCCGACGATGCCGAGTCTCAGCATCCCTTCACGCGCCGTGAACCCACTTCTCAACCTCTTCGATCATCTTGGGCATGAGCGCCTCGACCTGCTCGACTTGCTCCGGCTCAAACGGCGCCAGGACGTAGTCGGCCCAGTCACCCGTCCCCTCCGGCAACGGACCCACGCCGATCCGCAGCCGCGCGTAGTTCTGCGACTGCAGCGCCCCCTCGATGCTCTTGAGCCCGTTATGCCCGCCCGCCGAGCCTTCGGTGCGGAATCGAAAGGTCCCGATGGGGATTTGGAAGTCGTCGACGAGAATGAGGAGGTCCTTCGCCGGAGTGAACGCCGGGTCGGCGCGCAGCGACGCCAGCGCGGCGCCGCTGCGGTTCATGTAGGTGGTAGGCTTCAGGAGGCGGACGGGGACCCCCGCCACGCCGCCCTCCGTCGCGCGCGCCCGCTCGGCGCGGCGGAACGGCGGCAGACCCCAGTGCGCGGCGACCGCGTCGGCCAGCCAGAAGCCGGCGTTGTGGCGCGTCGCCGCGTACTCCGGGCCGGGGTTCCCGAGGCCGACGACCGCGCGCAGAGCCTAGCTCTCTTTGCTGTCTTTGCCCTTGGGCTTCTCGGCCTTCGGCTTGGCCTCCGCGGGTTTCCCCTCGGCGCCCGGCTCCGCTGCGCCTTCCTCGCCCTCCTCGTCCTCGCGGACCTTGCGAATCAGCTCGGGCTCGGCGACTTCGGCCGCGGCTTCGGGCGTCGGCGCCACCACTTCCTCGGCGCGCGGCGGGACCACTACCGCGATCGTGAGATCGCCACCGGTCAGGATGACGGCGTTGCCGATCGTCAGGTCGCGCACGTGCAGCGAGTCGCCGATCTTCAGGGCCGTCACGTCGAGCTCGACGCGGTCGGGGATGTGCTCGGGGAGCACTTCGATCTCGACCTCCCGGGTCACCTGATCGAGCACGCCGCCGCCGTTGCGGACGCCGTCGGGGGCGCCGACCAGGTGCACCGGCACCTTGAGCGTGATCTTCTCACCCGAGTGGATCTCGTAGAAGTCCACGTGGATGATGTCGGGACGGATCGGGTGGCGTTGGATCTCGCGGATCAGCGCGCGGGTCTTCTTCCCGTCCACCGTCAGCTCGATGAGCGTGCTCTCGGGCTCGACGCCGGAGAGCGCCTGCTCGAGCAGCAGCGCGTCCACCAGCAACGATTGGGCCGGTCGCCCGTGTCCATAGATGACGGCGGGAACCTGCTTCGCGAAGCGGGCCTGCCGCGCCGCGCCCTTGCCCGTTTTTTCCCGCGGGCTGGCCGCGAGGCTCACTGTTTGCGCCATAGTCTCCTCAAATCAATCAAATAGGGCACTGACCGACTGATTCGAATGTTCGTAGCCAATGGCCTTCGCCATCAAGCCGGCGACCGACAGGACCTTCAGTTTCTCCCACTTCCGCTCATCGGGGAGCCGGATCGTGTTCGTGACCGTCACTTCTTCGATCGGCGACGCCCGCAGCCGCTCGACCGCGGGGCCCGACAGCAGGGCGTGCGTCGCGAAGGCGAAGATCCGCCCGGCGCCGAGCCGTTTCAACGCCGCCGCCGCCTCGGTGATGGTCCCCGCCGTGTCGATCATGTCGTCGGGGATGAGGCAGTCTTTCCCCTCGACTTCGCCGACCACGTTCACGACCTCTGCGACGTTCGCCGAGGGACGCCGCTTGTCGATGATGGCGAGCGACGCGTTGAGCCGCTTCGCGAAGCCGCGTGCCATCTTCGCCGATCCCACGTCCGGCGCCACCACGACGGGGTCCGTCAACGACTTCGTCCGGTAGTGATTCACGAACACCGGGGCCGCGTACAGGTGGTCGACCGGGATGTCGAAGAATCCCTGGACCTGGTGGGAATGGAAATCGATTCCCAGTACCCGGTCGGCGCCCGCGTGCGTGATCACGTTCGCCATCAGCTTGGCGCTGATCGCCACGCGTGGCTGGTCTTTCCGGTCCTGGCGCGCGTACCCGAAATACGGAAGCACCGCCGTAACGCGGGCGGCACTCGCGCGCTTCGCTGCGTCGATCAGGAGCAGCAGCTCCAAATAATTCTCGGCCGGCGGATTGGTGGGCTGGATGATAAAGACATCCCGCCCGCGCACGTTTTCGTCGATCTTGACGAAGATCTCGCCGTCGGCGAACCGCCGGATCGTCACCGCGCACAGCGGCTGCCCCAAATCGTGAGCCATCTCCTCGGCGAGCGGCCGGTTGGCCGTCCCGGCGAGCAGCAAGAGCTGGCTGCGCGACAGCGTCAAGTCGCCCATTGGAGCCCCGGAAAGTAGTCGGCAGAGCGGGCGAAGCCAAGGTGCTGGCCGAAGCGAAACCCCGGCCGTATGCTTACCCGGCGTGTCCGATCTTCACGCTCGTCTCCAAGCCGCGCTTGCCGACCGCTACACAATCGACCGCGAAATTGGTCGTGGCGGGATGTCCATCGTCCACCTCGCCCGCGACCTGCGTCACGACCGGCTGGTGGCCGTGAAGGTGTTGCGGCCCGAGCTCGGCGTTACCCTGGGGCCCGACCGGTTCCTCCGCGAAATCAAGGTGGCCGCCGGTCTCACCCACCCCCACATCCTGCCGTTGTTCGATTCGGGCGTCGCGGACGGATTGCTCTTCTACGTCATGCCGTATGTCGAGGGAGAGTCCCTGCGCCATCGGCTCGCGCGGGAGGGCAGGCTCTCCCTCACCGATGCCCTGGCGATCGCCTGCGACGTCGCCGAAGCGTTGGCGTACGCCCACACGCAAAACATCGTGCATCGCGATATCAAGCCCGAGAACATCCTCCTCGAGGCTGGGCATCCCGTGGTCAGCGACTTCGGCATCGCGCGCGCCATCAGCGCGGCCGACGAAGCCCGGGTCACGGGGACGGGTGTCGCGATCGGCACCGTGGAGTACATGAGTCCCGAGCAGGCCAGCGGCGAGGAGGTCGACGGTCGGAGCGATATCTACAGCCTGGGGTGCGTGCTTTACGAAATGCTGCTCGGGCAGACGCCATTCGCCGGCCGCACGCCGACCGGTGTGCTCGGTGCGCGTCGCGCGGAGCGACCGCCGTCGGTCACCGGGGCGCGACCCGAGATCCCGCTCGAGATCGAGCTCGCCATCGAGACCGCGCTCGCGACGTTGCCGGGCGAGCGCTTCGCCACGGCGGGCGAGTTCGCGGCAGCGCTCCGGGTGGTCCCCGAGACGTCCGCCTCATCGGAACGCCTGGTGCGGCGACTGCGGCGTCGCTGGCAGACCGCGCTCGCGGTCGCGGCGGTCGCGGTGGCGACGCTGGCCATCGTGTTGCTCCCACAGCTTTTCGCCTCCGGCTTGGACGCCTCGCTCTACGTCGTGGTGCCGTTTGGGCACCGGGGCGGCGCCGCGCCCGCCCTCGTCAACGGCGACCAGTGCGAGCTGCTGCTGTCGCAGGCGTTCGGGCGCTGGACGGACGTGCGACTGGCCGATCCGTTGCAGGTGCACGACGCCCGTATGCGGCGGGGAGAGATCCCGATGACGTTCGATCAGGCCAAGCGCCTCGCCAGGGATCTGGGCGCCGGGATGCTGGTGTGGGGCGACGTGGCGGACGTGGGCGACTCGATCCAGGTGACGGCCGCGCTCTACGACCTGCGCCGAGGGGGCAAACGCCTGCGCGATTACACCGTGCGGATTCCGAAGGATGGCAAGAATCTCGAAGCGAAGTTTCGCGAGTTGGCCGACTCGATCCTGCTCGGTGGGGGGCGTTCCGACAACGTCCGGTTCGGAGTCGTGGGCACCGACCGGCTCGCGGCGTTCTATGCGTATGCCGACGGACGCGACGCGCTGGCCCGTTGGGATCTCGGGGCCGCGGAACGTGCGTTCGGGACGGCGCTGGAGAGCGATCCCGGATACGCGCAGGCGAGCCTGTGGTTGGCGCACGCGCAGATGTGGAACGACGACGCCGTCGCGGCTTGGCGGACCAACACCGCGCGGGCGCTCGCCAGTCCCGAGAGGCTGGGCGCTGCCGATCTCGCGTTAGCGAAGGCGCTGGGCTTACTCGCCGACGGGCGGTATCCCCAGGCGTGCGCCGCGTACCAACAACTGGTCGCGCGCGCGCCGACCGATTTCATCGCGTGGTTTGGGCTGGGGGAGTGCCAGCGCCGGGACAAGCTCGTGGAGGCCGATGCGAGGAGTCCCTCCCAATGGCGGTTCCGGGGGAGCTACCGTGCTGCGGCGACCGCGTATCGCCGGGCCCTCGAGCTGTTGCCGTCGGCGCATCGAGCGTTCACGGGAATTGCGATTCAACGTCTCATGGACCTCTTCTTCGCCGAGACCTCCATCTACCGCTCGGGATACGCGCTTGTCTCGGATACGTTGTTCTTCGGCGCCTTCCCCTCGCTCGATCACGACACGTTGGCCTTCGTGCCGTGGCCCATCGCCGACTTCTTCAGCGCTCGGGGCGGTTCCCGCCCCGCGACGACGCAAGCGGCGGTCGCGCACAACCGCGAGGAGCTGCGGAAGACGATTGTCACGTGGATCGATGCCTTTCCAGCGAGCGCCGAGGGGGGGGGGGGGGGGGGGGGGGGGGGGGGGGGGGCCATCGACGGAACGATCCGCGCTGGCGGCGGTGCAGCGCGCGCGCGCCCTGACCCGTGATCCGGGGCAACAGCTGCGGGTCGCCGTTGGCGAAGCCCGTCTCCTGTTCAAGCTCGAGCGGTTCGCGGACGCGGCCGCGCTCGCGGATTCCGTGTTGGCGGCCGCGAGCGTCCAGCCGGTGCCGCTCGACGCTCGGCGCCTGGCGGGCCTCGCGGTACTCACCGGGCGCGTGTACGAGGCCGCCCGGCTGTTGCGGCTCTCGGCCCCGATTGACACGCCGAGCACCTGGGACGGGCGGGAGGTTGCCGACGCGCCCATGCCCGTCAAGCAGGAAGGGCTCGCGCTTCTCGCCTACGCCTCGCTCGGCGCACCCCCTGAGAGCTTGCGCGCCTTGAAAGCGCGGGTGGATCAGCGCGTCAGCAGCTGGGCGGGACCAGTCAGCCGGGAGCGACTGCGGCAGGCGGTACTGCATGTCCCCATGGGCCTCGCCTTCGAGTCCATAGGACTGAGTGATGTGCACCGCGCCGAGGCGGGAGGTGACCACGTCATCAAGATGCAGTGGGCCATGGCGCACGGGGACACCGCCGCCGTGCGCGCCGAACTCGCGCGCCAGGCGGGCTTTCGAACGCGGTCTCGAGCGGGCGACGTCGCGATGGACGGCACCTACGGCGAAGCCCGTATGTTCCTGCAACTGGGCGACACCGCGGCGGCCCTCGCGTTGCTCGACCTTTCCTTGCAGGCGCTGCCGACACTCGGCACCTATCTCCTCGACCAACCTGAGCAGGTGGGTTGTGCTGTTCGAGCGATGGCGCTCCGCGCCGAGCTCGCTGCTCGCGCGCGTGACGATGCCACGGCGGCTCGCTGGGCACGCGCGGTGATGACGTTGTGGGCCAAAGCCGATCCACCCCTTGAATCATCCTTGCAGCGGATGCGCGCCCTAGCGGGATCGGCCCGGCATGACTGAGCAGGTTCACCGGCAAGGGAGGATCCGACCATGTACGGGATCTATGACTCCGTTTCTACCGTGACGCGCGCGGCAATGTCGCTGGGCGGGTTGTGCTTGCTCGCCCAGCCGGCGTGTGCACAGCAGCCGCGGCGCGCCGTCCGGCCCGCCGTCGTACGGCTCGCCGACGCCAAGGACACCGTGAACCTGGTGCTCGCGGCGGTGCGGGCGGATACGATGTTCGACACGCTTCCCGGCGTCGGCGACGACCAACGCCTCATGCTCGGCACGGCCTGCCCGGGGGACTGTCGCTACGGCCCCCGGGTGAAGATTCAGCCCCACCGCGCGGCGTCCTACCTCACGGAAACGGACCGCGAAGCCGGCGTCGTGATCGCGCGCATCATCAATCTGGACACGCTACCATACCCGAAATTCAACCTGAGCGCGCGCGACACCGTGTATTGGTGGGTGAGCATGCGGCAGGGTAAAGGAGTGTCGATCTTTGTCTCCTCCGTACGGGGAGTGCGGCCCCGCGTTGGCAATTTGGAGATCGAGTACCACGCGGACTTGCCGTATCACCAGTCGCTGGCGCGGTGGATTTGGAGCGACCACGATGAGCTGGCATGGGGCACGTGCGATGGAGGTAGTTGCTGCAAGAGCAGCGGTGTGGCCCTGCAGTAACGTCGGCCGGGCGCTGAGCGTATAACGGGTGACCTCTCATGGAGTCACTCGTTATGCGCCGCCCGATCGCTGTCGCCCTGCTGCTCACGGGTCTCTCACTTCCCGCTCTCGCCCAGGATCCCAACGCGATGGGCGGGGGCCAGCGGCGCTTCCAGCCGCCCCCCGATCATTGGATGACGATCGATTCGCTCGTCCAGGCCGTCGGCCTGACGGCGGACCAGAAGCCGAAGGTCGCGCAGCCCTACACCGCGCTGAACGGCGTCATGCACGACGCCGCCGCGCGCCGGCAGGCGATTCGCCAGCAGATGCAGGGGAGCTTCACGCCGGGCCAGGAGCCGACGCCCGAGATGCGCGCGAAGATGGACAGCGCGCGCGCTGAGATGGACGGGTTTCAGGCTGAAGCGGATCAGTGGCTCGCCGCGATCCGGAATCTGCTGACGCCGGCGCAACAGACGAAGTTCGACGCACTCCCCAAGCCCCAACTGACGCGCCGCGGGCCGCCGCGTCAGTAGCCGTAGCCGTCGTGCATGGGGCCGGGTATCCTATGGGGTCCCCAACCCGGTCCTGTCGATGATGCGTCGTCTGCTTTTCGCCTGCGTGCTCACCGCGACGCTGGGCGGCATTGCCGCCGCCCAGCGCGCGACTCCCCCCGTCTCCGCCGACTCGCTGCTCACCGTGGATCGCATCTACGCGAGCCCCGAGTTTCGCGGCGGCTCGTTCGGGCCGCTCGCCTGGTTGAGCGACGGCTCCGCGTACACGACGCTCGAGCGCAGCGCGGAAGCGCGCGACGGGCGCGACATCGTCCGCTACGACGCGCAGAGCGGCGCGCGCACGATCCTCGTGCCCGCCGCGCGGCTCGTGCCGGCGGGCGAGTCCACGCCGCTCGACATCGAGGAGTACTCGTGGTCGAACGACGGCAACCGCCTGCTGATCTTCACGAACTCCGCGCAGGTGTGGCGCACGAACACGCGCGGCGACTACTGGGTGCTGGATCGGACCACGTGGACCCTGAAGAAGCTGGGAGGGGACGGCCCGCCCTCGACGCTGATGTTCGCCAAGTTCTCGCCTGACGGCCGGCGCGTGGGATGGGTGCGCTACGGCGAGTACAACCTCTACGCGGAGGACTTGGACCACGGCCGCATCACCAAGCTCACGACCGACGGCTCGCGCACGACGATCAACGGCACCTTCGATTGGGTCTACGAAGAGGAGCTCGGCCTCCAGGACGGCTGGCGCTGGAGCCCGGACGGCCAATCGATCGCCTACTGGCAGCTCGATGCCACCGGCGTGCAAGACTTTCCGCTGTACAACACCACCGACTCGCTGTACGCCCACATCGTCGAGGTCCAGTATCCCAAGGCGGGGCAGACCAACTCCGCCGCGCGCGTCGGCGTCGTCGGCGCTACTGGTGGCGCGACCCAGTGGATCGCCGTCCCGGGCGATCCGCGCAACAACTACATCGCGCGCATGGAATGGGCGCCCCCGGTAGGACGCGGAGCCGGGAGCCGGGAGCTGGTCATCCAGCATATGAATCGCTTACAGAACACGCTCCACGTCATGCTCGCAGACGCGCAGACGGGCGCGGTGCGCACCGTCTTCACCGAGCAGGACAGTGCGTGGGTCGAGCAGTTCGACGAGCTGCGCTTTGTGAACGGGGGGCGCGACATCCTGTGGCTCTCCGAGCGGAGCGGGTGGACGCACCTCTATCTGTTCCCGCGCGCCGGTGGCGCGCCGCAGGCCGTGACGAGCGGCGCGTTCGACGTGCTTGGCGTGGCCGGCGTGGACACGATCGGCGGCTGGGTCTATTACAGCGCATCGCCCGACAACCCGACGCAGCGCTACCTGTACCGGGCGAGCTACACACGGCCGGGAAGAAGCGCGCCCGAGCGCTTGAGCCCCGCG
>WNFM01244312.1_pt1 | contig 10688 bp, 7 predicted proteins | sample 5400271 | NCBI WGS metagenome assembly WNFM01 (sample SAMN13153352, study PRJNA577476) | soil metagenome | isolation source: 60 cm saprolite on Douglas fir-dominated hillslope | place: USA:California | collected 2013-09-17 | reverse complement strand
TATCATTAGCGGACCATGCAGTGCAGAAACCGAAGAACAGGTAATAGAAACGGCGCAACGTCTCGCTAAAACCGGAAAAGTAGATATGCTCCGGGCAGGTATTTGGAAACCAAGAACCAAACCCGGTATGTTTGAAGGAATTGGCGCTAAAGGATTGCCGTGGTTGCAACAGGCAAAGAAGCTTACAGGGCTGCCGGTAACTGTTGAAGTAGCGACCGGCAAACAGGTACAGGATGCATTGACCTTTGATGTGGATGTATTATGGCTTGGTGCGAGAACAACCGTGAATCCTTTTAGTGTACAGGAACTTGCCGATGCATTGCGTGGGGTGGATGTGCCAGTGCTGATTAAGAATCCAATCAATCCCGATCTTGAATTATGGACCGGTGCCGTGGAAAGAATTGCGCGGGCTGGTGTAAAACAAATTGGTTTGATACATCGCGGTTTTCATACTTATGGAAATACCGAATATCGTAATGCGCCCATGTGGCACCTTGCTATTGAAATGAAATTGCGCAATCCCGAACTGATGATGATTAATGATCCTTCGCATATTTGCGGTCGTCGTGATATTTTGCTGGAGGTGATGCAACGTGCTATTGACCTCGATTATGATGGGCTGATGATAGAAAGTCATATTGATCCAGACAAGGCCTGGAGTGATGCAAAACAACAGGTGACCCCGGAACGATTGAAAGAAATGCTGGATCAGATAATCTGGAGCTGGATCAGATAATCTGGAGGAAGGAAGATGTTAATTCTGAAGAATATCATGCGGCGCTGGAAAAATTGCGCCACCAGATTAATCATCTTGATGATGAACTGATGCAGATACTCAGTCAGCGGATGAAGATTGCCGAACAGATTGGCAATTATAAGCGGGCAAACAATATCACTATTTTGCAAACTACCCGGTGGAATGAAATCATTGAAAGGGCATCGAAGAAAGGTGAACAGATTGGGTTGAGTAAAGAATTCATCATTAAATATTTTGATGCGGTGCACATGGAAAGTATCAATCATCAGAAGAAGGTGATGGATAGTTGAGACGCCTGTCTCCGCCAGTTGGCGGAGAACTTAGATCGATGAAACTTTTAATAAGTAATTGTTTTAAAGTAGTTAGATATTTTTTGTGTTGCCGGCTTCGGTTCCCTGATGATCTTTCGTGAAGTTTATCCTAAGCTTGTCAAGGGTCGCACACTGTACTGTAGTAATTCTATTCAACAATAAAATTCAATTATTCCCCTTTAGGGGATAGGGGCATGAAACATCTTAATTATAAATTTTCCAACTCATCCACTGATTTTTATCTCGCTTATGGCATCAGTCATTTGAAAGAAATAACCGATCGGCAAGCTGCTGTATTGATAACAGATGAAAATGTTTACAATGCACACAGCAAACGGTTTAAAGGATGGGATGTGATTATATTGAAAGCCGGTGAAGAATATAAAGTACAGGCAACAGTGGATGCAGTGATTGAACAATTGATAGAAATGGAAGCTGATCGCAAAACAACTTTGGTAGGAGTTGGGGGTGGAGTCATTACAGATATTACCGGCTATGTGGCTTCAGTATATATGCGTGGTTTGCGGTTTGGTTTCGTACCAACAAGTTTATTGGCAATGGTGGATGCATCTATTGGTGGTAAGAATGGAATTGATGTAGGAGTATATAAAAATATGGTTGGTATGATCCGGCAGCCAGCATTTATCCTGCATGATATGAGCCTTCTGAACACGTTGCCGCAGAGAGAATGGGAAAATGGATTTGCAGAAATCATTAAGCATGCATGCATTAAAGATGCGGCGATGTTTAAACAATTAGAAGAAAATTCTTTTAAAATTTATCAAAACAGGAAAAAATCTGTTTGCGAACTGATACAACGTAATGCTATACTAAAAACAAGAGTCATTCAGCAGGATGAGTTTGAAAAAGGAGAAAGACGTTTATTAAATTTTGGTCACACATTGGGGCATGCATTGGAGAATCAATATGAGTTATTGCATGGTCAGGCCGTTTCCATCGGAATGACTTATGCCTGCCATATTTCAGAACAACTCACAGAATTTAAACAAACAGAAAAAGTAGTTAACGTTTTAGAAAAATATGGTTTACCAACCTATGCTTCTTTCAACAAACAAAAAGTATTTGACATACTAAAGATGGATAAAAAGAGAGAGAAAAAAGAAATGAACTATGTTTTGCTGGAGAAGATAGGAAAGGGAGTAGTGAGATCAATTTCACTAAATCATCTTGCAAATATTATTGACAATTTCTAACACCCTTTAGGGGATGGGGGCTTTATGAAAGTAACAATACAACCTTCTCAATTAAAAGGAACCATCCAGGCGCCGGCTTCAAAGAGTTCGATGCAGCGGGCCTGTGCGGCAGCCTTATTGACAAAAGGAAAAAGTATTATTCAAAACCCCGGGCATAGCAATGATGATAAAGCAGCATTGGATATTATTCAGAAACTTGGAGCAAAAGTTGAAACAGTAAATGGTGAATTGCATATAACAAGTGAAGGAGTAAAGCCTGTTTCTTCCGAAATCAATTGTGGTGAAAGCGGATTAAGTATCCGCATGTTTGCTCCAATTGTCGCATTGAGTGAAAAAGAAATTACAATCAATGGAGAAGGAAGTTTATTAACCAGGCCAATGGATTTTTTTGATGAAATTCTTCCACTACTGAAAGTAAAAATTAAAAGTAAAAATGGAAAGCTACCATTAGTAATTCAGGGTCCTTTGCAACCAGCCAATATTGAAGTGGATGGATCATTGAGTTCGCAATTTTTAACGGGGTTATTGTTAGCGTTTTCGACCTCACCCTCCAAAGGAGAGGGAGAACTATTATCATTTGTTTCCATTAAAGTGAATAATTTAAAAAGCAAGCCATACATTGATCTTACATTGGATGTAATGAAACGATTTGGGTTAAGAATTCCTGAGAATAGAGACTATGAAGAATTTATTTTTCATAATGATACTTCGCAAGTCTCCTCTGAAGGCGTAGATTTAGAGGGGGCCTCTTATGTTGTGGAAGGTGATTGGAGTGGCGGAGCGTTTTTGTTAGTAGCGGGAGCCATTGCCGGACCTATTACTATAAGAGGGTTGGATTTAATATCTACGCAAGCCGACAGGGTCATTATAGATGCATTAATGCTGGCAAATGCCGGAGTTGCAATAGAAGCGAAAGGAATTAAAATTCATCCCGCTGAAATGAATGCTTTTAATTTTGATGCTACAGATTGTCCCGATCTTTTCCCTCCATTAGTAGCATTAGCTGCTTATTGTAAAGGCGAAACAAAGATCAAAGGCGTGGGTCGCTTAGCACATAAAGAAAGTAACCGGGCTTTAACCCTGAAAGAAGAATTTAATAAGATGGGAGTGAAAATTGAATTGAAAAAAGATGAAATGATCATTCATGGAGGCAGTGAGATTAAAGGAGCTAAAGTTCATTCTCATCATGATCATAGGATTGCGATGGCATTAGCAGTAGCAGCATTGAAAGCAAAAGATGAAACAGTGATTGAAGAAGCACAGGCTGTAAAAAAATCGTATCCTGATTTTTACAATGATCTGAAAACATTAGGAGCATCAGTATCTTTACCATATCAACTCTTTTAATTAATCAACTTGAATTCATTCGGCCGCATATTTCGTGTACACATTTTTGGCGAATCGCATGGCGAATCAGTCGGCATTGTTGTAGATGGTTGTCCCGCAGGATTACCATTAATCATTGAAGATTTTTTGCCTGATCTTGAAAGAAGAAAAGGCGGTACACAAAAAGGAACCACTCCACGGCAGGAAGAAGACCTTCCTATTTTTAAAAGCGGCATCTTTAATAATACAACTACCGGTGCACCTATCACTATTTTATTTGAGAATAAAAATATCCGTAGTGGCGATTATGAAAAACAAAGAGATGTTCCCCGTCCCGGGCATGCCGATTTTGTAGCCGATAAAAAATTTGGTGGTTTTGAAGATTATCGCGGGAGCGGTCATTTTAGTGGAAGATTGACCGTGGCGTTGGTGGCAGCAGGAGTGATTGCAAAAAAACTTCTTGCTCAGATCTCACCCCAAGCCCCTCTCCAAAGGAGAGGGGCTTCCGGAGACTCTGCTATTCCGGGATACATAACTAATAGTGCAGACCAATGGAAAATTTCATCTGAATTCGCAAAAAATAACAGAAAGAATGCTACTGAAGCAGAAGATAAATTATGGCAGGAAGTACGAAATAAAAAAATAAATGGTTATAAATTCAGACGGCAACATCCAATTGCAGGCTATATACCTGATTTCGTTTGTTTGGAAAGAAGATTGGTAATAGAAATAGATGGCGATTATCATAACGAAGAAGAACAAAAAAAATATGATACTTTAAGGACAACATTGCTTAAAGAAATTAATTACCAGTTAATCAGGTTTACGAATGAACAAGTATTAGAAAAAATGCCGTGGGTACTCGAAGAAATAAGAAAATTTCTTTTATCAGAGTCTAACTCTCCCTCTCCTTTGGAAAAGGAATTGCAAAGCGGGACAAAAAGAAAATTTCATTTATCGGGTTCCGGCTCTCCCTCTCCTTTGGAGAGGGAGTTGGAGGGTGAGGTCGGTATAAAAATAACTTCCGCCATTCTTGAAATTGGCGGCGAAACTGATTTAGATAAAGGCTTACAGAAAGCTATTGACAATAAAGATTCCATCGGTGGTATCATTGAATGTCGTGCAAGCGGTTTGCCAGTTGGTTTGGGTGAACCGTTTTTTGATTCAGCGGAATCTCTCTTAAGTCATATTGTTTTTGCTATTCCTGCCGTAAGAGGTATTGAATTCGGAACCGGTTTTGCTGCCGCAAAAATGTTTGGCAGTGAACATAATGATGCCATTGAAAACATGGATGGGAAAACAAAGACCAATCATGCCGGTGGAGTAGTGGGCGGACTGACAAATGGAAATGAACTTGTATTTCGTATTGCAATAAAACCTACATCATCCACGCCTAAAGAACAAACTACTTTGAACTGGACAACAGAAAAAATAGAAACAGTTTCCGTGAAAGGTCGTCATGATCTTTGTATTGCTTTAAGAGTGCCGGTAATATTGGAAGCTGTAACTGCTATTGTATTAGCAGATTTGATGATGCTGGAACAGCACATTAAAAGAATATTATAATGCCAATTATTTATCATGTTACTACTGCTGAGGAATGGAATACAGCGCAGCAAAAAGGTTTTTATGAATCTGCTTCTTTGACAATAGAAGGTTTTATTCATTGCAGCCTGGATAACCAGGTAGCTGCTGTGTTGGAAAGATATTTTGCAGGAAAAAAAGACCTGGTAAAACTGGTGATTGATACAGACAAACTGGTAAGCAGCTATGTCTTTGATTGGTCGCCGTCAACAGCCGATACGTTTCCACATGTTTATGGCCCGATCAATTTGGATGCAGTGATTAAAGTCATTGCTCTATAAATTCTTCTTCAATTTTTTAAAATCAATATCCAACACTTCAAATTTCTCATCATTTACTAAAAAGTAATGCCACCACTCCGTTTCTAATGCAACGAATCCATATTTCTCCATTGTTGATTTTAAAAGATGACGGTTTTGTAATACTTCTTCAGGTAAATGCGTGAAGGTTTGGTGTGCCATGTCGGTAAAATTATCAAAACCGGTTCCCATATTCAGTTCTTCAGTTGTTTTTAAATTAATGATCGTAAGATCAACGGCAATGCCGCGGTTATGTCCGCTGCCTTTGGCAGGGTTGGCTACATAACGTTCATCTTTTATCAATTCCCAAAATTTTACTGTTACAGAATAAGGGCGATACGCATCAAATATTTTTAATCCCAATCCTTTTTCATTTAACTCCTGTTGCACTTTTTGCAAGGCCATAGCAGCGGGCAGTCGCAAAAAAGTAATATTTGTATTTTGCGGATACATCAGCCGGTGCATAAAATTATTGATAGTAGCATAACGTAAATCATATTTCAAACCGGGCATTAATGTTTTTAATTCAACCATTTTTTTAGTGCTATCCAGTTGCACTTGTTCTTTATATAATTTATACTTGTCTGTTATGGAAAGCTTAACACCCACCCCTGCTTGTGCTTTGCACGCAGGAGTATGAATTGTTGAAAAAATAAACAGTGTCAAAGAAAGAATGTAGAAGCGATTGCTTATTTTGCTGCGCATATTCCGGCTGGTTTCTGTGAAGGTAAATTAATGTAAAAACCGGATATGTGCAGGTGCCACTTCACCAGTTTATGGGTACAAAAATTTTCTCGTCTTTCTTTATTATTTGTATATGCCTGTTTGCTTTTATTGCCTGCAGGAGTAAACCCCAAAAACCTGTTGTTACCATTACCCATTCGCCGCAGGAACTCCAGCAAAAAATACCTGATATTATTCAGGGCTATATTGAATCAGCTATTGACAATAATGATAAAATAGATGATTCAACCATATTAAAACAATCCCGGATTGCACAAATCATTTATGAGAAAAATCAATTCGAACCTTCCTGGAGCAAAACCGGGCATTGGCTTTTAACCGGTGATTCTTTATACAGCTTTATTGTAAATGCTCAACTCCTGGGTTTATTTCCTGGAGATTATCATGTAAAAGAATTAACAGCTATCCGGGAAAGATTTTTTAATGATACCTCAGCAAAAGCCGATCGCAAAGATGCATCGGTGTGGTCAAAAGCAGACTTATTATTGACAGATGCTTTTTTGCAAATAGTAAAAGATGTAAAGCTGGGAAGATTACCTCAGGACAGCATCACTTTACGAAAGGATTCTATATTGACAGATGATTTTTATAAAGAACAATTTGCCATCGTGCAACATTCCGGCTCTGTGCCGTTGGTTATTTCTTCTTTAGAGCCAAAACAAAGAGGATATGATTCATTAAAAGCAACTGTTAAAAAATTTCTTGATAGCGCTGATTACAGAACATTCACGATGGTGCCATCTCCCGTCAGTGATACTGTACTGTTCAAAAAAGCATTGCAACAACGATTGTATGAGGGTCGCTTTATAGCAAACGACAGCACAACTGTTGATTCATTGCATTTGGCGGCAGCCATTAAAAAATTTCAACGTAAAAAAGAAATTACAGTTGATGGTAAAGCAGGTGAGGCTACCATACGAATGCTGAACATGTCGGATCGTGAAAAATTCATTCGCATTGCTATTTCAATGGATAAATACAAAATGCTGCCGGGAAAAATGCCCGCTAAATATGTTTGGGTAAATCTTCCGGGATATTATATGCAATTGATAGAAAATGATACGGTAAAAATTTCTTCCAAAATTATTTGCGGCAAACCATTGACCCGCACACCACAACTTACCAGTGCAATATCCGAAATGATTACTTATCCGCAATGGACAGTACCTGCCAGCATCATTGTAAAAGAAATATTGCCAGGTGTGAAAAAAGATCCTGACTATATCGGCAAAAAAGGATTTAGCCTGTTAGATAAAGATGGCAATGAAGTGGATCCATTTTCGGTTAACTGGTCAAAGTATAGCAAAGGCATTCCGTACAAAGTAATACAGGGCAGCGGCGATGCAAATGCATTGGGAATTTTAAAATTTAATTTCAATAATAAATACTCCGTGTACCTGCATGATACTAATCAGCGGCATTTATTTGGTCTTACAACCCGGGCACTTAGTCATGGTTGTGTTCGGGTTCAGGATTGGCAATCCCTGGTAAATTATATTCTAAAAAATGATAGTCTTAATGCTTCCGATCATAATTACACAAAAACTGATTCTTTACTTACCTGGCTGAATAAAAAAGAAAAGCATAGCATCCCGGTTCGTAACAGGATTCCATTATTCATCCGGTATGTTACTGCAGATGTAAAAAACGGGAAGCTTGTTTTTTACGATGATATTTATGGCGAAGACAAATGGCTGGAAGAAAAATATTTTGCCGGTAAATAAGCTTATTTGAAAGAAATAAATTGATTAATAAAAGGTGCAACAATTGGGGATAAAAGAATCTTGCTGATAAGATTAATATTTGTCAAATAATTTATTTTAGGATATTGAACTTACCTGCTATTTTTGTTTCGTTTAAAACCAAACTATCTCTTTATGAAGAAGCTTTTCGCTGCTATGATTGCGCTGTACCTTATGGTACTATCTTCTTACGGGCAGAATGATGAAATAAGAGCGCCTGCTATCGGGGTAAGTTTTTTCCTCAATGATTTTACAACTGCTGCCAGGATAAGGGCTTCATCCCTGAGCGCAGTACTTCGTGATAAGAGATTAGCTAAAATTAAAGAGATGTCTCCCGGTCTTGCCATTACGTATTTTACCGGGTTAAAAAACCATATTGATTTTGCAGGCACAATCGGCGGTTCATTTGTCAACTATCCGATGCCCAACAGAAGTTTTTCTGATGACAGATTTTTGCTTGAAGCAAATGCACAATTGAATTTTAAATTAACTACTGAAAAATATTGGGTGCAACCTTACCTGATAGCTGGTGTGGGCGCACATAAATATGGTTCTTATTATGGCGCTTTTGCCCCGCTTGGTTTAGGTCTTAAAATAAATTTCTTTGATGAAGCGCATTTCTTTATTATGTCACAGTATCGCATTCCCATTACCAATGAAACTGCCAATTACCATTTTCAGCATAGCATTGGTATAGCCGGTGTAATTGGTAAAAAGAAAGAAGTAAAAGTAATTACACCTCCTCCGCCACCACCGCCTGTTGATACGGATGGTGATGGTATAACAGATGATAAAGATAAATGTCCTGCTGTGCCGGGAGTATTGAGATATGATGGTTGTCCTGTACCGGATACAGATAAAGATGGTATTAATGATGATGATGATAAATGTCCGACAGTTGCCGGCTTTGCCCGTTACCAGGGTTGCCCGGTTCCCGATACTGATGGTGATGGTGTAAATGATGAAGAAGATAAATGTCCTAATCTCGCAGGTCCAAAAGAAAACCAGGGCTGCCCGGTAGTTACTGCAGAAGTAAAAAAGAAAGTGGATTATGCTGCTAATAATATTTTATTTGTTACAGGCAGCGCCAGGCTGCTGGGCAAATCAAATAAAGGATTAGATGATGTGGTAAAAATATTAAAAGATAATCCTGATATGATTATTACTATTGATGGACATACAGATAATGTTGGCAATGATGAATTCAATCAGAAGTTGAGTGAAAACCGTGCTGCCGCAGTTAAACAATATTTCATCAGTAAAGGAATAGATGATAGCCGCATTACTTCCGCCGGTCATGGAGAAACAATGCCGATTGCGGATAATAAAACTGCTGCAGGCCGCGAGAAAAACAGGAGAGTAGAAATGAAGTTGAGTTATGGTAAATAACACTTCGTCAAGCTCAATGTGACAAACAATCTTATAAAGATGCCCTGGTTAAAACCGGGGCATCTTTTATAGCAATTATTTATCCGGCAAAGCAAATGCTACATAAGCGTCTCCTGATTTAGTATCGAGCTTACCACCACCGCATGCAATTACTAAAAATTGTTTTCCATTAATATTATAAACTGCGGGTGTTGCATAGCCCGGTGCAGGCAGTGCATATTCCCACAATAATTTGCCATTGTATTTATTAAATGCCCTTATTTTTCCATCTCTCGCAGCTGCAATAAATAAAAGTCCGCCGGCAGTGACTACTGATCCTCCATAATTTTCAGTACCGGTTGGAGGAATACCTTTCGCTTTCAATTCAGGATATTCGCCCAATGTTGTTTTCCATACATGCTCGCCTGTATTCAGGTTAATTGCTGTTATTGTACCCCATGGAGGAGCAATAGCGGGATAACCTTCAGGACTATAAAATTTATAATAGCCTGTCATGGCGTAAGGTATTACACGAAACGTATCAACAGGCCGGGATGGAGACATAAAAATTTTTCGATGCTCTTTTTTTATATCAAGAACATAAGATGCGATTGCATTTTTTTCTTCCTGATCCAATCTCCCGAATGAAGGCATCATTCTCCGGCCACTGTTAATGAGCTGTAATAAACTGTCCCGTATATACTTCCTGGCAGCGTCAACTATAGAAGGAAAATTTCCTGAACCTTTTCTATCTGTACCGTGGCATGTCATACAATTTTGAGTATATAATCTCATACCGGCCTGCAGGTAAGTTTCTTTATTCACAGGAGCAGGTTTTACATCTTCCGGATCAAACGAAGGCCCTCCCCAATCTGTACCTCCATCAAAACCAGGAAATACAACTAATGTTTTTTTGCCCGGCGGAATAAACATATTGCCATAATTATAACCCTGCAAGTCTTTTTTTATTTTATTCAACGAACTATCGGGCAGGTAAGGATTAAGATCATTTGTGGTAAATGTTTGACGAACAAAAGGTTTTGGAATCCGCGGTATGGGTTGTGTAGGCCAGAGCTTTTCTCCGGGCATTGCCGTATTGGTATCTACAGCTACTTCATCAACAGGATAAATAGGTTTGCCCGTTTCTCTTTCAAACACATAAACAAAACCGCTCTTGGTAGCTTGTGCCACCGCATCTATTTTCTTTCCATCTTTATTGATAGTAATAAGTTGCGGAGGTGTAGGCAGATCTCTGTCCCATACATCATGATGCATGGTTTGAAAATGCCAGATGCGTTTGCCGGTAGCGGCATCAAGTGCAAGCAAACAATTGGCGAATAAAT
>WNFM01000794.1_pt2 | contig 10689 bp, 9 predicted proteins | sample 5400271 | NCBI WGS metagenome assembly WNFM01 (sample SAMN13153352, study PRJNA577476) | soil metagenome | isolation source: 60 cm saprolite on Douglas fir-dominated hillslope | place: USA:California | collected 2013-09-17 | reverse complement strand
CGGCTGCTTAGCGATGTGGCGTCTTGGCGGATGTCAGACTAGCGTGGACAGCAGGGTCGGAGGCCGCTCTGATCCGGCTTGCTAGATCATGCCAAATGTGTGCGCAGACTCCGGCGCATCGCGGTGTCGGGGCAGGTCGTGCGCGTATGGTGCGGGGTCTGTAAAACCGTCGGCTCAGCCTACGTTGGTTCGAACCCAACACCTGCCACCAGCTAAAGTCGCAGGTCATGACTGGTACCCGTGCGGGGTCTGTAAAACCGTCGGCTCAGCCTACGTTGGTTCGAACCCAACACCTGCCACCAGCTAAAGTCGCAGGTCATGACTGGTACGCGAAGATCGTCCGGCCGCTGAAGGTGAGCGGTGTCCTGCACCGTCGGCTCAGCTTGCGCCGGTTCGAATCCAGCACCTGGCGCCGGCACCTGAAATAGCCCCTGGCCAGCGCGTACGCGGCCGGGGGCTGATCGTGTCGCATCCGGTCGCTCGCGGCGCCGAGCGGGCGTGTGCGGCTGGCGATGCCAGATACGCGCCAAAGATGATCATGGGTTCGTGCGCCGCGGTGGTGGAGTGGCCTGGACCGGACGAAACGGAGCGGGATGGTGGACGTTGCCGGGCCGGTCATTCCGAATCGCCTGGCTGGTGGCTTCGAGGATGCGCCGCTTGGCCTCGTCTTGCTGTCCGGAGATCCACCTGGCGTAGACCCCAGCTGGACGCGGACGCCATGCCTTGGAGGCCTCACCCCTGCAGCCAGCTGCGTTCTGGTCCGTCTGTGCGCACCCAGGGACTATGACAGGAACGACCGGGCACGTCCGGATCGGCTGGGGGCCGTCGGAAAGGCCCTGCCGAACAGGGACCTCGTCGGCGGCCTACCCAACGGCCCGCGCGGTTCGGTGGGGGCCACACGGAGAAGGGCCTGCATCTCAGGCACCTCGCGGTGTGGCCTACCCAGTTAGGACGGGAACTGGGTGAATGCCGCGGCGAACAGGGTGTACAGGTTGCCGTAGGCGGGGTACTTTGCGAGCATTACGTCGATCACCTCAAGCGGCGTGCTGGACTTGGCCACCGTCTGGTCGAAGTCCTCGATGTAGCGGCGCGACTGGTCGAGCACGCGGGTCGCGTTGTCGTCGGGCGCGTCGGGATCCTTGTGCCCGGTGATAATCGTGGACGGATTGAGGGCGGCCACCGCGTCCAGGGACGCCAGCCACGCCTGCCGTGAGTCCGGCGTCGAGTTCCATAGCCACATGTGGATGTTGTTGTAGACGATGTCGCCGGAGCAGATGGCCTGCATGTCCGGCACGTGCACGATCGTGGCGAGCGCGCCGTCGGCGCCGCCGATCGTGCGGAACAGGAGGGGATGGCCTTCCAGGTCGAACTCCTGCGAGCTGGTGAAGGCGGGCACCACGGGGGACTGCGAGAACTGCCCGGCGAACCAGGAGTTCCAGATCGCCATGACTTCGGGGGTGGTCTGGCCACGGGCCTCGTCGACGACCTGCTGATCGCAGGTCATCAGCTGGGCGTCGGGGAAGGCGTCCAGCACTGGCCCGTCTCCGAAGAAGTGGTCGCCGTGACCGTGGGTTACGAAGATCGCGTGGGGTCGCTTGCCGGTATTCCGCACCCACGCCCTCAGCCGCTCTCCCTCGCTCGTGGTAAGCAGCGCGTCGACGAGGACGGCGTCGCGGTCGCCGGAGATCAGCGTCGAGGTGCTGGCTGGCCAGGTAGCAGGGGTGCTGTCATCCCATCCCGGGCCGCCAGGTATCGGCTTGTACCCGCTGTTGAAAACATCAATCGACAACGAACTGGCCATGCTGACTCCTTCACTCGATGAAGCAATACGCCCTGACGAGATCCGTGACCCGGTACCGGGCTGTCAGCATTGCTGTTTCCTGCTTCTCCCAGGAGCGCCCGTCCAGCAGGTATCCGTGAACCAGCACCATGGGAGCGCTCTGCCCGTGGTCTCGTAGTAGATCTTGAGGCCGGCCGGGGCGCACTCGCATCTGCCAGTGGCCAGTCGTGGCGGCCGGTGCTGCAGGGCCGACGCGCCCCACAATGCTCAGGGCGGCCTGCTGCTGACGCACCTGATCCGCCTGTGGCTAATGGCGTTCAGGCAGAAACACTATGCCGCGGTGGCAAGGCGCCAGTGGAGTGCGCAGCGCCGCAGATCAGCCGGATTGTGTGCCTCAGACCGCTGGGGTACCGGCTCGTCGCGCTGAGCGGGGGAGAGCGAGATGGCGGCACTCATCGGGATGAGCTGGCCTTGGCGTGGTCGCGAAGGTAGCGGATCAGGCCGATGACGTCGTCGGGTGCGAGCCGTCCGATGGCGCCGTGCCGGTGGTGTGGCTGTGCAGCCTCGGGCACCGCCGACGTGGTGGATGCGATCGTGATCGCCACTGCGGTCAGGTACCAGGCGCCTATCGTCACCAGCGATCCACGGGACCTGACCCGCATCGCCGACTCCATCGGAGTGGAGCGCCCGCCGGCGTAGTCCACTTCTGGGCTGTTCCTTACCACCACGGACGTTCGAGGGCGCGGTCGGTGCCGTGCGTCTGGTCGAGCGCGTCGAGCTCGGCCATGTCCTGGTCGGACAGGGCGAAGTCGAAGATCTGCGCGTTCTGGCCGATTCGCTCGCGGTGTGTCGATTTGGAGATCACCGGAACATCGTGCTGAAGGCACCAGCGCAACAGCACCTGCGCGGGTGTCCGCCCCGCGCGCTGCGCGACCCGGTTCACTGTCTCGTTGGACAGGTTGCGGCCGGTGCCGAGGGGGCTGTAAGCCTCCAGCGCGACGCCCCGCCGCCGGCACGCGTCCAGCAGCGCGCGCCGGTAGGTCAGCGCACTGAACTGCGCCTGGTTTACGGCCGGCGGGATCGTCCCTGCGGCTATCACGTCTTCTAGCTCGCGAGCGCTGAAGTTCGAGACGCCGACCGAACGCGCGAACCCAAGCTCGCGGGCCCGCTCCATCCCTGGCCACGCCCACGTCGCGCCGCCTTGCGGCCAATGGACCAGGTACAGGTCGACCTGGTCGACGCCGAGCCGCCGAAGGCTCTGCTCGGCTTCGGCAGCGGGGTCTTGACGCCCCGGATAGAACTTGGTGGTAATGAACACCTCGCCGCGGGGCACGCCGCTGTCGCGCAGCCCCAGTCCTACGCTTTTCTCGTTGCCGTAAGCCTGGGCCGTGTCGATGTGGCGATAACCCAGCTCGAGCGCCCAGCGCACCGCGTTCACGCACTCCGGCCCGTCAGGCACCTGCCAGACGCCGAGGCCCAGCATGGGCATCTGGTTGCCGTCCGCGAGCACGCGGGCGCGCCCGTCGTGGGTTACTGCGCCGACTGTCATGGTGACTGCTCCTTAGCTCTGGGACCTGGGATGTCATGGCTGAGTGGTGGACTGACCTGCTGCCGGACGCCGGGCCGATCGGGCCTTGAGGCCGCCTGTGTCAGCGCGGGGCGGATCTGCGACGGCGCTGCCTGTGGCCTGGAGGCGTTCGAAGACGAGCCGCACCGCCATCGAGCCTTCCCCTATCGCGGTCGCGGTCCGCTTGACTGACGCGCTGCGGACGTCGCCGACGGCGAAGACTCCCGGACGGCTGGTTTCCAGGAACAGCGGCATCCGGCCGGTGCCGTCGAGCCGGGCTTGCGGGATGTCGGCGCCGGTGAGCAGGAACCCGCCGACGAAGAAAAACAAGCCCCGGACGGCCAGTTCCGATGTCTGCTGCCGGCTGGCATCGAGCAGCTCTATGCCTTCGAGCTGCTCTTTGCCGAGCAGCGCGGTGATTTGCGTCCGGGGCATGACAGCAATGCGCGTGTTCCGCTCGATCTGATCGATCAGGTAGCGCGACATAGAGGTGTCTAGCGTCTTGCCCCGGATGATGACGTGAACTTCGGCGCTGCTACGGGAAAGGAACAGCGCGGCCTGGCCGGCGGAGTTGCCGCCGCCCACGATGGCGACCGGGTCAGCCCGGCAGGCCTGGGCCTCCATCTGGGTTGCCGCGTAGTAAACACCGACGCCTTCGAACTCGGCCAGCCGGTCCAGGCGGAGACGCTTGTAGCGCGCCCCGGTGGCGATGATCACCGACTTCGCGGTAACCGCATCCCCATCCTCGAACGTTTCCCGGTGCAGGCCGGTGTCCGAGGTCAGCGAGACCGCTTTGGCCGCCAGCTTGATGCGGACGCCGAACTTCTGCGCCTGCAAGGCCGCCCGCGCCGCCAGCTCCTCCCCGGACAGGCCCGCCGGGAAGCCTAGGTAGTTCTCGATCCGCGACGCCGTTCCGGCCTGGCCGCCCAGCGCGGTGTCCTCGGCCAGGACCGTCGCCATCCCCTCGGACGCCCCGTACACCGCGGCCGCCAGGCCGGCCGGGCCGGCTCCCACCACCAGCAGGTCGCACCCGCCGGGCAGATCGGTGTCGGCCGGGCCGGACAGGCCCAGCGCGTCGAGCAGCTCGCGGCTGCCGGGATTCCTGAGCAGCGGCCGGCCCGGCGCGACGACGATCGGCAGGTCGGCGACGGGCACGTCCAGCTCCCGCAGCGTCGCCTCAGCTTCGGGTGAGCCTTCCAGCTCCAGCCACCTCGACGCCAGCCGGTTGCGGGCCAGGACCTCCAGCAGCTGGCGGGTGCGGGCATCAAACCGGGATCCGATCAGCGTCAGACCCGATCCCAGGCCCGTCAAGATCGCATGCCGGAGCAGGAACGTCAGCAGGATCAGCTCGCTGAGGCCGAGCTCCTGGGCCATGACCACCCGTACCTGGTCCACAGGAACGCGCAGCACCCGCCCGGCCGTGCTGGCCGCCGCGCTGAGATAGACCCGCTGCCCGGTGAGGAGGCTTATCTCGCCAAGGAACTGCGACCGGCCGTACGTCGCGATAACCGTCTCGCCGGGCTGGCCGCGGCGCTCGACAATTTGGGCTTCACCGGCCAGAAGCACGATCAGGTCATAGGTCACATCACCGTCGGCGAACAGCACATCCCCGGCGGCTACGTCGTGCTCGCTCCCGTACCTGCGCAACACCTCAAGCTGCGCAGCGTCCAGGACCGGGCTGCGCCCCGCCTGAGCCTGCTGCGAGGCTCCGCCGCTGCTGCCGGCAGCAGAGCGCGGAGAAGATCCAGTTCCGTCAGAGACCTCGGGGCCGCCTGCCCGCTGCCTCTTCATGTTCCGGCCACCTCCTCCCTCAAGACAACCGCCGGTGCGTGCCGCGTAGGCGCCCGGGGTGGCGATCTGCTTGCGGTCCCGGGTCAGCGTGCTGCCGCAGATCCGGTGGTCGCGTAGCCGCCGCTCCACCAGCTGGTGACGAGCGCCGCGTACTCGTCGGCCGCGTCCTCCCAGGTGAAGTGCCCGGCGTCGAGGATGTCGAGCTTGCTGCGGGGCAGCCGCTCCTGGAGGAACTCGGCGTTGACCGGTGGCACCGCGGTGTCCCGCCAGCCGGCGATGATCTGCACCGGCGTGTGAATGTCTGGCAGCAGGTCCGCGAGGGCCGGAAGCTCAGCCGGGTAGGCGCGCACGTAGCGCATCGACTCGACGAAGCGATCGCCTTCATACGACGACAGGTAATCTTCCCTGACGGCGTCGGGAAGCACGTATCGCTCGATCCCGGCCAGCGCGCTGGCGACGATTTGCCGCGGGTCACGGCGGCGGTACCCCGCCAGGTCAGGGGCTTCGACCCAGCCCTGCAGCAACGAACCCAGCTGCAGCGGGACCGCAGCGCCCCCGCTGCCGACAACCAGGCTGCGCAGCCGCCCCGGATGCGCGGCGGCGGCGAACAGGCCGGCCGCGGTGCCGATGTCGGGTCCGACGACGTGCGGGCGCCTTAGCCCGAGCGCGTCGGCAGCGCGGATCACGAACTCGCCCATCGCCCGCGGGGACAGCAGCGCGCGGCGGCGCTGCGAACGACCGAACCCGGGGAGGTCGAGCGCCACCAGATGGGTGTGCTCGGCCAGCCGCGACCACATTGGCTCGAACGCGAGCAGGCTTTCTGGCCACGGGCTCAGCAGCAGCGCATGATCGCCCCGGTCTTCGCTCTGGGCGAAGCGAACCGACAACCCGTCGATGACCCGGAACTGCATCTGGATGGGCGTGTTCAGCCAGGTGGTCACGTTGTCGCTCCCTCCTGCTGTGGGCCGTGCGCGTTCGGCGGCTGCCTCCCGGCGAAATGCCCAGTGCCAGTGGCCGGTCATGGGCCGCGACGGCCTGCCTAACCCACCGCCTGACCCGCCGATCGGCGCACGGCTGTTCTTCAGCGCGCAAGGTCTTCACCAGGCCCGCCAGCAGCTCACGCGGTCCCGCCCGCCCGCCCGCGTCCCAAGCTCGGCGACCCGGAAACGTCTCGCGCGGAGCCCCGCTGGGCAGCCGACGCCCAAGGCGGCGCCGGCAGGCGACTGGCCACTGGCACTGGGCATTGGCGGATGCGAGCGCCGCCCTCGCCACATGACAATCGCAGCGAGGCAGCCGCTCACCGGTAATCAACTGGCGCCGCCGCCTTGCAACGGGAGCGAGAAAAGAGCGGGAGGAGAAATGACCAATCTGGTGGAAACTGTCATCGAGGCCCACGGCGGTCTCGAGCGCTGGAACCAGCTGGATGCCGTCTCGGCGCGCCTGGTCCAAGGCGGCGCCTTGTGGGCGCTGAAGAGACAGCAGGGCGTGCTCGATGAGGTTTTCGTCCGGGCGAGCCTGCACCAGGAACGGGAATCGCACCATCCGTTCGGTGCCCCTGACCGCCGCAGCGCCTTCACCCCGGAGCGCGTCGCCATCGAGACGACCAGCGGTGAGGTCGTGGAAGCGCTGGAGCAACCGCGGGCGTCGTTCACGGGGCACACTCTCCAGACCCCGTGGGCCACTCTTCAGCTGGCCTACTTCGTCGGCACGGCGATGTGGACCTACCTCACGCAGCCCTTCACCCTCGCCCTGCCTGGATTCGAAACAACTGAGCTTGACCCGTGGCGGGAATCCGGCGAGGAGTGGCGGCGGCTGCACGTGGTCTGGCCGGGCTACCTCGCGACACACAGCACCGAGCAGACGCTGTACGTCGGCAGCGACGGCCTGCTCCGGCGCCACGATTACGACGTCGAGATCGCAGGCGGCACGACAGGCGCCCACTACATCTCCGACTACGCGAAGGTGGCCGGCATCATGATCCCCACCAGGCACAGGATCTTTCCGCGATCACCGGACGGCCAGGCGCTCCCCGAGCCGCTCATGGTCTCGATAGATCTAAGCGAGATCTCATTCACCTAGTGTCACGAAGGATCCAGGCTGGGCTCGACGTCCGCTGAGGAGGCACAATGGCGGCACAGCAGCGACCACCCGTGTTCGAGCTTCACATCCGGCCGATGTTCCGGTTGCTCGAACGCGAGCACATGACCAAGCGCAACCTCATCCTTGAGCACCTGCGCGCCGAGGGGCTCCAGAACATGCCCGGCGTGCCGGTGGGGGGCCCCTGGCCCGCCGAATGGATCACCCTCTTCGAACGCTGGGCCGCCACAGGCTCCGATGCCGAGCCCGGACACCATCTCGTTCTTGCCAAGCCGGACGGCCCCTACGAGGTACGGACATTCAGGAACTGGTGGCAGCTGACGGCGACGGTCACCGCACCCACGGGCGGCTGCCGGGTCTGGTTCGGGCTCGACTCCGTCTCCAGCGGTCAGCGCGACTACACACTGCATCTGGAACCTGCGTTCCCCAGCCAGCCGGCGGACCCCACGCCAGTAGAGGCCCACGACACCTTCGCGAAGGGCAACACGACGAAGGTCGTCATCCGCGATGCGGACGGCACTCGGGAGCTGCCGATCCCCTGAGTGCGGCCTTCGCCGTGCAACCGCCGGGCGGCGGGTAACATCTTGCCAGGCAGATGGCGACACTTTTCCCCGGCCGATTGCGCGCCGCAGGGCTTACGGGTCGGCGCAGCGAACGCGGCGTGCTGGACCGGCTGGTTGATGCTGTCCGGGCGGGTGAGAGCCGGGCGCTTGTCGTGGTCGGCGAGCCTGGCGTGGGCAAGACGGCGCTGCTGGACTACCTGGCCGGTGAAGCGTCGGGCTGCCGGGTGGCGCGCGCCACGGGTGTCCAGTCGGAGCTGGAGCTGGCGTTCGCCGGGTTGCATCAGTTGTGCGCGCCGATGCTGGATCACCTCGATCGCCTGCCGGGTCCGCAGCGTGAAGCGCTCCTGACCGCGTTCGGCGTCAGTGCCGGGCCGGCGCCGGACCGGTTTGTGCTCGGCCTGGCCGTTCTGGGCTTGCTGTCCGATGTAGCCGGGGAGCGGCCGCTGATCTGCCTGGTGGATGACCAGCAATGGCTCGATCACGCTTCCGCGCAGATCCTGGCGTTCGTGGCGCGCCGCCTGCAGGCGGAATCGGTGGGCCTGGTCTTCGGGGCGCGGACTCCGGGCGAGGAACTGGCGGGGTTGCCGGACCTGGTAGTCGAGGGTCTGCAGGAGAGCGATGCCCGGGTGCTGCTGGACGCCGTTCTCACCGGGCCGCTTGATGCACGGGTCCGCGACCGGATTGTGGCCGAGACGCGCGGCAACCCGCTGGCGCTGCTTGAGCTGGTACAGGGGCTGACCCCGGCGGAGCTGGCGGGCGGATTCGGGCTGCCGGCAGTACAGCTCCCTGGCACGATCGAGGAGAGCTTCCGGCGGCGGGTCGAAGCCCTGCCGTTCGGGACCCGGCGCCTGCTGCAGCTGGCGGCGGCCGATCCGACCGGCGATCCGGTGCTGGTGTGGCGGGCAGCCGGGAGGCTCGGGATCCCGGTTCAGGCGGCAACGCCGGCGGCCGAGGCCGGACTGGTCAAGTTTGGCGCCTGGGTTGTCTTCCGCCATCCGCTGGTGCGCTCTGCCGCCTATCGGTCGGCCTCGGTTCAGGACAGGCAGGTCGTGCACCGCGCCCTGGCAGAGGTCACCGACCCGCAGGCCGATCCGGACCGCCGCGCGTGGCACCGGGCGCAGGCCGCGCCGGGGCCCGAGGAGCGGGTCGCCGAAGAGCTGGAGCGCTCAGCCGGCCGGGCGCAGGCGCGCGGCGGGATGGCCGCGGCCGCGGCGTTCCTGGAGCGCGCGGCGATGCTGACGCCTGAGCCCGGCCGCCGGGCGCAGCGCCTGCTCGCGGCGGCGCGGGCGAAGACCAGCGCCGGCGCGCCGGACGCGGCGCTGGGAATGCTGGTTGCGGTCGAGGCCGGGCCGCCTGACGCGCTGCGGACCGCCGAGGTGGAGCGCCTGCGCGGGCAGATCGCGTTTGACCAGCGGCGCGCCGGCGACGCTGCTCGGCTGCTGCTCAGCGCGGCCAGGCGCCTCGAGCCGCTCAATGGCGAGTCCGCCCGTGATACACACCTGGAGGCGCTCGGCGCGGCGATGTGGGTCGGCGACCTGGACTACCCCCGCGGCCTGCTGGATGCGGCCGAGGCCGCGCGCGCAGCGCCCCCCGGGCCCGACCCGCCCCGCGTGGTGGACGTCCTGCTCGACGGGCTCGCGATCAGGCTGACGGAGGGATACGCAGCCGCCGGGCCAACGCTGGCCTGGGCAGTCAAGCTGCTCCTGGCGCTGGACGTCGCCAACGACGAAGCCGACCGCCGGCTCTGGGTCGCCGGTGGAAGACCCGGCATCACCGTCGCCCTGGAACTGTGGGACGTCGGATCCTGGCATGCCCTGGCCGCCCGCCAGGCACAGTTCGCCCGCGACACCGGCGCGCTCGTGCAGTTGCAGGTCGCGCTCAACCTCCTGTCCTGGGCCCACCTTCTCGCCGGCGAGCTGGCCACGGTGGCGGAGCTGCTCGAAGAAGATCGCCTGATCGCGGAGGCGACCGGGAACCCGCCGGTTGCCTACAACGAGATGATGCTCGGGGCCTGGCGCGGCCAGGAGGCTCAGGCCTGTGAGCTGATCGAGGCCACCGTGCGCGAGGCGACCGCAGGCGGTCTGGGCCGGTTTCTTCTCCTCGCGAGCTACGCGAGCTCGGTGCTGTACAACGGCCTCGGCCGCCACGACGCAGCCCGCGACGCCGCCCGGCGCGCGTTCGAGTGCGATCAGGTGGGGTTCGGGCCGCTTGTCGTGCCCGAGCTGGCCGAGGCGGCGTCTCGGACCGGTGACGTCGCGCTCGCCAGCACTGCCCTGGAGTGGCTGTCCGAACGCACCCGGGTGACGCCGACCGAATGGGCGCTGGGCATTGAGGCCCGCGTCCGCGCCCTGCTCAGCGAGGGCGGAGCCGCCGAGAACTTCTATCGTGAGTCGATCGACCGGCTGGGGCGGACCCGCGTCCGCGCGGAGGTCGCCCGCGCCCATCTGCTGTATGGCGAGTGGCTGCGCCGCGAGCGCCGCCGCGTAGACGCGCGCGAGCAGCTGCGCACCGCCTGCGACATGCTGGACGCGATGGGCATCGAGGCGTTCGCCGAGCGCGCCCGCCGCGAGCTTCAGGCCACCGGCGAGACCGCCCGGAAGCGCACCGTCGAGACCGCCGTGGAGCTGACCGCGCAGGAGGCCCAGGTCGCGCGGCTGGCCCGCGACGGCCTGTCGAACCCGGAGATCGGCGCCCGGCTGTTCATCTCCGCGCGCACGGTCCAGTACCACCTGAGCAAGGTCTTCACCAAGCTCGGCGTCAGCTCGCGCAGCCAGCTCGACCAGGTCCTGCCCGCCGGGCCGGCCACCATTCCGCCGCGCTAGCTCGCGAACCACGCACAACCGACGAGAGCAGCGCGGTTCGACTTTGAGGAGGGCGACACCAGGTCTCTC
>WNFM01335488.1_pt2 | contig 10691 bp, 11 predicted proteins | sample 5400271 | NCBI WGS metagenome assembly WNFM01 (sample SAMN13153352, study PRJNA577476) | soil metagenome | isolation source: 60 cm saprolite on Douglas fir-dominated hillslope | place: USA:California | collected 2013-09-17 | reverse complement strand
CTTGATCCCGGTCATGACCCAGGTGGAGTCGAACTTGGCGCCCAGCGCGGTGCTGAGTTCCTCGATCATGGTCTCATCGGGCAGATCGGCTGCCTTGGTGCCACTTCCCTCATCGCTGCCAGCCTGGATCGCCAGGGTCATCTTCTTAAAGCCGGCCTTTTTCCCCAGCCGCTCGATGGCGTCACGGATATGCGTAGCGCCGAAATCATACATGCCGACCACCAGCCGGCCTTTTGTGGCCGCGAGAAAATCCTTCAGCAACGGCCAGCCATGATCGGGGCTGACACTGGCCGTGACCTTCATCTTGGCCTTGAGCATGCGCAGTTTCTGGCCGGCGGGTGGGTGATAGAGAATCTCGTCGCTATCCACCGTGGTGCGCCGAAACACCTCGATTACCGCGGCATTCGCCGTGGTGGCGAGCAGGTCGTCGATGCTCGGGTTCACAACCTCGACCGGAATCCCATCGATGACGGAAGGCAGCGGCGCAATCCCGCTTTCACGCAAGGCGCCGGGCACCAGGCGCTTTCGCACCTTGACGACGATGGCGGGCTGCTTGGTGATCCAGCCGTTCTTGAAGACGTAACCCGCCTTCACTGACAACACATCCGGTCGCGGCCCCAGCATTGCCCTGGCTGCGTCGAGTGTGCGCCCGGCGTCGCTGAAACCACCTGTCCCGGCAGCGGCCGCAGATCCTGCCCCCTTGGCCGGCACATCACGATTATCCTGGCCCGCCTTGGGTGGCGTGGGGGCGTCGGTCGCGACCGAGCGATCCACCGCGCCGAGGGCACCGGGCAGGCTTACGCTAATCGTCAATGGGATGGTCCAGGTGGCGATGCCGTCCTGAAGCGTGGGGGCCGGCGCCGTCAGCGGGTTCGGCGTCGTTTCGCGACGATGCTGCGAGATCGGTGCGGCCGACAGCATCTCGGCAACATATTTAGCGTCGTCCGGCTTGGTCGCCGCCGCGCGCAGATGGGCGATGACCTGGCTGATGCGAACGCCTTCGTTGGCGGCCCATTTGACCTTGTCCTCCCCCATCGCATCGGTCCAGAGCGAGCCGTCGATAGCAAGGAGATTGCCTTGTTTGTCGCGCGCTGGGACGCCGGAATGATGCAGGGCGACGACTTCCCAGCGGTCATTGTAAACCGGTGAGCCGGATGATCCGGGCGCGGTGTCGGTCTGATAGATCAGGAACTGATCGCTGACATCCACCAGTTGGTTTTCGCGCAGCGCCAACTGCTTGTAGCCGCCACCCGGATGCTGAATGATGTTGAGCCATTGCGCGGCGATGGCCTTGCCTTCTTCCTGCAGCATCGCATTGAACCCGAAATCGGCCAACGACAGGTTGGACTCGGTCTGGGCGGCGACGGCGACCACCGCATAATCGAGATCCTTGTCGGCAATGAAAAACTTGTCGGGCTCGAGTGCGAACAGTGCCGTTGGCGACGGGCTCCCGTCCGCTCCAAGCTGATAGTTGAATTCCGCTTTGGAAGACTGTGCGGCAGGCGCATCCTCCAGCACATGATGATTGGTCAATAAGAGCTGCGGCGAGATCATGAATCCGGTGCCATAGCCAAGCGGCGAACCAGCACGGTAGTCGACCCAAATTCTGGAGACCGTGCGTGACACCGCGAGGCCGCGTTCGAGGAAGGCGATACCCATGAGGTCACTGGTCCCAATGACGCGCTCCAGGACATCCGGCTCGCGCGTGCCAATGCTTTCGCTGGCGGCGACCTTTGGGCACCCGCCGGCAGCGATCAGCCGGTCGACGTCGACATCGGGGACGCCACGACGCAGCAAGAACTTGCGCACGCGGTCCGGTGTATCCACGGAAAGCAGATCGCCACGGCCGATCTTGTAAACGTTCCGCTGCCGCTGAGCGGCCCGCTCCTGATAGCGCTTGAAAGTCGCAGTCAGTTGATACGCGTTGATCTGCATCGCCCCTCCATTTCGTCGAAATTAGATTGCAGCGTGTGATCTGATTTGGCGCGCCTGATGGTACGATTTACCTGACATTGGGAATCCAGGTGTCAGGATCGGACCCCTAACGACAATATGCATGCAATCCTAACGCGAGGGATTGGGCGAACAAAGTGTCATTTTTGTAATCGAAGAATCACCAAATAGTCACGAAAGCGGCGGCGGCATTGTCACGTTACGACTGTGCCGGTTGCTTGCCTCCATTTCACTGATAGAACGGGACATCGCCTGACGGAGGAGATACCGCTGCCGCGGCCTGATGCAGCGCGTGCCGGGATTGGGTATCGGAATCATGGACGCCGCGGTCGCGCCGGTATAATGGAAAGCGCAGAAAGGCCGGTCCGGGCCATAAAGATCCTGGCCGGATACAGTCGCAACAGGCAGCCCGGCTGCTGGGGAGATGATGGGACAACGATTTTGCCACCGCTTGCCGTGGCTGCGCTTGACCGCGCTTACAGGTTCGTTTGCGTTCGTGCTGTCACTGGCGATGTTCGCCAACGCGGCGGTGATGGCGGATGACACCTGCCTGCCGGCCCCCGGCATCAATACGTCGATCGACAAGTTCATCGATGATGTGCAGGCAACACAGAAGGCCGGTCGGGGCAGCCTGCCGGTGACGGATGCCCTGTTCGGTGTCACCGACATCAATGCCGCCGATCAGCAATCCCTCGCGGCCCGCGAGTTGATCATGCTCACGCCCCAGCAGGCGCAGGATGGCAGCTTCAACAATCGCGGACCGAAGCGGATCACCGTCAACGGCATGTTCGCGGCGCGGCCGACCTTCTTCCAGATCCCAAAACTGGTGAGCGGCCACTATGTCAGCACGCGGGACAGCCTGACCCTGATCTATGACGATGGCCATGCGGTGAAGGTCGGCGAGACCTTCCTCGGCATGAAATTCTCGAAGGTCGTGAATCACACGGTGATCACGCGGACACGGCTGTCTTATTTCTTTGAATCGAATGATGGTGACACGCCGGATCGTTGCTACGATCTCACTGCCAAGTGAGGTGCCTGAACGCAGCCCGGTTCACGTCAGCCGACCCATGCTGACGGCATGGCAGAAGAAATGGATGATCTCTTTTTCGCGATCGGCGACTTCCCATTTCAGCTTGTCCCATTGTCGATCGGCGATGCTGCGACTGGCGAGATCGATGACATAGGGCTTCCAGCCCTCGCGCGCGATCTGCAGGTCGCGCACATCTTCAAAGACGAGGCCGATCAGATCCTTCGTCGCCCTGTTCTCCATCAGCATGACGAAATCGATGCTCGGTCGCGGATCATTGCGCTGGCCCAGGTGGAAATCCCGTACCGAGGTAAATTCCGGCAGATGAGATCAGCCGTGATCAGCTGAACACCGCGGCGGAGCTTGGTGAGCCAGTCTGTCATCTTGTCCTCGATACGCCGCGGTCATCCGCCTAAAACGTGAATCGTACCCTGGAGTCTACAAAGACTACTGTGCTGGCTTGCCATCGGGATACTCCCACTGATCGCAGACGGTGATGGTTTCCGGCACCGTCTCCATGGTGACAGTGCCGCCGGTGAAGACCGGATTGGTTCTGATATGCGTCTCGGTATGGCTGCGCAGGCAACGACCGCGATCGGTGCTGCAGGCCGACAGAATCAGCAGGAGGATCAGGACGCAGATGTTGTGGTGCATGATAACGGCATTGATGTTTGGATAAAATGGTTAACGCGACCGGGACGTCTGGCGCACGATCTCACTGAGGCGAGAGAGCTTCACGGTTGATCCGATTTATGGTTTGGTCTGATCAACCGCTGCTGTCAATGACGCGCGCGGTCGATGACATTTTGCCGACATGCCCCGCCTGACATCTTGATGAAAGCTCAGTGTCATTAGAGTGACGTCGGCGACAGCCACGGATTGTTGCGGTAACCTGACGTCGGGGACAAGACCGATGCTGGCTCGGGGGATTTGATGGCACAGCGGCTTTGCAGCAGGAGTCATTCTGTACGGACCTGGACCGGGTGGCGGCGCCTTGACTTGCGCGCGGTCGTGGCGGCGCTGTTGCTAGCCGGCCTGGCGAGCATATTGCCGATCACGGTTGCGCAAGCCGAGGCGCCCTGCAAGCCGGTCACCGGCATGACGGCCTCGATCGATAAATTCATTGATGAAGTGCAGGCATTGCAGACCGCCGGCCAAGGCACCTTGCCGATCACCGATGCCTTGTTCGGTTTCGACAATATCGCCCCGGCCGCTCAGCGTGATTTGGGTGCACGCATGCCGATCCTGGTGAAGCGCCAGGACGAGCAGGCAGGCGTCTTCGTCAATCAGGGGCCAAAGCAGATCAGCATCGCCGGCAGTTTCGCCGACACCATNNCGATATTCCGCAATTGGTGAGCGGCAGCTACATCTCGACACCGGACAGCCTGACGCTGATCTATGATCCCGCCCATGCGGTGAAGGTCGGCGAGGATTTTCTCGGCATGAAATTTTCGAAGACCATCAACCACACCATCATCACCCGCGACCGGCTCTCCTATTTCTTCGACGCCAATTCCGGCGATGAGCCGGATCGCTGCTATACGCTGGTCAATCGGTAAATGGCGTCAGTGATGCTGTCGCGGCCCACCTGTCGTCACCGTTGTCGCAGGGGCAGGGGCTGATCGAAGCGTTGCGTGAGGTCGTATTCTTCGAGCGCGATCGCTTGCCGGACGCGACCATCGATGGTGAGCGGGAAGATGCCGCAGCAGACATCGAGAATCGACCCGCGTAACGACATCCATTTATAATGGAAGATTGCCGCCGCAGCGCATTCCCAGGCCCGGCGATAATGCATCAACAAGGGCGCTAGGGCCTCGCTGTTGATTCCATCATCGAAAGTGTCGAGATAGGCATGCGTGAGGTTGACGCCATTGGTATCGTCGACCCAGGTGCCAGTCAGGCGATAACGCACGCGAAAGGGGGCGTCTTCAAACTCGACGATCACCACCTGCGGCAGCAGATTGAGAATCGCGGCTGGATCCAGCAGATGACGCGGCGGTGGTGGAAGGCCGGCGCATGGCGCTGTGCCAGGCCGAGCCAATATTGGTGCAGTCGATTGACCTTCGGTGTGACCTGCAGCATGTCCTTGGAGAGGCTATTTAATCCTAGGGCAGCTAACACAGCATTGTGCGGTTTTGGCAAGTCCCGTTGCAGCCTAAAGACGTTGATGATGATAGTTTTTCAGCTATTGCATACAATCGTATTTCAACATGCTGTCTACAGCGGCCAATCCCCGGCGCGCGCATTGGCTCACAGTTCGCCATGGTCCTAACGGCGCATAGCGGCCCTCAGCAATGTTGCCAATATGCGCAGGGTGCCAATATGCGCAGGGTGCCGGTCATCACCTCGGTGCACGGTGATAGCCGCATTCGCTCTTCGGATGATCGATTTCCAATTCCTCGGCCCACCCCCCACCACCAGCCCCGCCACCATTGGCGACACCGTCATATTCGCCATTCAGCAGATAGAAGCCGTTGCTGCCATCGGCGAAGGTGGCGCCGATGAGGCCGATGCTCTGATGGCGCATGACGCCCTGGGCGGCGGCGACCCGGGCACGTACCAGGGTGATCGGGTTCTGGGTGGAGAGATCGGTGAGGCGGGTCAGGTGATAATCATGGCCCTGGAAGCGAAACAGCGACCAGCGGCCGACCGGATCGGTCTGATAGGCGCGCAAGGCATCGCTGAGGCCGCTGCGGGCGCGGTCGATATGGATATGGAACTGGTTCTGGCTGCGGCGATCGGCGGAGTTGAGGGCCAAGGCGATCTCATCGGGGGCGAGCATCCGGCCGACGCGCTGGCTGACCCAGGTCCGATGCTCCCAGGCGAGCTGGAAATAGTTGGGTGCCTTGGCCAATTCGTCGCTCTCGATGCCGCTGAGGCGATGGGTCGGCAGCAGCAGGTATTGGGTCGGGCCGCAGAGATCCTTGACCAGCAGAAAGTCGGCCTCGGGCGCTACCACATCGCAGGGATTGGCAGGATCGAGATGCGGGTCGCTTTTCAGGCAGACCTGTACGACCTTGGTCCAAAGCGCGTCCGGATCGGCCGCCCAGGCGGGTGGCGTCAACGTCATCGGCGCGAGCGTTAACCCCAGGAGCAGGGTTAGCGCGCGCCCGGCGGATGGCAGAACTGCCTCCTGGTGGCGGGCTGCACGGGCCGCCGCGTCGATCAACGAGGTCCGTTGGCAAGGCGGTGATATCCAACCGGAACGATTGTCCCGCAGCGCCCGTCTCCGTCGATCGCGATGCCATATGCCGTACATGAAACCACCTTAAGTTGCATAGATCGACCCTTAGCCTAGCGGGCAATAGCGCGCTTTGTCATGCCGCGAAAGATGACATTATGGTGCTGGTGCGGGGCCATCAGGGCCGTGACGTGATATGCAAAGAAGTGTCGGGTCGGCAGCCTGATCGATTGCTTGACGCGCAGTTGCTATTGTCGCGGCCGAATGTCTGAAAATGGTCATTTTGACGCCTTATGCATTGAGCCTGATAGCTCAATCAGTGACCGCGATCACAGATAAATTCATCAACTCTTATCCCTACTGCCATCTGTTTCTTTACACATTATTAGCCTTACCGGGATTGGCCGCACGATGTTTCGCGGTCTGACCTCGCTGTTCGAAAAGCAACAGAATGCGGCCAAATGAATCCTGTGCCTTGGCCTGCGCGACAGCCGCGTCCGGGGTTGCATTGGCAGATGACGGAAATACAGGTTCAGTCGATGCCGCAGGGATTTCTAATGCCGGTAACCTGCGGGGCGAGGCTTGTCGGCATGCTGTCCTATGCCAGTCGCCGACTTTGTGACGATGTTGCCACGCATGAAGGAAAATAGTGTATTTTTTCTTAAATTTTCGTAATCCACCTTTTAAATCCTAGCGTATCTGCATACGATGGTGAGAACATGGGCGGCATAGGGGCATGGCCATGGTTAATAATCAAGATTCGGCTCGAGCCGGAAAAGCAGTTCCAGTAATCCTCGATCGGCGCGTAACGCCGGCCCCTCTCGTACAAGCTGAAATGCCCGACCTGCTGCGAACCCGGTTCCTGCAATTCGATGAGCTGAATTCGCAGATCATTCGCACTGCCATTTCGTATTGGCTGAGCAAGCAGAAGAATGGTGCGCCGATGCGCCGGTGCCAGTTCGACGCAACCGAGATTCCGCATCTGCTACCCTATCTTATTCTTCTGTAAGTCACCCGCCTGCAACCGGGCGGTGTTATCGCCGATTTTCGCTATCGGGTGATCGGCGACGTGCCGCTGCGGTATTCGCGCGGCAATTACACCGGCAAATGTTTTTCCGAGATTGACGGGCAGGGGCCCGGATCGGACGTCTGGACCATTGTCAACGCCGTGGCGGAACAAGGCCGGCCAATCCTGTTGCGCCCGCCTTATGCCGGTCCGTTCAATCAGATCTTCTATTGTGAATCCACCACCATGCCGCTGGTCGATGAGCACGGCCTGGTTGACCGCATCCTGATCGCCTGCGATTTCTTGCAGGAGGCGGTGTCGGGTCAACACGCGGTCAAGGCCCGCGCCTGAGCGGCTTTCACCAACAATAGAAACAGCAAACGCGGGTCATCGTGCAGCCGATGAAGGATTGGCCGACGAAGGATTGGTGGTGTCCTATATCGCGTTCCGTCATGTCGATCGATGGCCACCATTCAGTCCCAGTTCAGTCCCAGTGTCCGGTACTCTCCTTTCCCCCCCCGTACGGCATTGCCGACTTGCTTGCCGCATGGACCAGCCTTACGCCCGCACAACGGAACCAGCCGGGCATAGATAGGTATTCCGACAACTCGCTGCCGCATCACGATGAGCGCTCGCTGATCCAGGACCTTGATCGCCCCGTCATTGCCTGGTCAGCATCGCTGGGTTAACCTATCGCCAAGATCACTTGTTGCACCTGCGATAGTCTTGTGTTGTTGCGACAACAACCGGGCGGCATCGCCAATAGAATCTCGCCCGATCTGGCCGGGGCCGGGATCATATGGGGCGGTTGGGTCCGTGGCATTGGCTGGAACGTCTCGGCAGTGACCGATTCAACAAGATCGATATGGGATCGATATCCGCATGACTGACGACCCATCCACGCCGAAAACCCGGACTTATTCCGGCTTCCTTTTTCCTGTTTCCAGGCCCGGCCCCTATCCGCGCAGCACGGAATTGGCGGAAATGCGCAGCCGCGCCCGGCCGCCGACCCAGGCCTTCTATGATTATTGGGACAGCAAGCGCCGCGGACGCCTGATGCCGGCCCGCAGTGACCTCGATGCGCTGGAGATGCGCGACTGGATGACTGGCATCCAGATCATCGATGTCTTCCACAATCCCCGTCGCCTGCGCTATCGCCTGGTCGGCGCCATCGAGGTGCAGAGCCGCGGCTTCAATCCGACCGGCCGCTATGTCGAGGACGGCTTCATCGGTGTCAGCCGGGAAGACGTGCTCTACAACTACAACACTGTGATCGATCAGCGCACCATGCTGTTCGACTGGGGCGAATATCCCTGTGGCGGTGGCTATCTGCTGTGGCAAGAAACCATCTTCCTGCCGCTCTCCAGCGATGGCGAGATTGTCGACAAGGTCATCACCTTCGTCATCGTCACGAGCGTGTAGCAGGGCTCCCGTCATTTGCCGGGCAAATCCCGGCGGAGGATCGGTTGCGTTCACGGTCGTTGGGTTTGGGGCGGACTCTTCCATGACCGAGCTTATTGCCAACATGGACCCTTGGACCTAATCCACGGCTGTCCGGTTGAGATTTTGGCGACAATGAGCAATGCATTGAGTGGATTGCCAGAAGTTGGCCGGTAGGCGGGTGATGACAAGATTGCGGCTGGAATGGTGGCAGCCGGTCTCGCCCTTGAGATGGACCCTCGCAACAAGTGCGAGGGTGACAGTCGAGTATGAGTTTATCGCTGTGCACCAACGCATTCCACCGCTGTCATCCACGGACTCGTTCCGTGGATCCATGCTAACAAAGGGCTAGCTCTTCGAAGAGTCGTCGCTTAACCGGGCAGCCGTGCAACACGTGCGGGGATGGCAGTTGAAGATGTTGTCGGCGCGCAGCGATAAATTCATTCTCGGTTGTCAGCCACGGATCTGTAGGTCCATGCCGAAAGCGAGATCGGCCATCACGAACAATCCAGTACTCCTATCGCCAGCGGCGTCCCCGCGAAAATCCATCTAGTCAATCAGACCGCCATCGATCGCATCTGGACAAAGTATCGGGTTTATTATCCACTGTCGCCAAGGCGGGGACGTGGCTGGCGCTTGACGGAATGTTGACGGCGGCGGAAGGCGTCATGCCGCAGTTTTCAATCGCGATTGCCGGAGCTTGTTTCCATGACCAGTTGGCTGTCCACCCTGTACAAATCTGCCATCGTCTGGGATGCCCATGCCTGTTTGCCATTGGAATACAATGCCGATATGTCGCCGTTAGAGCGACATCGCAAGGCGGGGGCGACCTTCGTCTCGGTCAATGTCGGCATGGATTTCAACCCGTTGGGGCAGGTGATCCGCGTCATCGCCGGTTTCCGTGACTGGATCTTTCGCCATCCCGAACACTACATCCTGGCCGAGACCATCGCCGATGTGCGTCGTGCCAAGGCCGAGGGCAAGCTGGCCGTCGCCTTTGATCTCGAAGGCTCGGTGATGCTGGAGGACGATCTTGCCATGTTGCGGCTCTATCGCGACCTCGGCGTGCGGCAGATTCATCTCGCCTATAATCTCAACAATTCGGTTGCCGCCGGTTGCCATGACGAGGATCGTGGATTGACCGAGCTTGGCCGCGAGGTGGTGCGCGAGATCAACCGCGTCGGCATGCTGATGGATTGCTCGCATACCGGCCGCGCCAGTGCTTTGGAGATCATGGAGATCTCCGCAAAGCCGGTCATCTTCTCCCATGCAAATGTCCAGGCCTTGGTAGATCATCGCCGCAACATCGATGATGAGCGCATTCTCGCTTGTGCCAAGACCGATGGCGTGATCGGCGTCAATGGCATCGGCCTCTTCCTCGGCAAGAGCGTGGAGACGGCGGCCTTCATGCGCCATATCGATTATCTCGCTGAGCATGTTGGCCCGCGGCATATCGGCATCGGCATCGATTACGCCTTCGAATCCAGTAACCCGCAGCATAGCGACCTGCCGCCGGGTGAAAGATTGGAAAAATGGTGGCCGAGGGAATTTGGCTATAACAGCGAGGATCTCGGCTGCATCGAGCCAGAGCGCCTGCCGCAGATCGCCCAGGCGCTGTCACAGCGCGGCTATAAGGACGAAGATGTCATCGGCATTCTCGGCGGCAATTTCCTGCGCGTTGCCGAGGCGACCTGGTTGCCGGCCATCCCGGCGACAGTGTGAGTTAAGGTCGGCGTCTCCGGCGGTCCGTCACAACAGGCGATGGCCGGGCAGGATTACACTGAAGGTCGAGCCGGCACCGGGGGTTGATCTGAGGTCGACATGGCCGCCATGCAGCTCCACCAGATTGCGGGTGATGGAGAGGCCGAGGCCGGTGCCGCCAAAGCGCCGCGTGGTGGAAGCGCCGGCTTGCTGAAAGGGCCGGAACAGGCGCAGCAGGTCGGCGGTCGGGATGCCGATGCCGGTATCGGCGAAACGCCAGACCAGCCCGCGATCCGGTTCGCTGCCCAGGCTGACCTGGACACTGCCACCCTTCTTGTTGAACTTGACGGCATTGGACAACAGATTGAGGCAGATCTGTT
>WNFM01314748.1_pt3 | contig 10691 bp, 11 predicted proteins | sample 5400271 | NCBI WGS metagenome assembly WNFM01 (sample SAMN13153352, study PRJNA577476) | soil metagenome | isolation source: 60 cm saprolite on Douglas fir-dominated hillslope | place: USA:California | collected 2013-09-17 | reverse complement strand
CGCCGGAAGGCCGCTCAACACCTGGCGTGCGCGGTCTGAATCCTCTAGTGTGCACAGTTGAGACACCGCATTGAGGTTGGGGCTTTGGTAAAAGCGCGCGGCGGGAAAGGGTTCCATCCGAAGGTCTTTCCGGATGTCGGCCAGTTTCAGCACGGCTTCGCGCAGACTTGGCGCGCCGGCGCCCGCAATACTGGAAATCAGAGGCGCCCAAGCTACCTCCGGCGTCAGAAGCGGAGGCAGGTCGGAGACGTGCGTAAAGTCGTTCCCGTGCTCGACATGATGCGAGCAAACACGATCCAGCAAATCCGAAGGCGCGAACATCATCTCCAAATGGAAGAACGCGATGTCAGACTCGGGGAAGGCACGAGAGAGCTCGCCGAGCGCTTCGAGCAGCGTCTCTCCTCCACACAGAGTGACGAAAACTCGAAGCTCACCCAGGACCTGCTCGGCGAGCGACCGGTCGCTCGGGTCCTGGCAGGCGATCAGCAGCGATCCCGCTCCATATCGCTCGACCAGACGCTCCACAAACCATCGCAAGAGAGAGAAATCTTCCCCTTCGTCCGCCCAGGCGCGATAGCGGATCGACGGCGGCCAGGGAGGCAGGTAGAGAACGCGCAGCAGAGGTTTCACAGTGTCTGACCAGTATTGCATTCCTAATTTGTCCCAATTGGCTCTCTGTTTCCGCTTTTGTTTATGTATACTGTTACAATTCTTACCCAGTGAGGCGCCACCGTGAGACTTCCTGAAACACCGCTAAGCCAAACGCAAGTCGTCGCGAACAAGGATTTGTTCCAGAACATCCAGGGTTACTGCCTGGTGAATCACGGCCGGAAGAACGTCTGGCTAGCCTTGACTAGTTTTGAGCCACAAACCGATGAGAGCCGACAGCGGCTGCGCGCCCAAATCAGCGCTTGTGGCGCCGGGACGACCACCGCCTTCGATCTTCGCGAGAGCTACGCCGCTTACCAGAGTGCAAAGAAGGCCGTCGCCAGCGGTAGTCTCGCAAACCCTAAGCCAGGTTTGGTCACCGCGGTTGGCTTGAGCTCGCGCGCGTACGCGTTGCTTCCGCCGGGCTCGAAGCCCCTGAACGCTTCGTTCGAAGCGGGCTTCGCCGCGAAATTCCCTCAGTCGATGGCGGAGCCTCCGCAGCCCGCGCGATATGACGCCGTGATCGTAGTCGCCGGCGACGATCCGGGCGAGGTCGAGCGGCAGGCGTCCGCACTGACCGCGAAATTCCAGGGACTCGCCACCCTGGCCTGGCAGAAAGGTTCCATCAAGAAACAGGCAGACAATTTGGTACACGACCACTTCGGCTTTCCGGAAGGAATCAGCCAGCCGGTGTTCTTCGAGGATGAGCCCCATCGGAACGACACATGGACTTCCTCGTGGGACCCCAAAGCTAGCCTGGAATATGTCTTGTTCCCCCAACCCGGCCGCGCAGCCGAAACCGAGTACGGATCTCTCATGGCGTTCCTAAGGGTACGCTCGAATACGGTCGCCCTCGACACCATTGTCGCCGAAACGAGAACGGCGACTTACAAAGGGCCGGACGACATCAAGTCTTGGATTCTTGGCAGGGAGATGAGCGGAGAGTCGCTAATTCCGTCGACTTCGAGAGACCGTAACGACTTCGACTTTTCGAGTAAATCGGAATCCGGGAAGTGCCCCATGGCGGCGCACATCCGTAAAATGAATCCGCGAGTCGAGTACTTGCGTACACATCGCATCCTCCGGCGGAGCGCGTCCTATGAAGAATCTGGGGAAAAGGGAACCCTGTTCCAGTGCTTTCAGTCGAATCTCGAGAGCGGGTTTGAGACCTTGTTTCGATGGGCGCAGGACAAGAACGCTCCGGAACCCAATGGAGGCGCCGATGCCGTGTTGTCCAAGCGCGACTTTCCTCCCACGCCCGCCGGCGTGCGTCCGGTGACGGCGCCTCTGACGCACAAGTCTTTTGTGGACGTCCTGGGCGGCGAGTACTTTTTCTTCCCCAGTATCCCGTTCTTCAAGCGGCTCGCGAGCTGAGAGCCTCCCGGAATCTTTGCGACTGGCCTTTGGGTAAGCCTTTTCTTTATTCGCGTTCATTCGCGTTCATTCGCTGCCCCAAAAAGAAAACCTTGGGCCGCGAATGACAGGTTCCCGGCATCTGTCACCTTCTGACCAGTATTTCCGCATTAAGAAATACAGGAGTAATTCAGATATGACTGCCGAGATTATCCGGAAACATCTGGCCCTGCTCACGCTAATGTCAGCCCTTGTCGGCGGGCTTATATCGATGCCGCTACGGGACAAGATTCATCACGCGAGCAAATCCTTAACGCAAGAAGAGCTGCGGCGCGAGCTCGATCTGGGGACCAAGATGCCCGTAATCGCCGTCTCGAATGATCTGACGCGGCGTTTCGCCGGGACGGTCGCGCCCACCGACTTGGTGATCCAGCTCAAGACCGCCGACAGGGCACAGCTCTTTGTTCCGGACAAGTATGCTGCCGCGGCCGTGGGCTGCTCTAGCGGAGATCGGGAGTTTCAACGCTTCAACGAGGAGTACGGGAGCGTCTGGTTTCGCGGTGAGGCCGCTGCGGCGCCACGCATCATTCCGGTTGGCGGGGATAACTTTGCCGGTATTGTCTCGTTTGAAGGAGCGGTCTACCGGTGCCAGAAAGGACAGTTGCTAGCCGCTTCCGGCGTGAAGGTCGAGCTGCCGCTGGAACAGGTCGATACAGGCGGGATCCCGGTGCGCTCGAGTCAGGCCTGGATCTCGTATCCAGCGGCTGTCGCCGATGTATTCATTACGTTCTTGCTGATGATTTTCATCCCAACGCTCACTCTATCCCTTGTTAAGGCAATTGTGGATTCCGCCCAAAGCGAAGCGGGTACCATCGGCTTGTTTCGCTACTCGTTGAGGTTCTTCGGCGCCAGTACACTGCTGGCGGCCTTCATCGGATCGTCCGCGGGCTACTTGTGCTACAAGGCGCAAGATGACAAGGACGTAAGCGTAACCGATCGCGTGGCTGCCGCCATCGGCAGCAAGCCTCTGCCGGCGGAGTACGATCCGCACCCGATCTTGAGCCAGCTAACCGGCATCATCCCCACCAATCCGCTCGGGGCCCTTGCAAACCCCGACGGTAACAAAGGGCTCCAGGTCGCTTTCACGGCGATCTTGATCGGCATCCTGCTCGCGGTAATCGGCCCGGCGCAGCGAACCAAAGCCTCCCAATTCCTCAAGAACGCGCTCGCGCTGATCGTCAAGGATACCGACCTCAAGTGGCACGCCCTTTCGGACTGGGCCGACATGCTGACGCCGCTCGGAGTGTTCTTCATTGCCATCACATTCTGCGGCAGCGTCAGCTTCGACTTCATCAGGCAAATGGGCACGGTGGTTCTGTGTATTTTCGGCGCTCTCCTGGTCCATGCCGGCCTATTGGCCGTGTGGATCACGACGCGGCGAGATTGGAGAGACTGGCTCCACAACGGCCTCGTGCCAGGCATCCCAGGCCTTGTCACAGCCCTGGCGACGTCGTCATCCTATGCCGCGCTGCCGGGAATTGCCAGTGTGGATCTGCTGGCGAAGGACAGCTCGCTGCGGGGAGTATTCGACTTCTGCACGACGGTCAACAAGAATGGAACGACCATTTACATCGCTACCATGGCTTCGTACATTCTGTTCGACCACGCCCATGTAGCACTCATGGACTCCCGCGTTCTCATCGTGCTCTTGCTCTCGGGGCTGGCCTCCGTGGCGACAGCCGGGCTGCCGTTTGCCGCGGTGTTCGGACTGCGGATGGTCCTGCTTGCCAGCGGCTCGGCGGGCGGCCTGGCTTGGGTTGTCATCCCACTCGATCCGCTGGTAGATCGTTTCGTGACGGTGTTGAACGTCTTCGCCAATCTCGCTGCGTGCAGCCGCCGCAAACGGCCCAAGGTCGGGATCGGCCAACTGCAAGCTGCCGCATGAGAAATAGCCCCGGCATTGGCACTGTCATGAAATAAGTATGCCATTCGAGTGGGGCAGCCAATACTGGCTGCAGCCGGCTTTTCAGCCGGCTTGGACGCGCTGGAAAGCGCGTCTGCAGGCAAAATTGCCTGCCCCACCTTGGCAATGCAAATTGGAACAGTTATCTCCTAACAGTGCCTAAGCCGCCATCGAGCGCTGCCTTGCCGCCCCCACTCCTCGCGGCTCGAGTGCAACCTCCGCGGCGGCTTGCGGCGCCGCCGGACGCATGGTCGGCGCCGGCGCCGCGATGCGCGCCGTCCAATCCTACATCGAGAAGGTCCCCACGTCTCCGAGCACTGTCCTGATCGCCGGCGAAACGGGCGCCGGAGCCAAGCCTCTTATCGCCGCCAACTGCGGCGCCATTCCCGACACGCTCACCGAGGCCGGCGACATGAGCCCGTTCGCCCGGACCAAGATACTCCGGGCTATCGAAAGCCGCGAAGTGTATCCCCTCGGGGGCCGAGCCAGCTATACGGTCCGCTGCCGCTTTATTTGCCGCCACCCATTGCGGCCTCGAGCGCCACGTGGCCCAAGGCCGCTTTCGCCAGGACTTCTACTATCGCCTCAATGTCGCTCGCATCCGGCTGCAGGCTCATCGCCGCGTTCAATCGCCAGTTCGGCCGCGATGTCGAGTGGCGTGACGACGCAGCGGTCGCCGCCGTATCCAACCAACATCCAAGATCCAACATCCATCCGTTCTACCGCGACGCCATATGATCCGCCAGCCACTTCAGCGCTTCCGGTTCGGAACTGAAGGCGCCATCCAATTGCGCCTCATATCCTGCCTTGGTGACTTCGCCGATGTGCTTGCCGGGCTTGCCGTCAAAATAGGGCAGGACGTGCCGGCCCAGGATCAGCGGAGGCTGCGGCGACTCATCCACATGCTCCGCGGCTGCGAAATCGCGCATGCGGGCCGCTTCCGCGGGCATTCCGGCGGGCAGCGGCGGCCGCCCCGAATGGTCCGCTTCGATTAACCAGGAAAGCTGGGTCACGTTCGCCGGAGCCAGCCGCGCGGCCAGTCTCCGGATGGCGCGAGGGTGAAGGGGGGACTCGCCGAAATTGACGTGCGCCAGATGATTCTCGACCAGCGGAACCGCCCGATCCACGATCTCTGCCTTGAGCCCGACGCTTTCGAGGAAGGTCCTCGCCAAGGGCCCTCCGGCTTTTTCGTGGCCGTAAGCCGTCCACCGCATGCGGCCGTCCTTGTCGCGCAATTCGGTCGTGTCCGCTTTGGCGAAGTCGTGGGTCAGGGCGCTGAACAGCAGCACGGCGGAATCGTCTTCGCTGAACCGTTCCCGCCGGGCGATCTCCGCCGCCGCGTTCACCACGTGCATCGTGTGCGTCGCGACGTCCCCTTCCGGATGCCACTCCGGATCCTGCGGCACGCCTTGGATCCGCGCGAGCAGCGGGAAGTGCGCCAGCCACCCGGTCGCGCCTAGATATTCCAGAATTCTCCCCGGACGCCTGGACTTTGCCGCCCACTTCATGAACTCTTCACAGACACGCTCCTTGGGCAACGTGCCGTACTGGCCGGCAATGGCACGACACATCCCAGCGGTCGCGGGGTCCACGGTCAGGTCGAAGCGGCAGGCGAACTGCATTCCACGCAGCACTCGCAGCGGATCCTCGCTGAAGGCGGCGCTGGTGGCTCGCAGGATTCGCGCTTCGAGGTCGGCCTGGCCGCCGAAATAATCGTGAAGCTCCTCTCGGACGGCGTCGTAGGCCATGGCATTGATGGTGAAATCGCGCCGGGAAGCGGCTTCCCTGGGAGTGATACCGGGATCGAACGACGACTCGAAATCGCGATGCCCGGCGCCGATCTTGTTGTCGCGCCGCGGTACGCTGAAGTCCCAGCCGTCACCGAATTTGACGACGCCGAAGCTCTTCCCCACCAGGTCCACGCGTCCGTGCCGGCCGAGAAACTCCGTCAGGCGCTCGTAGCTGATGCCATAGACTTCGACATCGAAGTCGACGGGCTCGACGCCGAGGAGCGAATCGCGCACGGCCCCGCCGACCACCAGGCACGTGAATCCGGCGGCTGTGAGCTGGCCCAAGATCGACAGCAATCCGGGAGGGGTCGGGACCGTCATCCGGGCGCCGACGCAGGTTCTTCGCCGAGCGTGACTCGATCGTAAATATCCGATAGCAGGATCTGACAGTCCAGGCTCTCGATGCGGCACGCCGCGTCCATTCCGACGGACTCCGACAAGACCCATCGCCCATCCGCCTGGCGATCGAAGGTCTCGACTCGCGGCTCACGTTGGGAAACCAGCACGTACCCGCGCAGAGATTCCAGTTTTCGGTACTGCGCAAATTTGAATCCGCGGTCGTTCGCTTCGGTAGATTTCGAGAGCACTTCGACGATGAGCTTGGGATTCAGAAGGGTATCCTTTTGATTGTCGGCGTACTTCGCCTCGCCACACACGACCATGACATCAGGGTAGGTATACAAACCTTCGGGAGAGACTCGAAGCTTGGCATCGCTCGACAGCACGATGCACGGCCCTCCTCTGAGCCCCTGTCCGAGCGCGATTGTCACGTTGGCGATGAGGTGTGCGTGGGGTATCGTGCCTCCCGCCATCGCGTACACTTGCCCCTCGAAGTATTCACTCTTGAACTCGGCCGCCCGCTCCATCGCGAGGTATTGCTCTGGTGTCATGCGCGGTAGCGGCTGGGCGGACATACTCTCATTCTATCGCCACGGGAGAGTATGCTTGAAGCATGCAACGCCGAGCTTTCCTGGCTTCCGGAGCGGCGCTGGCCGCCCGGCCGGCCGCAGCCGCGACCGCACCGCGCGTGGACCGAGTGTCGTTCGTGGGCGACGGCATCAGCCTGAACCCGATCGAATACTCCCGCCTGCTGGCGCGCGTCGTCGAAGAAAAGAACATCCAGCCCGACAGCTATGCGCTGGGCGGCGCGATCGGCCAGATCGAGGAGCGCTTCGCAGCCATTCTCGGCAAGGAGCAGGCCGTCTTCCTGCCGACCGGCACGCTCGCGAACCATCTCGCCGTACGCCTCCTCGCCGGCCAGAAGCGCCGCGTTCTGGTGCAGCAGGAAAGCCACCTCTACAACGATTGCGGCGACTGCGCCCAGACCCTGAGCGGTCTCAACCTGGTTCCGCTTGCCCCGGGGCGCGCCACCTTCACCGTCGATGAAGTCGCGCAGCAACTGGAGCTGGCGGCCACTGGCAGAGTGCATCGAATCTCCGGTTCGCCGCAAGCAGGGCGAGCTGTTCGATTTCCAAACGATGCAGAACGTCTGCGCCCTGGCGCGGGAGAAGCAGATCGGACTTCATCTCGACGGCGCACGAATCTTCCTCGCTTCCGCCTATACCGGAATTTCGCCGGCCCGATACGCGAGCCTGTTCGATACGGTCTATGTTTCGCTCTACAAATACTTCAACGCGGCCTCGGGGGCCATCCTCGCCGGACCGAAGCGGCTGCTCGACGGGTTGTACAACACGCGGCGCCAATTCGGAGGCGGGCTGGCTCACGCCTGGCCGCTGGCGACGGTCGCCTTGCACTATATCGATGGATTCGAAGATCGCTTTCGCAGCGCCGTCGCGTCGTCCGAGCGGCTCTTTCAGCAACTGGAGTCCAGCGGACGTTTCCGCCTGGAACGGATTCAGCCGGGAAGCAACCTCGCCCGCCTGCGCCTGCAGAAGGGCGATCCCGCGAAGTTTCGCGCCCGGTTGGCCCAGAAGGCGATCTACGTTGCGGCGCCCGATCCGGCCGGCGCCATCCTTGTCGCGGTCAACGAAACCGTGCTGCGCCGCCCGGTCGAGGATCTCGCGCGGGAGTTCATGGGCGCGCTAGGCTGATTCCCACTCAGCGGCAGCTTCGATTGTTTCGTTTGTTTCGTTTATGGCATACTGGTCTCGGGAGTTGATATGGACATCCTGACTGAGACGCCAGCCGGAGTTTCCGGGAGCGAGCACGCGCAAATCCGAGCGCTCCGGCGCCTGGTTCAGGAAGGCGAGGTGAAGCTACTCGCGCCGGACGGGCGGGCCGTCAATCTGCCGAGCGCGGTGCGCGGTCTTCTCGACGAGATCCTCAAGAACATGCTGGCGGGCAAAGCGGTTTCCATCGTGCCGGAACATCAGCCGCTCACGACCCAGCGCGCGGCCAACCTGCTGGGCGTCTCCCGGCCATTCATGGTGCGATTGCTCGAGCAGGGCGAGTTGCCGTTCCACATGGTCGGCTCGCACCGCCGGGTTTACCTGAAGGACCTGCAAACGTACAAGAAGCGCCGCGATGAGCAGCGCCACGAGTCGATCAATCGCATGGCGCGCATGGAATTGGAGGCGGGGACTTATGACAAGGTGGTCCTTCCTGAAGGAGCTGAAGAGAGATGAGACTGGATGCCGGATGAGCCGATCGCCGTCCTTGACGCGTGCGTTCTCGTTCAGGCTCCGCTGCGCGACACGCTGCTGCGATTGGCGGAGCCGCCCAGGCTTTATCAATCGTGTTGGTCCGAAGAGATCATCAGCGAAATGAAACGCAGTTTGGAAAATCGAATCGGCCTGGCGGCGGACAAGACGGCGTACCTGGAACGCGAGCTGCGGCAGCATTTCCCTGACGCTTGGATCGCCGGATTCGATGCGCTGGTAGACCAGATGACCAACGACCGGAAGACCGGCATGTGCTCGCTGCCGCCGTACAAGCTGGCGCGCACTGTATCGTGATCTACAACAAGCGCCACTTTCCACCAGCCTCGACTTCCCCATGGAAAGTAGAAATCGTTGGTCCCGGCGCGTTCCTCGAGAAGCTTTACTCAAACGCCCCATCTGTCGTGATCGAGAGGTTGGAGCAGCAGGCCGCTAACCTGGATAGGTCGCTGGCCGCGCAGCTAGGAACCGGCTCAACCGGCTCGTCGTCTTCCACCGGCGTCGTAGTGCGGACACGGCGATACAGCCACACAAGATCACAACGAACAGAACCGACGCGAGGAAGAACAAGTCAGGGAGGGTCGTGGTGCGTTCAATCGCGCCACGGGAGGGAGGTCATCCGGACACGAAGCTGGAAAACTCGAAGGAAGCGCCTCCCCGGTGAGTAATCAGGCGAGCAAACCCAGCCTTTTGACTATTCCAGCGTTGAGTCAGCGAGAGCCACGATCATAAAATACTCTCGTTCCTCGAAGAGCTGGCCGAAGCGGAGGACGTGTTCGGCTTCGAACATAGCAATCTCGAAATCGGACAGAACTTGCCCCAAAGGACCTTTGCAAACCCTCCACAACCAATGGGGACTAATCTGGATCCGGCGGCCATTCGATTGCAGCCGGGATCGCCATGTGCCATCACGCTCTCAGGAAAGTCATAGTCGCCGCCTCACTTGTCGCCGTACCTCTTGCGTTCCCGGTGCGGGCACAGAAGGTGGACCAGTTGATTCCGCGGAATGTCGCACTGAATCAAATGACTTACCAGGGCCGTTCGGCAGTACAGTTGATCGCCGCCCCGGACGCAGCCAACGGCTCTTCGTACGCGATTGTCAAGGACGCCAGTTTTCGAGACGGTGTGATTGAGGTCGATGTGGCGGGCAGGCCGGTGCCTGGAGCCGGGGCAGGCGCTCGTGGGTTCATCGGCATAGCGTTCCGGCTGCAAGACAACAAGTACGAGTACATTTATCTGAGACCTACCAACGGGCGCGCGGACGACCAAGTGCGCCGGAATCACTCCACACAGTACGGCGCCCATCCGGAATTCGACTTCGCCCGCTTGCGGCAGGAATCACCGGAGAAGTACGAGTCGTATGTGGACCTGCAGCCTGGCGTGTGGACAAAGTACAGAATCGAGATCGACGGTCGCAACGCGCGGCTCTACGTACATGGCGCCGGACAACCGAGTCTGATTGTCAACGATCTGAAGATGGAGCCGCGAGAAGGTGGGATCGCCCTATGGGTTGGCCCAGGCACGGAAGGCTACTTTGAGGGCTTGACGATCACGCCGAAGCGCGCCGGCGTTCTCTCCTCGCCGCACATCGCTGGATCCAAGAAGATTTACTTCGACATGGCGCATGGCGAGGCCCCCTGGCCGCGGCAAATGGTGGAGCTAGGGAAACGCGTGAGCTATGAGATTGCGCCTGGCAGCGAACGGATCGCGGCAGAGGGGCTTGCAGGAAGCCAGTTGATATACCTTCGCGCACCCAATAAGGCATTCCAGGATTCGGAAAAGCAAGCCATTATCTCCTTCGTCAAAGCAGGTGGGGCACTCCTGCTTGTGCTCGACGAAGAGGAGCGTCAGAAGCTGGCCGTAGTGGGCGTCAACGATGTGATTGAACCCTTCGGCTTAAAGTTGTCCGGCGACACGCCCCGCATCGTGAATACGGGCGCCGTCGCTAAGGCCGGAGAGATCAACATGGCCGACCGGGAAATCCCTTATGATGGCGGCCGGCAGGTGTTTGGAGGCACGCCATTTGCCTACCAATTAGATCGAGAAGGCAACCCGGCGCAGCCTTGTGCCGCGTACGCGAAGCTCGATAATGGAGCACGGATTGTCGTCATGGGTGAAGGAATGGCCAGCCTATTTCTGGGCGTTCCGGAAGGGGTACGTCTCACAATTCAACCCGCAAATCCTAAGTGGTGGGGCAAGGACTCCCTGATATTTATGGAGGAAGTCCTAAGCTGGCTGTTGACACGATAGCCGAGCCGCCCGGACGGGTGAGAGTTCGCAATAAATGGATGAACGTCCCTCCGAGAGGCGATGGGGCAA
>WNFM01354912.1_pt3 | contig 10692 bp, 12 predicted proteins | sample 5400271 | NCBI WGS metagenome assembly WNFM01 (sample SAMN13153352, study PRJNA577476) | soil metagenome | isolation source: 60 cm saprolite on Douglas fir-dominated hillslope | place: USA:California | collected 2013-09-17 | reverse complement strand
TGCGATGGTCAAGCACCAAGCCCCCTGGCAGGCTCAGGCGGCCTGAGCCTGCCAGGGGGCGGGCAACCCGCGTCACAGTTGCTCATCTGTCATGTTGGGCACGCGGTGTGCAGGGTGAGGTCTCCTGCAGGAGGTATCACCATGACCCGTGTGCGTCCGGCTACCGCGACGGTGGCCTTCATCGACCAGTACTGCGCCCAGTATCGTGCCCTGTTCCACAACGTGCGCCACTGCGAGCAATTCACTGCCCTGCACCTGGGGCTGCTGGCCGAGACGCGCCGCAAGTCCTTGCCCCGCCTGGGCACGACCGTCCATACCGACCCGCAGGCGTTCCATCACTTTCTGGCCAAGGCCGAGTGGTCGGTGGAGGCGGTCCGCACCCAGCGGCTCGCTTTGCTGCGCCAGGCGCTGGGCGAGACCCCGTTCATCCTGTGCCTCGACGAGACGGGCGAACCAAGCGACCGCAAGAAAGGCCCCACCACCGACTACGCCGCCAGCCAGTACATCGGCAATCTGCACGGCTTGGCCAACGGCGTGGTCTCGGTCACTGCCTACGGCGTGCTCGACACCACCACCTTCCCGCTGCTTTTCCGCCTCTTCAAACCGCAGACCCGTCTCAAAGCGGGCGACGTGTACAAGACGAAGCCGCAACTGGCGATCGAGCTCGTCGAGGAGTTGCTGGCGCTGGGCTTCCACTTCAGCGTGGTCCTGGCCGACAGCCCACTTTCCGCACGAGCGCTTGACACTTTTTGGAGAATAGGGGAAGGCGAGGCGGAAAGCGGAGGAGGTCGGTGTGGGCGGAGCACCAGCGCAGGATGTGTATGTGGCGGAGCGATTGGATCATCTGGGCATCGTGGCCGGGGTCTGCCGCGAGATCGGGCTGGCGGACTGGTTGGACGCCCAGGACGAGCAGAGCCACGAGCGGGTAGGGGTGGGCACCGCGACGGTCGCGATGATCTTGAATGGGCTGGGATTCAGCAATCGTCGGCTGTATCTGGTGCCACAGTTCTTTGCGACCAAGGCGGTTGAGCGGTTATTGGGGCCGGGGATCCGCGCCGAGGACCTCAACGACGACTGTCTGGGACGTGCGTTGGACTGGTTGTACACGCATGATCCCACGACGCTGTTTGCGGGCATCGCGCTACGGGCGCGGCGGGCGTTTGGGATCAGTGCGCGGCAGATCCACGTGGACACGACGTCCTTCTCGGTGACCGGGGAGTACGAGGCGGACCTGGATGGGCACACGCTGGCGGTGACCTATGGGTATTCGCGCGATCACCGGGCCGACCTCAAGCAATGGATGCTGGCCTTGGCCACGACCCGCCAGGGAGATGTCCCCCTGTTTTGCCAGGCACTCGACGGCAACGCCAGTGACAAGGTGAGTCTGGTCGCGGCGGTGGAGGCACTGGCCGAGCAACTGCGCGCGGCCGCGGACGCTGAAGACAAGACACCAGTGTTCGTCGCCGATAGCGGGTTGTATAGCGCCGACAACGTGGCGCGGCTGAGCGCGGCGGGCGTGCGCTGGATCAGTCGGGTGCCCGAGACCTCCAAGGAGGCGCGCGCCGCGCTGGAGGTGGCCGACGACGCCTGGCAGCATGAGGGCGACCTCTTCTGGGCGTCAGCGCCCCAGGCGCCCGCTGGAGAGCGCTGGGTGGTGGTCCGCACGACGCAGGGGGAGCAGCGGGCGCGGGTGACGCTCCAGCGACATGTGGAGCAGACGCGCCAGGCGTGGGAGCAGGCCCTGTGGCATTTGGGGACTCGGCGCTTTGCCTGCGAGCCCGATGCGCAGGTGGCGCTCGCCCAGCAGCTCAAGAAGCGCCCCGAGTGGCTTGAGGTACAAGCCCACCTGGTCGCCCATCCCAAGCATGACCGGGTGGGACGACCACGTCAGGATGCGACGCCGGATCGCACCGAGTGGCAGATCGCAGCGACTGTCACCGTCAATGCGGCGGCGATCGAGCGCGAAGAGCACCGCAAAGCGGCGTTTCTGGTCGCGACCAACATGCTCGACCCGCAGCATCTCTCCGACCAGGAACTCATTCAGACCTACAAAGAACAGCACAGCGTGGAGCGGGGGTTCAGTTTTCTCAAGGATCCGCTGTTCCTCGCCTCGTCGGTCTTTGTGAAAAAACCGGAGCGCATCGTGGCCTTAAGCCTGGTGATGGTGCTGTGTCTGCTGGTGTACCGACTGGCCGAACAGCGCCTGCGCGAGCAGCTCGCGGCCACGGGACAGACGGTCCCCAGCCAGGTGCAGAAACCGACCGCTCGCCCGACGATGCGCTGGATCTTCCAGTGCTTCGAAGGCATTGACCTGCTCCGCATCCGGCACGGACCAGATCGTCCAACGGACCTAGTGCTCCGTCTGCAGTCCGTGCATCATCAGGTCCTTGCGCTCCTCGGGCCCACGTACCAGCAATTCTATTCCGCGGTGAATTGACCCGTGCGCACTGGGTCACCGAGCAGCTTCAAGCGAGCCAGGAGAGCGGGGAGGAGAGCGTGACATGCGGATGACACACATGAAGGTTGCTCCCTGGAACGGTCAGGTGATGCTCTTCGTGCCAGATACCGAGGAAGAGCCGCCCCAGTGGCCTACTGGTCGCGAACTGGTCGTGGCCAACTCTGGCTATATCTATGTCGCGACCATTCCTGACATCGAGGGGGAGGTCGAGATCGAGGTCTGGAGGGGCGAGCTGCCAGACAAGCAGCAGGAGCCGATCTATGACGGGACACTGGAAGTACGGGACGCCGGCGCATTCGTGGGCAACTACCAGAGCGATCACCTCGGGCACCTCGATCTGCTGAGAGAAGGAGCACATCGCGTTCGCGTCTATACCGATCCTCCCAGTCCAATTGCGGCCACGTGCGTCACCTTTGTGATCGACTGAGCGGCGCCCTGCGCACGGAGAAACAGGAAGCTGCGTGAACAGGGCGGCATCGGCGGTCCTACGGCAACCCGATGGTGATGACCATCCTGCCCAGTGCCGCCGCTAGTCGACCGATCACGGCCGCCTACATGTCGCTCTCCCTTGACTGATACCATGTCCCATCCGACCGTTGTAGTTTGTCGGGCGAGAGCTGTCGAACGGCCACCAGGGAGTCTCGAGAAGACGAGGGGACGGAGTTGAATGAGCTGGCGCCGGGCAGGTGCCGGGAGGGGCATCTCCATGGGCACGACGCCTGGCATTCCAGTGCTCGAGACGGGCCGCCTGCGGCTCCGGCCGTTCACCCCGGCCGACGCCGACGCAGTCCATGCGCTTGCCGGCGCGCGGGAAGTCGCCGAGACGACGCTCAATCTGCCGCATCCCTACCCGCCCGGGGCGGCCGCGGCGTGGATCGAGACGCACAGGCAGCTGGCGACGGCGGGCGAGGCATTCACCTGGGCAATCGTGCGCCGCGACGACGATCGGCTCATGGGCGCACTCGTGCTGGAGATGAACGCGCGGCACCGATGCCCGTTGCCCCGTATCTAATGTACAGGGGTGGGCACGGCGAAGGCAAGCTCCGTAGCACCCGTTCCGGTGACCGTTTCGACCAGTACGGGCGACGCCGTGGTGCCGGGGGCGGCGTAGTAGATCCGCGCCTGCAGCGACATCAGCGCGTTCGGATCCTTGTTCGGCGGATAGTCGACCAGGAACACGCCCGACGCGTTGGTGGCCCAGCCGATCAGGGAGGTGGAGTCCTGCGGTTCGACGACGATCTCGCTCGCCTGCACGGCGCCGCCGGGCAAGGGCTGCGTCGTCAGGTATTGCCCGGTCGCGGCGTCGCTCAGTAGGGCCGCGGTGCCGCCGTCTGGGGAGATCGCGATGGACCCACGCCCCACCGCCGCGTCGCCCACCGGCGAGAGCAGGATCGGCGTAACGTCGCCCGCCGGCGTCACGAGGGAAGCGCAGTGCACGGCCGTGCACTGCGGTTGCCCGTCCGACCCGCCCTCGGGGCTGAAGACGAGGCGCCGGCCGTCCTGTGAGAGTGCCCACCCGCCGCCGGGCACACCGTCCTGGCTGACGACCGGACCGGGCAGCGCGAATGCCTGTGTGATGGTGTTTGTCGCCAGGTCGAAGCGGTCCACCTCCGGCTTGCCATAGGGCGTGAAGTAGATGTCCGTGCCGCGGATGGCCTGCGCGTACTGGATGCGTTGTGCCTCGAGCACGGTCGGGATGGCGGCCTGAGTCTGCGTGTCGTAGATGCCGTAGGCACCGGTGCGGTTGGGCTCGGAGACCGACCCGATCCCGTATTCGATGTAGCGATCGGCAACCCAGGCGCAGCCAGGCCCGCCGTCACCGAAGCCTCCGCAGCCGACGGGCAGGGGGGCCGACCCCGGCAAACGGGCGACCCTTCCCGCCGATAGGTCGACGACCCAGGCGCCGACGGGCGGCCAGGGCGTGCGTGTCCGGCTCATCGCACCGACCAGCAGCTTGGTGCGGTCCGGTGACCAGTACAGTTGCCAGAACAGGGTCGTGTCGCCGGTGTCGACGTCGAAGTGGGCCACCTGGCGCGGCGCTTTGCCGCCCGTGCTCACCAGTAGATCAGCGCCACGGACGTAGGCGAGGGCGACGTGCCGGGCGAGGTCGGGGCGCGCAACCGTCATGTTGCCCAGCTTTACCGGGGTGGGCGGCGTCGTTGTGCTCGTCGCCGTCGTGGCACGGGCCTGCGGCGTGGAGACGGACACGCCTGCGAGCGGCCGGTGCGAGCCGAGCAGTTGGGAGAATAACACCACCACGAGGAGGGCCGCGGCGAGTGCCCCGAACCCGTGCACTGTGCGCAACGGGTGGACGAAATGTCTGCGAGGACGTCGGCGCCCGCCGTCCGCCTGCGCGCGTCGGACTTCCTGCCAGAGCAGTTCGCCGGATCCGGGCACGGGCGTCGCACGCAGGGCGTCCCCGATCTGTCCTAAGCGCTGGAGGGCGCGCTGGCAGGTAGGGCACGTCGGCACATGCTCGGCGAGGCGCCGTGTCTCGGCCTCGGGCAGCAGAGCGGCCTCCCAGGCCGAGAGCGTCTCGCGGCTCAGGCCGAGCGTGCAGACGGGAAGTTGTGTCGTGCTCATCGGCCCGCCTCCTCGTCCTCGTCCTCGCGCAGGTATGCCACACGGAAGTGTTCGCGCGCGCGCCACAATGCCATCTTCGCCGCGGCGTGCGAAATGCCAAGCACGTCTGCGACCTCCGGTCCGGTGTACCCGCAGACCTCGTGGAGCACAAGCACAGCGCGCTGGCGAGGCGTGAGCGCCGCCAAGACCCGGTGTACCAAGTCGCGCTCGGCTAGGGTGCTGCCGGGGTCGCCCGCGTGCCCCGTCGCGGTCTGTGCCTCGGCGAGCGGAGTGGCCGCCCCCACAGGCGCTGACCGCCGGCGCAGATAGGTCATGGCAAGGTTAGAAGCCACGCGGAACAGCCACGCACCGGAGTCGCGGTGGGACTCGATCGCGTCGAAGCACTGCCAGGCGCGCACGAACGCCTCCTGTGAGAGGTCGCGCGCCGCCTGCTCATCGCCCGTAAGGTGCCAGAGGTAGCCGAAGAGGCGCCGCTCGAAGCGCCAGAAGAACGCCTGGAAAGGGTCCGGCTCCGCGGTTCCCACGCCCCCGGCGCTGGCCCTCGCCTCTTTCTTCAGCGTGGGGCCGCCCTGCTCGGAGATGGCGGCCAATCCTAGGGTCTGCAGTACTGACCTCAGGCCGTCCCACCAAACCGATCGCCGGGGAATGGCCCGCCCCGCAGACCGTAGGATGCCGGCACCTACCATATCTTCCTCCATCCGATCAACTGCAGATCGTCGTAGCGAAGCATGAAGTCGGTCACTGAAGCGAAGCACGACGAGACGCTACCGCAGAGAGAGACCCGCGGAGGCCCCCGAAAGGTAACGCGGCGGGCGAAAACGCATGCGGGCCCGAGGTGGCAGGCCCTCGGTAATACGCCGTCGCCGCAATTCGTCGTAGTTCAACGATCGTATGGGACCAGGGCGAGGCACATCGCGAGGGTGCGCCATTCTACAACGGTGTAATGCTACACCGTATGATTGCACCCTGGCTTGCCCGCTTCGGGCAGAAACCCGAAATTCATGCCAAGCGCTCGTGCGGAATGTGAGCGACAGGATTGGAGGACACAGGAAACACCAGAGGAGGCAGTAGAGCATTTGCAAGTAGGTTTTATGAACGCGGACGCCATCGCGGGCCTCGGCACAGACAAGCGGGCTTTCTATCGCGGAAGGGCGACAGCGTTGACAGATGCGATCAAGTTGATTCGCACCGGAGGAGGATAAGGAGGGCAGCAAACAAGGCGGCAGATCTTGACGACTTGATTGGCACCTCTGCGGTGGTCCAGGTGAATGAGATCGTCGTCGATCCGGCGTGGATCACAGACAATCAACCACGTGGAAGCAATGCACACGAAGTTGCGAGCAAGTCTTCGCTCTCTTTCATGACCCCGTCACCAATCCATGGGTATTCGCTGTCGCGTACGACTAGCGGCAACGTTCTTCGGATGGGCACAAACCCCAGAGGCAGGAGAAGGGCGCAACCAGTGGTATGTCCCGACCAACGTGTATATAGGTTCTGTCACCAGGATTGTTCTTTGGTGACAGAACCTATATGAAGCGCAGGGATGGGGTCGTGAGCACAACTCGACAGCGACCCTGCACCGATGCCCAATTATACTTGGCCAAATATTGGTGCATAATTGGGCAATTCGGCCCCTCATCGCACTCGCCAGCCCAGAAAACTCGTCCGCTATGCCCCTCGAAAAATGCCCAATTAAAATCGTCGAGCGCAACTACTGCCGTTTGCAGGGGCGATCCCCGCAACATGTATTCCGGCCGGGCGCTGCCCTTCGGCATCGTCTGCCTGATCGCCGGCCTTTCCACTGCCTCGTTCGTCACCTGGCGCGGCCGCTGGCGCTAAAGTGCTCTTACCTGCGGTCTACACAACACAAGATACGCAGCATCCGAGCGCGCCGCCAGCGCGCGTGTGTACGCGCCCAGCACGTTTCTGACGGTCGGAGCGTTCCCAATGCGCTCGCAGTGCTCACCGTCGCCTGGCGCCTGCTGAGCCGCCGTACGGCGGCCTTGATTCTTCTGTTCTAGAGGCCGCGGTTTGGTAATAGCCTGTGACCCATTCGAGGTAGTCTGCATGAAAGGAACGATGCACCTGTCGACCATACGGACTGGGCGTACACTGCGCTTTCAGGGGGCAAGCATTGCAGGTAGCAGCATTGGCTCGGAATTCCGCCTTCTCAGCCTGATATTCTCTGCGAAACAGGGAGAGTGGTTGACCAGCAGGACAGATGTAGGAATCGTGAACGGCGTCATACGTGAACTGGGACGAGCTCTACTACCCCCCATGCTCGTTCTCCCGGTTGAAGAGGGGAATAGAGGCGCGTATGCTAGCGTCTTCAATCGCTTTGCTATTTGCGAGCGTGCCATCCTTCGTGTCGCCGGTGATGTGTCGGGGTCGCACACGCCAGCGAAAGCGAACGTGCGCTCTGCCGAACTGTGTGATATGGTGGTAGTCGCGTCTACGTATTCATACTTAGACCGTGCCACGCACGTGTGAGGTCACGGTGGCGGTGCTAATAGGGTAGTTTCTGCTGGCGCCAACACTGGTGCGGGAAGTCATAAGCCACGGGTCGGACCTGCGCGTTCTCGGACGTTACGTACTCCGCGGACACGCGGCGCTAAACGCAGACATCTTGCGCGTGTTGCCTATATCACTACCGGGCATGGCAATTGCTGCTCCGTGATACGAAGGGGGCTATGGCGTGGCCTCTATGGATCGGGTTCCCGCCAGGGGTAGTACTCCTATGGAGGGGATGTTGGACAATCCCGTCTCGGCGCCGGCGCGGCCGTCTCTCATGCCATCCGCGGAGGTGATGTTGCGCGTCGTCCTGGTGACGATTGCTGCAAGCGCGGTCCTACACGCATGCATCGCTGTCGTCGAGGACAGCGCCGCGTATCGTGCGACCTATGACTTTTCGTTCTACTACGACGCCGCCCTCGCGTACCGAGACAATAGCCACGCGAATATCTACGACCCACGTGTGCTACAAGCCGCCGCGCATGCGCACCATGTGTTTCTTGGTGTGGGCGTCTACCAATATCCACCGTTGCTCCCACTGCTGGTGATGCCGCTCACGTTCGTGGGCTTTCAGACTGCGTCGCGCATCTGGCTTTTCATGAATGTGGTGCTCTGGCTCATCGGTACGATCTTGCTCGCGGGCCTGCTGCGCCGTGCGCTCGTCGGTGAAGAGCTCCCGCGAACCCGCACACATGTGCATGTTGCGGATTCCGTCCGATCTGGCAATAGGATAGCCGCTCGCCTCACAGCCGCCTGGAGTGCGCTCTCGACCGCAGACCTCTTTGCGTACGCTCTGGCGACGTTTATCTCGCTGACCTATGCGCCACTCGCCCAGTCGTTGGAGCTTGGGCAGGCCAGCATGTCGATCTTCTTTCTCATCGTGCTGTCCATATGGCTCTTGCGCCGCGGATCTCTAGGCTGGGCTGGAGCGGTGCTTGGCCTGGCGACCATGATCAAGCTGCTTCCAATCATACTGATCGCCTACTTCGTGCTCCGCGGAAATTGGCGCGTTGTTGGCGGAGCTATCGGGGGGATCGCGCTGTCACTGCTCGGCATCATCGTGGCCCTGTCGCCGCAGGCTGTCCTCGACATGGGGGCGATTCCTGCGAATGGGGCGAGTGACAGCATGCGCTTTCAGAATGAAGCGCTGGCCCATGTACCGATGTGGATCGCGGTCGCCCTTGGCGGACACCCAAGCGCACTCTGGCTGGCAATGGGATATGCCCTGATCGGGCTGGTCGCCATAGCATTCGTGGCTGGCGTGCTGATGGTGACAAGGCGTGCCGTGCTCGCAGAGGAATCTGCGGGCGGTTACGGCCACAAGCGCATGACGCTCTCGACGCTCGACTTCCTTGGTTTCGGGTGGACGTTGTGTACGATGGTGTTGGTCTCACCGATCTTCTGGGAGCATCACGCGGCCTGGCTTCTTCCCGCGCTCGTTTTCTGCCTCGGATATGTCGTTCACCAGCTTTCGGATACTCAGCGCGCGGATGAGCCCGCTCCGGCGCCCGGGCGCGTTCTGGTGATCTTATGTGCGCTCCTCATCGGTGGATATGTTCTTACCATGTACGCCCTGCCGTTCGCCTACGACACCGACTCCTCGTACACTATCGGTCCGTACTTCCTGCACATACCCCTACGTCCGGCGTTCATGTTGCTGCGCCCGGTCGGGGCAGTGCTGCTCTGGGTAGCTGCCGGCGCCCTGTTTCTGCTACTCAGCAAGCAGTCTCGGCAGTTGCCCAAAAGCGTGCGCGAGGGCACGAGCTAGTATCCGCCTGTCCACAGGGGACGCAGCCATTTTCGCCTGGCGTTGCTCTCGTGTCGGCACATCAACGCAAGCCAAATTTCCCCAGTGCTCGGCAGTGCACGCGGATTCCCTATGTGCTGCCCAACGGATCGTTCAACCTGTAAACCACGCCGACGTGCTAAGGCGTCGCGTTCTGCCTCGCGCGTATCAGCAGCACGAGCAGCGCGGCCGCCACACCAAGCATGAGCAGCAGCCCACCGAGCAACGCCCAGAGCGCGACGGCAACGAGTGGCCTGTGCATCAGGAGGACCACCGCGGCCGCCACCATCAGGCTCAGGCCATAGAGCCCGCGCCACAGCGATCGCTGCGACGACCGGCGGGTGTTTAGTCTCTACAAGTAGGTGTTGCGAAGGCCAGCGAAACGTTCCGCTGGCCCTCTTCTGTATGCATACTGGAAACACGACAAGCAGCCCCAGCTAATTTCCGCCCCCTTGCGGCCCTCTTGGCTGCCTGGCGCCTCTTGACGCGCGCGAGATGGGCGCAGGTGTCGCCTGCTTCGCTGGCGATGTTGGTGACGTGGGCGACGTGGGCGACGTGGGCGACGTGGGCGACACCTGCGCCTTGAGCAGCGCGAGAATCTCGTTTTGCTGCGCCAGGATGGCGAGCTGCTGCTGGTTCATGATCGTGAGCTGCTCGACCTCGACAGCCTCCGTATCGTCCCGTCGCTCGTCTTTGCTTGCCTGCCTGTTCTGGCTCATCAGGACGAACGTGGCCAGGAAGATGGCTTCGAGCGACACAATCAGCGTGAGGAGGTTGATGTCCAGCCGCAGCAGTAGCCAGACGGTGAACCAGACGACGTGGAGGAGAACGAAGGGCCACGAGCCGGCAAAGGCCGTGATGAAGTCCGCAGCAAGTTCGCTCGGCCAAAGGCAGTGATGAAGTCCGCAGCAAGTTCGCTCGGCGTACGCGCGAGGTGAATGCGTGCCCGCGCCGGATGGATCGGGGGCGCCGGCTTGCGCGCGAGGAGCTGCGCCAGGATGAGAGACGGCCGGGCACTCTTCATATGGTCACTTCCCTTTCTCGTCAGGCGTCTCGGGGTTACGCGATGGTGCCAGCCCATCACGCCCTTGGCGGGCGCCACCGATCCATCCCGCGCGCACACGCAGCCTAGCTGGCTGTACCGATGGAGAGACTCGGGACGCTCAGGCCACGCTCAGGCCACGCTCAGGCCACGCTCAGGCCACGCTCAGGCCACGCTCAGGCCACGCTCAGGTCACGCTCAGGCCACGCTCATGCCAGGCTGATGTCTGCTGGGTGCAACTGTACCACGCTGGCGTCCTGTTGGTACGCACAATGGCGTAGAGCGCGTGTGAGAGGCACGACCAGCGGCTCC
>WNFM01184223.1_pt1 | contig 10692 bp, 10 predicted proteins | sample 5400271 | NCBI WGS metagenome assembly WNFM01 (sample SAMN13153352, study PRJNA577476) | soil metagenome | isolation source: 60 cm saprolite on Douglas fir-dominated hillslope | place: USA:California | collected 2013-09-17 | reverse complement strand
GCGCCGCGACGACCCACCCCTCCACGCTCGAGATGCTCGCCGAATTGGGGCTTCTCGAAGAGTTCCAGTCGGTTGGGCTCGTCGCACGGCATTTCCAGTTCTGGGACGGCGCGACGAAGACGCTCGTCGCAGAGTTCGACCATCGGGTGCTGCGCGACGAGACTCCGTACCCGTTCGTCGTCCAGGCCGAGCAGCACAAACTGTCCGAGATCGGCCTCCGGAGGCTCGCCGCGATGGCGAACGTCGAGCTTCGCCTCGGCACGAGCGTGACCGACGTCGCCCAGGACTCCAGAGGCGCCCGCGTCACGACGGAGGGCGCGGAGCAGCACGTCTTCGACTACGTGATCGGCTGCGACGGCGGGCGCAGCACCGTGCGCAAATGCCTGGATGTCGAATTCGAAGGCTACACCTGGCCCGAACGCTTCCTGGTGCTCACGACCTTGTTCGATTTCCAGGCGGCGCTCGCTTGCTGCCCGCGCAGCTACATCTCCGATCCGGAGGAGTGGACCAACCTCTTCAAGGTCATGGGCGACGATCTGAAGGGACGCTGGCGCGCGGTGTTTCCGGCCCGGGAGAACGAGACGGACGACGAAGCGTTCTCTGAAGACGCGGTGCGCCGGAGGCTGCGCAAGCTCTGCGAAGATCACCCGATGGAGCTCGTCGCGCACAGGAACATCTACCGGGTGCACCAGCGCGTGGCGAAGTCCTTCCGCAAGGGCAGGGTATTCCTCGCCGGCGACGCCGCGCACGTCAACAATCCGGTCGGAGGCCTCGGCCTGAACTGCGGCATCCACGACGCGATGGAGCTCGCCGAAACGCTGGACCGGGTCGCGAGCGGACGGGCCGGCGCAGAACTGCTCGACCGTTACGAACGCCGCAGGCGGCCGCTGAATATCGAATACGTGCAGCAGCAGACCGTCGCGAACAAGAAAAGGCTGGAAGAGCGCGACCCGCGGCTGCGGAAGGCCCATTTCGACGAACTGCGGCGCACCGTCGCCGCCCCGGCATTGCACAAGCAGTTCCTGATGCGCACCTCGCTCATCGAGAGCGTGCGCCGGGCGCGGGAAATCGACTGAACCTCTGGCCTATCTTTTTCGCGGCGGCCGGTGCTCGAGCAGGGCGCCCGCCTTGCGCTCCAGGGCATCGCGCAGGCGCAGCGCCCGCGCCTGCTTTTTCGTCACCAACCGATAGTGGCGTATCTCGTCGACCGCTTCGCCCACGCCCCAGCAGTTTTTCCCGCTCGTGACCCACACCTTGGGATCCAGCCCGCGCAGGTCGAAAGGGCGCGAGTAGCTGCGCAGGGTCTTCTGGGCGCGATCGTTGGCGTACTCATGCAGATAGGACATCGCCAGCTCGCGCAGTGTGCGATAGACCGGGTCGCGCCAGCGCAGCAGGGGCGGATTGGTTTTCGAGATTGCGCCCCAGCAGCTCCCTCGCCGGAACAACGCCACCACGTGGTCGTAGTCGCGCTCGGCGCGCAGATCCATGAGCAGCGGCGGCTCGCCGTGCACCCACAGGGCGCAGGCCGCCAGCATGGCGCCCTCGATGCAGTGGGCCCGGCGCTGGCGCAGGACTTCGCGCACCGGCAGGCAGGTCTGGCCGCCGATTTCGAAATTGGCTGGCAGCGCGTCCAGAAAACCCTGGATTTTCGCCGGGGAGGAAAGCCGAGCCAGAACCGAAAACTCGGCACGGGTAAGGCCCAGGTCTTCTCGGCGGGCAAGACGCGCTCTCAACTCTCGGCTCCCTGAAAACGGCGGGAAGGGGTGCTGCTTGGAGCATTCTAATGCTAGGCTCTCCCTCCATGATCAGCCTCTTGCTTTCCCGGCGCATCGGAAACCTCGTCGGATTTCTCGTCTGCGCCGGAATGCTCGCCTTCGGCTATTACCTGCAGTTCGTCGTCGGGCTCGAGCCCTGTCCGCTGTGCATCATCCAGCGGATCCTGCTTTTTGCGGTCGGCGTCGCGTTCCTCGTCGCTGCCCTTCATCACCCGGCGGGCAGGCTAGGGGCGCGGCTCTACGGCGGAGTCGCCGCTTTCATTGCGGCAATCGGCATCGCGGTCGCGGGGCGGCACGTGTGGCTGCAACACCTGCCGCCGGAGAAGAGGCCCGCCTGCGGTCCCGCGCTCGACTATCTGCTCTCGGCCTTCGGGCCGGTCGAGGGGCTGAGCCGCGTCTTGCGCGGCTCGGGTGAATGCGGCGTGGTCGACTGGACGCTGCTTTCCTTCAGTATTCCGGAGTGGACCCTCGCCGCGTTCGCGGCTCTCTCGGTCTGGGCGGTTTTTCTCGCGCTCAGGCCCGCCTGAGATAGGCCTGGATTTCCGGGATGGCGACAGCGGCGCGATCCGCAAGCGCGTCCCTCAGCACTTCGCCAAGGAGCAGCACCGCAGGGCCGCCTCCGGCCTGAAGCGCCAACGCGGGCAGGTCCGCGAGCGTTCCGCGGAGGATGCGCCGCTCCGGGAGCGTCGCGCTTTCCACCAGAACGAGCGGCGTGGCCTTCGGTTTGCCGCGCACTATCAATTCCGCGCTGATTCCCTCAGCGAGCCCCGCGCCCATGTAGATGACCGCCGTGTCGGCCGCGAGCACGCTCGCTGCCCAATCGTTCTCGCGCTCGCCCTGAGCTGCTCGGGGCGTGACGAAGGCGACATGGCGGGCAAGGCCGCGGCGGGTGAGGGATACACCGAGCTCGGCGCTCGCGGCGGTCGCGGCGGTCACTCCGGGGACGATTTCAAAATCGATTCCGGCTTTGCGCAGCGCGTCGATCTCTTCCTGCGCGCGGCCGAAAAGCAAGGGGTCGCCTCCCTTCAACCGCACCACGACACCGTGCTTGCGGGCGGCGTCGACCAGCTGCTTGTTTATGAAGCTCTGGGCAGTCGAATGGCGGCCGCTGCGCTTGCCTACGAGAATTTTCCGGGCGCATACGGCGAGCGCGAGCGTCTGCGGGTGCACCAGCGCATCGTGAAAGACCAACTCGGCGCGCTTGAGAATCCCCGCCGCGCGCAGAGTGAGCAGGTCCGGTGCGCCGGGGCCGGCGCCGACCAGATAGACTTTACCCATCGATCATTCCCGCGGCCACGGTCTGGTTGGTGGCTTCGTCGATCAGGATAAAGAACCCGGTGGCGCGGTTCAACTCATAGGAATCGACGAAAAGCGGCTGCGCGAGCGCAAGGGCCACGTGCGCGATATCGTTCATCGCCACGCCAGCGGGCTTTGCCTGCCGCTCGAGCGTGGCGACATCCACACGCGAGTTGAGGGAAATGAGCCTTGCTTTCACGCTGCGCGTGGTGTGCTTGAGCAAGAAGCGGGCGGCCGGCAGGGCCCGCGCATCGAGGGGCTGGGCTGACAGCCAGCAGATGCGAGCCTCGATTTCCTTTACCGCCCGCGGCGGAAGAGCCGGCTCGGCCAGGAGGTCCCCCCGCGAAACGTCGATATCATCAGCGAGCGTGAGCGTCACCGAGTCGCCGCTCACGGCGGCGGGCAGCGAGTCATCGAGACAGACGATGTCCTTCACGACCGTGCGGCGGCCCGAGGGCAGGGCGAGCACCTCGGCTCCACGGTGCAGGACTCCAGATTCGATTCTGCCGGAGTAGCCCCGAAAATCCGTGCCCGCTCCGGGACGCACCACGAGCTGCACCGGAAAGCGGAACGGCAGGGCGTCGGCCTTGTCGGCCACGTCGATTTGCTCGAGCGCCGCAAGCAGCGTGGGGCCTCGATACCATTTCATGTTTTCGCCGCGTTCCACGACTAGGTCCCCGCGCAGCGCGGAGATCGGGATGCAGCGCAGATCGGCGATGCCGAGCGCGGAAGCGAAGGCGCGAAAATCCCTGCGTATGCGTTCGAATGTCGCCTCGTTGGAACCGACGAGATCCATCTTGTTCACGGCGACCACGATGTGTCGCACGCCGAGCATGTGAGCGATGTAGGTGTGGCGCCGCGTCTGCGGCAACACGCCTTTCCGCGCATCCACCAGGATCACGGCAGCGTCTGCGGTGGAGGCGCCGGTGACCATGTTGCGCGTGTACTGCTCGTGGCCGGGAGTGTCGGCGATGATGAACTTGCGACGAGGCGTGGCGAAATAGCGGTAGGCGACGTCGATCGTGATGCCCTGCTCGCGCTCGGCCTCGAGCCCGTCGGTAAGCAACGACAAATCGAGGTCATCCTGCCCGCGCCTGCTCGAGGCGCGCGCGACCGCGGCGAGCTGGTCCTCGAAGATCGCGCGCGTATCGTGCAGCAGCCGCCCGATCAGCGTGCTCTTGCCGTCGTCCACGCTGCCCGCGGTGATGAAGCGCAGCACGCCCAGGTCTCCGACCGCGGGTGCATTGCGCTCGATTTCGCCGAGCAAGGTCATATCAGAAGTACCCTTCCTTCTTGCGCCGTTCCATGGAAGCTTCCGAAGTTTGATCGTCCATGCGCGTCGCCCCGCGTTCGGTGATCGTGGTCAGCGCCGTCTCGGTTATGATCTCGGCCGCTGTTGCGGCGGTGGACTCCACCGGGCAGGTGCAACTGATGTCACCCACGGTTCGGAAGCGCACCGACAGTTCTTCGACCGTTTCACCGGCGCGCGGTGGGGTGATCCCCGTTACCGGAACGAGCAGGCCCTTGCGGCGCACCACCGGCCGGCGGTGCGCGTAGTAGATCGACGGCACTTCAAGCCGCTCGCGTGAGATGTATTGCCAGACGTCGAGCTCGGTCCAATTGCTGATCGGGAACACTCGCATGTGTTCGCCCTTCGCCACGCGGGTGTTGTAGAGGTTCCAAAGCTCCGGGCGCTGGTTCTTCGGATCCCACTGGCCGAACTCGTCGCGGAAGGAGAATACGCGCTCCTTGGCGCGCGCCTTTTCCTCGTCGCGGCGTGCTCCGCCGATGGCAGCGTCGAAACCGAATTCCGCAACGGCCTCCAGCAGCGTTACAGATTGCGCGGCGTTCCTGCTTTCGTCGAAGCGGCGCAGCTTGACCGTGCCGCGGCGGATCGAGTCCTCGACCGAGCGCACGATAAGCCGCTCGCCCAGTTCCGTCGCGCGGGTGTCGCGGAACGCGATCACCTCCGGAAAATTGTGCCCGGTGTCGATATGCATGAGCGGAAACGGAAACCTTGCCGGACGGAACGCCTTTTCCGCCAGGCGCAACAGTACGAGCGAATCCTTGCCGCCGGAAAAAAGCAATACGGGGTTGGCGCATTCGCCGGCGACCTCTCGCAAGATGAAAATCGCCTCCGATTCGAGCCAGTCCAGATGGCTGCGGGCGGGCAGGGCGCCGCGCTCGGCGTCGGGCTTTTGCAGGACCGCGCTCATGCTTGGCTTGTGGCGGCAGAGCGCACGAGACGGCCGTCAGCCGCTACGTGCAGCCCGCACTCGCGCGCTTCCCGGATCTCCCACCACCAGCGCCCGGCGCGCACGTCCTCACCCGCTACCGTCGGCCGAGTACAGGGCGCGCAGCCGATGGAACGGTAGCCTTGGTCGTGGAGCGCGTTGTACGGTACGTCGAACGCGCGGACGTAGCCCCAGACATCGTCCTCGCTCCAATCGGCGAGGGGATTGAATTTCACGATACCCCGCGCGGCATCGTGTTCCTGCAGCTTGAGATCGTGGCGCGTGACGCCTTGCTCGCGGCGCTGGCCGGTGATCCATGCTTCCTTGCCTTCGAGCGCGCGATTGAGCGGCTCCACTTTTCGGATGTGGCAGCAGCGTTTGCGCAGCTCCTGGCTCTCATAGAACGCATCGCGGCCGAAGTTCGCGACGTACTCGGAGACGGACTCGGGGTTGGGATGGAACACGCGCACCTCATAGCTGTAGCGCGCGCGGATCGCCGCGATCACGTTGAGCGTATCGGCGTGCAGCCTTTGCGTGTCGAGAGTGAAGATCTCGATGCCGAGCTCGTGCCGCAGGATGACATCGGTGATCACCATGTCCTCGGCGGACAGGCTCGACGCGACGGCGGCAGGCGCGTGCTCGAGCGCAACTCGCACCAACAGCCGCTCGAGCTCGGAGCTCTTGCGATTCAGCGTTTCCGTCATGATTTGCCCGCGCCCAGGCGGCGGCGGAAAAGCGGCACCGGGCGCAGCACGGAAGTCTGGTAGCCGTCGCTGAAGGTGCCGAATACGGAGAGCGCTTCCTGCGCGTCCTGGTCTTCGCGCAGCGCGAAGGCGTCGAAGCCGCACTGCTCCATGAAAAACAAGTGATCGTGCAAAACATCGCCGATGGCACGCAGCTCGCCCTTGAAGCCGCAGCGCTCGCGCAGAAGGCGCGCAATCGAGTAGCCACGGCCGTCGCCGAACTTGGGAAAGTTCACCGCGATGAGCGGCAAGCGCCGCACGTCAGCGGCGAGCCCTTCCGGCCCTTCGTTTGCGTCGATCCATACGCCCAGCGCCCCCGCTTCCGCGCGAGCAAGGAGCTCTTCGCGGCGCGCCAGCCAAAGGGCCAGCGGAATGATGACATCGCCGCCGCGCGCCGGGACCTCGGGCATTTCGCCCTTGGGTCCGCGCTCAAGCAGATGCCAGTTGTCCGCGGCGATGCGCCGCTCTTTGATCAGCGTTGCCATATACGGATTCCTTGAAGGGTTCTGCCCCGACGCGGTGCACCACGTCGATGAAGCGCTCGGCCTCGCTGTCGCGGCGCGCGAGATAGCACTCGATCAGCTTTTCGATCACGTCCGGGACCTCGGCGCGCGCGAAGGACGGGCCGATGACCTTGCCGAGGGAGGCACCGCGGCCGGGCCGGATTTCGCCTTGGTTGCCGCCGACCTCGATCTGGTACCACTCCTCGCCGTTCTTGTCGACGCCGAGAATGCCGATATGGCCGACGTGGTGGTGGCCGCAGGCGTTCATGCATCCGGAAATGTTCACATCGATTTCACCGATGTCATGCAGGTAGTCGAGATCGTCGAAACGCTGCTGAATTGCCTCGGCCACAGGAATCGACTTGGCGTTCGCAAGCGAGCAGAAGTCCCCGCCCGGGCAGCAGATGATGTTGGTGAGCAGGCCGACATTGGGCGTGGCGAACCCCAGCGCCCTGACCTCTTGCCACAGCGTGTGCAGGTCGGCGAGCCGCACATCGGCGAAAATCAGATTCTGCTCGTGGGACACGCGCAGCTCGCCGAAAGAATAGCGGTCGGCGAGATCGGCGATTTTTTCCATCTGCTCGACGGTGACGTCGCCGGGCGGGACACCGGTCTTCTTGAGGGACAGGGTGACGGCGGCGTAACCCGCCTTCTTGTGCGGGTGAACGTTGCGTTTGTGCCAGTTCGCGAACGCCCGATCGGACACAAGCGCCGCTTCGAATCCTGCGTCGGTCGCCGGCAGCCGCAGGTAGCTCGGCCGCGTAAACCGGCTTTCGATGCGGGCGATCTCCTCGGGGATGAGCGTCGCGGGCCCGTCCTTCAGGTGCGCCCACTCGGCATCGACTTCCTCGCGGAATTTCTCGGGGCCGCGTTCCTTCACCAGGATCTTGATGCGCGCCTTGTGGATGTTGTCGCGCCGCCCGTAGCGGTTGTAGACCCGCAGGATGGCCTCGATATACGTAAGCAGGTGACGCCAGGGCAGAAATTCGCGGATGACGAATCCGATCGCCGGCGTGCGGCCGAGGCCCCCGCCGACCAGCACGCGGAACCCCACTTCGCCCTTCTCGTCCCTGACCGCGTGCAGGCCGATGTCGTGCACCGCGACCGCGGCGCGATCGGACTTGGCACCGTTCACGGCGAACTTGAACTTGCGCGGGAGATACGAGAACTCGGGGTGGAACGTGGACCACTGGCGGATGATTTCGCACCACACGAACGAGTCCACGATCTCGTCCCGCGCGACGCCCGCGAAATGATCGGTAGTGATATTGCGGAAGGAGTTGCCCGAGGTCTGGATCGCGTGCATCTGCACGGTCGCCAGTTCCGCGAGGATGTCGGGTGCGCGCTCGAGCTTCGGCCAGTTCAACTGCAGGTTCTGGCGCGTGCTGAAGTGGCCGTAGCCGCGGTCGTACTTGCGCGTGATCTGCGCGAGTTTTCGCAGCTGCTTCGTCGACAGCAGGCCGTAGGGAATGGCGATGCGCAGCATCGGCGCGTAACGCTGGATGTAGAGGCCGTTCCGCAGGCGCAGGGCGCGGAACTCGTCCTCCGAGAGCTTGCCGGCGAGAAAGCGCCGCGTCTGGTCGCGGAACTGGACCACGCGCTCGTCGACGAGCTTCTGGTCGATTTCGTCGTAGATGTACATGATCGGCTCAGGCGCGGGCGAGGGCCGCTTTCGCTTCGCCCCGCGCGCTGAAAAAGAGGTACAGCAGCCACGCGTCGAGCACAATCGCGACTGCCATCGGGCCGTACGCCAAGCCAGCGTGCGCCAATTTCAAGTCAACCAGGACTCGGGACAGACCGAAACCGACGATCCAGACGTCGAAGCTCATGCACACGCGGCGAAACGTTTCCGCGTCGAGTCGCCGGATGAGGTAGGCGCCCACAGGAATGCCAATGAGGACGCTCGGAACAATCGTGGAGACGATTCCGAGGCTGTCGACCGCAAACAGACCAAGGTGGTAATAGGCAATGGCGGTCAAGGTCGATTCGGCGACCCGAATCAGTCCGAGGCCAGCTCGAAACTCCTGCTTGACCAGCCCTTGATTATTGAACAGCACGGCCAGGGGCGGGCCCGATATCGTCGTGACGGAATACAGGAAGCCAAGTCCCGCCCCGAAAGGAAAGCCAAACAGCTTTTCCGCACGGATCGGTCTGCGTACCCCGGCCGCCTGGAAAAGAATGAGCGGAAGGAGAAAAGCGTAAGTGGCAAATTTCAACCAGCCCGGATGAATCAGGGAGAGGAAGTAACTGCCTGCCGCAACGCCGGGCAGCAATCCGATGAGTATCGGATAGACCCTTTTCCATACCGCCGGAACGCTCGCGCGGTTGATGAAGAGGACATACAGGTTGATGAAGACCTCGATGAGGACCAGCGCCGGGTTCAGGATGCGATTGGTATAGAAAAGCAGTCCCACCGGTACGGTGAGCGAGGAAAAGCCGTAACCGAGCGCGCCGTTGACGAAGGCCGCGAAGAACGTCATTGCGACGAGAACGATCGTGCCGGTTTCAATCGAGAACATGGTCGATGCGAGTGTTGGGCGACAGGAAGTGCATCCTAGCGTCAGCACTTAATACCTCAAAAGACTTTCGTGTTAGAATTTAATAACCAGCAAACATATGGTGTAAGAGCATGAATTTCCAGCAATTAAGGTATGTCCGCGAGACGGTCAGGCAGGGACTCAATCTAACGGAAGCCGCGAAGAAGCTCTTTACCTCCCAGCCCGGCGTATCGAAGCAGATCCGCGAACTCGAGAACGAGCTGGGCGTGGAGATCTTCGTGCGTCACGGCAAGCGCTTCGTCGCGGTCACCGAACCCGGCAAAGCCGTGGTGGAGGTGATCGAACGCCTGTTGCAGGAAGCTGAGAACCTGAAGCAGGTGGGACGCGAATTCAAGGACCAAGCCGCAGGCACGCTCACCATCGCCACGACCCATACTCAGGCGCGCTACTCGCTTCCCAAGGTGGTGGGCGCGTTCAAGCGACGCTATCCGAAAGTGCATCTCACGATCAAGCAGGGCAACCCGCCGCAGCTTGCGGAGATGGTCATTGCGCGCGAGGCCGACATGGCGATCGCCACCGAAGCGCTGGGCAACTATCCCAAGCTCCTCGCGCTGCCTGGTTACGAATGGCGCCATTGCGTGGTGGTGCCGGTGAAGCACCCGCTCGCGAAAGAGAAGCGGCTGACGCTCGAGATGCTCGCGCGCTACCCGATCGTGACCTACGACCCCGCGTTCGCGGGGAGGAGCCGCATCGACGAAGCGTTCCGGGCGCAGGGGCTCGCGCCCAACATCGTGCTCTCCGCGGTCGACTCGGATGTGATCAAGACTTACGTGGAGCTCGGCCTGGGGATCGGCATCATCGCTGCGATGGCTTTCGACGAGAAGCGCGACCGCCACCTGCGCGCGCTGGAAGCCGGACACCTGTTCGGCACCATGACGACCCGCGTGGCCGTGCGCCGCGGCGCTGCGCTGCGCGGCTATGCCTACACCTTCATCGAGCTGTTCTCGCCGCGGCTATCGCGAAAGCTGATCGAGACGGCGTTGGCCGGCAAGGCCGAAACGTACGAGCTGTAGTTCGTTTTGCCGACTGGCTAGTCGCCGGTAGGCGCAATGCGGAACGCAGTGACCGAAGGCAGTGCGTTGAGAGCCTCGGAAAGCTGGCGGGTCTTGTCCCTATCGGGCGAATGGACCACCATGTGGTACTCGAAGGTCCTGCCGTCGCCGGTGACGCTGTAATTCATGTTGGCGACGACAAATCCTTGGCGCTCCACGATCGAACGCAATTCGCCTTCGGGCAGCGCGGCGTTGCGGACGAAGCCCACGGTGAGATTCGCGTAGAACTCGATCGGCATCTTGCGCTCGATCCAGCGAAACACCGAAAGCACGATGAGCGTCATCGCCGTCCCAATGCCGGCGGGAAAGTAGAATCCCACGCCGATCATGATGCCGATTGCCGCAGTGATCCAGATCGAGGCCGCGGTCGTGAGGCCGCGGATCGTCAACCCTTCCTTCATGATCACTCCGGCACCGAGAAAGCCGATGCCGGTCATGATCCCCTGTGCCATTCTGGTCGGATCGACGCTGATGCGTTCCAGAGAATAGGCCGAGAACCAGGTTTCCTGGTAGACGGTCAGGATCATCAGC
>WNFM01193978.1_pt1 | contig 10694 bp, 7 predicted proteins | sample 5400271 | NCBI WGS metagenome assembly WNFM01 (sample SAMN13153352, study PRJNA577476) | soil metagenome | isolation source: 60 cm saprolite on Douglas fir-dominated hillslope | place: USA:California | collected 2013-09-17 | reverse complement strand
CACCGCTTCGACTACCGCGGCGAGACCTTCCATTTCTGCTCAGCCAACTGCCGCACCAAATTCGCGGCCGATCCCGTTTCCTATCTCGAGAAAGACTCCAAGCCGAAGGCCGCGGTGCCGGAGGGCGCGATCTACACCTGCCCGATGCATCCACAGATCCGTCAGGTCGGGCCCGGAAGCTGCCCGATCTGCGGCATGGCGCTGGAGCCGGAGGTCGCGAGCCTCGACGACGCCCCCAATCCTGAAGTCGCGGACATGACGCGCCGGTTCTGGATCGGCCTGGCGCTCGCTTTGCCCCCGGTGGTTCTGGAGATGGGCGGGCATTTCGCCGGCGGCCATGGCCTGATCGATCCGACGCTGTCGAACTGGATCCAGTTCGCCTTCGCGACGCCCGTGGTGCTGTGGGCAGGCTGGCCGTTCTTCGTGCGCGGCTGGCAATCGCTGGTGACGCGAAATCTCAACATGTTCACGCTGATCGCGATCGGCACCGGCGTGGCCTATCTCTACAGCGCCGTGGCAACGGTTGCGCCGGGAATTTTTCCGGAAACGTTTCGCAGCCATGGCGGCGCGGTCGCGGCCTATTTTGAATCGGCCGCCGTCATCACCGTGCTGGTGCTGCTGGGACAGGTGCTCGAACTGCGCGCCCGCGAGGCGACGTCGGGCGCGATCAAGGCGCTGCTGCAGCTGGCGCCGAAAACCGCGCGGCGCGTCGAGACTGATGGCACCGACCACGAGGTCGAGATCGACAGCCTCGCGGTCGGCGATCGCCTGCGCGTGCGTCCCGGCGAAAAGGTGCCGGTCGACGGCGTCATCCTCGAAGGCCGTTCCGCGCTCGACGAATCGCTGGTGACAGGTGAATCCATGCCGGCGAGCAAAGAGAGTGGCGACAAGGTGATCGCAGGCACACTCAACCAGTCCGGCGGCTTCGTGATGCGCGCCGACAAGGTCGGGCGCGACACGCTGCTGTCGCAGATCGTGCAGATGGTCGCCGACGCGCAGCGCTCTCGCGCGCCGATTCAGCGGCTCGCCGATCAGGTCGCCGGCTGGTTTGTGCCTGTCGTGATCGCCGTGGCGCTGCTCGCGTTCGCCGCATGGGCTTTCTTTGGGCCGGAGCCGCGCATGGCGTTTGGCTTGGTCGCGGCCGTCAGCGTGCTGATCATCGCCTGCCCCTGCGCGCTCGGTCTCGCCACCCCGATGTCGATCATGGTCGGCGTCGGCCGCGGCGCACAGGCTGGCGTGCTGATCAAGAATGCCGAGTCGCTCGAGCGCATGGAGAAGATAGACACGCTGGTGGTCGACAAGACGGGCACACTGACCGAAGGCAAACCAAAAGTCGTCGGCGTGGTGACGACCGACGACTTCGCGGTAGCCGATGTCGTCAGGCTTGCGGCGAGCGTGGAACGCGCCAGCGAACATCCGCTGGCCGACGCCATCGTGCAGGCGGCGAAGGAGCGAAATATCGAATTGGGCAAGGTCGAGGAATTTGATTCTCCGACCGGCAAGGGAGCCACGGGCAAGGTCGACGGCAAAACCATTGTACTTGGCAATGCGAATTACCTCACCTCGCTCGGCATCGACACCAGTTCGCTGCAAGCCCAAAGCGAACTGATGCGCCGCGACGGCGCCACCGTCATCAACGTCGCTGTTGACGGCGAGTTGGCCGCGCTGTTCGCAATCGCCGATCCCATCAAGGCCTCAACACGGGACGCGCTGAAGGCACTGGCCGCCGAGGGCATCAAGGTCATCATGCTGACCGGCGACAACAAAACCACCGCCGACGCGGTGGCGCGGACGCTTGGCATCAGCGATGTCGAGGCCGAAGTGCTGCCCGACCAGAAGAGCGCGGTCGTGACCAAGCTGCAAAAGAGTGGCAAAATCGTTGCGATGGCCGGCGATGGTGTCAACGACGCGCCGGCGCTGGCTGCGGCCGAAGTCGGCATTGCGATGGGAACCGGCACCGATGTGGCGATGGAAAGCGCGGGGATCACGCTGCTCGGCGGCGATCTCGGCGGCATCGTTCGCGCGCGAAAACTGTCGCAGGCGACGATGCGCAACATCCGCCAGAACCTGTTCTTCGCGTTCATCTATAACGCCGCAGGCATCCCGATCGCCGCGGGCATTCTCTATCCGTCTTTGGGCCTGCTGCTGTCGCCGATCATCGCCGCTGCGGCGATGGCGCTGTCCTCGGTCAGCGTGGTCGGCAACGCGCTGCGCCTGCGGGTGACCGAACTCTAACCCAGCAAACGGTCTGCTCCCTCCCCCCTTGCGGGGGAGGGCTGGGGAGAGGGGTAAGCCACGCACACCGCCGTCGCCGCCACCCCTCTCCCTAACCCTCCCCCACAAGGGGGGAGGGAACGCACCTTCCGCGAAGCGCGAGTGGGGACCAGCAGATGCAGCTTTAAGCCGCCCTTGCCGCCGCTCCGCGCGGCAGGCCGGCGCGCGCCATGCCGCCGTAGAGCGCTTCATCAGGCATTTCCGATTTCAGGATCGCCCGCACCGCGACCAGCTTTTCGATATCGATGCCGGTTTTGAAACCCTTGCTCTCGCACAGGAACGCGAGGTCCTCGAACACAACGTTGCCGGTGGCACCCGGCGCGAACGGGCACCCCCCGAGACCGCCGAGCGAGCCATCGAGCACGCGGGCGCCGGCATCGAGTGCGGCCGACGCATTCGCAATGCCCATGCCACGGGTATCGTGCAGGTGAATGCAGATTGGCTTGTTACCCGCAATTTTCACCGCGCCCGCGGTCAATTCACCGACGTGCTTCGGCCCGGCGTAACCGACGGTGTCGGCGATCGCGACCATGTCGACCCCGGCCTCGAACAGTTTTTCGGTGATCCGCAGCACTTCCGCAGGGTCAACGGCGCCGACGATCGAACAGCCCAGCGCCATCGAGATCGCCGCGTTGACGATCGGCTTGTGTTCGCTGGCGTCGCGCAGTTCGCACAGCCGCTTGACGTTGGCGATCGCCGATTCGCGCGTGCGGTTGGCGTTGGCCTGGCTGTGCTCTTCAGTCGCCGACACCACGGTCGCCACTTCGGCAACGCCGGAGGCCAGCGCCTCGTTGACGCCGCGCTCGTTCAGGGTCAGCGCGATGCCGTAGGCACCGGGCAACGAGCCTACAGTCTGGATGATCTCGCGCACGTCGACGAATTGCGGAAAGGTTTTGGCGGGCAGGAACGAGCCGACCTCGAAATGCCGCACACCGGTAGCATACTCCTCCCGGACCCAGCGCTGCTTGGCAGCGGTGGACGGAAACGACTTCACCAGTTGCAGGCCGTCGCGCAGGCCGACTTCGCGCAGGATGATTTTGTTGTCGGGATAGACGTCTTGAAGGCGGGTCATGATGGCCTCACGCAGCGTTGTCGGTTGAGGAAAGCTTGTCGAGTTCGGCTCTGATGGCATCGGTGTCGGCGCCCAGCACCGGCACTTTCAGCCCTTCGCCGATATTGCCGCCGTTCCATTCGATCGGCAACGCGGGAACGCGGAACGGCGCGCCATCGGCGTTGAAATTCTGCACCAGCCCGCCGGGCCGCAACACGTGTGGATCCCTTAGCAGGTCCTCGGGGCGGTTGATCGGCGAAAAACAGATATTCAGCTCATCGAGCTTGGCCGAGAGATCGGCCATCTTCCATTGCCGCACCACTTCGGCAACGCGCGGAATGATTCGTCCGCGCGCCAGAATCCGGTCGGTGGTGTTGCGCAAGGTCGGGTCTTCGGAAAACTCCTTGAGCCCGAATTCCTTGCAGAAGGTCCACCAGTGACCCTCGGTGACGACGCCGATGAAGATGCGGTCGCCTTCGGCGGTATCGAAAATATCGTAGATCGGCCACGCATGCTCGCGCTCCGGCATCGAGCGCGGCTTGTTGCCGGTCATTTCATATTCGACCATGTGCTGGGCAACCAGAAACAGGCAGTTCTCGAACAGCCCGATGCGGATATCGGCGCCGTCCTTTTTGCCGCCCCGCTTCTGATAGAGCGCGGCCAGGATCGAAATCGCGCCGAACATGCCGCCCATGATGTCGTTGGCGGATGAGCCTACCCGCTGCGGCTTTTCGCGCGTGCCGGTCATGGCGGCGAGGCCCGACATCATCTGCACGACTTCGTCGAGCGCGGGGCGATGCTCATAGGGGCCGGACAGAAAACCCTTGTGGCCGGCCACGATCAGATGCGGATGCTTGCGGCGCAGTTCCTCAGGTCCGAGCCTCTGCTTGTCGAGTTGGCCGTCGCGAAAGTTTTCCAGGAACACATCGGCGCTGGCGAGCAGCCGGTCCATGGTCTCGCGGTCTTCGGGCTTGGCGAAATCGAGCACGATGCTACGCTTGCCGCGGTTGAACAGCGGAAAGAACGCGGTTCCCATGCCGCCGAGCGAGCGGGTCTTGTCGCCGGCCGGCGGCTCGACCTTGATGATCTCGGCCCCTAATTGCGCCAGAACCATGCCGCAGGTCGGGCCCATCACCATGTGGGTCATCTCGACGACCCTTACGCCGTCCAGCGGCAGTCCCGTCCCGGTCATGTCTTCTCCCGCACCCGTTGGATCTTCATCCTAAGCTAGGTCTTCACACGCCATCTGAAAAATATAATCTGTCGAATAGTGCATTCGTCCTTCTAGAACGCAACCTTCATGGATTCACGGCAGCTCCGCTATTTCATCGCCGTTTACGAGCAGCGCAACCTGTCGCGGGCGGCGGACCAGGCCAATGTGGCCCAATCCGCGCTCAGCCATCATATATCCAACCTCGAATCCGAATTCGCAACGCCCCTGTTCGAGCGCAAGCCGCGCGGCATGGAACCGACCGCGGCCGGCGAACGGCTCTACGAGCACGCCCGCATCATCCTGCGCGCGATGGCCGAGGCCGAGCGGGAAATCAAGCAGGGCGGCAGCGTCATCGCCGGCGACATCTCGATCGGCATGGCCAATTCCGCGGTCAAGGCGATCGGCGTTCCCTTGATGCGCACGGTGCTCGGCAAATATCCCGACCTGAAACTGTCGCTGACCGAAAGCCTGTCGGGCGCCACGCTGCTGCATCTGATGGCCTCCGAGGTCGATCTCGCGCTGGTCTACAATCCGCCGTCGGAAAAGGACCTGTTCGCCGAACCGGTGCTGGAAGAAGAGATGTTCTGCGTCGGCACGCCGAAACTGATCGGCAAGAGCAAGGCGCCGATCACCTTCGAGGAATTGACGCGACTGCCGTTGATCCTGCTGCGTTATGGCCTGTCTTCCCGCGCCCTGCTCGACGACCCCGTGTTGTTGAAACGGCTGGAGGCCAATGCCATCCTGCACCTCAATTCGATCACCGGCATGACCGGCGCGCTGCGGGAGGGGCTGGGCTGCGCGATCGCGACCAAACTGTTCGCGCAGGAACAGCTCGCCGCCGGCAATCTGGTGGCGCGGGAGGTGATCGAGCCGAAGCTGACGCGCACGCTGTATCTCTGTCGCCTGCGGAACCGGCCGATGACCTATGTGATGGAGGAAATGCGCCGCCTGATGCTGGCGCTGATCGCCGAACAGGTCGGGCGCGGCGCCTGGGAAGTGACGCTTTTGATCTAGCGCTTGCGAAGAATTTTTGTAGAGGCGGGGCTACCGATGAGCGACAAACGCGATTTTTGGGAGATCGCATCTGCCCATAAGCGCTTCCTCAAACGAAAGCTATGTTTGGCTGAAGCAAGCTCCGACCCATGTAATTCGTCGATTGTTCAAGCGCATACCATTCCACGCAGTCAGCTCACGCATATCGCGCGGAACGGCCATGTCTATTCAGGTCCATCGATTGAAGAGATCATGAAATCGAAGGAAATGCCCCTACTGAAGGAGACGGGGATTGGTAAATTCTCAGCGCTTAGCTGCTTTTGCGCTAGACATGATAACTTGATCTTTGTGCACGTCGAAGACGTCCCGCTGGTGTTTAATCCACGTCAACTCGCTCTATTGCATTACAGGACCATCGCGGCAGAGCTCTATAAGAAATTGGGGAGTGGCGAAGCATCACTTCACAACATCAAAACGTTTGCCGAGACAAAAAAATATGATTCGGACCGGATGGATTCTTATAAGGCCTATAATGAAGGAACGCAGATTGCTATCCGTGACGGCAAGGCAGCTTTGGACGACTGTGCCCAGGTGCTTCGCGAGCAGAGCTACGATGGCCTAAGTGCCTTGGTAGTCCGCTTTAGGCGTCCTCCGTCGATAATGACAGTCGGCGGATTTTATCCCGAGTTCGATTACAACGGAAAGCTTTTGCAAACGCTTGGAAAGGCTCACCTCCATTACCAAACTTTATCATTCAATATTTTGAAATCTGAAGGTTGCGCCGCACTCGCAATGATTTGGCAAAAGGGCCATGACCGGTGTTTAGCGTTCGCAACGTCCTACGCAGAGCAACGCAAAGATCACTACACGACGCTTGCGATACAAACTGCCTTCGAACACATTGAAAACACCTGCGTTCAGCCCGAATGGTGGGAGAGTTTACGACCACGTGAACAGCACGTAATCGTACATAGATTAATCGTCGCCGGCGGCATGTCACAAGAGCGAGAGCGCGATTGCTTGCAGTACACAGGCATCACGCATGACGATTGGCAGTTTGATTCGCTTGAATTCGTCAACGCCTGACGGTTGAGCTGCAAAAGGTTGCCCGCTTGGCCTCGGCAAATGCCGCGCTGGCGCCGGAGACCGGACGCCTGCTTTCCCGTCGCTCCACGAGTTCGAAAAAATCGAACATTCCCATCGATATGTTCGTCTGGATTTCTGGCTCGGAAGCGCCAAACATGCTCCAGTCGGCAGCAACGTCTTCGAAGAAGGACGGCCAAGGGACTTTCAGGGGAGGACATCATGAGCGCGCTCGAGATCGACGCCGGCACCCATCTTGCGGCCAATAGCGCCAGCGCGGACGCGATATCGCAGCGGCTTGAGGCCCTGCCCGCCTCATCCTATGTCTGGAAACTCGTGATCCTGCTGTCGCTCGGCGGCTGCTTTGAGATCTACGACCTGTTCTTCACCGGCTATATCGCGCCGGGCCTGACCCGCAGCGGCCTCTTGACCACGACGACCCAGGCCTTTTTCGGCTTTTCCGGGATCGGCGCGTTCGTCGCCGCGACCTTTGCCGGGCTGTTCGCCGGCACGTTCTTCCTGGGCTTCCTCGCCGACCGTTTCGGGCGGCGCGCGATCTTCACCTACGCGCTGCTGGGCTATTCCGCCGCATCGGTGGTCATGGCGTGCCAGTCGACATCAGAAGGACTGCTGCTGTGGCGCTTCATCGCCGGCATCGGCATCGGCGTCGAGATCATCACCATCGACGCCTACATTACTGAATTAGTTCCGAGCTGGATGCGCGGCCGCGCGTTTGCGGTCAACCAGTCCGTCATGTTCATTGCTGTGCCGATCGTGGCCTTTCTCTCCTGGTGGCTGGTGCCGCTGGCACCTTATGGCGTCGATGGCTGGCGCTGGGTGGTGCTGATCGGCGTCGCCGGCAGCATGGTGATCTGGGTGCTGCGGCTGTACCTGCCGGAAAGCCCGCTCTGGCTGGCGCGCCACGGCCGAACCGACGAGGCCCTCAAAATTCTGGCCGGACTGGAAGCCGCCGCGGGACCCGCCACGGCGCAACCGAAGCCGGCACTCCTCGTGATCCCCGCAAGTGCGCCCGCGAAGGTCGGCTTCAGCGACCTGTTCCGGGCGCCCTATCTGCCGCTGGTCGTGATGTTCATGGTGTTCAACTTCTGCCAGGCCTTCGGCTTCTACGGCTTTGCCAACTGGGTGCCGACGCTGCTGGTCGAGAAGGGCATCACCGTCACCAAGAGCCTGGAATACTCCTTCATCGTGGCCTTCGCCTATCCGATCGCGCCGCTGCTCGCGTCAACCTTCGCCGACCGGCTCGAGCGCAAATGGATCATCTGCGGCGCATGTGTCGCGATCATCCTGTTCGGGGCGGCGTTCTCGCAATTGACGGCGCCGGCGCTGCTGATCCTGAGCGGCGTGCTGCTCACCGCCGCGAACATGACGATGTCCTATGCCTATCACGCCTACCAAAGCGAGGTATTTCCGACCGCGGTCCGCGCCCGGGCATCGGGCCTCGTCTATTCGATGAGCCGGGTCAGCGCGACGTTCTCCGGCTTCATTGTCGCTTACATGCTCAAGGTGGGCGGCGTCGGCGGCGTGTTCGGGCTGATCACCTCGGCCATGATCCTGGTCATCATCGTGATCGCGACCTTCGGCCCCAACGTCCGCGGCAAGCCGCTTGACGCGTAGCCTCAAGCAGCCCTTGCCGAAGGGCCGGCGCATCTCTACCTCTCGCGAGGGTTTTTCGAGGAGAGGTTGAACTGCCATGTTGGACGCCGCCGTCAAGGCGCTATCGCAGATCCTGTCGCCGCCGATGCGTTCCATTCTGTGGCGCTCGATCGGGCTGGCGCTGGTATTGATCACGGTGCTGGCGATCGGGTTGCAGCGGCTGCTGACTTGGTTCGCCGAATATGGCGAAGGCTGGGCAGAAGCGATGCTGGGCCCGGGCTTTCACACCCCGCTCAACGTTCTGGCCTGGATCGTTTCGATCGCTGCCGGCCTCGGCGTCGTGCTCGGGGGTATCTTCCTGATGCCTGCGATCACCTCGCTGGTGGCGAGCGTGTTCGTCGATGATGTTGCCGACCATGTCGAGCGCGAGCACTATCCGGCGGAACGCCCGGGCTCCGCGCTGCCGCTCGGCGTCGCCATCCCCGAGGGCGTCAAGACCGCGCTGCTGACGATTCTGGTCTATCTGATAGCACTACCGTTCGTGCTGTTTGCGGGCGCTGGCTTTCTGATCTTCTTCATCGCCACCGCGTGGCTATTGGGCCGCGAATATTTCGAGCTCGCAGCCATGCGATTCCGCTCACCGGCGGAGGCCAAGGCGATGCGCAAGGACAACGCCGCCACCGTATTCACCGCCGGGCTCATCATCGCGGCGTTCGTGTCGATCCCGATCGTCAACTTGGCGACGCCGTTGTTCGGCATGGCGTTGATGGTTCACATGCACAAGCGGTTAAGCGGCCCGCGGCCTGAACTGATCGAGCCGCGACGGCAGACCGGCGTCCCCACAGTCTAAGCAGCGTACCCTTAAACCCGCATGTCCGCTTTGGATGAGCTGTGGTGTTGGAATGCTCAGCAATCAGCCTGACAGATGTGGAAGGCGCTGTTGTGCACTGCACAAATTCTTTTGTTCAAAGCTGTGGAAAAGCGAGACAAATCCGTTGACGTTGCTAAAATCCGCCTCTCGTAACAACTTATGGAGCGTTCGCATGAGTGTTGGTACAGAAGTCCTAACGCGTGCCCCATTCGAGCTGAATCAGTTGGAGCGCGAAATCAACAACCTGGTGGGTCCGCATCGGCCGCGCGGCACTATTCGGCCGCTCTCACCGATGCCGGACTATGTCGAGCACCGGAATGGCGTCAACGAGGTTGGCAAGCTGTCGGCCGAGGCCGTGGTGCGCGAATACGAAGCGGCGGTGAATGAGATCGAGGCCCTCGGAACAGAACTGCAGGAAGCCGCCAATAAATGCGAGGCGATGGTGGCAGGCGTCCATAACGTGGTCGCCGAAATCAAGGAGATCGCTGCAGGGTATCGCGACCAGGGCAAGCGTTACTTCCTGCAGATCGAGGCCGTCTCGTTGATGACAACAGAGGTTCGGGACACCTGCGAAAAACTTAAGAAGAAAATCGCGGTCGAGACATTGACCTAGTGATATTTCGGTTATGGCCGTATCTTTTGATCAGCGCACCGTGGTTATTGCTGTGATCGTGGAGCTGATATGAGGTGAACGGTGTTGCGCCATTCCGGCGCGGTGAAACGTGGTTGGTTTTATTCAATACCCAAGTTGCTCGACATCTTGCCCCCGCTTCGGCGGGGGTTTTTTTGTGTGTCATGCGAGGGGCAATGACTGCGCGCGGCGAGGTAATCGAATGACCGGCGCTTCCGTTCATTGCCCCCTTAGCCGACGTGCAACCGGCGGGGTTGCCTTGTCCGCTTTCGGCTACAAAGCGGAACTGCCCGTCAAAGCTCAAACGACAGGTTATGAGTACACGCGCTAGAGCGTTTTACGACCTGCTACCTCAGGCTCGTCGCGCACGAACGGCACCAGCAGCACGCCCACAACCGCCACGCAAGCGAGCATCGCCCAGGCCTCGTTCGATCAGCGGCCGAACGAAGGCTATGGCGGCCTCGTCGGGCGGTCCCGGCGGCCGGTTGGCGAGCAGTGCCGGATCGAGTCCAATCGCGGTCGCCGCGGTGAGATCGCCCGCCAGCAGGCGAACGCGAAAGTCCTCGGCATAGATGCCGCTTCGGCCATACAGGATGGTGTCGATCAGCGCGATGCCGATGGCGCCGCCGAGATTGCGCATCAGATTGAACAATCCGCTGGCATCCGCGACTTCGGATGGCGGCAGCGCGCCGAGCGCTATACGTGTGGGCGGCAGCAAGCAAAACATGATGGCGATGCCGCGCAGGATTTGCGGCCACAACATTTCGTCAAAATCGGCCGTGCGCGGCTGGTAGGCGCTCCAGCCAAGCCCGACCGCAAACAGGGCAAAGCCGGCGCCGGTCAGCCACCGTGCGCCGAGCCTGCTCTCCAGCAAGGCGGCGACGGGTGCCGCGATGAGCTGCGCGACCCCAGTTACCAGCATGATGGTGCCGATTTCGAACGCGTCATGGCGGCGCACGAAAGC
>WNFM01296890.1_pt1 | contig 10695 bp, 7 predicted proteins | sample 5400271 | NCBI WGS metagenome assembly WNFM01 (sample SAMN13153352, study PRJNA577476) | soil metagenome | isolation source: 60 cm saprolite on Douglas fir-dominated hillslope | place: USA:California | collected 2013-09-17 | reverse complement strand
AACCAGTTGCCCGGTTCGGTTTTGGCCTCGGTCTGGCCGAGCACGCTCAAGCCGGGCAAGTTGCCGAGATCGATTACGGTCAACTGGAGCGGTGATGGGTCTGGGCCGCCGACGCCGTTGCCCGCGTCGAAGATGGGGAAGAGCCATCCGCCTTGGCCTTGCACAACATAGAGGCGGTCGTCGCGCTCGGTCACGCCCAGGACGGAAAGGTTGGACAGCGTCAATTGGCCGAGAACTACATTTGGCTCATCGGCGGAAGTCACTCGCAGGGCCGGATTTTCCTGCGACCCGACCCCCCAGCCCCAGCCGCCGGTGGAAATCTCGATCAAAAATTTGCCGTGCTGGACAAGCCGATCCACCGGCCAAGCCAGGTCCAAGACGCCACGAATCGCCGGTTGGTCGCGATCCGTCGCGTCCACGCTCACCAACTCGCGTCCTGAAATCGAGAGAATGCGGTCCGAGTAAAGCGTCGAGCGCCTGAACGCGAAGGGCCGTTCGATGATGCCGCGCGCGGTCAGCGAATTGCTGGCAAGATCGATCAGTTGCACGCGCGAGGCGTAACCGTTGGTGGTGTCGCCGGAGTACGGCACCAGGATCAATCCGGCGTCGGGCAGCACCGTAAAGGCCTTTTCGTCCCAATTCGCGTCGCTCCAGGAGTAATTGTTCCCGAGCCGGACCCGGCTGGACAACGATGGGTGCGCGGCGTCTGACACGTCGAACAACGACACCACCACCCGATTGGTTTCGACCCCCAGCGTCACCAAGCGGCTTCCGAGCGGTTGGATGAAGGTGGACCAACCCGGCACGTTCATCGAACCGGCAACGCGCGGCGACGTTGGGTCTGACAAATCCACCACCCAGAGCGGATCGATTCGGAAAAACGTCACCACATAGACCCGGTCGCCATCGAACCGCGTGGCGTGCAATTGCTCTCCCGCGCCAAGTTCAAGTTCGCCGAGCCTGAAGATGCCGAGCGGACCGGCGGAACGAGGATCGGGCAGGCGGAAAGTCTCCAGTTCGGTGACCAGCCGCGTTCCTTTGTCCCAATGCCAGTCTTCCGAGATGCTGGTGAAGATGCCGTCGGCGTAGTTGAGCTTGAATTTGTCGGTCACGCGCCCCGTGGTCCGAATTGAGCCGAACGCCGCCATGGTTCCATCGGGGGCGGTGATGTCGATGGCGCGCACAATGGACTGCCACCAGTTGGCTGGATCCTGCGTTACCACAAAGAGGAAAGTGTCGTTGGCGGCCACGACGTTGCCGTAGCCCGGGAACCACAAGGTGGTGCGGGTGACTGGCGCGTCGGGGGTGGCGAGGTCAAAGGACGAAACGACCGTGCCCCATTCCCAGGTGTTGGTACCCGGGGTTTGGCGGTAGGTCTGGGACGAGATGTACAGGGCCGACCCGACCATGCGGCTCTCCTGAATGTATCCCGACACCGGCAGCCGCGCGACGAGGGATGGCGCCGCATTGGTGTCCGCAACCACAATCGCCTCGCTCTCCTGGCCGTTGCTGCCGCAGCCGGGCTGCGCCAGGAGCAGGACGTGATGCTCGCCGACCAGGTACATTTGCTCGCCGGCGGCGGGGAGGGGAATCATCCCGCGCACGAACGAAGCGTCCGGCTGAGTGATGTCGATGATTTGCAATCCGCGGTACTGGTTGAAGAAGTAGAGCGTCTGCCCTCGGATTTTCCATATATCCGATTCCGCCACGTCACGCGCTGCGCCACCGCCTGTGGTTGGGGGGGAATCGCCGGGGCCAAGCGAGTTGATCACTCCCGCTCCAGCAATCCCGCCAGAACTGGCGGGCCGCCCCAGAAAACTGTTGGTGCCCACATAGAAGGCAGCCGGCAATGGCTGGGTGTCATCGGCGCGCACCCGGAGCATTTCAAGCTGGCGCGAAAGCGGCAGGCGGAACGTGAGCGCGCCGCCCGCGGGATCGGGCAGGGCGACGGCGCGGGGCGCCCACGCGCCTGTGCCGAGACGTTGGCGGGATTCGAGCGTGATCTGCCTGGCTCCGCTTCCCACGTTGACGTTCACGACTACATTTGAGCTATCGAGGCGGACGGAGGTGATGATGGGTTGCGGCAAGTCTCCTGCGAGCAGCCCGGCGGCGCTCGCCAGGAAAGCGATGGGGACCAGGATAAAGCTTTGGTGAAGGCGGCGAAGAGTCAGTCTTGTTTTCATAAGCGCAAACAAGAATTGTTTTAGAACCAACCTAATTGAACCACTCCCACTGAAAATGTCAATCCGCAATTGACACAACACGCCCCTGCGGCTATAAGCATCCCGATTATTCGATAATAACACTGAACCGATCAAAAACTATGGCAATCCCAGTTGGCACCAAAGCCCCCGACTTCACTCTGAAATCCAAACAGGCCAGCGGCCTGGTCGATGTCAAGCTGAGCGCGAATTTCGGAAAAAAGAACACGGTCCTGCTCTTTTTCCCCCTGGCCTTCACCAGCGTTTGCACCAAGGAGATGTGCGACATCACGGCCGGCCTCAACTCCTATTCCAGCCTCAATGCCGACGTCATCGCCGTCAGCGTGGACAGCCCCTTCGCCCAGGAGGCCTGGGCCCAGAAGGAGAAGATCGGCATCACCCTGGCCAGCGACCTGAACAAGGAAGTCGCCAAGGCTTATGGAACTCTCCTGCCCGATTTGATTGGCCTGGGAGCCGTCAGCGCCCGCGCCGCCTTCGTCATCGACCGCAACGGGGCCATCCAGTACAGCGAACAGACTCCCACGCCCAAAGAATTGCCCAACTTCAACGCCATCACCGAGACACTGGCCAAGTTGAAGTAAGGTTGAATCCCGTAGCAACCTCGGCGCGGGGTGGACGAGATAAAAGCAGGGGCCGCCGCCAAGCCCGATTGGTAGTTCAGGTAAGCCTTTGTCCCGAAGGGACGGCAGCACACGGATGAGGACTGAAGACGAGGGACGAAGAGGGTGAACCACGAATCCACACGGATCGACACTAATCCGGACTGAGGATGGGGGGTAGCCATAAAAGGACACAAAAGAGCCGGAATACACGAATGGGGATTGAACAGAAGGCAACCAAGGCGACGAAAGAGGCAGAATAGCTCGGAGTGAGAGAAGTGGTTGGAACGGGGCACGATTTCTGGGAATCCTCCGAGGGAGGTCAGCCATGGTGGCAAAAGTGGGCGAACGCACAATTGACCACCATTGACCAAGCCTGCCTTCAAGCTTATTCTTGATTCGGATGAAAATAAATAGGCTGCAAAAAGGCCGGGTTAGGCTGAGCTGCGCTTCAGCCGAATTCTAGCGGCCTGACACGTTGGATTCCATGAGCGCGCCACAAGAGACAAAGCAACCGAAGAAGAGTTGGGTGCGGCCCATGTCAGCGGCCTGTGCGATTTCTGGCGCGGCGATTTACGCGAAGACATTTCCGAGCACGGGCAGTTTGACGTTCGCCAGGATTGCGGCCGCGTGTGGAGTCGGAGCACTATCCGCATTGCTTGGCTGCGCGTTCGGCTGGTTGATCGACAGAGCTAGAAAATGAACACGCCGCCTAACTTATAAAGGAATGCAGAGAACGCGGGAGCAGAAAACCCACAGCGTCCGGATGCAAGTAGAGCGCCGAATTTCAAGAAGTCCTCCCGCGTTCTTTGCATTCCTCGACATGCGCTGCAGCGCCGATGAGGGTTGTCAATACGGTCGTTTATTTTTCTTCCATGTTTTTCAGGGAAGCGTTGACCGCGCGGTGCGCAGCGGAGTCGCGCGCTTTGGTCGGACCATTGAGCATAAAACTTTAGACGGTGCGTTTCAGTCTTTGGGATTCAGCGGAGGACAAAAGCATGGTCGCATCCGTTGACGAATTACTTAAATCATGGTCTGCTGCCTTGGCAGGCTCAAATATGGCCGAAGAACTTCACGAATAATAACATGACCGAACTTTTCCGGCAGACTTGAATGTTCGGCAAGCAATGACGCTCATCCGCCAAATCCGCGAAAGCGACGCACCTTCGTTTCGTGACGCGCTCGATTCTGTGTGTCGCGAGCGGCTGTTTCTCGCGACGTTGGAAGCTCCGCCGCTCGAAAAGGTGCATCGATTCGTTTCCACGAATGTGCAGCGTGACCTGCCTCAGTTTGTCGCAGTTGAAGGCGAGAGGGTTGTCGGTTGGTGCGACGCCATTCCTGGCGATACTGAGTCCGGCACCGCACACGTTGCCAAGCTCGGCATGGGTGTGCGCAAGGAGCATCGAAGCCGAAAAATCGGCTGGCGCTTAGTCGAGGCGACGGTCGAAAAAGCGAAGGCAATGGGATTAGAGAAGATCGAGCTCAGTGTTTACGCCTCGAACCTGCCGGCTATCGCGCTCTATCTGAAGTTGGGGTTTACGGAAGAAGGCCGGAAGAAGCGCGGAAGGTTTGTCGATGGAATTTATGATGATGTGGTACTCATGGCGCTTGACCTAAATAAGCCGAACTTTTAAAGAAATGCAGAGAACGCGGGAGCAGGAAATCGGTAGCGGCCGGCTATCTGAGGACCTCTTCTTGGGGTTGGGCGCGATTTTCTCCAACCGGCCCGGTGCAGGATTTGCCTGATTCAGATTCAGAGCGGCAATTTCCTCGAAACCACCATTGACCAACGGAAAAGCAAACCATAAACTGGTTAATAAATAGGCTGCAAAATGGCCGGATTGGGCTGAACTCGATTCAGCCGAATTCTGGTTTGGCGAGGATCGCGCCACGCCTCCAGATGCTGTGCCTGCCATTGTTTCTCCCACTATGTCCGGACGATGATCGCCAAAGTAGCTAAGAAGCCCGCGCCTGGTCTGCTCGCTGCCAGTCCCACGAGCCGTCGTCTCGCTTTTGCAGCTGCCGCTGTTTTGGCAGTGGCTTGGGGCCTCCGCATCCTGGCTGTGGAAGCCGCTCCCGCTTCGGGCGCGCTGGCCGACGCCGTCCGTCTCGCCCGCAACGTCGTTCAAAAAGAATTCGCGCCAAAAGTCCCTGGCGTCTCCGTCGCGGTCGGCGTGGACGGGAAAATAGTTTGGTCCGAAGGATTCGGCTACAAGGATCTCGCCACGAAAGGGCCAGTTACACCCGCGACCCGTTTCCGCATCGGGAGCGTTTCGAAATCGCTCACGTCTGCTGGCCTGGCGCTGCTGGTCGAGCGCGGTCAACTCGATCTCGACGCGCCGGTCCAGAAATATGTGCCCGACTTTCCGGACAAGGGCGCGCCCATCACAACGCGCCTTCTCGGCGGTCACCTCGCCGGCATCCCCCACTATCCCGGCAACGAAATGCTCCTCAACCAGCCCTTCGCCAATGTCCACGCTGGCCTGGTGATTTTCAAGAACGACCCGCTCGAGGCCCCGCCCGGGACGACGTTCAGTTACTCCACCTACGGCTGGAACCTGATCAGCGCCGTCATGGAGTCCGCAGCGCACGAAGAATTTCTCCGCTACATGGATGAAAACGTCATCCAGCCGCTCGGGCTGACACATACGCGTCCTGATCGCAAGGGCGTCCTGGACCCTGACTGCACCCTGTTTTACGAAAGTGATGAGCAGGGAAAGTTCGTCGTCGCGCCGACCGTGGACAACAGCCACAAATGGGCTGGCGGCGGATATCTTTCGACGCCCGAGGATCTCGTCCGTTTCGGGTCCGCGCTTCTGCAACCCGGTTTTCTCCAGGACAAGTCGCTGGCCCTGATCTTCACGCCGCAAAAAACTTCGGACGCGAAGCCGACCGTCTATGGCATCGGCTGGTTTATCGGCGAAGATGCTCAGGGGCACCGCATCCTCTGGCATACCGGCGGCTCGATTGGCGGCACGTCCTTGCTGTTGCTGCATCCGGAAACGAAGACGGTCTTCGCGCTGGTATGCAACCACACGACGCCGGAGATCACGAGAAAGGATCGTGAGTCGGTCGTGGAGTTATTCAGACCACTTTTCATGACTCCTGCAGCGGCCAAGAAGTAATCCGCACGAACAAAGAGCCGGACCAGGGCGCTCCAGCGCCAATGAGCGTTTTGAAGAGGGTCGTTGATTTTCCGTCAGGTGCTTTTCCAGCGAGCCGTTGACTGGGCGGAGCGCAGCGGATGCCGATGCGCGGTATCTGGCCGATGAGCATTTGTGCCGGTTGGCGGCAGGATTGGCGTTGCCACGCCAAGGGCACCGCCAGGCTTGCGATGCGCGCATGAAAGTGGAATAATTCCAATATGTCCAGAGCGCAGATGGTGGCGGCTAGTCTGATTTTAATTGGTTGCACGGTCGCGCCCATACACCGCGTGTCCTCCACTGCCCCGGATGAAGGCGCGGCGGTGGCGCCCAAGCAGATCGAAGTCACGGAAATCGCCAGCCAGACTCCTCCTTACGCCATTTTTGCGAGCCATCGTCAGATGATCGTTCCCAATGCTCGTGGAATATTTGTGGTTTATTCCGACAGCAACACGGACGGGCCCAATGCCGATCAGGCTCATTCCGTTAATTTCACATGGGTTTTGCAACGAAGCGTGGACGGCGGCCATACTTTTTCGACGGTCTATCGCTCCCCTTCCATTTGCGGGAAAGCCCCAAGCCTCGAAACCGATGAAGATGACAATATTTATATCTTCTCGCCGCGGGATCTGCGTTGTGACGGGGTCAAAGCGCTGGGTTCGCTGGTGTGGATGAAATTTCTGGCGGCGGACAACTATAAAAACCCGGCCACGGTTTCTTACCGCAATGACACGGGGGCTGGAAAATCGAGCACGCTTTACGATCGCAGCAGGCATCAGTTTTATTTTCTCGGTTACGGACCGACACCCTTCATGGTTCTCAATATGAATGGCGGTTTGATCCGGCAGTATCCACTATTCAAGTCCGTCAATGAGGCCAATGTCCAGTATCCGCACATGCAAATGGATGGCTCGCGTCTTTATGTGGCGGTGGGCACGGATACTTCCGTGTGCCCAGCGTCCTATTTAAACCCGGACGGCACGTGCGCCGCTTCCAAACCGTGGCGGCATGGGATATCATTCATCTACTCCGACGACGGCGGCATCACGTGGTCGGCTCCGGGCCACGACAACCTCAGTTTGCCAATCGATCCTGACAACAACGGTCCCACTGCGCAGGCCGAGCTGGCTCCGTATGCCAATGATCCCTGTTCGTGGCTGCAGAGCTTTTTGCCCAGGAATGGAAAGATCCATTTCATGTTTCAAGCCGGGCAAAAGAAACATCAGCTCTATGACCGGTTCAATATTGCTCCCTTTGCAATCGACCTCCGCCTGGACAATGATTTCAAGGGCAGAAATTTCAACCTTTTTGGTTTCGACGGATTTTTCACCCGCAGCGAACTGCCGAATTCGCCTCTTTACGCGGTTTCGACGGATCAAACAAAATACAACGCGGATTACAAAGCACCCATGTTTATATTGCGCAGCCGTGACAATGGGGCGACTTGGGAGGACTTTGTATCCACACTGGAAAGTTATGCCGCGTATTATGTGGTAGGTCCGCGCATTTTTCGCTCTCAAGATCGCATCATGGGCATGTTTTCAGGCCCCACTAAGCGCACTCAGAATGGGTGGAGTATTTACTTCTTTCATGTAACGGCGGAGCGCCGGAAAACCGCCCTTTAAGATTGATGCCGCTTCCTCAAACTCACCGCATGAAAACCTCCCATTCAATCCTTCTGGCGGTTGCAGCGATGTTCAGCTTGGCAACATCCACCTCGTTGGCTCATCCCGGCTCCGGCATCGTTGTGGATCAACAAGGCAATGTGTATTTCACTCACACCGGGCGCGGCATCGGGAAAATCGATCCCCAAGGCAAGCTAACCTACGTTGGCGAGACGCGCGGCGGGCACTGGCTCTGTCTGGACGCGAACGGAAAATTCTCGCGCACGCAGCCCAAACACTTCGAGCGAATTACGCCCGATGGCATCAAACCGGCGCTGATCTATGCCGACGGCGGCTCTCCCATCACTGTCCTGGCCGATGGCAACCTGTATTACGCCAGCAATAATGAGAAGATGACCCCGGGCGGGTTACAGGTGACGCGTCAATCGCCGGGCGGAGCGATTTCGGTGTTTCCGCCCGACGGGAAGAAAACGACCGAGAAGCTAGGCATCACCGGTTTGGCCGCCGGGCCGGATGGCGCGCTTTACATCGCCTCGCCCAGCTCCGTCTTGAAACTCAAGATGGATGGAACTTTCACGACGATTGCGTCTCCGATTGAATTGAAGGACTGCGATGTGGATTATCCAGACCATAATCCCGAGAGTCCGCTTCCTTACCTGAGAGGTCTGGCGGTTGACGAGCAGGGAACGGTGTTCGCCGCGGGCGTTGGCTGCCACACCGTCGTAAAAATTACGCCCGACGGAAAGGTCGAGACGGTGTTGAGAGCAGAGCGGCCCTGGTCTCCGACCGGCGTGGCCGTCCATCGCGGAGAGGTTTATGTCCTGGAATATACGAATGCGACCGGAGGCGCCAATGAAGGCTGGCGTCCGAGAGTCCGGAAGTTGGGACGCGATGGCAAAGTCACGACTTTGGTGACCGTGGCACCCGAGCCGGGCAAATTGGAGCAGAAATAGAAGGGCGACCCATGAGGCAAAGCACGAGCCACGCGAAGAGGATTTTTCGTTGCGCAGTGGAGTTGCGCCAGCTTTTACTTTTTGGTGGCGGTTGAAGCGTTAAAGCGTTGAAGCGGGACGTCTAAGGAAATGGCCACCAGAGAACACAAAGTTCACAAAAACGCGCTCAAACTCGAACCGAGTCGAATGGGAAAAGCAGGCTCCAGAAACGAATCTGGGCTGGAGAAGACTGGGCGTTTGAGACCTTGGTGCTGAGCCGGCGGGGAATGGAAGGCGGCAAATTGAGCATTGAGAACGCCGTTCGTTTAAGCTTAATCTATCCCCATGAAAACGAATGCACTGCAAAAGCGCCGGATTTGGCTGAACTCGGCTCCGTCGAACTTTAGGCGGGGAGAGGACAACAACCACAAAATGCTACCATGAAAACATTGGCACGAATCGGAGCGGTTCTATCCTTCGCATTTTGTTTGCTCGGGGGATTGTGGGTTCTCAGCAGAGCCAATTTTACGTCCAAGGATGATATTTTGGCGGTAGCCATCGGTTTTTATTTTGTCGGCAAGGCATTCTTCGTTGGCCCGATGCTTTGGTTGGCGGCGGGCAAGTGTTGCACACAGCCAGACAGTAAATGAACACGCCGCCTCTTACCCAAGCGCTCCACCGAACCCGGCCATCGGAAAACGGAACAACAGTGATCACGAGTGCTACGCACTGGGCTTCCACCTTCGTCCGACTACGGCACGATGAGCCTGTTGCATTTCATGCGTTCCGCAGGCCGGGTTCCTGAGCTTGGACCGCCAGGCATTCTCGCACTCATTCTAACAACACATGGCTGAATCATCCAAACCAACACAACCGGTTGCTTTCGTCGGCGGCATCGCAGGAGCCGCAGGCGGCTGGGCATTGAGTCACTACGCCGGTCCATCACTTTGGATTCCTGGTGCGGCGACGATGCTTCTGCTGCTCATATTCACAAAAACGCCGCTACGCCCAAAGTTCTTTCTTGGTGCCATCACCACAACGGGCGGTCATGTGCTTTGGTTTCTTGTGGCCAGCTTCATCGCCCAGCTTTGGGCGGCGAGCGCTCTCGACATCGTGATCCTCTCTGTCGGCATTCTGTGGCTCTGGCTCCGGCCCGGTCTCGCCGCGGCTTTGTTTCTCGGCGTCGTGCAGCTTGGTTCCCTTGCTTTCAACGCCTATTTGCTTACTTCCAACTCCGTCGGCAGCCTTCCCCACAAGGCCCTTACGGTTCACTGCATTTGGCGCCTCATTGCACTCTTATGCTTGGTCACCGGCTACCGCAGGCTGCGTCGAGAACGGGTAGCAGCCGCATCACCAGCACCACCACTCCATGAGCCAGTTCAGTCATAATGAGTGAACGCCTAACGATAGCGCTGCAGCGCCCCTGCTCGCTGCGCGGCCAGCGGTGGCCTACCTCAGACGTTAGGCGGCACTACGCAAATGATGCTGCGACGACACAAAGGTAAGCTCACGGCAAGCGCCGCGGTGTTTCTCACCGTTGTCTTTGTGCTGTGGTCTATTTCTTCCTCACCGCCACCTGTCCGCCTTACCTTTCTTTATCCAACCAATCACCCGCAGCAGTGCATCGTGGGAGTATTCCAGTTGATCAATGAGCTTGATGAATCGGTGCGCAGCAGCGGCGGCCACTTTCGACCAGCGAAACGAGATGACTTGGAGCCTCAGATAGGTGATTGGGGAGCCAATCTTTCTGGAATGAAACATTTCGCTGCCCGAACCACGAACGTTTTTGAGGTTTGGTCACCCACAAATGGGGGGCCGTATAAGTTGATCTTGTACTGCGCGCCCGCCAGCAAGACGACGCCGAAGTTCTACCGCAGCGCTTGCGTCCGAGTCGCCAGCTTTCATTCCCAGTGGGTTCGACCTTCGCTCGCCATTCAGGGTCGTTGGTACGGATCGATTTTTGCGGAGAGCCAATCCTTGAAATCACTCGATAATCCCGTGACACCAAATGCGCTGCAGCGCCTATGAGGGTTGTCAAGAGGGTCGTTGATTTTCCGTCAGTTGTTTTTCCAATGAGGCTTTGACCGCGCGGAGCGCATCGGAGTCGCGCTCCTCGGTCGGACCTTTGAGGATGAACCTCTCGACAGGGCGTTTCAGCATTTGCGCTTCAGACG
>WNFM01275931.1_pt1 | contig 10695 bp, 9 predicted proteins | sample 5400271 | NCBI WGS metagenome assembly WNFM01 (sample SAMN13153352, study PRJNA577476) | soil metagenome | isolation source: 60 cm saprolite on Douglas fir-dominated hillslope | place: USA:California | collected 2013-09-17 | reverse complement strand
TCGCCTACAACACCAATCTGGTGAAACTTGAGGACGCGCCGAAGAGTTTTGCCGATTTGCTTGATCCCAAATGGAAGGGCAAGATCGTCAAGGCGCATCCGGGCTATAGCGGCACCATCATGACCGCGACCTATCAGATGCAGCGCGATCTCGGCTGGAGCTGGTTCGAGCAGCTCGCAAAACAGAACATCATGCAGGTGCAGTCCTCGGCCGATCCGCCGAAAAAGCTCGACCTCGGAGAACGCGCCGTCATGGCTGACGGCAACGAGTACAATATCTTGCAGATGAAAGAGGCGGGACGCCCGGTCGAGCCGGTCTACGCCAGCGAAGGATCGCCGCTGATTATCGGCCCCAACGGAATCTTCAAGAATTCGCCCAATCCGAACGCGGCAAAACTGTTTCAATCGTTCTGCTTCAGCCGCGAGGCCCAGCAGCTCATCATCGATGTCGGCGGCTTGCGCTCGGTGCATCCGCAGACGCAGGAGAAGCCGGGGCGCAAGCCGTTCAAGGATATCAAGACCATGAAGGATGATGCGGCCGCGGTGGAAAAGGAAGGCGACACGATCAAGGCGCGCTATACCAAGATGTTCCACGTGTGATGCGCCGGTGGCGATGATGACCTCCCAACTGCCAAAGACTTCCGTCGCCGAAATGCTGGCCCAAAAGATCGTTGCGTTGAAACCGGGCGCTCTCCCACCGTCGACCACGCACAAATGCGAAGATCTACTGATCGATGTCACTGGCCTCTGCGTCACCGCGCGCAACGAGGATTACGTTAGAAGCGCGCTTGCGGGGTGGGACGATGACGGCCCCTGCACGGTGATCGGCCACGCGCGGACGCTGAACGCCGCGGGCGCGGCCTTCGTCAACGGCACCGCGGCGCATGGCGAGGACTTTGACGACACGTTTGAGGGCGGTCCGGTGCATGCCGGCGCGGTGATCGTGTCGGCGGTGCTCGCGGCCTGCGAGCGGCACAATCCGGACGGCCGCATGGCGCTGATCGGCATCGCAGTTGGCACCGAAGTCCTGTGCCGGCTGAGCCTCGTGGCGCCGAAGGCCGTCCACAAGGCAGGCTTTCCCCCGACCGCGATTTTCGGCGCGATGGGAGCAGCCGCCGGCGTCGGCGCGGCGCTCGGCCTGAGCGCAAAACAGATCGTGGACGCGCTCGGCATCGCCGGCAGCATGGCGGGCGGCATCATCGAATATCTCGCCGAGGGCGCCTGGACCAAGCGGTTGCATGCGGGCTGGGCGGCGCAATCCGGCATTCGGGCGGCACTCTTGGCGCGGGCAGGATTTGTCGGGCCGCGCACGGTGTTCGAGGGCGTGCATGGGCTGTTTCATGGATACGCCCATACGACCGACGGCAACTACGACGCGCTGACCGGCGATTTCGGCACGCGCTGGGTGACGGACGCGCTGGCGTTCAAGCCCTATCCCTGTGGAACGATGGCGCAGCCTTATATCGATTGCGCGAGACGACTGGCCGCGCGCGGCGTCAGGGCGGGGGATATCGCGGAAATCGTCTGCGAGGTGGCGGAGGGGACGGTTCACCGATTGTGGGAGCCCTTGGCCGACAAGCAGCGCCCGCGCAACGGCTATGCCGCCAAATTCGCAACGCCCTATCTGCTCGCAACCGGGTTTGTCCATGGCAGCGTCGGGCTCGGCGCGTTTACGGAACTGGCGATCGGCGATCCACAGGTGCTCGCGCTGGCGGCCAAAGTGAAATTTGTGATCGACCCGCAAAATCCTTACCCCGTCAACTATACCGGCCATCTCAGGGCGACCCTGAAGGACGGCAGCGTGGTCGAGGAACGCCAGCCCCATTTGCGCGGCGGCGCGCAGGAGCCGCTGACCCAGCAGGATGTGATGGATAAATTCGCGCTCAATGCGCGTCATGGCGGCTGGACCGCGGCGCAAAGCGATGCGACGTTGAAGCTATTGGCGCCACTCTATGATGGCGATATCGATCTGAGCGCGCTACGAAACTAGTAGTTATCGTCATGGCCGGGCTTGTCCCGGCCATCCACGTCTTTGTTTGGAGAAGGAAGACGGGGATGCCCGGCACAAGGCCGGGCATGACTGGGAGAGGGCAGGGGACCATGGCCGACAACGAACTCACCGGCAAGGTCGCCATCGTCACCGGCGCGGGGCGCAATATCGGCCGCGCCATCGCGCTGGCGCTGGCGGATGGCGGCGCGTCCATCGTGGTCAATGCGCGAACCAACCGCGCCGAGGCGGAGGCCGCCGCACGCGAGATCGAGACCCTGGGCATGACGGCGCTGGTCCACATCGGCGACGTTGCCGATCCAAAAGCGGTGCAGGCGATGGCCGACGCCGCGGTGGCTCAATTTGGCCGTATCGATATCCTCGTCAACAATGCGGCGTTGCGGCGGGAGAAGGCTTTCGCCGAGATGGACTATGCCGAGTGGCGCGAAATTCTCGATGTCACCCTCGATGGCGCGTTTCATTGCACCAAAGCCTGCCTGCCGGCGCTGCGGAAAGGCGGGGCAGGAACCATCGTCAACATCGGCGGCTTAAGCGCGCATACCGGCGCCGAGAATCGCGCCCATGTGGTGACGGCGAAGGCCGGGATCATCGGCCTTACCCGTGCGCTGGCGCATGACCTCGCCTCCGACGGCATCACCGTAAACTGCGTCGTTCCAGGGCTGATCGGCACGCCGCGCCCGAAGGACAAGCCCGAACCCGCGCATCATCTGACCCATCAGACCATCACCGGCGAGCGTGGCAAGCCCGAGGACGTCGCCGCCGCGGTCCGCTTCCTGTGTAGCCCGGGCGCGCGTTACATCACCGGGCAGGCCATCCACGCCAATGGCGGGGCCTATCTCGGCGCCTAATGCATGGCTTGCGAGCTGATTCAGCGGAGCATTGCCGGATAAATACGCTCGGCTGCCCCGGATTTTGATGTTAACCATAGGCGCATGAACAAACAGGCAAAAATCGAGATCCGGCATTCCACCTGCCCGCATGATTGCCCATCGGCCTGTGCGCTCGACGTCGAGGTGATCGACGGTTGCTCGATCGGCCGGGTGCGCGGCTCCAAATTGCAGACCTATACCGCAGGCGTCGTCTGCGCCAAGGTCGCGCGCTATGCCGAACGCATCCATCATGCGGATCGGCTGATGCATCCGCTGCGCCGGACCGGACCGAAGGGCTCTAGACAGTTCGCGCGGATTTCCTGGGACGAGGCGCTGGACGAGATCGCGAACCGCTTCGATGCCGCCGAGTGCGAGTTCGGCGCGCAATCGGTCTGGCCCTATTACTATGCCGGCACCATGGGGCTTGTGATGCGCGATGGCATCAACCGGCTCGCGCATGTGAAAAAATATTCCCGCTTCTACTCGACGATCTGCGCCAACATCGCCCGCGTCGGATATGCCATCGGCACCGGCAAGATTGCCGGCGTCGATCCGCGCGAGATGGGCGTCTCCGACCTGATCGTGATCTGGGGCACCAACCCCGTGAACACCCAGGTCAATGTGATGACGCATGCGATGCGCGCCCGCAAAGAGCGCGGCGCCAAGATCGCGGCGATCGATATCTACAACAACGACACCATGAAGCAGGCCGACATCAAGATCATCCTGCGGCCGGGTACCGACGGTGCTTTCGCCTGCGGCGTCATGCATGTGCTGTTCCGCGAAGGTTTTGCGGATCGCGACTATATGGAGCGCTACACCGATTGCCCCGGTGAGCTCGAGGCGCATCTGGCGACCCGTACGCCGGAATGGGCAGCTTCCATCTGCGGCGTGCCGGTCGAAGAGATCGAGGCATTTGCCCGTCTGGTTGGAGAGACAAAACGCTCGTTCTTCCGCCTGGGCTATGGCTTTACCAGGAGCCGCAACGGTGCCGCGCAGATGCATGCGGCGCTGTGCATCCCCGCCGTGACCGGCGCCTGGCAGTACGAGGGCGGCGGCGCGTTTTTCAACAATTACGCGCTCTGGAAGTTCAACGAATCCATCATCGAAGGCCATGACGCGATCGACCACTCGACGCGGCTGCTCGATCAATCCAAGATCGGGCGCATCCTGACCGGCGATCCCGAAGCGCTGCAGGGCGGGCCGCCGGTCAAGGCGATGCTGATCCAGAACACCAATCCGATGACGGTGGCGCCGGAGCAGACGCTGGTGCGGAAAGGTTTTGCGCGCGAAGACCTTTTCATGGCGGTGCACGAGCAGTTCATGACCGAGACCGCCGCCATGGCAGACATCGTCCTGCCGGCGACGATGTTCATGGAGCACGACGATCTCTATTACGGCGGCGGCCATCAGCACATTTCGGTCGGCGCCAAATTGATCGAGCCGCCCGGCGAATGCCGCTCCAACCACGAAGTGCTGCAGGGCCTCGGCCGCCGCCTCAATGCCGTGCACCCCGGTTTTGATATGTCGCCGCGCGAATTGATCGACGTCACGCTAAAGAAGAGCGGCCATGGCGACATCGAGACGCTGGAGGCTGACCTCTGGCGCGACCTGCAGCCGGATTTCCGCACCGCGCATTATCTCGACGGTTTTGCGCATGCCGACAGGAAATTCCATTTCAAGGCAGACTGGGCGCATCCGCCGTTCGGCAAACGAATGGGCGAATTCGAGAAGATGCCGTCGCTGCCGGATCATTGGACCATCATCGAGGAAGCCGACGCCGCCCATCCGTTCCGGCTCGCGACCAGCCCCTCGCGCAGTTTCCTCAACACCTCCTTTAACGAAACGCCGTCGTCGCAGGCGCGCGAAGGCGCGCCGTCCGTGATGATCCATCCACTTGATGCGGCAGCACTTGGGATTGCTGAGGGCGAGGCCGTCACCTTGGGCAATACAAGGGGCGAGACCACGCTGATCGCAAAATTGTTCGACGGCGTGCGCCGGCGTGTGCTGATCGCCGAATCGGTGCATCCGAACCGCGGCCATATCGGCGGCCGCGGCATCAATACGCTGACCGGTGCGGAAGCCGTCGCGCCGATCGGCGGCGCCGCCTTCCATGACAACAAGGTCTGGGTCAGAAAAGCCGCGCCGTCAGCCTAAATCTCGCTTGCAGTCGTCAGCGATCCCATCGCAAATACTTCCCTGGGAGCATAACGAACAAGCGAGCACGGCCATGACTGGCAACAGCGTGATAAGCGAAAAGCGCGGGCAGGCGTTCTGGATCACCATCAACCGGCCGGACAAGCGCAACGCGCTCAACGCCGAGGTGATCGCCGGCCTCGCCACGGGTTTTCGCGATGCCCATGACGACAGGGATGTTCGTGTCATCGTCCTGACCGGCGAGGGCGACAAGGCGTTTTGCGCCGGCGCTGACTTACAAAATAGCGGCGCCGCGTTTGCGATGGATTTTTCCAAACCCAACGCCGACTACGCTGATCTGTTGCGGCTGTCGCAGAACGCGACAAAACCCTCGATCGCGCGGGTTAACGGCGTCTGCATGGCCGGCGGCATGGGGCTTCTGTGCATGACCGACATGGCGGTCGCGGCCGATCACGTGATCTTTGGCCTGCCTGAAGTGAAGGTTGGTGTGTTTCCGATGCAGGTGATGAGCCTGTTGCAGTCGATGGCGCCGCCGCGGCTGGTTAGCGAATGGGCGCTGACCGGCGAGCCGTTCGACGCACGGACCGCGCAGGCCGCGGGCCTTCTCAACTATGTGGTGCCGGCGGCCGAGCTCGACGCCAAGGTCGACTGGCTGATCGGCCGCATCATCGACAAATCGCCGACCGCGATCCGGCGCGGCAAATACGCGATGCGCGCGATCGCCTCGATGTCGTTCGATGAAAGCATCGCCTACACCGAAAGCCAGATCGCAATTCTGGCGATGACCGAAGACGCCAAGGAGGGCCTCAAAGCGTTCGGTGAAAAGCGCAAGCCGTCATGGACGGGGAAGTAAGCTTCGTAAGGCGCAAGGCCATATCCGGCAGAGACCGGCAAGATGAGTCCATGGGAGGACAAAACGATGACAGATCTTCTCGCGCCGCGGGCGCGCGCTGCGATAGCGGCAATATTCCTGTGCTGCGTGGCGCCTTCCATCGCCACGGCGGCCGACCGTGGTCTCGGCAATGACGCGGCCGCCGCATGCGCCGCATTATCTGGCACGGGCACGGGTACAACAAAAATCGACGCGGCCGCGTTGACCGAGCCGCAGCCGTTGGCGGTCGCCGCAAGCGGGCCGACCCCGGCCGCGCGCATCAGTCCCGCGACGCCGTCATTCTGCCGCGTGCTGGGTCATATCGACCCGACCGATCCGAAGGCGCCGTCGATTCGGTTTGAGCTCAATCTGCCGCTTAATTGGAACGGCCGCTCGGTGCAATATGGCGGCGGCGGCTTCAACGGCGTGCTGATCACCGGCGTCGGCCTGCCGCCGGCAGCGCCATTCGATGGCGCTTCACCGCTGGCGAAAGGATTTGCGACCTACGGCACCGACTCCGGTCACGCAACCAAGCCGGGCGAACCGCCTCAGCTGTTTGCTGCCAATGACGAGGCCTTCGTCAACTTTGCCCATGCGTCTTACAAGAAAGTGCGCGACGCCGCCGTCATGCTGATCGAGCGGGCTTACGGCGCAAAACCCGACAAGATGTATTACATGGGCAGTTCGGAGGGTGGGCGCGAAAGCCTGACCATGGCGCAGCGCTATCCGGCCGATTTCGACGGCATCTTCGCCCGCGTTCCCGTAATCAACTGGGTCGGGCTGCAGCACGCCGGCACGCGCGCTGGCCTTGCGACCGCAGGCGAAGGGTGGATTCGCCCGGCCCAGGTCAAGCTCGTGCACGACGCCGTGCTCGCGGCCTGCGACGCGCAGGACGGCGTCGCCGACGGCCTGGTGGAAGATGCGGTTGGCTGCAAGGCGCGCTTCGATCCCGCAAAGCTGCTGTGCGCCAATGGGGCCGGCGGAGACCAATGTCTCAGCGCGGCGCAGGTCGCGGCCATTCGTACGCTGCATGCGCCCTACAAATTCCCGTTCGCGCTCGCTAACGGCGTCAGCGAATATCCGGGCTGGGGCGTTTCCGGTGAAGCGGCGAAATCCTATGGCCCGACCGGCGGATGGAGCGCGTGGTGGCTCGGCGCAGCATCGCCTGTGCTGCCGCCGCTGCCGACCAATGGCATCGCCTGGATCTACGGCGCGGGCGGCATTCAGCATATCTTCGCGCGCGATCCGAATTTCGATGTCGCCAAATATCGGCCGGAGGATTTCGCGGAGCGGGTGCGCGAGGTCTCGGCGCTGATGGATTCGACCAACCCCGATCTCAGCGCGTTCAAGGCCCATGGCGGCAAGCTCATCATGCTTGAACACATGTCCGACTATGCGCAGAGCCCCTACGCGGGGATCGGTTACTTTGGCGAGGTGCAAAAGCGCATGGGCGAATCCGGCGTCGCCGATTTCATGCGGCTCTATACGGCGCCCGGCGTCGATCACGTCGGCGGCGGCGGACCATCGAATGTCGACATGCTGTCGGTTCTGGTCGACTGGGTCGAGAATGGCCGCGCACCCGGCGATCTCACGGTCGTCGAACAGCAGGCCGCATTGCCGATCGCGGTCGATCGCTCGCTGCCGCTTTGCCGGTGGCCAGCCTGGCCGCACTACCGGGAAGGCGATCCCAAGAGCGCGGCCAGCTTCGTCTGCGCGCCATGATGACGCCGCGCGCTCAGGCACCCTTGCCGAGTTCGTGAGCGATGAAGTCAGCCGCTCGTTCTCGGGACACACCCTGTTCACCCAGGAGACGTGCCGCGGGACTTTGTGTCTCGGGGAATATGCCCACGAGGGTATTTGCGCCTGTTACTGCAAGCTGACCCAGCTTTTGCGCGTGGAGCTCAGCGCGCTGAGTCACACGCTGAAAGGCAGCAGTCGGTTTGGCGTTCCCGCCGTTCTCGATCACCAGGTTGTTTAACTGTTTGTCGAGGTAGCTGAGTAGACTGGCTTTGAGCGCGCCAAGATCGGCGTTGCAGGCCCGCATCACGGCGGAAGCATCGGCGTCGTCGACCAGGGCGAGCAAGAGATGCTCCAGCGTCGCGTACTGATGCTTGCGCTGATTGGCGTAGTCGAGGGCTCGACGCCTGGTCACTTCAAGCGCGGGTGAAACCGAGAGCGTGGGATGGTCCATCAGAGCGTCGACCCCCTTCAACCGCTCCACGGGGTCAAGCGTCGCCAACAACCGCTGCTTGTCGCCGATCGGCAGGGGCAGAGCCACCCGTCCGGGATCGCGGGTTTGGTGCAGCGGCGGCGAAACCGGCAGGATGCGAATTTCGCGGGCCGCCGCGTAAGTTTCGAATCGTTTGACAACCTCTTGGATGAGTTCAGGCGCGTCGGGGATCGGCCCCTCGCTAACGTCAACGATTTCAGCCTGGAATCCACCTGTCTCCCCGACGAAGCCTCGGATCACGACACGCCGGCGTACCTGGACCAGGACCTTCAGTGTGCCATCGCCCAGCCTTTCAACTTCGAGCAGCTGGGCGAGGACGCCAATCTCGTAGAGATCTTCAAATCCCGGCTCGTCAACGCCAGACTCCCTTTGGATAGCCAGCACGACTTCCCGCTGGCGTTCGAACGCTTGGTTGAGGGCGTGGATGGTCTTCTCGCGCCCGACAAAAAGCGGATAGGTCGCCGTCGGAAAGGGAACGAGGTCTCTTATCGGAACGGCGGGGTAGCTTGCCGTTCCGGCCTGACGTGTGGCGCCCGGAATCGCGGGGTCGCGTCGGTCCGCCTGGAGCAAGGCCGACAGGGTGTTCCAGTCAGCAACGCCCAGCATTTTGGATACCAGCTCCAGGCTTTCGCTGTGGCTGATGTTGACGGCCTTTGTGGTCAGGGATTCGCGCAGGGTCTGCGCCATAGTCTTTGCATCGCGAAAATCGCGCATCGGTTTCGTCCTCTGCATGAGCGAACCAGGCGTGTCAGGTGGTTGCGTTGCTGACCCGGTCGCTCGGGCAAAGGGAGGCCGATAAGGCTCGATACGTTCACCGTTCCCCTAAGGGTGCAACCAGCAGGTCGTATCAACCTATCTAAAAATTGGCCCAAAGACCGTTTCGTGTCAATCGCTGTCGTGTCCAAAAGGACCGCGGTTTCACGCCGCTATATAGGTAGCGCGCTCCATTTCTGGCGCTGAAGGTAACGGATGCTCGTCTTTATGCTTTCCAACGGATCTTTCGAATAATCCTGCTCGACGAAGAAATGACGCACTCCGCCCGCAAGCGCAGCGACGATGATTTCACCAAAATTCAATATCCCGTTGCCAATTTCAGTAAAGGAACCATCCTTTGCCATATCCTTCAGGTGGACGAGGCGAAATCGCGATTGATGCGCCCTCAAAAACGCTGCGGGATCGACATTGCCTTTCTTTGCCCAGTACACATCGAGTTCGAACTTCACAAAGCGCTCGTCCGTGAGCCCCAACAACAGATCAAAAGGGCGAATCCCATCAACAACGCTTGAGAATTCGAAATCGTGGTTGTGATAAGCAAGCGTCAGACCATGATGCGTCGCTAGTTCACCCATAAAACTCAGATTTTCAGAAACGCGCTTCCAATCATCAACCGTCTGCCGCTCCGACTGGTCCAGCCATGGACAAACAACAAATTTTGCGCCGAGCGCATGCGCCGTATCGAAGGCCGTCTTGGCGTCCTTCCGTAAGCTGCTGTAGCTGCTATGCAGTGATGGTGCAGTAAGCCCGAAACGCTGCAGCAGGTTGCTCGTCGACCTGAGATTTGGACCAAGGATTCCAGCAAACTCCACCTCTCGATAACCCAGGCGAGCAATTTTCCTCAACGTAGCTTCAAAATCCGAGGTTAGCGGATCACGCACCGTGTATAGCTGGAGCCCAATATTGCGCGAAACATCAGCATGCGCTGCGCCGGCTCTCAGCACACCAGCTCCCGCAACAGCGCGTAGAAAATTGCGTCTTGTTGGCATCATTGTGGACCTTTCGATGCCGACTAGATTGTTCGCGTCGGCCTACCCCGGATTAGCCTTCAATCCGGCCGCCTCGATGCCCGCGACCGCGCAGATTTCGTCATTGTCCGATGTGTCGCCGCTGACGCCGACCGCGCCGAGCAGGGTGCCGCCATCCTGGATCAGCACGCCGCCGGGCACCGGCACCAAGGCGCCTTGCGCCAGCGTGTTCACCGCGTCGATGAAAAAGGCCTGCTCCTGCGCGCGCTGGAACAGCGCCCGCGAGCCCATGCCCATCGCCAGCGCGCCATAGGCCTTGCCATGGGCGATCTCGCTGCGCAGCAGACTGGTGCCGTCCTGGGCCGCCGAGATTTTGACGCAGCCGCGCGCGTCGAGCACGGTGACGACCAGGGGCTTTAGCTTTTCCTCGACGCCCTTGGCGAGCGCCACATCGAGAATCTTGCGGGCGATATCGAGGGTCAGCTCAGTCATGGCTTAAGTTCCTTTGCAATAGAGGAGGGATTACGGGTTAGACCGCGTCTTGTCGAGGCTCATCGCCAATACGCGGGCGACGTGAAGCGCTGCACGGTCCGTGCCATCGGAAATCTGATGCCGGCACGAGGTGCCGTCGGCGACGATCAGCGTGGCTGGCTCGGCGTGGCGGATAGCCGGCAGCAGCGAAAGCTCGGCCATGTCCATCGAGGCCTGATAGGTCTCAGTGCCGTAGCCGAAGGCGCCGGCCATGCCGCAACAGCTGGATTCGATGGTTTCGACATTCAATTCCGGAATAAGCCGCAGTGCTTGCTCGACCGATCTGAA
>WNFM01274843.1_pt1 | contig 10695 bp, 10 predicted proteins | sample 5400271 | NCBI WGS metagenome assembly WNFM01 (sample SAMN13153352, study PRJNA577476) | soil metagenome | isolation source: 60 cm saprolite on Douglas fir-dominated hillslope | place: USA:California | collected 2013-09-17 | reverse complement strand
GCGTTCCGGCTCTATCGGTTTATCAGCGTCAAACATCACATTTTGTTCCAAATACTTACTTTTCTCCTGCAAACGGAACAGGATGTTCCTTTTAGCTGGTTGGATTGGTCATCACCTGGCAGGTATCTACCGGCTTAATCCTTCAAGCCGCAGTATAGCACTTGTAGATAGTATCCTGCAACTGAGATGCTTGCTCCGACCCCGTTACAGCCTGTTTTGAACAATGCCTCCATGTGACCCACCTCGTACACAGCCATTGTATCACACATACATATGATTTCAAGCAACTACCTGGCACCCACCCAAAAGGACTTATCGGCCGCAGCATGTAACTTCTACATTGTTGGTAACTAGTAACTACTCAGGACTCCTCACCACCTTCGGTGGTTCGCAAGAGGTTGTTCCTGCGGGCTGTGCACCGCAGGCTGCACAGCCCGCAGGAACAAGACGCGAGCCGCTGGAGGCGGCGAGGAATCAGGCACCTGAGTAGTTACTTATGCAAAAGATCGGCCAATATGATACTATTGCTGTGTCTGTTAAAATAACAGCGTCTTAGATAGTAGTTTAACCGCTCCGGAAAGAATATATGAGCTTGCCGCTATCGCTGGAACCAGGAACCTTGCTCGATGGCCGCTACATCGTGGGTACGCTCATCAATCGGGGAGGTTTTGGCGCTGTTTATCGTGGCATCGGTACTGGCGAATCCGATCAACCTTGTGCAATTAAAGAGACCTATGATGTGACCCCCTCAGCACGTCGACAGGCGTTGACGGAGGCCGGTATCCTCTTTACTGTCAGGAGCAAACACCTTCCCCAGATCTATGATGCGTTTGGCGCAAACGGTCGCTTCTACCTCGTGATGCAGCTGCTCGAGGGTGAGAACCTGTTACAATTGCTCAAAACTCATGGACAGCCCTATAGTCAAGAAGAGGTCATCGCGTGGCTGCTGCCCATCATGGAGGTCCTACAGGAACTGCATAGTCGTACCCCCGCGGTAATTCATCGTGACATCAAGCCAGGCAACATCATTCTCACTCCCGACCAGACTGCCGTGCTGATCGATTTTGGTCTCACGAAGCTCTACAACCCTGACGGCAATACACAGACCATGATCAAAGCCGTTTCCGAGGGCTTCAGCCCCGTCGAGCAATACGTCGGCAAGACCGGCCCGCAGTCGGATATCTATTCCATGGCGGCTACGATGTATTTCCTGCTGACCATGAAGACTCCGCCCTTATCGGTCAATCGCAGCCTGTGGGATGAATTGGTAGCGCCCCGCGTCCTCAATCCTGCCGTGTCGCCACAAGTAGAGCGTGTCCTACTCAGGGCTCTGGCCGTGAACGCCGGGCAGCGCTACCAGAGTATGCGAGAATTTATTCAGGCCTTGCAAGAACCTGCCTTCACCGCTCACGCCGATCCAACCATCGTGGCCGCCAGCGTGCAGGCGGCCAGTACCGCTGCCAGCCCTGCAGGTCTTTCGACCCCACCCTGGCCTCCTATGCATATGCAGGCTGTCCTACCACCGCCGCCACCGCCACCGCCTGCACCGCCCGCGTACCATGCATCTGGTGCCCCTTCCTACCCGCTGTCCGCTTCCTATGTATCTGCCATGCCACCGCCCGGCTATGTGCTGGTGCCGCAATCTGCATTAGCAGCGCCTTTACCAAGTTCATTCGGTCAAGGCTGCCTGTGGGGCTTAGTCCAGGGCATACTGGCCGCGTTCATCGTACTGATCCTCAAGCGCGAAGTCTATTTCTACGTGGCCATCTTCATGGGATTTCTATTCTACCTGCTGGCAGGCTTCCGGACCACATACAAAGGCGGCTCATTCTGGCGTGGAGGCTGGGCAGGCCTCTGGTCGGGCATCACCAGCACTATCATTTTCTGGATCGTATTTGGCATTGGCCTGCTGCTGCTGCTTTCACAACGCATAAGTGCTGATACCCAGGCAGCACAACGCCTCGGCACTACCTTGCCGCCGGACGAAGTCGACCGAGCTTTAAAGGCGGCTGCGCCGCTTTTTGCCAACCACCAGGCGACACAGCCATCAGGCTCAGATATAGTGACACTTCTTATAGCCGGAATAATCCTTGCTGTAAGCTTTGGCTTGCTTGGCGGTGTGCTGGGCAAGCTCAGGCACAAGGATGCATTGAAAAAGAGAAAGCCTGCGTAACATGCGAGCAATGATTTCCGAGAATTTACAGGCGCATCTACGCCGCATAGGGAGTGCAGTCCTGACCGTCACGCTGGAACCTCTACGTTGCTGAAGTGGCACCTTTTTCGAGGTATCGGTCGATACCCGCGAGCCGCGTGACTCCGACCGCTATGTGTCTTTTATGCAAGATGGCATTCATATCTACTACTCCCCCAGGCTTGCTCGCAAGTCGGATTCCATGGAGCTTGATTATGTGCGTGTCCTGTTCCGCAGCAGGCCACTTATGACTGGCCCGGAGGACCTGGTGGCCAGTGTCATTATGGGACGTATTTAGAGATGTACTTCCACCTGGGACCCATATAAAGAATCCAGTTTACATGGCGCCTCCTGAGAAAATACCCAAACCTTAAAGCCTCTTTAGTTACCCGCACCCTTGACTATCGAGCTACTCGTAACTTATAATATTGTATATCCAAAATTGGATATACATCGTTGTTCTCTGAAAGGCCCTTATGATCACCCGCTTGTTCGTGCTCGGATTACTCTCTTTCCAACCCATGTCAGGCTATGCCATCCAGCACTATTTACACCTCAACCGGGCTGAGCAATGGGCGGCCATTTTACCTGGCTCGATCCATCATGCCCTCAAAAAACTCGTCGCCGAGGGTCTTATCAAGCTGCAGGCCACCGAGCAGACTGGCTACCGGACGAAAGCGATCTATGCCATCACCGCTGCTGGCATGAAGGAATTTCACCGGCTGCTCGAAAAGTTCTGGAGCACTCCCGAGCCGCACTACCCGGTCGGTCTCTATGCAGCACTCACCTTTCTAAATGCCCTGCCCCGCGAAAAAGTGTTGGCAGCGATCGACGCCCATATCGCCGCACTGCAAACCGAGCTGGAGGCCTGGAATAGTGGAGAGGCGACGCAAACCGTTGAGATACCCCCGGAGATGCAGGATTTCGTTCGCCTGAGCTTTGCCAATGGACGTGAGCATATGGAGGTGGACCTGCGTTTTCTACGCAAGTTACGGGAGCGACTCCCGGCGCTCCCGCATTTCCATCCATCTTTGCCTTCTTTTGATGAGGAGCATGAGGCATAATGCCCAACTTCAGTGCCATATGTGATTTTGTCAGCACGAATGTAAACCTATTATCTTGATGCAAGGAGTGTATAGTATGAGCGATTTCAACACATCAGCAGCACCAACAAGCGAAACACGGCGTCTGGCCTGGCGCCTCAGTATCTGGGCAGGCATCATTGGCCCAATCCTCTATACCCTGGTGTTCACGCTGGATGGCGCATTCAGGCCGGGGTATTCTGCCATCAATGTGGCAGTCAGTTTCCTGCTCCTCGGGTCGAATGGCTGGATAGAAATCGCTAATTACATCGTGCTTGGTCTCTTGCTCATCGTTTTCGCGCTCGGTTTCCTCAGGTGGAGGAGTGCGGTGATTACTGCTGGCTGGCGGCGCGCTGTTACGGCCTTGCTCGTGCTGTCCGGCCTGGGATTTGTCATGGCCGCCCTGTTTCTCCCTGATCCCGTTGGAGACCTACAACTTTCTGTTCACGCCATGTTACATGAGATTGCCTTCACACTCGTCTTCCTCCCGCTGGGCATCTCCTGCCTTCTCATCGGCAACCAGTTCAGGAAAATCGCAGGATGGCGCATTCATGGCTGGTACTCGATGATTACTGGCCTGCCCACGAGCCTTGCCGCGCTCGGGAGCCTCTCTGGCCTTTTCTCACCAACATTACCTCCGTCGTTGGGTGGGCTCTTCGAGCGTATTCTTATCGTCATCGACTTTGCCTGGTTGGTGATCCTGGCAAGCCGCATGCTCATGCAAGAAAGAGGAGGGCTGAAAGCTCCTGGACAATGACGACTCAGCCCTGAGGTAGGTTCGGGTATACTGAGATGTGGTTTATTAAGAACATCCAGGGAATGCTCCAGGTGTCAAGATGGCTAGCTCAAATGCAGCTGTTGTGGTACTATCTTCCTTGACGCAATACAACCTTGTAATCATCAGGGGAAGGCAGGCAACACTTTTGACAGGTCAAGAACAACTCGCCCCGGCGGCCACCGCAGAGACCCTCTCCGTTGCCGAGTTAGCCCATACGCTCAGCACAGAGTTGGGGCTGGGCAGTGGGCTGGTTGCACGTACCATAGCGCTGCTCGACGAGGGCAATACTATCCCTTTCATCGCCCGATATCGCAAAGAAATGACGGGCAGCCTGGATGAGGTGCAGATACAGGCCATCGCAGACCGGGCGGCAGCATTACGGACCCTGCACGAGCGCAAAGCAGATGTGCGCAGGTTGATCGACGCCCAGGGCAAACTGACGGCCGAACTTGCCGCGAGTATCGCGGCCGCTGCCACCTTGCAGGAGGTTGAGGACCTCTACCTGCCCTATCGACCCAAACGCAAGACCCGCGCCAGTATTGCTCGCGAAAAAGGGCTGGCTCCGCTGGCCGAGTTGATACTCCAACAACCCGAACTAAGGGGAGATGCGAGTGCCATCCTCGAACAGCACGCGCAGCCCTTCCTGGATGCCGAAAAAGGCATCGACACCAGCCTGGAAGCTTATGCTGGAGCACGCGACATCGCAGCCGAAATTATTGCTGAAGATGCTAATGTACGCGGTAGTGTACGCGCAACATACTTCAAACGCTCAACCATTGCCGCCAGGCCTGTTGACCCCGAGAAAATCGCCGAGAAAGATCCAAACGGTCTCTACCAGCTCTACTACGACTTCAACGAGAGCGTCACGAAACTTGTACCACACCGCGTGCTCGCCCTCAACCGCGCCGAGCGAGAGGAAGTGCTGCGCGTTAGCGTCTCGCTGGATTACATGCAGGCAGAACCAGATATTGCCCGCCACTACCTCGTTAAAGCTACCTCGCCCTTCGCCGGGCAGCTCTCCGCGGCTATGGAAGACGGCTATAAACGTCTTCTGGCGCCTGCAATGGAACGTGAAGTGCGCGCAGAACTTACCCGGCAGGCTGAAGAACACGCCATCAACATCTTCGCTGCAAATCTGCGTAACCTGCTGTTGCAGCCGCCCCTGCGCGGCCGCAAAGTACTGGGCATTGACCCGGGCTACCGCACAGGCTGCAAGCTGGCCGTCGTCGATGAAACCGGCAAATACATCGCATCGGATACCATGTACCTGCACCAATCCGAAAAAGCGCAGCAGATATTGCGCAGTCTGCTCGCGCAGCATAACATTCACGTCATCGTCATAGGCAATGGTACTGCTTCTCGTGAAACCGAGCAGTTGATCGCGGGCTTAATTCGCGAGCTTGAGCAAGAGAAAGGCCGCCGCGGGCAGCTTGGCTACGTCATCGTCAACGAGGCCGGTGCTTCGGTCTATTCTGCTTCCGAGGCCGCGCGTGCAGAATTCCCCAATCTTGATGCTACACAGCGCGGGACCATCTCGATTGCGCGGCGCTTGCAGGATCCCCTGGCCGAACTGGTGAAGATCGACCCGAAAGCCGTCGGCGTAGGCTTGTACCAGCATGACGTAGATCAAAAAGAGCTGGCTGCCATGCTTGATCGCGTAGTAGTATCCTGCGTCAACTTCGCTGGTGTCGAGGTCAACTCTGCTTCCGCCGCCCTCCTCAAGCATGTATCGGGCGTCAATACGCGTGTTGCCAGCGCCATCGTCACATACCGCGAGCAGCATGGACCATTCCATTCACGCGAGGAGTTGCACAAGGTGCCCGGGCTTGGCCCTGCCACCTTTGTGCAGGCGGCAGGCTTCCTCAAAATCGTTAATGGCGTTGAACCGCTTGATAACACCTTCATCCATCCCGAAAGTTACACGGCGGCGCGTGCCATCCTCGCGATGCTGCCAGCCGATAACGATAGCAAAGCCACAAAACCTGCCGAGCGTGTAGCCCAGTTCCGCCAGCTCATCAAACTGCAAAGTAGCCTTGGCCACGGGAGCCGTAACCGCGCCGCCAGCGCCGCTAGTGGCGGTGAGCAAGCTGCCTGGGTCGAGATTGCCAGAGGGGTAGGTGTTGGCCTGCCAACACTCAACGACATCCTCGAAAACCTGGAAAAACCCGGCCTTGACCCACGCGATGCCTTACCTGCACCCATCCTGCGCCACGATGTAATGAAGATAGAGGACTTACAACCGGGCATGGTTTTGCAGGGGACAGTGCGTAACGTCGTAGACTTTGGCGCTTTCGTCGATATCGGTGTTAAACAGGATGGCCTGGTACACATTTCAGAGATGGCAGATCGCTTCGTCAAAGACCCCTTGACAGTCGTCGCCGTCGGCCAGGTAGTGCAGGTGCGCGTCCTCAGAGTTGATCTTCAGCGCGGCCGCGTGCAATTGAGCATGCGCGGAGTGTCACAGTAGAGAACCTTTAAATGTATGGTACAATGAGCTCGGATAGTGTCCAGCAAGGAGAAACAACTATGGATGAGACAATGATTATATCAGACCCAAATATTATGCTGGGGAAACCGGTGATCAAGGGAACGCGTATCACAGTCGAACACATACTTAGAGAGCTTGCCGGAGGTATGACTATTGAGGAGTTGCTAGAGGCACATCCTCACATAACTCGTGAAGGAATAAAAGCCGCATTGGAGTTTGCTGCCGAATCAGTTCGCTTCGAGAGAATATATCCAATTGAACGAGCCTCTGTATGAAAATCCTCGCGGATGAAAATGTTGCTCGTCCAATTGTAGACCTGCTACGAAAAGAAGGACACGAAGTAGAGTAAATTTTCGATAGCGCCAGGGGAAGTGTTGATATTGATATATTGGAACGCGCACATCGAGCAGGAGCATTACTTCTGACGGACGATAAAGACTTTGGAGAGTTGGTAGTTTATCATCGCCATCAGTCATCTGGAGTAATACTCATGCGCCTCGAAGGCCTTCCTTGGGCGGAGCGAGCAGAAATTATCTTAAGCCTTATTCAGAAACACGGTACAAATTTACTCGATGCCTTCACTGTTGTTAATAAGAAGACGGTGCGCTTTCGCCCTCATTCATCAGCTTAAGAACAGCCTAGAGCCTGTTCTTACCCACTCCACACGCCTGCAAAAACTCGCTGCGCAGTGAGGCATTCTTGTCGTACTCGCCTCGCCAGAACGTCGTGCGTGTCAAAGGACTCGTCTCGCGTACCCCGCGCATCGCCACGCACAGGTGGTGAGCCTCGAGATATACCGCCACGCCATGTGGTTGGAGCATCGTATCCAGCGTATTCACAATCTGCTCCCCCATCCGCTCCTGTACCGCGAAGCGCTTGGCAAAGAGCCGCACGAGCCGGGTGAGCTTAGAGATGCCCACAATATGTTCGTGCGCAATATAGCCAACGTAGGCATTCCCGAAAAATGGCAGCACGTGATGCTCGCACAGCGCGTAAAACGGGATGGGTCCCTCAATCACCTGGCTCAGGCGACAATCAGGCTCGCCCCGGCACTCGGTGTCGAATACCTTGAGCAACTTGGGGTCGCCATCATAGCCTTCGGTCGCCTCAAACAGAGCCTCAACAAACCGCTGCGGCGTTTCTTCGGTTCCCGGCGTGTTCAGGTCCAGGCCGAAAGCTTCAAAGATTTCGGCCATATATCCTGCAAACTTCTGCATCTGTTCTCTAGAGACTGAACGCTGGTGAAGCTCCATGGCCCTACGAATGTTCTGATCTATATCATCGTCAAACAAAACAATTCTCCCTCATAATATTACTCGTCCCACTCATGACGAATTGTACTCAAGGAGCTGCCAACATACTCAATGCTCGCCGAGGCGCTTGACCTCGACCTGCCCATCGCGCACACGTACGTCATAGCGCGGCGCGTTAACCGTCGTTGGCCCGGTCAGTGCCCGGCCATCACGTATACAGAAACGAGAACCATGCCAGGGGCATTGTACCACATCGCCCGTGAGCGTTCCTTCATCAAGGGGCCCACCGGCATGCGGGCACGTCGCGGAGATGGCGCATAGCTGTGTACCCTGCCGCAGTAGGACGACCGCAACACCGGCGGCTGTCACGCGATACAACTTGTTCTCCTCGACACTATCGAGCGGCATTACCGCCTCGTAGTCCTCGCTCCCCGCTTCCCACGCGGTATGGTTGACTCCAGTCCCCTTGACGAAAACCATATCCCCGCCCAGGTAACTTGCATAGATAACTGACGCCAGCCCGGCAAAACCAATGATCGCGGCGGCAACGCCATCACCTGGCCCCGCCAGGAGCCGCAGTATAAGGGAGACGATATAGAGGGTCGTCGCACTCACATTGAAAATAGAGTGATTCAGTCCTACGCTGCGCTCAGCGCCATACGTATCGCTCCAATCCGTAAAACCGGTCACGATGGCCCCCAGCGCTCCTAGCAAGCCAACAATCACCGTGACTAGAGCCCCGTAGGCGGCCCAGGTATTATGGGCCGGAGAAATCAACCAGATGATATCAAAGAGCGCCGTCAATATCCACGCTGTGACGGGTATATCTGTTATAACCGGGTGCAATGGGTGGCCGTACCACGTCCCATTGAGCAGGCTCTTGAGGCGTCGCGGCGGTGGTCGATGAGAGCCGACCACTGCCTGGATGATTTGTTGCAAACTATCGCTGAGTCGTTCCGAGAACGGCTGAGGTGGGGAAGGCGTCGGGGATTCGGACATAGCGTTTTCTCCTTTTACCTGCCGGGCTATCAACCAGGCGCCTTCGCTGCCTGGCCCGGCCCATAACCTGCAAACAATTTGACAAAGTTAATAATCACTCTATCTTTCTATAACATAAACGCCTTAGAAAGTCAATAATTTACTTGACTTACTTGACAAATAGGCCATATGTTTGGTACACTTGAAACAGTATCGGAGGCAATACATGGCATTACTACCCTGGAATCGGCGGTTCTTTGTCAGTACACGCGGGCGCATCGTCACGCTGCTTCGTCGTGCCAGCCGCACCGTAGATGAATTAGCCGGGACGCTTGGTCTGACCGACAACGCTGTCCGGGCACATCTCGCCACGCTTGAACGTGATGGATTCGTGCAACAGCAGGGAGCGCGTCGTGGCAGTGGGAAGCCCGCGTATGTCTATAGCCTGTCGCCGGAAGCTGAGCAACTCTTCCCTAAGGCCTACGGCCCTGTGCTTCATGAGCTTTTAGATGTGCTCTGCGAGGAGATGACAACCCAGGAGGTGGATGCCTTGATGCGTACCACGGGACGCCGCATAGCTTCGCAGTGGAACATACCTCCAGGACCCATACAGGTGCGCCTGCGAGCGGCTGTCGAGATACTGAATGAGCTCGGCGGGCTGGCGGAGCTTGAAGAGCATGATGGCGTCTACACCATTCGCGGCTATAGTTGCCCCCTGGCCGCCCTAGCGCCAGGCCATCCAGAAGTCTGTCATCTCACCGAAACGCTGCTCGCAGAGATGCTCGATGTGCCGGTTCAGGAGCACTGTGACTCTTGTGAGCAACAGCGCTGCCGCTTCGTAGTACAAAACGCGTAACTTGCGCTGCTCTGCTTGCATTCCTCTTCTTCTTCGGAGTCTAATAGTAGTATTCGGGGGTGTCCCCCGAAAATCTCCCCTTTTTCTACACTAGAAAGGAGTCCTCCGTTATGCCAGGATCGCTACATCTCGGCAAGATAGCCGGTATCGACATTTATATTCATTTTAGCTGGCTCATCATCTTCGTATTTCTTACCTGGTCCCTTGCTACTGGCTGGTTTCCCCAGTTGTATCCAGGCTGGTCAACCGCTACGTACTGGCTGGTGAGCGCCGTCGCAGCCTTGCTCCTGTTCGTCTCGGTACTCTTGCACGAGTTAGCTCACTCGTTCGTCGCTCGTGCGCGTGGTTTACCCGTGAAAAACATCACCCTGTTCATCTTCGGCGGCGTCTCCAACATTCAGCAGGAACCAACAAGCCCGGGCGTGGAATTTCAGATGGCGGTCGTTGGACCGGTCGTAAGCTTGCTGATCGGCGTTGTGGCTTATTTGCTCATGTTACCCCTACGGGGAAGCAACTCGCCTCTTCAGGGAATATTGTTCTACCTCGGCGTTACCAACATCCTGCTGGGCATCTTCAATTTGATTCCAGGCTTTCCGCTTGATGGCGGGCGCGTCTTGCGCTCAATCGTCTGGAAGGCCAGTGGGAGCCTGCTCCGGGCCACGCGCGTGGCTACTATTGTGGGTCAGATCATTGCCTACCTGTTCATCCTCTTGGGCATCTGGTTGTTCTTCGGCGGCAATGTGCTGAATGGCATCTGGTTTGGCTTTATCGGCTGGTTCCTTTTAAGTTCGGCTCAATCGGCTAATTCACAGGTCATGCTGGAATCCATGTTCCGTGGAGTCACTGTGGAAGAGGTAATGAATACCAAACCAACCACCGTTCCCGCCAACATTTCCCTACAAAAGCTCGTCGATGAATACTTCCTGCCACATGGTCTGCGTTCGGCGCTGGTCATGCAGGCCGATCAACTGGCCGGCCTGATCACTCTCGGCGATATTCGTCATGTCCCACGCGAGCAGTGGGGACAGGTTCCCGTGGGCCATGCTATGGTGCCACTGGATCGCCTGCA
>WNFM01331506.1_pt1 | contig 10696 bp, 7 predicted proteins | sample 5400271 | NCBI WGS metagenome assembly WNFM01 (sample SAMN13153352, study PRJNA577476) | soil metagenome | isolation source: 60 cm saprolite on Douglas fir-dominated hillslope | place: USA:California | collected 2013-09-17 | reverse complement strand
GGAGAGTACGGTCAACTTTCACATCAAGAACCTCGTGGGCAAGCTTGGCGCCAACGATCGGACGCACGCCGTGACCATCGCCCTTCGGAGGGGCCTGCTCTCGATGTAGGCGGCCTGCGAACCTGTAGAAACCTACAGGCTCGCAACTAGGGCGCTTGGCGGGGCGCGAGAGAGACAGGAGCGTGTAGTCTTCCGACCAATGGAGCAGAGCCGGTGACTCTTGTGCGTGCGCTTCTCCCCCCTTTCGTAGCACTCCTCACCGCGAGCCCTGCCTGGGCGCTCAATCCGAAGGCACGGATATCCCAGTACGGGCACTCGTCCTGGAGGACGCGGGACGGTTACTTCGGCGGCGCTGCTCCCACCGAAAGTGTCCAAACCAGGGACGGCTTCCTGTGGATCTCGACCAGAACAGGGCTGATCCGCTTCGATGGCGTGCGTTTCCGTCCTTGGTCGCCGCCTGAGGGACAGCGACTGCCGGGTCCGGTGGAGTCGGCGGCGCTCCTGGCGGCTCACGACGGGAGCCTCTGGATCGGCGCCGACGGCTATCTGAGTCATTGGAACAACGAGCGGCTCATCAACTACCCCGTCGGTCTCCGTATCTACTCGATCCTCGAGGCCCGTGACGCTACGGTCTGGTTCTGCGGCTCGTCCCTGACAGGGAAACAGGGCGGCTTGTGCCGAGTCCAGGGCTCCGGAGTGCGGTGCTACGGAAAAGCTGAGGGCATCGAGGCCGGCTATCCCAAACCGATCGCGGAGGACGAGGCCGGCAACCTGTGGATGGGCGCCGACGCCAACGTCCTCCGCTGGACGCCCGCGTCGCACACCGCGTACCCGGTCCCTGGACTTCGCTCCAAAACGGGCCAGACGGGAGTCGCCGCCCTCGTTCCCGCGCCGGACGGCTCGATTTGGGTGGGCATAGGGGCTCCCGGTCCCGGCCTCGGCCTCCAGCGCCTGGTGGGCGGGAATTGGAAGGCATTCACCGGCGCAGGGCTGGATGGCGCCACGTTGACGGTGACAGCACTCCACATCGACCGCGATGGCGCCCTGTGGGTGGGTACCTTCAGCAAGGGCGTGTATCGCATTCACGGAGAGACGGTGGACCACTTCGGAGCCACCGACGGCCTGTCCGGCGACAGCGTCATCCAGCTCTTCGAGGACCGCGAGGGAACGCTCGTGGTGACGACCCCGAAGGGCCTCGACACCTTCCGCGACCTTGGGGTCGTGACGTTCTCGACGCGCGAAGGGCTTAGCACTGATGAAGTCGATTCGGTCCTGGCTGCACGGGACGGGACCGTCTGGGCAGGAGGCGCCGAGGCCCTCGATGCCATCCGTGACGGCGTCGTGACCTCCTTCCGGATCGGCCGAGGCCTGCCGGGGACACAGGTGACTTCGATGCTCGAGGACCGTGCCGGCCGACTGTGGGTGGGCCTCGACGACTCCTTGACTGTCCTCCGCGACGGCCACTTCCAGCGAATCGACATCCCGGCCGGGATGGTCATGGGCTTGACCGAGGACGTGGACGGAAGCGTCTGGGCCGAGCTCGGCGGGTCGCCCAGGAAGCTGGTCCGCATCCAGGAAGACCGGGTTCGCAAGGTCTTTCCGGACCCGCGCGTACCCACGTCCCGGCGCGTGGCGGCCGATCCCGCGGGCGGAGTTTGGCTGGGTCTGGCGAGCGGCGAGCTGGCTCGACTGCGGGGCGGGGTGCTCGAGTCCTTTTCCTTTGGAGACGACCCGAATCGACTCCCGGCCCTCACCCACATCCAGCAGATCGTGGTCAGCAGCGAAGGCACGGTCCTAGGGGCGACCGGGTTTGGACTCATCGGTTGGCGCAACGGAACCAAACGCCTCCTCACCGTGCGGAACGGCCTCCCCTGCGACCGCATGACGGGCATGGTCGAGGACGGCGAACGCGGGATCTGGCTCGCCACAGCCTGTGGGCTCCTCGGCGTCACTCGTGAGGAACTCGACGGGTGGTGGAAAGACCCACAGGTCCAGGTCCATCCGAAAGTCCTCGACGTTCTGGACGGCTGGCTGCCGGGCGGGGCGGCCTTCCAGGCCGCCGGGCGGTCTCCCGATGGACGGTTGTGGTTCGCAAACGCCGGCATGCTGCAGATGGTCGACCCGGAACACCTGCCTCGAAACACGTTGCCGCCCCCAGTTCACGTCGACGAGGTCATTGCCGATCGCAGGAACTATGCCCTTTCGGCGGATCTCCGCCTTCCGCCGCTCACGCGCGATCTGCAGATCAGCTATACGGCTCCCAGCATGGCCGTGCCCGAGAAGGTGCGCTTCCGATACAAGCTGGATGGCCGAGACCCCGACTGGGTGGATTCCGGAACGCGGCGGCAGGCCTTCTACAGCGACCTCGGGCCCGGCGACTACCGGTTCCACGTGATCGCCTGCAACAAAGACGGCGTCTGGAACGAGGAGGGGGCGACGCTCCGCTTCAGCGTCGCGCCGGCCTGGTACCAGACGAACGTGTTCCAGGTCCTGAGCGCCGTTTCCGGCGCCCTCATTCTCTGGGCGCTCTACCGGCTACGGGTGCACCAAATCGAAGCAACGGCCGGCGCCCGCTTCGACGAGCGTTTGGCGGAGCGCACACGATTGGCCCGAGACATCCACGACACGCTTCTCCAGACGATCCAAGGCAGCAAGATGGTCGCCGACGATGCACTGGACCCCGCCACCGACGCCGCTCGGATGCGTGGCGCCATGGAGAATCTCGCCGAGTGGCTCGCGCGGGCCATGCAGGAAGGGCGCGCGGCGCTCCACTCCCTGCGCACGTCCACCATGGAAGGGAACGACCTCTTCGAGGCATTCAAGCGCGCGACCCTGAGCGAGGTCGTTCCAGTCTCGATGGCGGCCACGTGCTCGGTCGTGGGCGATCCCCGAGAGATGCACCCGATCGTCAGGGACGAGGTGTATCGCATCGGCTACGAGGCGATCCTCAACGCCTGCCTGCACTCGAGGGCGAGCCGATTGAGCGTGGCGCTCGAGTACGCGCATGACCTGACCCTGCGCGTCACCGACGATGGTTTCGGAATCGATGCCGCCTACCTGGACCAGGGGAAGCCCGGCCATTTCGGCCTGCAGGGAATGCGCGAGCGGGCCGTCCGCATCGAAGGCAAGCTCACCCTCACCAGCTCCCAAAGCTCCGGTACCGCGATCACCCTGGTCGTTCCCGGAGGCATTGCCTTCCAGATGGCACGCCCGACGCCGCTGTCGCGAGTGCGCGAGTTCCTCACGGGGACTAGCGGCGGCCGGGGTTAGATCAGACCTGCAGAAAAATCCAGGCTCTCTTCCGTAGTTCCTGGGGTGTCGCAGAAGCCGGAAGGGTCCTACCTTATCGCCAGGTCGTTCGTCCTCGCGGACGCAGTGTCCGGCGAGCTTCGGAAAGACGAGCGGCGAAGGAGGTCAAGATGAACGCAAAGATTCGTGCGGGGATCCTGGCAGGCGGGGCCCTGTTGGTCATTTCTGGGGAGGCTGTCATGTCACATGCGAGCGCGGCCGGCGCCGTACGCAACGTGGTCCTCGTCCACGGTGGCTTCGTGGACGGATCCGGCTGGGAAGGCGTCTACAAGGCATTGAAGAAGGACGGCTATGCCGTCACGATCGTCCAGAATCCCACACTCTCTCTGGCCGACGACGTGGCGGTCACCAAGCGGGCCCTCGCGGCCCAGAACGGTCCGGCGATTCTCGTCGGCCACTCGTACGGTGGCGCCGTGATCACCGAGGCGGGTAACGACCCGAAGGTCGCCGGGCTCGTATACGTCGCTGCGTTCGCACCGGACAAGGGCGAGTCCGTGTCTTCGCTGCTCAAGGACCCGCCGCCGGGCGCTGCGGTGCCTCCGATTCTGCCGCCGCAAGACGGATATCTCCTTCTCGACAAGGCCAAATTCCCCGCCTCGTTCGCGGGGGACGTTAGCCCGGAGGCCGCGGCCTTCATGGCCGATTCCCAGGTGCCGTGGGGTGTCGAAGCACTGAGCGGCAAGATCAGTGAGGCGGCGTGGAGAACGAAGCCCAGCTGGTACCTGGTCTCCACGGAAGACAGGATGATCCCGCCCGACGCTCAGCGCGCCATGTCCAAGCGCGCCGGTGCGACCGTCGTCGAGGTCAAGGGCAGCCACGCCGTCTATGTGTCGCAGCCGGATGCGGTCGCTTCTCTCATCGCGAAGGCCGCCAAGGGAGTGGAGCTCGCGTCGGCTCGGTAGCTGGTGGACGCGCCGGACCATCAATCCCAGATGGTCCGGCGCGCCGTCGTTCCAATCACACCTGCGCGCGAGGTGTCGGCCCCGCTGCCGAGCCTGAGCCCGTCACTGTTGGGAAGACCACCGAAGAGCGCCATTGAGCACAAGTGCAGCCCCGGCGAGGCATAATCCGTGACGGTGAACGCCCATATCGATTTCGGCTATCCCTGGTGGCTCAGTTACGGCCACGTCGTGGTCCTCGTCCCCGCCCTCGCACTTCTGCTGATGGCGCTCGCCCGGAAATGGGGCAAGGGAGCCACCGTCCTGTTCGCCGCTGTGGTTCTCTGGTCCGGCGTCTCGCTCTTCATGAGCAGGTTCCTGTTCAACATCAACAGCGTTCCGCCGCTTCCCACCGCCAATTTCTTCCGGGAAGGCAAAGGCCGCGTTCTCGATATCGGCGCCGGAACCGGCCGCTCCTCCATCATGGTCCTGGCGGCGCGCCCCCAGGCCACCCTGGTCGCTTCCGATCTCTTCGGCCAGTCCTTCGAGGAGCACTTCGGCCCTGGCCAGAGCCCCCAGGAGCGCCTGCTCGCCAACCTAAAACTCGCCGGCGTGGACAACCGCGCCACCATCGAGACCGCCGACATGCGCCAGCTTCCCTTCGCCTCGGCCTCTTTCGACGCCGTCGTCAGCGCCTACGCCGTCGATCACGTCAACCGCGAGGGCTCGGCCAAGGCGCTCGCCGAGGCCTTTCGCGTCGTCAAGCCCGGCGGAGACTTCCTGCTCATTCTGATTTCCAATGACCGCTGGGCCAAGTTCGCCTACGGCCCCATGCTCGCGCACGGCGGCACCCGCGGCCCTGCCTGGTGGACCGCGCGTCTCCAGGAAGCCGGCTTTCAGGTCTTGGAACAGGGAACGCAGCCGGTCACGCTCTACCTTCTCGCGCGCCGGCCGCTATGAGTTCACGCCGTCGCGGAGCCGATCTGTCTCAAGCGAGCTACTCAAATCCACAGTCTGTCGAACCGCTCAGCGCGGGCGGGAGCCTGGCGAAGCCTTTAGGTTCGAGCCCGATCGGGCGCACCAAATCGTCAACAACTGCGGCCTCAGGCCTTTGCCGAGTGCCGCCTCGACCGGCCGTGCTGCTCGAGGAGGAACTCCGCGAGCAGATCCGCATCGCGGCGGCGCGGAGACGTGCGCCGCGCCACGAGCGCCAGCGTGCGCGCGGGCGCCGGCGGCGAGAGCGGGCGCGCCACGAGCCGAGTGCCTTTGAGGATGCCCGCGTCGAGCGTGATCCCGGGCAGGAGCGTCACGCCCAGTCCGCCTTCGACCATCTGGATCAGGGTCGCCAGGCTGGTGGCTTCGACGCGGGATTCCCAATCGCGCCGGGAGCCGCAGGCGGCGATCGCGTGGTCGCGCAGGCAGTGCCCTTCTTCCAGGAGCAGCATGTCGCCGGGGTCGATCTTCCCTAGCGCGACGCCCTTCCCCCGGACCGCGGGATCGGCTTCGCGTGCGACGAACGAGAACTGGTCCTTGAACAGCCCGCGCACGTACAGGTCGCCGGTGTCGAAGGGCAGCGCGATCAGCGCGACGTCCAGGCCGCCCGCGCGCAGGCGCTCGAGCAGGCGCTTCGTGAGGTCCTCACGCAGGTAGAGCTTCAGTTCGGGGTGCGCTTTCCGCAGGGCCGGAAGCACATTTGGCAGCAGGTAGGGCGCGATCGTGGGAATCGCGCCGAGGCGCAGCGGCCCGGACAGGGGGCGCGTCGCGGAGCGGGCGGCCTCCGCCAGGTCCCGCGCCGCGGCCAGGAGGTCTTTCGCCCGCGCGACGACGTCCTCCCCCACCGCGGTGAGTCGTACGTGGCGCTTGTCGCGCTCGACGAGCTGGACGCCCAGGAGCGTCTCGAGCTCCTTGATCCCGGCGGACATCGTGGACTGGGTGACGAACTGAGCCTCGGCTGCGACGCGGAAGTTCAGGCGCTCGGAGAGCTCGACCAGGTAGGCGAGCTGGCGCAGCGTCGGGAGGGCGGGACGGTCCATCGAGAGATTCGATCATTGTAACCAAAATAAGTCGTTGGACCGTTCAAGGCGCTTCGGACATGCTGGCTCGTAATCTTGAAGCGCGAGCGGTCTGCAGAGCTGAAAGGAGCGCCATGAGCACCGAGACGGTCGGAGGGAAGTGCCCGTTCAATCACGCCGCCGGCGGCGGCACGTCCAACCACGACTGGTGGCCGAACCAGTTGCGGGTGAACCTCCTGCACAACCATTCCTCGAAGTCCGATCCCATGGGCGAGGACTTCGACTACGCGAAGGAGTTCAAGAGCCTCGACTTCGGAGCCCTCAAGAAGGACCTCGCGGCCCTCATGACCGACTCACAGCCCTGGTGGCCGGCGGACTTCGGTCACTACGGGCCGTTCTTCATCCGCATGGCCTGGCACAGCGCCGGCACGTACCGGACCTTTGACGGCCGCGGCGGCGGCGGCCGGGGCCAGCAGCGCTTCGCGCCGCTCAACAGCTGGCCGGACAGAAGTACGGCCGGAAGATCTCCTGGGCCGACCTGATGATCCTCACCGGCAACGTCGCGCTAGAGACGATGGGCTTCAAGACCTTCGGCTTCGGCGGCGGCCGCCCCGACGTCTGGGAGCCGGATCAGGACGTCTACTGGGGCTCCGAGAGCGAGTGGCTGCAGGACAAGCGCTACACCGGCGACCGCAACCTCGAGAACCCGCTCGGCGCCGTCCAGATGGGCCTGATCTACGTCAATCCGCAAGGCCCGAACGGCAATCCCGATCCCGTGGCGGCGGCCCGGGACATCCGCGAGACTTTCAAGCGCATGGCGATGAACGACGAGGAGACGGTCGCGCTGATCGCTGGCGGCCACACCTTCGGCAAGGCCCACGGTGCCGCCCCTGAGTCGCACAAGGGAGCCGATCCGGAAGCCGACGAGCTGGAGGCGCAGGGCTTCGGCTGGAGGAGCGGCTACGGCAAAGGCCTGGGCGGCGACACGATCTCGAGCGGCCTGGAAGTCACGTGGACCACGACGCCGACAAAGTGGAGCGGCGATTACTTCAAGCACCTGTTCAGCTACGAGTGGGAGCTGACGAAGAGCCCCGCCGGCGCGCATCAGTGGAAGCCGAAGAACGGGGCGGGCGCGGACACGGTGCCGGACGCCCACGACAAGTCGAAGCGCATGGCGCCGTCCATGCTGACCACCGACCTCTCGCTGCGGTTCGACCCGGTTTACGAGAAGATCTCGCGCCGCTTCATGGAGCAGCCGGACCAGTTCGCGGACGCGTTCGCCCGCGCCTGGTTCAAGCTGACGCACCGCGACATGGGGCCGCGCGCGCGCTATCTCGGACCGGAGGTTCCCAAGGAAGAGCTGATCTGGCAGGACCCGGTCCCCACGGCGACCTACAAGGCGATCGACGCGCAAGACGTCGCCTCGCTCAAGAGCAAGGTCCTGGCGTCGGGCCTGTCCGTCTCCGAGCTGGTCTCGACGGCCTGGGCGTCGGCGTCCACGTTCCGCGGCTCGGACAGGCGCGGCGGCGCCAACGGGGCCCGCATTCGCCTGGCGCCGCAGAAAGACTGGCCGGTCAACCAGCCGCAGCAGTTGGCGAAGGTACTCAAGACACTCGAGGGCATCCAGGGCGAGTTCAACAAGACGACAACGAGCGGCAAGAAGGTCTCGCTTGCCGACCTGATCGTGCTCGGCGGCTGTGCCGGCGTCGAGCAGGCGGCGAAGAAGGCCGGCCTAAACGTGACGGTTCCCTTCACGCCGGGGCGCTCGGACGCCTCGCAGGCGCAGACCGACGTCGAATCCTTCGCGGTGCTCGAGCCGATCGCCGACGGCTTCCGCAACTACCTCAAGGGCAAGCAGACCGTGTCGGCCGAGGCGATGCTGATCGACAGGGCGCAGCTACTGACGCTGACCGCGCCCGAGCTGACGGTCCTGGTCGGCGGGATGCGCGCGCTGAATGCCAACGTCGGGAACTCGCAGATCGGCGTCCTCACCAAGCGGCCGGAGACGCTGACCAACGACTTCTTCGTGAACCTGCTCGACATGGGCACGGAGTGGAAGGCAGTCTCGGACGCGAAAGACGTGTTCGAGGGGCGCGATCGCAAGACGGGCCAGGTCAAGTGGACGGGCACGCGTGTCGATCTCGTCTTCGGTTCGAACTCCCAGCTCCGCGCCCTCGCCGAGGTCTACGGAAGCTCGGACGCGCAGGCGCAGTTCGTCCAGGACTTCGTGGCGGCGTGGACCAAGGTGATGAACCTCGACCGATTCGACGTGGCCCAGCCTCGGCAATGACCGGTAGGTGATTTGGCGCGACTCCGGCCGGGCGGCCATGCCGCCCGGTCGGGGAGCGCCCACGTCGAAGCGCCGCTCCGACCCTCAACAAGACTCGGTCTCCGGCCTTTTTCCTTCTCCGAGCCCGGACCCTGAGCGACCCGATGGCCTGAACCCGAGGCATTGGCGCAGGCCGCAGGCCTGGATGATGGCATTCACGAGGTCATGGGTTCGATCCCCATCAGCTCCACCAACTCCAGCAACAATTTAGCGGCACAGTGAATCGGCGAGACTGCCGATTTATCTTATTTCTTGTCTATTTTCGGGGGAACGCAACGAAACGCAGCGAAACTGCTTGGAACCGAAGGATTGCTGAGGGTGGCTCGATGCGATCCGCACGAGGACGTTGGGGCGTCCCCTCGAGGCCATCCGTCGCTGCTTGGCGACTCGCGAAGGGCCCACGTGGGGGACGAAGACGAACTCGTGCCGACGGTCGAGCGGTCCGATCATGTTGGGGGCGCCCCCCCTGGATGGCTGCCACGTTGGCGTCGTGAAGGAAGCTCTTCTCCAAGCCCGGTCGATGAGTCGCGCTCACTCGAATTTGAGCCCGATACCTGCCCCACCGCCCAATGCCTCGAGCGCGGTGTCGGGAAGGTTGAGCGCTGCGGCCGCGATGTTCTCTCGGAGGTGCGTGACCGACGACGTGCCGGGGATCAGAAGCATGTTGGGCGCGCGGTAAAGCAGCCAGGCGAGCGCCACTTGCTCTGTCGTGGCGTTGAGGAGTCGGGCGACGTGGGATAGCGCTGGGGATTGGAGGGGCGCAAGTCCGCCGAGCGGGGCGAACGGTACGAAGGCGATCCCATCGCCGGCCAATCGGTCGATCAATCTATCGTCGCTCCGATCCGCCAGGTTGTAGCGGTTCTGCACGCAGACGATGTCGCAGATCCGCCGTCCGGCCGCGATTTGCGCTGGAGTCACGTTGCTCAGTCCGACGTGTCGCACGAGTCCCTGCCGCCGCAGGTCCGCCAGTACGGTGAGCCCCGCTTCGATCAACGCGCCGGCAGGATCAGTGTCGTCAAACATGTTGCGAAGGTTGACCACGTCCAGGACATCGACGGCCAGATTGCGCAAATTGTCGTGCACGGCCTGGATCAGCTCGTCGGGCGATGACGCTGCCAGCACAGACCCATCGTTCCCGCGCCGCGCGCCGATCTTGGTGACGATGACGAGATCATCCGGATATGGATGTAGCGCCTCACGAATCAGCTGGTTCGTGATGTGCGGGCCATAGTAGTCGCTGGTGTCGATGTGGTTGACGCCGGCCGCAACGGCTTCACGCAGCACGGCCAATGCGGCGCCGCGATCCTTAGGCGGTCCGAATATTCCAGCGCCCGACAAGTGCATGGCACCGTAGCCGAGGCGCCTTACGCGCAGGTCGCCGAGCTGGAACGTGCCGGACCGCTCAAGGCTACGCATAAGGGGTCACCAGACCTTGTCACTCGTTCGGGCTGTCTAGGCCACACGAAGCACGATCTTGCCGTGTGACCGGCGTCTTGCCGCTCCCGGCCCACCGGGCGACATCCCATGAACCCCTGGCAGGTTCCCGGCGATGTCGTTCCAGGCCTGGGCCGCATCTGGGAGCGCGTACACGGTCGCGATGTCTGGTCGTATCGCCCCCCGAGCCTCATCATCGCGCCCGACACACGGTGCCTCGCGGTCTCTTCCTGCGATACGGGCTGGGTGGCAGCGACGAGATGGCCGCCTTCCTTCAAGACGATATGGCCGAACACCAATGCGATGATCGGTAGGACATACCGACAGACCAGATCAAGTCCTTATGGCACGCACTGAACTCCAGAGCGCACCTCGATTGATCCAATCAGGGTACAGCTTGAGCATTTCGTCATACAGCTCCCGCGCGGTCGTCGTCTGCATCGCAAGGCGCTCGAAATCGCGGATATATTGCCGAGTGTCTCCAATGATCCGAGGGCTATCATCGTTCCCGACCCGCTTGTGCCCGGCGATTACTGCGCGTGGCTTGAGCGACTCCATTTTATCGAGGGCAGCAATCCACTCATGGCGCTTCGCCCGATCCGGCGACTCCGACAGATGCAGATGATCGCCGTTGTAGGCGGCATCACCCGCAACGATCAAGCCGATCGATGGAACGTGAAGGCAGGTTGTGCTTGCAGTGTCGGTGAATCCGAGTGGCACACTGACCAACTCGT
>WNFM01099984.1_pt1 | contig 10697 bp, 9 predicted proteins | sample 5400271 | NCBI WGS metagenome assembly WNFM01 (sample SAMN13153352, study PRJNA577476) | soil metagenome | isolation source: 60 cm saprolite on Douglas fir-dominated hillslope | place: USA:California | collected 2013-09-17 | reverse complement strand
CGGAAAGCCATTCGTCCTGCGGGTCGGGAAATACCTGCTGCAACCTCCACGACCTGGAGCGGACGGAGCAATTCTTTCATCGCCGCAGCGGTGCCGTGACCCTTTTCATCAGCCGATTCATCCCGGTCGTGCGCCATTTCGTTTCGATTCCAGCCGGCATCGGCCGAATGCCAATGGTGCCATTCCTGCTCACCACGCTGCTCGGCGCCACTCTTTGGAACAGCTTTCTATTGTTCTGCGGGATGAAGCTCCGAGAACATTGGTCAGTGGTGCAGAAATACTCTCACCAAGTGGACTACATCGTGGTCGCGTTGCTTTTGCTGGCCGCCGGCTGGTTCGCTTGGCATCGAAGAAATGGTGCGCGTGGCGGGAGTTGAACCCACAACCTGCGGCTCCGGAGGCCGTCACTCTATCCAATTGAGCTACACGCGCAGCAGTCTGGGACTAATCTACCGGGAGTCTGACGCCAATGCAATACGATTTGCGATTCCGCGAGGCTACGAGGCTACGGAGGAGCCGCAGGAAAGATCGCCCTTTGGCGATCAACTCCCAATGAACCGCGCTCCGATTGAGCAAGCGGTGCCTCAAGTCGAAGTGCCCTCCAGCAGGTAGGGTGCGCCGGATTCCTCGGCAATGTTTCGGACTTGCGCGGCCAATGCGGCGGGGATGGGTATGCCGTTGCGGCTGCGTTCGGCAAAGCACGCCAGTTCCGGGTCGCCGGCAACCATCACCGGCTGATTCTTGTCAACAGGTTTGGAGGCGCGCAAAGTTTCGATGAGATCGTCTAGATCTGTTTCAAACTCCCCTTGATCTCGGAATGCTCGTGGATTAAGCGCGAGGAAGAAGTGGCCGACGTTGTAGCGTTCAGAGTCAGGATGCCGCCGCGTGCGCGTAGTGGCAAAAACAGCTCCTGGCAAAAGCGTCGAGAGAATCTCGACCATGGCGGCGAGGCCGTACCCCTTATGACTGCCCATTTCCGGAATCCCACCCAGCGGGGTCATGCGTCCATGCTTCAAAGCCTCATCCGGATCGGCCAGTCGCTTTCCTTCCTTATCGACCGCCCAGCCCGGCCTGATTTGTTTGTGGTGCATGGCGGCCAGTTTGATTTTGCCGAGGGCCACGGTGCTGGTGGCCATGTCCAGACAGAAGGGAGAGTGGCGTCCGGCAGGCGCGGCGAAAGCAATCGGATTCGTTCCGAACACGGGCTCACTGCCAAAAGTGGGAACAACGGTCGGACGCCAAACCGCGGTGGTAGAAACGCCGATGAAACCCCGCTCTGCCGCCAGCAATGCATAAACTCCAGCGGCACCGTAGTGATTGGAGTTGCGCACCGCCACCGAACCGACGCCGCAAACAGCGCACTTTTCGATGGCAAGGTTCATCGCTTTGAAGGAGGGGTAATGGCCCAGTCCGCCGCCGCCATCGAGCAGCGCGGTCGCCGGCGTTTCGCGCACGGTTTTGATCTCGGGGTTGAGCGTCAATTTGCCAGTGCGGCGGAATTCATCGTAGAGCGGCAACAGGGCGATGCCATGCGAGTCAATGCCTCGCAGGTCCGCTGTGACCAACATACGGGCCGTGATTCCGACCTGTTCGCCTTTCATGCCCCAAGCCTCGAAGATGGCTAGGAGTTGGCGGCCTAAAAGCTGCGATGGTACGGTCATGGAGGAGTGGCGCCCCTCCAAGGCTTGCTGGGGAAAGCGCAGGGCAGGCCAGGCTTTGACCAAAAATGAAGACGGTGCGTGTTCTCCCTCTCCTCCCGCTGAGGGAGGAGAGGGTAGGGGAGAGGAAGACCAATCTGGTTTTGGAAGGTTGCGGCGTGAGCAGTGGGATCCCCCTCTCCCCGCTCGTTCCTCACGGGGAGAGGGGGTCTGGCAAGCAGCCTTCGCGGTTTCCTCAGTATTCCATTCAATCTCATCCTCACTATAGAAATTACGCCCCTCTGGGGCCGGTGGAGCCAGCTTCAGCCCTACGCACGACGGGACGAGTTGTGGCCTTGAACTTCGCGGCCAAATCCTCGCTCCCTCGAGCCAAGAGACCCAGGTCACTGCCGACGGCAACAAAGGTGAATCCCTCGTCCAGCCAATGGCGCGCGTCCGCTTCGATCGGCGTGAGGATGCCGGCTGCTTTGCCCGCCTTGCGAATACGCCGTCCGGCATCTTCAATGGCAGCCCGCACCTCCGGATGATTGAAGTTGCCCAAATGCCCGAGCGACGCTGCGAGATCACTCGGGCCGATAAACAAACCGTCCACACCATCTAACGCGGCAATGGCCTCGATTTCCTGCAAAGCGCCCCGGGTTTCGATTTGCAACATGACACAAAGCTCGTCGTGGATGCGTTGGAGATAGTCCTTCACGCGCCCATACTGGTTGGCCCGGTGCAGGACGGCCACGCCGCGCACACCGGAGGGAGGATAACGAGTCGATGCCACGGCGGCACGCGCTTCGGCGGCATTTTGCACATAAGGAATGAGCAGATTCTGCACGCCGATGTCGAGGAAGCGCTTTATCAGAACGACATCATTCCAGGCTGGGCGCACCACCGGCGCAGCCGTGCCGCCAGACAGGGCCTGCAGTTGGCTAAAAACCAGCGGCAGTTCGTTCGGCGCGTGTTCCGTATCAATCAGAACCCAATCGAAGCCGGCCCCCGCAATGACTTCGGTGCTCAGATTGCTGCACAGACTACTCCAAAGGCCGATCTGCGGCCGCTCCTCCCGCAGGGCTTGCTTGAATGAGTTGCCGGGCAGCTTCATGTTGGTCACGGAGGGAATATCTGAGGACAGGCTGCGGCCGGCAAGAATATTCCTTGGATTCCGATCGAAATCGAGTCGAGATGCGTGCGCCGTAGCGAAGCGCTGATCAGTAAGCCTTCAAGCGGAAGAATCCGCCCGCCTGGAGCGGGTCAATCGGGACAGGAATCGTGAGCGGCCCGCCCGTGCCCGAATTGGTGGAATAGCTTGTCCAGACCGCCGGTACCAGAGTAGGGGACGCCTGGAGGACGTAGGTTAGGTTCACGGCGGATTGAAGATGGAGAACCAAATTCGAACCGATGAGAACGACGGGGGTGATTACCGGGGAAGCCAACGGCACTACACTAATCGTCCCGCTCACAGTCAACTGGCTCGTATCCCAGCTCAGGCCCGGATTCAAGTAGGGCAGACTTAAACTGACGAACGAACCGGCGAAGGACGGTGCGCAGAGGAGCTGAAAGCTGTCGCCGAGCGTCAAGGGCGCTCCGGTGTTCGTCACCGTCAGCGACCCACCGCAACTCAACTGGCCGCCGACCCGGAGGGAGTCGTTAGTCTGCGCTCCCCCGGCTTTGTTGAGCTCGAGCAGGGTGCTGCTGGCCAGGACCAGACTGTTGCTGAAGAAGAGCCAACCGGGGGACGCGCCGGGAGAGATCAAACCGTAGATGGTGGTGTCGCCGATCACCGTCCCGTTCCCTTTCAGGACTTGGCCCGGCGGCACCACGAAACCGCCGGTGACATCTCCCACTTGCAGGATGGCGCCCGATTGAACGTCGATGGCGGCGCTGTTGCCGATGGAACCTGGCCCAGCCAGCATGAGCGTTCCGCCCGCGATGGTCGTGGTATCTGAATAACTGTTTACAGATGTGATAATCAGAATGCCCGCCCCGGATTTGGCCAAACCGCCAGAGCCTGAGATCGGGCCATCCACGCGCACGACATCGCTGTTCGCGCGCAGCGTGAGCAGGTTGCCATTGTTGTTCAGGGAAGCGACAAGGGAGAGGGTGCCGGAGCCGCTGGAAAACGTTTGCGGCCTGTTCAGAGTGGAGTCGATTGCCCAAGTGTTATCCCCATTGTTGTTGAGTCCCGCCAGCAGCAGGAGCGGATGGCCGGAGAGATAGAACCCGCCGTTGTTCAAAGCGATCAAGCCAGCCCGGGTGAGAAGATCGTTGAAATTCGTTTCCTGGTTCGAGCCGAGAAACCGCAGCTTGCTGTTCTCGGACGGCAGGGAGCTGCTCCAGTTCGAGCGCGTGCTCCAGGCTGCGTCTGCGCCGCCCCCGGTCCAGAGAATCGGCGAAACTGTATCCACCACCTGCACCGTCACCGTAGCCTGGGCCGTCCTTAGCGGGTAAAGGCCGCCAAGCCCGGAGTCCTGGACCTGGACGGCCAGGGAGAACGAGGAGGCGAAATAATCAGTGATGATGGAGTTGTCGGCCAACGAAAGGGCGCCGGTATCCGGATTGATTGCAAAGGTGTTGCTGACGTTGCCAGAGACAATGCGGCAAGTGAGCCGATCCAGGCGGCTATCGAGCGCGGAGAGATTGGTGAGGACGAATCCATTGCTGGCAGTAATCGGCAAGAGCACCGTCGTGTTCGGAAAGTCGGGCGCGTAGTTCAGGTCAACCGGGGTCAAGAAGGACCCGGCAATGATGTTCGTGCCTGACAGCCCAGGCCCCGTCCAGCCCACTTCCACATGGTCGCCGCCGCCGCCCTCTTTGTGGAGCGTTTCCAGGTAATAACGCTGGCCAGCCGTCAGGGAAACGGCGGCGGACTTTTGAGACGCGAACTTGGTCCACTCCAGGTAGCCCGTGTAGTCCCCGACCGAGGCCATTTGGGTGGCGGTGGCGGGGTTGGTGGTGCTGCTGTACTTCAACTGATCGTCTGAGGCGATGTAGAAGGTGTAGTTGCCGCTGAGCACGGGAGTAAGATACGCGCGGATGCGCGAGCCGTAATTATCGCCCAGATTTGTGATGGATGCGAAATTGTTGAGGCGCAAGAGAGTGTCGGGCCGCTTCGGGTAGGAAGGCTGGCTGGTGAGGCTGCTGACGGCGGCGCCGCTCCCAATGTTAGTCCAAACCTCCTCCTGCAAGGTCGTAGAGGTAATGGCGTTGGTCGGCACAATGTTGACCGTGAGGGTGGTTGTGGCAGAGCGCGGTGGCGAACCGCTGTCCGTCACTTTCACCAGCAGGGAGTAATTCGTTTTGGCAGTGGTCTGAAGGTTGACATCATTGGTGAGGCGGACGATGCCCGTCGTGGCATCGATGGCAAAGAGATTGTTAGCCGCGAGGATGAACGTATGGCCGTCGTTGGTGTTTACGTCGGTGAACGTCACGGTGCCCAAGCGGGAATTGAGAAAAGCATCGCGATGCAAGTTGTAGGCGAAAGCGAATGCATGTGGAACGTAATTCAGGAAATAAGGCGCGAGAAACTTTCCTGGAATCACGTCCCGCGCAATGCCCGCGGAGGTGTTCTGCCAAGCGACAGCGATGTTGTCGCCACCGGTGCCTTGCTTCAAACGGGCCTCGATGTAATAAGCCCGGCCTGCCGCCAGCGAAATGGCGGCCGATTGCTGGCTCGGATACTTGGTCCATTCCCGCGGACCGGCATAACTGCCGTCCCCGCTGATGTAGGCGATGCGCACAGCGCTGGCGCTGTTGGTGGACGGACTTAGCCACAACTCCCCGTTATCGTCGCTGGCGATCCAGAATGTATAAGCGCCGCTGGCCGGGGGGATGAGGTACCCCCGCATGACCGCCCCGTAATTGTTGCCTCGATTGCTGTCGCCCTCGAAGAGGGTAAGTTGCTTTTCCATCGATGGATCATACGGATAGATCGAGGCGCTGGTGAGCGCGGAAATCAAGTTGCCGGTGATGTTGGTGTAAAGGGCGTAAGAAATGGAGCCCGGTCGAAATGGCGAATAGTTTGGCAAGACCGTCACTGTCACCATCGAAGTCGCGGTCAACGGGCTCGGCGGGGTCTGGTCCGACGCCATCACCGCCAGGTTGTACACGCTTTGCGCGGTCGCATCCAAGTCCCCAGCCACGCTGATGGTCCCGGAGTGGTTGCCGATGGTGAACATGCTGTTGCTGTTGCCGCCCACGATTGAGTAGGCGAGCAGGGTGTAAAAGTCCGGGTCCGAGCCGACTACCGTACCGACAGTCGTGCCGGGCTGGGTGTGTTCGAGTACTGAAGAAGCGAAACCGGCCAGGATGGGCGGCTCGTTCACGTTGGTGACGGCGACGACTACCCGGCGGCCAATCTCAGCGAGCGCTGCGTTGAGCGTGTCTTCAATATCGACGAACAATTCGAACTGGACGGTTAACTGGGTATTGCGCGCCAATGCCTCATAGTCGAGCAACGTGTTGTCGAGCACGGTTAAGATGCCTGAATTGTCCTGAATTGTCGATGGCGAAGGTATTGCCGGTGTTTCCAGATGAAATTGTGTAGTTCAATGGATCGCCGCCAGGGTTGTTAGCCGGAACCACCCCAACCAAGGCGCCGTTGGGGGCGTTCTCCGGAATAGCGAATCGATTTGGCAAGCGCGCGTTTGCGACGGTGCCAGTGATCGCATAGTAACCCAGGCTGGCGTAGGCTGAGAAGCCATTCGTCAGCGGATCGTTGCGGCCTGCGCCCGTGACCCGGAAGGTGTAGGTACCCGCTGGAACCGTGGTGTTGATGGAAGCGTAAAGCACGTTTTGCGGATTGTTGCTCGCCATCAGCGTCTCGGTCGCATCGTAAAGCGTGGCTTGCAAGGCCAGGTTGGGCCCAACGCCGACGGAGTCCGCTCTCAGCGAAACCGGGCCTCCGCTGCTGGTGAATTGAAAGGCATCGGTGTCGCCCGTTCGCTCGATTATGCCCTCCGCGCGTGCGGTGAAGTTGGAAAAGATCTCAAGGTGCCGCGACGTCGCCAGAGTGTCGCCCGTGTCGTCGGCGCGATAGGTCACGTTGTTATTTTGGCCGGAGATGATGGAGATGTCGTCCTGTCGGTTGTTGGCATTGACGTACTCGCCCTTGCTCCATTGGGTTACATTTTGGTAGTAGCCCACACCCATGATTGGCGCCCAGCCCGTTTCACCGCTCCCTTGCCCGCCATAATACTCGTTATGTGGGAGGCCCGCGCCGTCCTGGCCATCATGGCTCAACCCCAGGGAGTGGCCGGTTTCGTGAGAACAAGCCTCTGCGCAAGCTTTCCCGCTGGTGATGAAGACCCAACAGGGCGTGTCCCCCGTCCAATTGAAGGAGCCAACAAAAGAGACTCCTCCCGCTCCCGGCGCCGCCGTGGTCGTGGGCGTGATAATCACCCGCTGGCGGCTGATTTCCGGGGCGCGCTGATAGACCTGCAAGTCGGTGGTGACGTTGAGGTTGAACGGCATGAAGTCTTCGGCGACCCGCTCCCAAACATCCCGGATTTGAGGATTACTCACGATCGGCCGATCATACATAATGCCGCCCCAAGTCGGCGTGTAGCCTCCTTGAAAATCGAGATAAATGACCGGTGTCGAGCCAGGCAAGCTTTCCAACACGATGATTCCGTTCTGATAATCCGGAATGGGCACGGAAGGGAAATTGTCGGGCTTCAGCGGAGGAATCTCTTCGATTTGATTGGTAGGATTGGCTGCGGGCGTTGGCAGGTCCACGCAGACCACTTCGCCCAGCGGACGCTCCACCAACTCCGGCGTCCCTCCCGGCCCTGTCGGCTCGATCCGATAGGCCTTTTTACTGCCGCCAAACTCGACCACGCCCACAAAATCTCCCGCCAAGCCCGGCAGGGTTTGTTTCTGGAAAAAGAACCGGCCAACTTCCGGATCGGTCAATTGCCCTGAAACCCGGATGACCTCACCGCCGCGCCGTTCCAACGAGCGGAGCGTTCCGGAAGCCCACTGGCCATCAACCAACTCGAAGCGAATCGCGTCTCCCTCGCCTGCGGTTTGCATTCCGGCCAGGAATTGCGGATCCCAGAGACGCTTTTTGAGAGGAGCCTTTTGAGGAGGCGGCGTGGCACCTGGCTGGCGGGGGGGCGTTAAAGGGTTCCTGGCGAGGAAGGCTGCTGCTTGCGAGCCAGGCGGTGCGGTCGCTTTCTGTCCAGCCACAACCGTCGCGATAGCCTGGGGGGGATTGGAACTCGCGACACCGGGAGGGGTGCTTCGCTGGGCACTCTTCACCGAAATAAACCAGAACGCGGCACCCAGTAAGATCGCTGCGAGTGTGCAGGCAGCAAAGCGTTTCATTTCAGGCTACTTCAGACCCGTCTCTTTACCAACTCTCCGACCCGAATGGCCCCGGATTGGATGACTTTTGCGTTGATGCCGCGGAGATGGAGGCTTTTTCCCACAGGCGAATTGACAAATTCCAAAGCATCGTTCCCAAACCGGGCCATGAACTTCTTGCAACCATTGTGGGGGTGGGTGCTCACTTCAAGCACGGCGGAGCCGATTTCGAGCCGGGTTCCCGGCGGAAGGTTTTCCACGCTCAAATTCAAGTCGATAAAAAGCTGATCCCCAGCCAGGGGCCAGCGTGCTGGGTCTTGCGCCACCAAGGCGATTGCCCTGGAATTCATAATCGTCAATTGCAGGTCGGGTCGTTGGCTGTGCGTCTTCCATTTATCGCCCGTCAGACCGTCCTCCAGGGTCAGCAAGCCTTCCTGCAGCACCTCCCGTTGGTCAGTCTGCGGGCGCCGCACGATCAATCTCAACACGCCCTCATCTTTGGGCGATTGACGGATCTCGTCCAATCCAGCTTCCAGTTCGGCCGTCGTCAAGTATTTCACTTCTGCCATTGTCGGCTTCCAGATTGCAGCAAAACAGACCCAAAAGCAATGCTTCCTTGCTTTTCGAGCAATGGCTTGCTAAGTGTCCGCATGAACAGCGACCAGAATCCTCCAAAAAAGCGCGGCTGTTTCTTCTACGGCTGCCTCTCCATGATCGTCCTCAGCCTTGTGGCTGTGTTGCTAATCTATCTGGGCTTCAGATACCTTGGCCGAGTCGCGGAGGAGTTCACCGACAGCAAACCGGCCCTGATTGAGACGGTGGAGGTTTCGCCTGCCCGGTTGGAAGCCTTGCAGAAGCGCCTGGCGGCATTCAAAGAGGTTTTGGACGCTCAAAAGGTCAGCGAGGAACTCTCGCTGTCGGCGGAAGATCTCAATTCGCTGATCGCAAACGAACCCGGGTTGAAGGAACTGCGGAACCGGGTCTTTGTGAGCATCGAGGGCGACTGGATCAAAGGCAAAGTAAGCATCCCGCTCGATAAGTTTCCGCTCTTCAGGCTCAAGGGGCGCTATCTTAACGGGACGGCAACCTTCAAGGCATCCCTGGAAAATGGCCATTTGCTCGTGATGCTTGACACGCTGGAAGTGAACGGCAAACCATTGCCAGCTCAGTTCCTCAGTCAACTGAGAAAGCAGAACCTTGCCCAGGATGTCCAGCAGGATCCGAAGACCGCCCAAGCCATTCAAAAGTTCGAGACCATCCGGATTCAAGACGGCTCGGTCATCGTGAAAAACAAAGTGAAGTGACGTGGTGGGGGCGATGCAAACTATCGAGCAAATGGACCCTGACGTTGGTCAGCCCGGGCGCCAGGAGCGCGACATTCACGCCGCATCAACGTTCGACACTGTAAGGACGATCGAAAAGTCGCGAGCCCCCGTCCTTTCGCACGATGAAGCGGCGTGAACGCCGCGCTCCTCCGGTTCCCGGTCAAATCACCGCATGAACCCACCATTACTGCCGTTGGCCCTCTGCCTCCTCGCCAACGCCTTGGCCGCGAGGGAAGGTGTGCTGCAAACCCGAGACGGCCATGCTCTCGAAGGCCACATTCGCTTCGAGTCGAACCTGGTGATCGTAGCGAATTCAGGCAAAGACCTTTTGGTGTTCATCGACTTGACCAATCTGGCCGAACTGACTTTCAAACAGGAACCCAGCGCGGTGAGCAGCGAGGCCGTTGCGGCAGATGGAGTTTGGCCTGGCCCTTGGCAAAGCGAGGATATCGGAAGCACAAGGCTGGCTGGCTCCGTTACCTGTCACGCCGGCCTCTTCCGGGTGCGCAGTTGGGGAACGAACATTTTTGGGGAAAGCGACGCGTTTCATTTTGTCTATAAGCCCGTCAGTGGAGACAGCGAGATGATAGCACGCGTGCTCCAACTCCAATCACCAGCGCCCTGGGCCAAGGCGGGCTTGATGATGCGGGAGAGTCTGGCGGCCGACTCTCGCAGTGTGCTGCTGGCCGTGACCCCCGGGCGAATGGGGGTGTTTCAATGGCGGGAAATGAAAGGAGACGCGGCGATAGGCGAGGAGCAGCGCGGCCTGTTTGTTCCGTCTTGGATCAAGCTGCGGCGAGAGGGAGACGTTTTTACCGCCGCCAAATCGCGCAATGGCCGGCAATGGAGCCCGGCGGGACGAGTCACCATTCCCATGCGGGAATCAATCTTCGTTGGAATGGCGGTGGCTGGCGCGCAGGAAATGACCGCCGCGCGGAACTGGCCCCGAAACGCCGGGGCGGTCCTCGACAACGTGCGCGAGGCCCCGTTCCTCGTGAACGATTCGTTCATCCCCGTCGTTCAACTTCAAAGCGGGTCCAGAGTGGTGGGAAGGATTTTGCAAGCTGACGAACGGGAGATTCGATTCGCGGGCGCCCCGGCTCCGCCGCCCATTCCCACTTTCAGCGTGGCCAGGATTCAATTCCGCTGGCTCCCCGATGGGCTCTCAAAAAAACTCAATTCTGGCCGGCCGGGAGCGCTGTTGGCGAGCGGCGAGTTCATCGAAGGAGACTTCAAGGGCATCGAGAAAGGGCGGGTCAAAATAAGTTCTGTCCTGATGGGATTACACAGCTTCGATTTAAACAACGAACTGGCTGCGGTCGCACTCCGCAATCCCCGCCCGGCCCCACACGAATATGAAGTGAAAACTCTGGATGGCTCGGTCTGGATGGGGGCGGCACTCCGGATCGAGCAGCATCAC
>WNFM01038378.1_pt1 | contig 10697 bp, 13 predicted proteins | sample 5400271 | NCBI WGS metagenome assembly WNFM01 (sample SAMN13153352, study PRJNA577476) | soil metagenome | isolation source: 60 cm saprolite on Douglas fir-dominated hillslope | place: USA:California | collected 2013-09-17 | reverse complement strand
GCATACCATGCCGCGACCCTCGGGTTTTTGGCATCGATGAGCATCGCCACGCCCCCCACTTCGGCAGCCGCCAGTAGACATCTCTTACCCGCCGACAGCAGAAGCTGCCCGCCAAGCCCTTGCCCTTGTACTTTGAGATCCACCGCTAGGCGCGCCAACCGGAAGGCCGGCACGTCATGGCGCGCCAGCCCGCGCCGGATAAGCTCCGGCGTACGAGCATACGCAATCGAGGCGGGACTCAGGCTACAGTAGCCGAGAATCGTTTTGCCGGCGTCGCTGATCGCAAGAAAGGTCTTTGCGCCTCCCATTTCGTGGTTCTTACGGGCATAGCGCTGCAGGAATTCGTTCAACGCCGTTTCGCCGCAGTCGAAGGCCTTCCGATCATGCCATTTGCCGATCGGCTCCTCGTGCCAGGCGGTAATGTTCATTTACGCTTTGCCAGCGACTTTGCAGCCGCCAGCAGCTTGGCGTTCGGCTTGGGCGGGTTCTCCAGCGCCGCCAAAACGCGCAGGCTGTCTCGCTCGGAGAGTTCCAGATGTTCTGCTTCCTGGATCACTGCCCGTGCGGCGCTCAAGCTGTATTGGCGGACGAAATCCGTCAGATCGGTACGCCGCAGCGCTGCCGCCCGTAGAAGGATTGCTTTCTCCTCGGGCGGAATCCGGAGCGACATCCGGCGATTGTCTTCAACCGCGAGTCTGGGCATGGCCGGGCTCCTTTCTGCTGTACATATTCAAATAGTACACAATCCCATTCTTCGCGTCAACCAGGCCATGTCGAGCAGCGCGTGGGCCTGTTGGCGCTCATGGTTGAGATCGAGTTCCATACTCTACATTCTAGCCGGTAATACCCGACACACTCTTGGCAGGCGAATCGCATGCCACACCTTTTGCCCGCTATTCCGTCAACCTGACTGCGCGCGCGACGCACCTATGCGGCGACCGCCAAGATCCTGCTCGATTTCTCGATTGAGAAGCACCTGATGGGCGAGGAGGCTGTGCTGGTGGCCGGCACGCCGGAGCTGGCGGTCGCGGTCGAGGGGACCGGCCCCATCGCGCAGATCGACATCATCAAGAACAGCAAGATCGTCTACACGTCGAATCCCGGGACCCGCAGCGCGCGTTTCACCTTCCGCGACGACGCGTACCAAGGTGAGGATTCGTATTACTACGTGCGCGTGATTCAGGCGGACAAGAATATGGCGTGGGCCAGTCCGATCTGGGTCAAACGGCGATAGGCCCACATCTCACTAAAACACGATACGGATGCCCAGTTGAATTTCGCGCGGGCTGGTTCCGGTCAGGATTTTTCCGAACTGCGGCGTATTGACGGTAACGCTGGAGCCCGTTCCCAAGCTCAGGAAAGGATGATTAAAGATGTTGAAGAGTTCCGCCCGGAACTGAACGTTGAAACGTTCGCGGATGAGCTGGTTCCTGATGAAGGACGTATCGAAGTTGACCCGATTCGGATCGCGGAGGCGGGGCTGGATAAGCGAATCGTTCGGTATCGTGAACGGAGGAGCGACAGCGAATGCGCTGGTATCGAACCAACGGTCCGTGGTGCGCTGATCGCTGGGCAACACAGGGTCCTTCAAGCGGTTGCCGCGTCCGACATTGAGGGCGAAATCGGCAAGGCCGGTGTTGTCGGGCGCGGCGATACGGAGAGGGATTCCTCTCTGTAGCACCGTGACGCCGCTGACCTGCCAGTTGCCAATGATCTTGCTTGCCAGGCCGCTCGAAAGGAATTGCCTCTTCTGGCCGAAGGGGATTTCGTACATGTAGCCGAACACCAGACGTTGCGGAACGTCGTTGGTGCTCAGCGCACGGTTGTAGTTGGGGTTGTATAGATTATTCTGGCCGCCTACTTCTCCGGTAGCCGATTCGAAGTTGTTACCGATCGTCTTCGAATTGGTGTAGGCCGCCGTGAGTGTCAGCCCGTGGCTATACTGCTTGTCGACGCGCAACTGAAAACTGTGGTAGTGACCGTCGCCGAACCCGTCCCTGGGAAGAAGCACCTGCAGGAACTGCGGGAACGGTCGCAGCAACTGCCGCCGCTGTACGGTGGGGAAGCTGAGAGAACCGGATTTGATCTTGCCGAAGTACGGATTGGGAACCTGTTCCAGCAGCGCGGGGCCGAGCGGGAGCAGCAGGGGATTGTTTTGGTTGTGGAACCGGTTCTGCGCAAGGTGCGTGATCTTGCTCCCTACATAACCCGCTTCTACGAGCAGCGTCGGGGTGATCATGCGCTGGATGTTGAAACTCCAGTTGCTGACGTAGGGAACGACATGATCGCGATTATAAGCAAGCCCGGATGTTCTGGCCTTCGAACGTGGTGGTACGGTCCGGCTTTACAAGTCCGCCGGCGAACGGATTGGACCAGGACCCACCCACCGGCGGAGTGTTGGGGATGGGATTCGGCGGCCCGAGGATACTGTCATTGAGCAGATAGAGGCCGTTGCCCCAGTCCGACGTACCAGCGTTGAGCGAGTCATTGGGCGCATAGAAGATACCGGCGGACATGCGGAACACCGTATTTGCGGTCGCGCGGTAGGCAAGGCCGATGCGCGGACCAAACCTCTTCTTGTCCGGATTAAATGCGTATTGGCCCGGTTCGAGAAATTTGAAATTGCCGTCGTTGCCGGTGACCGGCTCCTTGGCATCGAAGAGAAAATTGCCGATCTGCCCGAATTTTTCAGCCCAGGGGGTTGTATATTCCCAGCGCAGTCCGAGATTGAGTGTCAGCTTGCTGCTGAGTTGATAGTCATCCTGAAAATACAAGCCGTAGTACCGGCCGTGGATCTTCAGCGCCGGACCGAAACTGAGGTTGCCGGCAATCGGAGTGCCCAGCAGCATGCTGGCCAAGCCGAATCCGCTGGCGGAGCTTCTTTGCGAAGGATCGGGCCCTTGCGTATAGACGCGATCGAAGTAATAGGTTCCGGTGGGGGTGATCGCGTTAAAGCTGTTCAGACGCATCAGTTCGAGATCGGCGCCCACCTTGATCTTGTGGCGGTTTCGCAGCCAGGTCAGGTGATATTGCAATTGCCAGGTGTCCTGCGGGATGTTGCTCGGCTGAGAACTGGTGAGCGTACCGACATCGGAAGAACTGCCGCCTTGTACGGAGAGGCCAGTACCCACCACATACTGCTGAACGTAGATGGTGGGGAACTCTTTGTACTGGACGGCGTTGGCGATACTTGCCGGAAACCCAAGGGAGGCGATGTCAAAGCCCGCGCTGGTAGGAGCGCTGGTGTTTTGAATTCGCGTGTACCCGATGCGCATTTCCCCGAGCAATGACGGCGAGAAGGTGGAGGTCAGGCTTATGATAGCGCTTCTTGTAGGAGACGTGGAAATGCTGGTCGCGGGGAACGCGATGTTCTCCGCGGTGAGCCCGGCCGCCAGAGTCTGAGATTGGCGGCCGCTCACTCTTCCGAAGAGACGGTGCCTGTCGCTGATATTGTGATCTACGCGGCCGACCCAGATGTCGTTCTTAGTAGCGTTTTTGCCGGACTTGAAATAATTGTTAAACAGCGCCGGACCCTCTCCCGCGCGGTTCGGGTTGGGCCAGAATTTGGCGACGTTCACGGAGATGGCGCTCTGGCGCGCATCCGGAATGCGGTTTCCGGGAAATGCGTCGCGGATATAGTTCCCAGGACGGGCAGGGTCCGCGCGCGTCGTCAACGGATCGTAGACCATCGTCAGCGCGCCAGCACGATCAAGCGTTTGACTAAAATCGCCGCGCCGCTGTTCGCCGGTCGGAACCGTGTCGAGAAACTGGATCGGGCTACCTTGGCGAACTCCTTCGTAGTTGCCGAAGAAGAACGTACGGTTCTTGACAATCGGGCCGCCGAACGCCGCGCCGAACTCGTTGCGTTGAAACTGTCCGCGAGCCACCTTGTTCCGGTTGTTCTGCCAACTGTTGGCATTCAGGTGATCATTGCGCAGGAACTCGTATCCAACACCATGATATGCGTTGGTACCGGACTTGGTGACGATGTTCACCACGCCGCCGCCGGATCGCCCGTATTCGGCGGAGTAGGTAGCCCACGGACTCGAGCGGCACGGTGAAGGATTGGTCCGTACGCATGACGTTGCGGCTTTCGCCGCCATCGGTCAGCAGTCCGTTTTGGGTGGCGAGGCCGCCACTCATTCTGACGCCGGCCTGATCGCTGACGGTGGAGCCCCCATTTGGCGTCACGCCCGGTAGTAGCGATACGAGTTGCACGGCGTTGCGGCCGAGCAGTGGCATCTCCTGAATGTTTCGTGTGGGCACGACGGATCCGAGGCCCGAGGTTTGGGCCTGCAGTTGAACGGCTGAGGCTTGCACACTAATCGCCTCGGTAAGCGCGCCTACTTCCAAAGTGAGATTGAACGTCGCCGTGAAACCGGCGCCCAGCGGAATATCGGAGACGACCGCGGGGCGGAAGCCCTGGCTCTCGGCACGCAGTTCGTAGCGGCCGGGCGGGAGCGACGGTAGGTAGTAGATGCCGGCATTGTTGGTTTTAGTTTTCGCGACGACATTGGTGGCGACGTTTCGAATCGAAACATCCGCATTGACGACAATGCTTCCGGACGAGTCGTTAACGGCGCCGGTAACGGTCGCGCGTTCACCTTGGCCATACCCGATAGCGGAGAGCAGTACAGACGTTATAAGCACGCGACTGCAAAAGTCTGACGTTGACATTAGGCGACCACCTCAGGTCATCAGTTGACTGGCGTTTATTATATATCGATATTTCGTCCATCGATCCGGCGCCGGCAATTGAAGCGTGCTCTAGTCTAGCCGGTAACGCTCGCCCATCACCTTTCGCCCCGCCCATTTCGCCGTCAACCTGCCGTTTTTTCCACTTCGCCAGAACCCCCTCCGAATCCCGAACCATTCGGTCTATAATCAATCTACGACAGATTCAGTCGCTATTTAACCCGCTGAGTCCACTGCCACTTGCCAAATGGTATAAACTAGGACTAGAATAGTCGTAGATAGCTCTAATGTTGAAGCTGACCAAAAAGGCGGACTACGGTTTGATCGCGCTGAAGCACCTCGCGGTCAATTCCGGAGGGATGTCCTCGAGCGCCAAGGCGATCGCCGATTGCTATGGAATTCCCCAGCCTTTGCTGGCCAAGATTCTGCAAAAGCTGACCAAAATCGGGTTGCTGCAGTCGCTGCCGGGCACCAATGGCGGCTACCGGCTCGCTCGGTCGCCTCAGTCGATCACCGCGCTCGAGGTGATCCGCGCCATCGACGGACCCATCATTCTTACGGCTTGTTTCACCGAGCATGGCGCTTGCGAGCAGTCGGAAAAATGCACGGTCCGCGCGCCATTGCGCAAGGTCCACGAAGGCATTTTGAATCTGCTGAACACCATCACCATTTCGGACATGTCCCGGGATGAGCCTACCGAAACGCTGTTGAGGATTTCATGAAAACTCCTATTTACTTTGATAACCACGCCACCACGCCCATGGATCCTCGGGTCCTGCAGGCGATGCTGCCCTACTTCACGGAAAAATTCGGCAACGCGGCCAGCCGCAATCATGCTTTCGGGTGGGAGTCTGAAAAAGCCGTCGACAACGCCCGCAAGCAGGTGGCGGACCTGATCGGCGCCAATCCGAAAGAGATCGTGTTTACCAGCGGCGCCACTGAGTCGAACAATCTGGCCATCAAGGGTGTGGCCGAGATGTACGCCGAAAAGGGCAACCACATCATCGCCCCGGCGACCGAGCATAAGGCCGTTCTCGATACCTGCAAGAAGCTCGAAAAGCACGGCTGCCGTATCACCTACCTGCCGTTGAAGTCGGACGGCCTGGTCGATCTCGATCAACTTCGCGACTCCATCACCGACAAGACGATCCTGGTTACCGTGATGTACGCCAATAACGAAATCGGCGTGCTCCAGCCGATCGCCGAGATCGGCAAGATCTGCCATGAGCGCGGCGTGCTGTTCCATACTGACGGCGTACAGGCGTTCGGCAAGGTGCCCGTGAATGTGATCAAGGACAATATCGACCTGATGTCGATCACGGCGCACAAGATCTACGGCCCCAAGGGCGTGGGCGCGCTCTATGTACGGCGGCGCAATCCGCGCGTGCAGCTCACCGCCCAGATGGATGGCGGCGGCCACGAGCGCGGCATGCGCTCCGGGACGTTGAACACGCCTAGTATCGTCGGATTCGGCGAGGCGGCCGCGATCTGCCAGCGGGAAATGGCCGAGGAGTCGAAGCGATTGGCGCATCTGCGCGACAAGCTCAAGAACAAGCTGCAAGCGGAGCTCGATGAGGTATTCATCAACGGCACGATGGATAGCCGGCTTCCCAATAATCTCAACATCAGCTTTGCGTATGTGGAAGGGGAAAGCCTCCTGATGGGCATCAACGACATTGCCGTGTCGAGCGGATCGGCCTGCACCTCGGCGACGCTCGAGCCCAGTTACGTATTGAAGGCGCTGGGAGTCGGAGACGATCTGGCGCACACCTCGATCCGGTTCGGACTCGGTCGCTTCAATACCGAAGAAGAGGTCGACTACGTTGCCGGCCGCGTCATCGAAACGGTGAGGAAACTGCGAGAGCTGTCTCCGCTATACGAGATGGCCAAGGAAGGTATCGATTTGAGTCAGGTAGCCTGGGCTGCGGAGCCCTCGCACTAGATATTTAGAGGAGATTGCCATGGCATATTCAGAGAAAGTTCTCGATCATTACAACAATCCGCGGAACGTCGGTTCGCTCGACAAGCAGGATCCGAATGTCGGCACCGGCATGGTGGGCGCGCCGGAATGCGGCGACGTCATGAAGCTGCAGCTGCGGGTCAACGAATCGACCGGCATCATCGAAGACGCCAAGTTCAAGACGTTCGGTTGCGGTAGCGCCATCGCCAGCTCATCGCTGGCCACTGAGTGGCTGAAAGGCAAGACCGTCGACGAAGCTCTGGCGATCAAGAACACCGAGATCGTCAACGAGCTGAGCCTGCCGCCGGTGAAGATTCACTGCTCGGTCCTCGCCGAAGACGCCATCAAGGCTGCGATCGGAGACTATAAGAAGAAGCAGGTGACGCGCCAGGCCTCGGTTCCAACGGTTGCGTGAGGTCCATATGATCCAAGTGACTCCGAAGGCTATCGACAGAATCAGGAAGACCTTCGCCCGGGAAGGGGTCACGGGAGGTCTGCGCCTTGGTGTATTGGGTGGCGGGTGCTCGGGGTTGAGCTATCAGTTCAAGTTCGACGTCAAAGAGCGTCCAACAGACAAGGTGTACGAGTATGACGGCGTGAAAATCTTTGTCGATCCCAAGAGCCTGCTCTACCTGAACGGGATGACACTCGACTACCAGGAATCGCTCATGCAGTCCGGGTTTGTCTTCGACAATCCCAACGCGAAGAAGGCTTGCGGCTGCGGCACATCGTTTTCGTCGTAATGACGCCGCCGGCAAACTATTTCGATTTTTTCGGACTCCCGCATAAGCTAAACCTGGATAGCAAGGATCTGGAGTCCCGTTTCTACGCGCTCAGCAAGCAGTGGCATCCCGACCGGTTTGCCCGCGCCAGCGCGGATCAGCGCCGGATATCGGAAGATGCGACGGCCACGCTCAATGACGGCTATCGGACACTGAAGGAGCCCGTTTTGAGAGCGGAATACTTGCTTAAAGAGTATGGGTTCGACATTGGCGAGCAAAAGTCGAACAACGTCCCGCCAGAGCTTCTGGAGGAAGTGTTCGAGTTAAACATGGCGCTGGAGGAGGTCGAGGAGTCCAGGCCGCAGCTCGAGGAGGCGCGCCAAAAGTTCGGCGCCATGCGCGAAGAGATCGACCGGGACTTGTTCGCTCAATTCGTTGCGTACGACGAAGGTCAGGACCAAGCCGTACTGGAGAGAATTCGCGGCATTTTGAATCGCCGAAAGTACATTCGGAATCTGGTGAATCAAGTGGAGAGGGCGCTGAATTCACCAACAACCAACAACTAACAACCAACAACCGCTTTTATATGGAAATCGATTTCGGAAAGCCGGCCGAGCGCATCATCGGGATCGATCTCGGCACGACGAACAGCCTGGTCGCCTACATGGACGTCACCGCGCCGAAGGTCATCCCCGGCGAGGATGGCGACCGCCTCGTCCCGAGCGTTGTATCGCTAACCCGTTCCGGCGAAATCGTAGTCGGCAACCGCGCGCGCGTGCGCCTGATCACCGAGCCCGACCGCACCATCTACTCGGTCAAGCGCCTGATGGGCCGCGGCGTCGCCGATGTGCAAGACGAGCTCAAGCTGTTCCCGTTCCGCATCGCCCCGGACAGCGAATCGGTCATCCGCGTTCAGCTTGGCGAGAAGACCTTCACGCCGCCGGAGATCTCCGCATTCATCCTGCGACAGCTCAAGAAGAACGCCGAAGCGCATTTGGGAGAGCCGGTCACGAAGGCGGTCATTACCGTCCCGGCGTATTTCAACGACGCGCAGCGGCAAGCCACCAAAGACGCGGGCCGCATCGCCGGCCTCGACGTGCTGCGGCTGGTGAACGAGCCCACCGCCGCCGCTCTAGCGTACGGTCTCGACAAGCGCAAAGAGGGCATCGTGGCCGTCTATGACCTGGGAGGCGGCACGTTCGACATCTCCATCCTCAAGCTGCACGACGGGATCTTCGAGGTCTTGGCAACGAACGGCGACACACACCTCGGCGGCGACGACATCGACAACCGGCTCATCCGCATCGGACTCGAGGACCTTCAGTCCGAGTGGGGGAAGAACCTTTCTACCGACGGCGAAGCCGTGCAGACGCTCCGCCGCGCTGTGATCGAGGCCAAGGAGCAGCTTTCGTTCGTGCTCTCGACGGCCATCAAGTTCGAGTACCAGGGCAGGAAATACGAACGCCAGATCACTCGGGAACTGCTCGAAAAGCTGATCACCGATATTGTCGACCGCACGCTGGGCCCCTGCCGCGCCTGCATCGCCGACGCCGCCGTCACCGTCGAGCAGATCGATGAAGTCGTGCTGGTGGGCGGCTCAACGCGCATCCCGATGGTCCGGAATGCTGTAGAGGCGCTCTTCCGCGCCAGGCCGCATACCGATCTCAATCCGGATGAAGTCGTGGCCCTTGGCGCCGCGGTACAGGCCGGGATCCTATCCGGCGCGGTCGAGAACCAGTTGCTCACGCCGCTCTCGCTCGGCATCGAAACCATGGGCGGCGTGGTATCGAAGCTGGTCCATCGCAATTCGACGATTCCCGCCAGCGCCACGGAAACCTTTACCACCGCCGTGGAGGGACAGCGCAACGTCCTGATTCACGTCTTGCAAGGCGAGCGCGAGTTGGCCAAAGACTGCCGCAGCCTCGCCCGTTTCGACCTCAAAGACATCGACCCGCTTCCGGCAGGCATGGCGCGCATCGAAGTGCGCTTCCTGATCGACGCCAACGGTATCCTCAATGTCACCGCGCGCGACGCCCGCACCGGCAAGGAGCAAACGGTGGAAGTGAAACCGTCCTACGGCCTGACGGATGAAGAGGTGGAGCAGCGCATCCTCGAATCGATCGAGAACGCCGAGGCCGATTTCAAGGCAAGGCAACTGGCCGAAGCACGCGTCGAAGCCGACGCCATCCTGGCCGCTACCGAAAAGGCCAAGCAAAGCGACGCTTACATGCGGCTATCCGAAGAAGAGCGCCGGGAAATCACCAAGGCGGTCAACCACCTGCTGCTCGCCTATCACCATGACGATCATCTGCTGATTCGCGTGCAGATCGACCTGCTGAACCACGCCACGTACACTCAGGCCGAAAACATGATGAACACCGCAGTGCGCGGCGCCCTGAAAGGAACCAAGATCTGATATGCAAGCTCTCACCTGGGACCAGCCTGAAGACATCGCCATGGCTCTCTACGACAAGTTCCCCCAGCAGGATCCGCTCAAGGTGCGCTTCACCGACCTGCTCAAGTGGGTCACCGAGCTCGACGACTTCGGCGACGACTCAGCCAAGTCGAACGAAGGCAAGCTCGAAGCCATCCAAATGGCTTGGCACGAGGAGTGGCAGGAAAACCAGGAATAATGCTACACTCATAGATTCCTGTAGCAAATCCAGGACATTTTATGCCGAAGTTAAAGACTCACAAGGGCGCGGCCAAGCGCTTCAAGAAGACCGGCACGGGCAAGGTGGTTCGCGGACATGCGTTTGCGCGCGTAAGAGTGTGGTGGCCGATAAGGCCGATCAGCAGAAGTTGCAGCGAATGATCCCCTATTAGGGGTCATTATATGTGCGTACGGAGCGCGTGGCACGTGCCCGAATCGCCATTCATTAAAACAAGGAGACAAACGTGCCGAGAGTCAAAAGAGGAACCCACCGCCGGGCCTCGCGCAAGAAAACCCTGCATCAGGCGTCCGGCTATTTTCTAACCAAGAGCAAGCTCTACCGGGCGGCGCAGGAAGCCGTCGAGCGCGGGCAGAAGTTCGCTTACACCGGCCGCAAGCAGAAGAAGCGCATTTATCGATCTCTCTGGATCGTGCGCATCTCGGCCGCTTGCAAGGCAAACGGAATCTCCTACAGCAAGTTCATGCACGGCCTGAAGGTGGCCGGAATCACCCTGGACCGCAAAGTTCTGGCCGAGGTCGCCATGCATGATGAAGCGGGCTTCCGTCTGCTCGCGGAGAAGGTCAAGACAGCGCCTGTGGGGGCATAACGAGTCATGGAAGCGCTCGACCAGGATACCGATGCTTTGCGAAGTCTCGAGGAGAGAAT
>WNFM01320370.1_pt3 | contig 10698 bp, 11 predicted proteins | sample 5400271 | NCBI WGS metagenome assembly WNFM01 (sample SAMN13153352, study PRJNA577476) | soil metagenome | isolation source: 60 cm saprolite on Douglas fir-dominated hillslope | place: USA:California | collected 2013-09-17 | reverse complement strand
ATGCCAGCAGCACCCGATCCGGCTGGTGCACCCACGCGAGCATCGCGAAGCCCAGGATCGACACGAGCTGCACCGCGCCAAAGAGCCACAACCCGCGGTTGATGCCGATCTTGACCATCCACAGCCCGCCCAGCATCCCGCCCACGACGCTCGCCCACAGGCCGGCATTCTTGGCGATGATGCCGATGTCGGTGCGCGAAAAACCCATGTCGAGGTAGAACGGCGTGGCCAGCGCCGTCGACATGCTGTCGCCTAACTTGTAGAGGAAGATGAAGAGCAACACCAGCAGCGCTTCCTTCCATCCGGCGCGCGTGATGAATTCGTGGAAAGGCTCGATGACGGCGTCGCGCAACGTCCGCGGCGCGCCTTGCGACAGTTGCGGCTCGTCGACCATCAGCGTCATCGCTGCGCCGGGCAGCATGAACAACGCGGTCACCACGAACACCGACGACCAGGGCAGCAAGTCGGAGAGGATCAGCGCCAGCGATCCCGGCACGAGGCTCGAAATCCGGTAGGCATTGACGTACACCGCGTTGCCCAGGCCCAGTTCCACTTCGGGAAGGATCTCGCGCCGGAACGCATCGAGCACGATATCCTGGCTCGCCGAGAAAAACGCGACGGCCGCGGCGAGATACGCGATCGCCCAGATGTCGAGCTTCGGATGCAGCAGGCCGAACATCGGGATAGCGATGAGCAACAATAGCTGCGTCACCAGCATCCAGCCGCGCCGCCGGCCGAGCATCGGCAGGCCGAAGCGGTCCATCAGCGGCGACCACAGAAATTTCCACGTGTAGGGGAGCTGGATCAGCGCGAAGAGCCCGATCGCCTTGAGGTCGACGCCTTCCGAGCGCAGCCACGCGGGAAGCAGGTTGATCAGCAGGTAGAGCGGCAGTCCGGCGGAAAAGCCGATGAACACACAGATCAGCATCCGCCGGTTGAAAAGCGCTTCGCGCCACGTCTCTTTCGGCGAAACAGGTACGGGTGTTGCGGTGTTCGTCACCCGCGCATTCTAAGGTACGGCGCTACGCACGCCGGAATCGATAGATCGCCAATTCGCCGCGAAGGTTCGGCAGCACCGACACCACGTGGCCGCCCGACAGCACGACGCGATTCTCGACGACGTAGCGGCGCTCGTCCAGGAACGCATCGAAGTCCGCGACCGTGCACAGGTGAATGTTCGGCGTGTCGTACCACTGGTAGGGGAGTCGCTTCGAAACAGGCATGCGCCCGTTGAGAATCTGCCAGCGGTGCGACCAGTGGCCGAAATTCGGGAAGGTGACGATCGCCTCGCGCCCGACGCGCAGCATTTCCACGACGATTTCCTCGGTATGGCGCATCGCCTGCAGCGTCTGCGACAGGATGACGCAGTCGAACGACGCGTCGTCGAAGCCGGCCAGCCCCTGCTCCAGGTTGCTCTGCAGCACATTGATGCCGTTGCGAATGCTCGAGAACACGCCCATGTCGTCGATCTCGATGCCGTAGCCCTGGACGCCGCGCTCGCGCATCAGGTAGGACAGCAGGCTGCCATCGCCGCAGCCCAAGTCGAGCACGCGGGCGCGCTCCTCCATCCAGTCGGCCATCGTCCTGTAGTCGGCGCGCCGGGCTTCGCTTTCGCGTTCCGCGATCTTTTTTTTCACTTCGCTGCCGAAGCGAAATGTCGAATAGCCCTTCGTGTCCGGCGCTATGCGGTCGAAATAGGCGCCAACGATCGCGTGGTATTGCGGATTGTCGAGCAGGAATGCGTCGTGCCCGTGCGGCGCCTCGATTTCGGCGTAGCAGACGTCGCGCTTGTGGTCGACGAGCGCCTTGACGATTTCGCGCGAACGCGCCGGCGCGAACCGCCAGTCGGTCGTGAACGACACGACCAGGAACGCGCACTTGGCCGGCTGCAGCGCGCGCGCAAGGCTGCCTCCAGTCGCGCGGGCCGGATCGAAATAGTCGAGCGCCTTGGTGATGCGCAGGTAAGTATTGGCGTCGTAATAATCGGCGAATTTCTCGCCCTGATGGCGCAGGTACGATTCGATCTCGAATTCGGAGTCGAACGAAAAGTTGAGCCCGTCGCGCAGCGAGCGGCCGAATTTCTCCTCCATCTGCTCGTCCGACAGATACGTGATGTGGCCGATCATCCGCGCCAGCCGCAGCCCGCGGCGCGGCTTCGTGCCGTGGGCGTCGAAGTGTCCGTCGTGGAAGTCGGGATCGGTGAGGATCGATTGGCGCGCCACCTCGTTGAACGCGATGTTCTGTGCGGACAGGTTGGGCGCGGCGGCAATCACGAGCGCATGGCGGATTCGCTCCGGATAGCGGATCGCCCAGTCCAGCGCCTGCATTCCGCCGAGGCTGCCTCCCATCACCGCGGCGAATTGCGCGATCCCCAAGTGGTCGGCCAGGCGCGCTTGCGCGTCGACCCAGTCCTCGACGGTCACGATCGGGAAGTCCGAGCCCCACGGATGGCCGGTCGCGAAGTTTCGCGACAACGGCCCGGTGGAGCCGAAACAGCTGCCGAGGTTATTGACACCGATGACGAAGAAAACGCTGGTGTCGAGCGGCTTGCCGGGCCCGATCATGTTGTCCCACCAGCCGATATTGTCGGGATCGTCGGCGTAATAGCCGGCAACGTGGTGTGACGCGTTCAGCGCGTGGCAGACCAGGACGGCATTCGAGCGGTCATCGTTTAACTCGCCGTACGTCTCATAGGCCAGCTCGAAGGCGTCGAGCGTCCGGCCGCAGGCGAGCTGCAATGGCCGGTCGAAATAGGCCGACCGCGACACGACCGGCCCGACCGAGCGAGGAACGCTGGTCGCGGGCAGGCGCGGGGTTCGGGACTTGGCGGCTGGCGAAAGCATGGTCTAGCGCGATGGCGGGCTTGGCCAGCCTTCGAAGGGGCTGGACGGCGGGTCCAAGAAATTAGCCCCTGATTGCACTTGGCCGTATTTGTTTTTAAAACCGTGGTTTACGAAGGATTTCCGCGTCGAATAGCCCTCTCGAATCGAGGCGACGCCGAAAGTTTAGACCCTGCGGACGGGATTTGGAAATCCGGGCTCGCAGACTCCGCCCTGCTCTTCCTCCCCCTTACGCGCCAAATAGCCGCCCGTCGGCCGTCATGACGATGTACTATGACAATGTTCTATGACGATGGGATAATTCGGATCCAGTCCCCTGGGATTCGTGTCACCGCATCGCTTAAGGCAGTTCGGAGAATTTGCATGAAACGCTACGGCTTCGCCTCGTTCGCGCTTTTCACGGCCCTCGCGCTCGCCTTGACGCCGCAGGCCCACGCGACGCAGCCACCCAATTGTGCGAACGGCAAGACCCTTTACCACAAGCTGGACGCAAGCCTGTTGTCCTGCGCGAACGCCGCATGTCACGGAACGAATGCGACGGCACACAACATCTGGAACGCGGCGAACAATCCGGGGCTCATCGACCAGGCCCTCGACGGGCCGCCGGGCGATCCGTCGATGCTCGGGCTTCGCGTATCGTTGAATCTCACGTATTCCGATCTCGAAGATATTGCCAACTGGATCGGTGTCGCCCCCGCCGCATGCCCGGTCTCGGCGCCCGCGCTCCAGGCCGCGCCGTCCCCGGTGGTGTTCCCGTCGACGACGGTGGGCTCGACCAGCGCGCCGATCGGCGTGACGGTGACCAATGTCGGTTCGGCCAGCGCGACGGCCATCGGATTTTCGAACAACAACGGCACGGAATTCATCGTCAGCAGCAACACGTGCACGGGCCCCACCGTCACCGCCGGCGGCAACTGCGCGTTCAATGTCGCGTTCAAGCCATCGGCCTCCGGCAGTCGGAACGGCTCGTTGACGCTGACGTACAACAGCAAGACCCTGCTGATTTCGGCCAGCGGCAGCGGGTCGTCCGGCGCTTCGCCGGGCCAACTGTCGATGTCCTCGACGATCAGTTTCGGAAGCCAGAACGTCGGCACGACGAGTTCTGCGCGCAGCGTAACGGTCACCAATGTCGGCGGCGCGGCCGTGAACGTGTCGAGCGTGAGCAGCAACAACCCGTCGGAGTTTGCGATTACTTCCTCCACGTGCGCCACCGTCAATGCGGGCGCAGGTTGCTCGTTCAGCTTCGCATTCACGCCGGGCGCCGCGGGCACGCGAACCGCCGCGATCACCGTCGTCAGCAACGGCACCGGCAGCCCGCAGGCAGTGAACGCGAACGGCACCGGCGTCACCAGTTCCGGCCCGCCTCCGACGATCAACCTCATCGAATATCACCACGCGGCGTGGGACCACTATTTCATCACCGCCATCGCGGACGAAATCACCAAGCTCGACAATGGAACCTTTGTCGGGTGGGCACGCACAGGGTTGCAATTCAAGGCGTTCCCGACGGGCACCGCCGGGAGCTCCGCCGTGCGCCGCTTCTTCAGCACGGCCTTCACGCCGAGGAGTTCGCACTTCTACACACCGTTTGCGAGCGAGTGCGCAACAGTGACGGCCAATCCGGACTGGCAGTTCGAAGGGCAGGTCTTCAACATCCCGACACCGGCGACCGATGGCTCGTGCGCGGGCGCAACGATGCCCGTGTATCGTCTCTACAACAACGGCCAGGGCGCCGCGCCGAATCACCGCTACACGACCGACCTCTCCGTGCGCTCGCAGATGATGAGCCAAGGCTGGGTGCCCGAAGGTTACGGCAGCGTCCGCGTCATCATGTGCGCGCCGCAATAAATAAAATCCTTGCCGCAGCAGCAGTCCGGAACGGGGCCTAAACGCGGGTCCCGTTCCATTTTCAGCCGGCCGCGAACCGCGCGGCGGGGCCGTGCACCTTTCCGTCGGCTGCGACCCCCAGCCACTCGACCTGTTGCGCGTCGAGGAATTCGGGCGCGTTCTCTTCGCGCAGCATCGCGATCGTCGCGCAGCTGCCGGCGACAACGCACAAGGGTGCAATGATGCTCATCGATTGCCAATGCGCGACCGGCCTGCCCGTGCGCGGATTGAGGATGTGGCAATAGCGCCGGCCGTCGAGCTCGAAGAATCGCTCGTAATCGCCGCTGGTCGCCACCGCGCCCGCAGCGAGTTCCAGCCCCGCGATCGTCGCGCCGGGCCGGCGCGGGTGGACGATGCCGATCCGCCACGGCGTGCCGTCCGGCTGTGGTCCCAGCACGCGCACGTCGCCCGCGAGGTTAACGAGGCCGTGCCGGATCCCGTGCTCGATGCAGATGGCGGCAGCGCGATCCGCGGCGTACTCCTTGCCGATTCCGCCGAAGTCGATTTCCATTGCGGGCCGCGGCAGCCGTATCGAATGGCCATCCCACTCGACGCCCGCCCAATCGACAAGCGGCGTCGTTGCCGCGAGCGCCGCATCGTCCGGGAGCTTCGGTGGCCGCGCTTTGAAGTCCCATATACGTCGCAGCACACCGGACGTGATGTCGAAAAGGCCGCCGCTCAAGTCGAAGCAGTGGTCGGCGAAGCGCAGCAGCGCGGCCGTCTCGGAGTCGATCGCGACCGCCGATCCTCCCGCCGCCTGATTGATCCTCGATGTGACGCTGTCGGCGAGAAAGCGCGAATATTTCGCCTCGATCCGTTGCACGTCGGCGATCGCCGCGTCGGCCGCGCGTTGCGCGCGCGAAGGATCGGGCGACCACAATTGCAGATCGTTTTCCGCCGCCATCGCGCGGAACGTCGTGCGCAGCAGGGGCGCCGCCGAGGGCAAGACTGCGGGCCCTAGAACGTCTTCGCCACGCCCACTTCCAGCCAGCGCGCGGAGAACGATTCGATGCCCGGGCTGCCGCTGCCGCCCACGCGCCAATTCGGCTGTTGCCGGTAGAAGTCGGCGCGCAGACTCATCGACCAGCCTCGCTCGAAGACCTTGGCGATCGTGACACCGCCCGTCCACGCACCGAATGCCGCCAGCCGCGTGTCGGCCGTGTACAACCCGTCCTCGCCGGGGTAGCCGCTCGGGAACGGAGGATTCATGTAGAACTTGGCGGCGCTCTGCGTGTAATACCGCAGCGCCGGCGCGATGCTCCAGCCCATCGGCAATCCCTGCACCCACGCCGCGTCGAGCATGTTCGAGACGCTGCCGAACGAATCGAAGAGCAGCCGGTAGCCCAACTTCATCGTTCCATCGTAGGCGGTGAAATACTGGTTGTAGCGCGTGAGCCACGCCGTGACGTTGCGATGGTTCGGGCGCTGGTCCAGCGATTTGTACGGGTCCGAGTAATAGCCGTGGCCGGTCGAATAGGTGACGTTCGACTGGATGATCTGCGTCGGCGACAGATTCTGCGTGACGCCGATCATGAACTCCAGCGTGTCGCGCTTGGCGTTGACGACGACGTCGTTGACCGGGTTGATGAGATCGGCGCTGCCGCCTGCCTGGAACGTCCACGTGCGGTTGCGATCGTCGCTGAAAAGTTGCACCGCTATCGCGCCGCCGCGCGACAGATAATCCTGCTCCGACGAGATGACGCCGCTGACGCTGACCGCATATGCGCCGAAATACTTCGTGACCTTGACGTCGCCCGCCGTGCGATAGTCGCCGATCGAAGCCCCCGACAGCGCGTTGTAGTAGTAAGGGGACGCGCCGGTGACGGCATCGTAGGTCAGGCCGCCTTCGACGACCAGCGTGTCGGAGACCGGGTACAGCGCGTAGAGCGAAGGCGTCTCGACTTTCATCCTCGCCTGCCCCGGCTGCCAGTCGCGGTAGTTGAGGTACTGGAGCTGTATGACGCCCTGGTCCGGCGCGGCCTGCGCCCCGGCGTTTCCGGGAAGCATGCCGGGCAATGCCAGGGCCGCCGCGAGCAGCGCACCGGCCGGCGTGCTACCGTTCGGCGCGTCGGAGTTCGCGGCGCTCGCCCGTGATTTGCCGAAGGCTTTGCGGCTAATTGCAGCCACACCCGCCCCCGCCGATGCCGTAGCCGCCGGTCGTCACTTCCTTGCTGGCGTAGATGTGCTGCTGCGTGCGCTGGCGGTGCCGATCGCGAGCGCCAGCAACCGCAAGACTGCCGGATGCAGTGGATCGTACAAGTGGGACACGGCCTCGTCGGCGCGATCGACCGCCAGCGCGCAGGCAAGCAAAAGGAGGAGCAGACGCATGGGGCGATCTCCGGTCACGACGGTTGGTGATCAGCGATTGGCGATCAGCGGCTGGCGATCAGCGGCTGGCGAGCAACGATTTGACGCGGTCTTCGAACTCTGCCCGATGTTCGTCTAAGAACCCTCGTTCGACCAGCACGACGTTGCCGCGCGCATCGATGAGGTACGCGCTGGGCATGCCTTTGACGCCGAATGCGGCCGGCGCCGCGCCCGACTCGTCGTAGACCACCGGGAAGTTGGCCGGGAACTGGGTGAGAAACTTTTCGGCGTCCGCACGCTTTTTGTCGACGTTCACGGCAACGATGGCGAGCCCCTTGCCCCCGTATTTCTGCTGCATCTCGTTCATCCAGGGAAACGAGCGGCGGCACGGCCCGCACCACGACGCCCAGAAATCCACGTACACGACCTGGCCGCGCAAACCGTCGAGCGCAACAACGCGACCTTGCGCGTTGGGCAACGCGATATTGGGCGCTGGCTGGCCGGCTTCTGTGGCAAGCGCAGGCCCGGGACCCACGCCAAGGGTTGCCAGGACCAGAACGCAGATTAGGGTGATTTTCATGACATTGGCATTATGCCCAATCCACTGCGGTTCCGCCAGACGCGGGCGGCGGGCAAAAAAGGGGCGGCAAACGCCATGATTTTCCTGGCCCGGAGATCCCCGTCACCCGGTGAACACGATGGCGTGAACGTCATTCCGCGCGCAACGTGGCCGGTTCGCGGTAGCCCTCTACAGCGCGTTGAGCTTTTCCAGCATCGCCGCGATCTTCAGCGGATCATCGGCGCGGCGAATCCGGTCGACGTGCGGCCTGATGGCGGCCACCTCCGACGTCAGCACCCGCTGCTTCACGGTCAGCAGGTGCGCCGGATGCATCGAGTAATTGCGCAGGCCGAGTCCCAGCAGCAGTCGTGTCATCTGCACTTCGCCGGCCATTTCCCCGCAGACGGCGATCGACACCTTGGCCTTGTTGGCGGTGCCGATCGCGAGCGCCAGCAACCGCAAGACTGCCGGATGCAGTGGATCGTACAAGTGGGACACGGCCTCGTCGGCGCGATCGACCGCCAGCGTGTACTGGATGAGGTCGTTGGTTCCGATCGACAGGAAGTCGAGCTTCGAGCAGAACGTGCCCATCGCCAGGACCGCGGCGGGAATTTCGATCATGCCGCCGACCTCGATGCGCGCGTTGAACGGCACGTTCTGTTCGCGCAGCGATTCTTTCGCCTGCTCGATCAGCAAGAGCGCCTGGTCGATTTCGCTCGACGACGCGAGCATCGGGATGAGAATCCGGACGCGTCCATAATGCGACGCGCGCAGGATCGCTCGCAGCTGCGTGAGGAAGAGGCGCGGCTCGGCCAGGCAGAACCGGATGGCGCGCAGGCCGAGCGCCGGATTGGGGGCGACGCGCGACAGTCCATCGAGGCCCTCCTTGTGCTTGTCGGCGCCCAAGTCGAACGTGCGAATCGTCACTGGCAGGCCGTTCACGCCCGCGGCCACGGCCCGGTAAGCCTCGAACTGCTCGTCCTCGGTCGGCAATCCCTCGCGATTGAGAAACAGGAACTCGGAGCGGAAGAGCCCGATGCCCGTCGCGCCGTTTTCCAGGACCTGGCTCACGTCGTCGGGCAACTCGATATTCGCGAACAGCTCGACGCGCACGCCGTCGATCGTCTCGGCGGGCTTGCTGCGAAGACGCTTCAACTTTTGCCGCTCGAGATCGAGCTCGCTTTGCTTCAGCCGGTATTCGGCGAGCACCGCACGATCGGGGTTGATGATCACCACACCGCTCTGGCCGTCCACGATCAGCATTTCGCTGTCGCGGATCAGCTGCCGCGCGTTGTGCGTCGCGACGACCGCGGGCACGTTGAGACTGCGCGCGACGATCGCCGTATGCGAGGTCACGCCGCCCAAGTCGGTGAGGAACGCGCCATAGCGGTGGTGCTTGAACGAGGTCGTGCGCGACGAGGATCGTCTGCTCCTCGGCCACCGGCGCCGGCAGCGCACCGGGTTTGCCCATCAGGCGCTTCAGCACCCGCTCGCCGACCTGGACGATGTCCGCCTTGCGTTCGCGCAGGTACGGGTCTTCGATCTGCTCGAACTGCTCGACCAGGACGCCCATCTGCTGGGTGAGCGCCCACTCGGCGTTGCAGCGTTGCTCGAGAATGATCTTTCGCGGCGCCTCGGAGAGCGTCGGGTCGTTCAGGATCATCCAGTGGACGTCCAAAAACGCGCCGAATTCGCCGGGCACGTCGCCGCTGGTCATCGCCGTGTGGAGGCCCTCCAGTTCCTTCTGGACTTCCTTGATCGCGAGGCCGAAGCGCGCAACCTCGGCCTCGATCTTCGACGGTGGAACGTGGTAGTGAGCGACCTCGAGCGTCGCGTGCGAGACGAGCTGCGCCCGGCCGATCGCGATGCCGGACGAGACGCCGACACCATGGAGCGCGAAACTGACCATCATCGCGGCCCCCGGCCGGTCGTTCGGTCGGTTATGAACGCTCGCCGAAACCGTCGTGGAAGAGTGCTGCAATCTCGCGCATCGCGGCGACTTCGTCCGGCCCGTCGGTTTCCAACCTGATCGTGGATCCGACGGAGGCCGTCAGCAGCATGACGGCGACGATGTTGCGCGCACTCGCGCGTCGCCCCCTGACGACAAGCGAGACGTTGCAGCGGAAGCGCGACGCGATGTGGACGATGCGGGCGCACGCGCGGGCGTGCAAGCCGAGTCGATTGGTGATGGCCAGTTCGCGTGTCTGCATGGAGGACCTCCGGCGTATGGTGAATATGAAAAGCCCCGCCGCGCAGCGACTGGAGACAACGGTTGGTCGGCGGTTTCATCCGATGGTTCCGCAAACTCTCATTTCGACAATGTTTCGCGCTGTTTCGGCGGAGACTTGCAAGGCCGCAGGCCCTTGATAGGTAACGGGTGTAACCGCTTACTGTCCCTCGCCGAAATAATCGCCGATCAATGCGATGATGGCGTCCATCGCCGCCGTTTCGTCGGGGCCGTCGACCTCGACGACGACCTTCGCCCCCTTGCCCGCCGCCAGCATCATCACGCCCATGATGCTCTTGGCGTTGACCTTGCGGCCATTGCGCGACACCTGCACGTCGCTCTGATATTTCGCCGCGAGTTGCGTGAGCTTCGCCGAGGCCCGCGCGTGCAGCCCCAGCTTGTTGATGATCTCAACCTCGCGTTGCTGCATAAACCGGGTCGACCTCGATGCGCCCCACGCCGTCGCAACCGCCCGAGATCGCCTTCTTGATCATCGTGTCCATGCCTTTCGCGCGATACGTGAATGCGCGCACCAGCATCGGCAGGTTGACCCCCGCCACCACTTCCACCCTGCCCGACACCATCAATTTCGTCGCGAGGTTGCATGGCGTGGCGCCGTAGATGTCGGAGAAGATCAATACGCCGTCGCCGATATCAAGCTTGGCGACCGCCTCCTTTGCCGCGGGCAGCAGGTGGAAAGGATCGTCGCTCGCAGAGACCGACAACGTCTCGAACTGCGTCGGACGAGCTCCCAGCACATGCGTGACCGCTTTGACGAGACTGTCCGGAAGCGTGTCGTGCGCGATGATGAGGATGCCGATCATGAGGTGCTCCCGTGACGGACCCGTGACGCCGAGGCGACAAATAAAATGGTAGCA
>WNFM01252144.1_pt2 | contig 10698 bp, 9 predicted proteins | sample 5400271 | NCBI WGS metagenome assembly WNFM01 (sample SAMN13153352, study PRJNA577476) | soil metagenome | isolation source: 60 cm saprolite on Douglas fir-dominated hillslope | place: USA:California | collected 2013-09-17 | reverse complement strand
GTGGTGGTCACGGACGGCGACGTGGAGATCCACTACGTGATCCCGACCACGCCGGCCAGCGAACCCGTCCGCTTTCGTCATTTGCGGACAAACTATTTATCACTATTTTGGGAAGTGGCGCCTGGATGGCACCTGGGAGCGGCTCCACACCCTGCTGCGCCGCTGCCTGCGCGTTCGGCTGGGCCGCGACCCCGAGCCCAGCGCCGGCTCGATCGACAGTCAGTCCGTCAAGACCACCGGCGTGGGAGGCGTCCGCGGGTATGATGGGGCCAAGAAGCTCGTCGGGCGCAAGCGCCACGTACTGCCTTCTTCGCCGACCGGCACGGCAACCAGTACGATAGGCAACGCACCGAGCAGCAGCCGACCCTTCATTGGTGCTTCCTCCGCCTGGATGTCGCCTTTCATCGGCAGCGTTCCGTACTGGCACCCCTGGCCTCTCTGCCCGTGTAGACCCGCATCGCTCGACAGGCCAATCGCGCACGTCCTCCCAGTGGCCGGAGAACACGCGGCCGGAGAACGCGCACCAGCCAGCTGTGACCGACGCGCTGACCCAGAAGGGCTATTTCTGCCCCTGTCGTGCGCTCAACCCGTAACGTCACGCACTGCCAGCATCACTACATTGAGTGGACACAGCACAGTGCCCTCGCTCTTCCACGCGCATGAGGCGGGTGACACTGTCATTGAGGCGCGAGGCGCACGAGCCGCACGAGGCGCACGAGCCGCGTGTGAGGAAACGGGAGCAGAAGAACATGGTCGATCCTCGCATCCCCCACGCGTTCTTGCCGCCGGATGGACTATCTCCACGACCAGCGGTGTCTTTACCGGAGCCTGATGTGGCACTCGTCGAGACGACGCCGCTCCTTCCTTTTCCATCGCTTCCTTGTTCTCCATCTCCTCCTTCTCCGGCAACTGCAGCAGCTGTCCTGCTTCCTTCCCCGTCCTGTCTCGTGGCCGGGGACACTACTCGACTCCACACGACGATGCTCCCCCCGTCTCCGGGTGTGGCGCGCGAGACTGAGACCGACACGGTGCGCGAGACCGAGGCCGAGATCGCGACACATGAGCGGTCGGCTCAGCGCGCGCGAGCCGAGGCCAACGAACTAGCCGGCTCATTGGACGCGTTGACCGAGGCCCTCTCCCGCGTTATGAAACGGCGGCGCGAGCTCGCCAGCCGATCAGACCTCACGCGATCGGAAGCAGGCGAGTTGGCTGAGCTTGAGCACACCGTTTCTGACCGCTCACAACACCTCGCAGACCTCTGGCTGCGGTGGACGACAGTGGTGGTGCAGGCCCATGACCATGAGCAGCGCGCCCGCTACCTGCGTTCAAGAGGCCAGTGAGTCAGTGAGCCAGCGATGGCTGGCGCGTTGCCCTGTACTGAGGCGCCGGTGAATCGCCTGCTCGCCAACTTCTTGCGCGCAGCAGGAAGTTGTTAGGGAGATAGCGCCAGGCACAGCCGGTATGCAGGACGTAGCAGATGGCGTCGAGGATCGCGCGCAGCGAGTGGGTTCGTCGCCCTTCGCTTGCGTTTTCCAGCAACCGAAAAGGGCGTTCATCGGCCGCGCACACTAGCGTCAGAAGAGAGGCCAGGTCGAGACTCCTCGGCCCTCCCGCTCAGGTTGAGGAGATGCCCTGCGCTTTACCCGCCGCCGCCACGTCCATGCCCGTCCTTCGGCGTTGCCGTGGGCTGCGCGCCCGGGGTTGGATGGCCATTCTCGCTGCCACCGTTACCGGCGCCGTTGTCCATCTCGATGCGCGGGCTCAGCGCCGCCGTGCCGTCCGGGTTGCTCACGCCAACGTCGCGCACTGGGAGATGCAAGGTCGTGGCGTCACTTTCGACGACCAGTTGCGTCGCCGAGGACGAGAGTAGCGTGCCCACAGCCTGACCGCCCACCGTGACGGTTGCGCCCGCGGCAAATCCGCTCCCTTGCACGACGAGGCGCACGATGTGCACGTTTTGCCCATCCTCCCGCGTGACGTTGACGTCGTTGACGATCGGCACGATCTCCCCCAATTCGCCCAGGGCCTGCGTCGTCGCGAGGCGATCTGACCAGCTGATCGCGTGCAGCGCCGCACGCAGATCGCTCTGGGCTTTTGCGCGGAGGGCAGACAACTGCGCAGCGAGCGCATCACGTTCGGCGCCCGCCGGCAGCGCCGCTACACCTTGCGCTGCCGCTCGCTGTTCCGTCAGGAATGTCGTCAGCGCGGCCCTATAGGCAGGATCACCCGCCTGCTGCGCGACTGCTCTGTCGAGCTGCGACAGCGCCTCGTCGGCATAGCTCAGATGGAGACGGACGCGGTCGCTCTGGCTCGACGCGAATTGCACGCGCACATTCTGCTCGGCGCGGTGCAATCCGAAGAGCGGACTGCCTGGCCCGGCTGCCGCCGCAGCCGTCAGCGCCGATACGCCCGCGACGAGCAGGAGCACTGCGGCGGCCACCATCTGCCAGAGGGGCCGCGTCCCGAGCGTTCGCCGTGGACGCATACGCCTAGGCATGCTCGGCTCCGTGCTCGCGGCCCATGGGAATTCGCCGCCTGGCTGATGTCCGGCCGTGTCACTGACACGAGCGAGCATGCCGCCATCGGTCGCGTGGGAGGCGACAGAGGCCAACAAGCGTACCTCCAGCGACCGCGCGAACTCGGCGGACGGCCGTGCGGCGCGCAGCGGTGCCAGCATATCGGCGGCCTGGAGCAGCGGCATCAGCTCGTCATCCGCGCCAGTCCCAGCGCTTGCGCTTGATGGCCGCGACGAGCCGTCGAGGCGCAGAGTGAGCAGGGCGTCCAGCCTATCTTCGATCTGCATCGCTGTCCTTCCCAGCCCGTGATCGGTGCGGCGGATGTTGCTCGTCGGCCCCTGATCGTGTCCTGCCGGCCCTTTGCCCGTGCTTCTCGATACCGAGGTACCGTGCCAGGGAGGCCAGGGCGCGGAACTGGAGGCCACGTATCGTCCCTGGTCGCTTGTCGAGGAGGTCCGCCACCTCCTCCGCCGAGTAGCCGAGTACGCAACGATAGAGCACCACCGCCCGCTGGTCGTCGGTCAGTCGGTTGAGCGCGGCAACGACGGTGCTCCAGCTCTCGCGAGCAGTGATGACGGCGAGGGGATCATCTTCGTCCTCGGAGGTGCGCGGCTCTGCCATCGACGCCAGCTCGCGCTCGGACTCGGTGCGTACCTGCTGACGCCGGAAGTGCTGCGCGAGTTTGTTGCGGGCGATGCCGAGCACCCAAGCCGAGAAGCCGAGCTCGTCGCGCGCGCGCGCGCCACCAATATCTTTCACCACCGCGAAAAAGGTATCGGCGGTGAGGTCCTCGGCCAGATGCGGATCGTCCACGCGCGCCAACACGAAGCGATAGACCACGGGCAGGAAGCGTTTGTAGAGCACGCCGAGCGCCTGCTGGTCCTGTTGCCGGGCGCGCTGGAGCACGAGTGCGAAGGGGAACGCCGGAGGCCAGGTCATCCCAGACCTCCAGCCCTGCTCCTCTCGCGCGTCGCGCCGTGCCGCCAGTGTCCTCAGACGAGGATCGCTCGATCCTCTCTCCACCAACGCCCCTCCGTTCTCCGCCGTCGGCGACCATCGTCTCACACCGTGTCGTTCGCCTGCCGGCGGCGGAGTCCAGAAGGACTTCCTTTCTACGCGCCGGTTCCGTCGCCGATCTGGAGCGAGGTCGCGGCGATGGTCCCATCGGACTGTTTCGTTCCCTTTACCGTCACATGCGCATTCACCTTCAGGTCAGCCAGTGAATGCACGCTGCCCTGGAACTGCGTCGCGGAGGAGACCGTCACGGTAACGGTCGTCCCGTCGGCTTCCTTGAGTACGAAGCTCTTCGCCGCGCTATCCACGCTGCTGACCGTGCCCACAACTGGACGCTGACCGGTGTCGCCGGTGCTGCCACTCCCGTTGCCGGCATTCGGGTTCGCTTCGCCGCCGACGGTGATCTTCCATGCCAGCAAAGAGCCGTCGGACTGTCGGTCAGCCTGCACCTGCACCGTGTGGTTGAGGCTCTTGGTCAGCTCGGTAAGGGACGTGGCCTGCGCGCCGTTTACCGTTGTTTGGTCGTTCACGGAGATCGTCGTCGTGGAGGTCTCGCCGTTCTTCTGCACACCAATTGTCTTGGCGGTGGAGTTATATGCCTTCAGCACGCCCTCGATCGCCACGGTGTGCGCGTGATTAGTGCCCGACTGCCCATTGTCTTTGGCGGTCTCCGTAGCGGCGACGGAGGCATGTGTGTTCGCGAACGGGCCCGTCTGTGTCTTGACTGCCACAGCCACAGCCGTCCCGCTGCCGCCCACGACAAGCAGGCCGATCACGGCCGCCGCCATTTTCCCTTTGAGCACAATAGCAAGCTTGCTGAGCATTGTTTCTCAACTCCTTCTCCGGCATCGGTAGTCGCGCGTGGAGACACTTGCAGCGCGCTCTTCCGTCGCTACACGGTAAGTTGCGCGAGCGGGCCAGAATGTTAGGGGGGCGCGGGATGCATTGGCGAGATGAGGACGAAAGTACTTGGGCGAGAGGTCGGACGTCTCCGTCGTCCTCCGATCGATGCGCCGGGCGCAGCAGGAATACGGCAGGGTCAAGGAGCGCGCGCCCGCAACTCCTTGGCGCGCCGCATGCGCCCTAGTGCCCCTGCCCAGGTGCCCTGGCAGGTTTCCCAAATCGGTGGACGTGGGGCTGGATGCGGTCCGGTGTCTCGTGGTGCGGTGCTAACTGACACGCCGTGGGCGCGAATCGCGCTCGGTGAGCAGGTGCTGCCATGAGCAGGTGCTGCATGAGCAGCTCTTCGATGGCCTTGGCGTCAAAGCGGGGGATTGAGCGAGGTCTGGCACAGCGACCAGAAGCCGGTGAAGGCGGAGCGGAACGCCTGATTGTTCTGGTACTGTGAGCGGATCAGCTCCAGCAGGCCCTGTGCGAGGCAACGCGCCGGCACATCTGGTTGACGTTCAACCACCACCACCACCACCACCACCACCACCATCCCCACCAGCGTCCCGTGCACGCGCTAGTTGTGCCCAGGAAGCTCCACGTGCCCTATCCACTTACAGCGCCTAACAAAACCGCACGCCGCGTGGTAGATTGCGAGCATGCTGGCGCCAACGGGGCGCACAGCATGCCGGCCGATTGTGTCTTGGGGTCAAGAATGGGCTCGGGAGTCAGCGGAGTAGACACAATAAACGGGAACGCCACGGCAGCCCGTGACGTTCCCACTTGTGGTGACTGCTGCAACCCTGCGTGGAATCAGGCGCAGTACACGTTGATGAAATACGACTGGTCGGTCTTGTTGTTGTACGCATTATTCGGTATCGTCACCGACACCGTTCCTGGCCCGCTCAGTACCTGAACGGTGGGCTGTCCGGGGAACTGCGTGTCGATCTCGGTGACCGTGCAACTCGGACCACCCGCCTGGAGCGCCACCTGGTTTGCGATGGTGATCTGGTGCGTGCCGGTCTCAACCCCTTCAACGTGCGCCTGGTTGTAGGCCAGCACCTGTGGTGCCCACTCCGACCACTTGTTGTTGTGGGCGCCGAGCGTGTCGGTCCAGTTGACCATCAGCCCGTCGATCGGGTTCCCGGCGTTGTCGAAGAACTCGGTGTCGATCTCAACGACTATGCTTTGTTTGACCTTGAAGTTGTCGGTCTTGCTGTCAGCGGGGCAGAAGCCGAACACCAGGTGCACGCAGCCGGCCTCGTTGAAGTTCGTGATGGACGTCACCCAGACCTTGTACACGCCGCCATTGTTCGGGGTGTCGTTGAACGGGAACAGCTGGACGGTGGTGCCATTGAACGGGGTGGTGCCACCGGCATTGTGCGGGCAGGGACCCGTCGGACCGGTGAAGACGCCATTCAGGACACCGACCTCGCGACATTGTATGGCGTCCGTGGAGAGCAGCTTCTTGCCGGCCGGATCCGTCACCTGGAAGTAATAGGTGCCGTCGGGAAGTCCAGCCGCCCCTGGAGGAGCGTTGACCCCAGGTCCACCATTCAGGTAGACGTCCGTTTTCGCTGCATACTGGTTCTGGTTCACTTCATTGCCATTGACATCGGTCGTGAAGATCGCGCCCGACACTGGATCGGCATGGGCAGGACGAACCGCACTGAAGACTGAGACCGCCGTTGCTACGATGACAGTAACACCAAGTAACGACAGAAACCGAGCTCGCCGTCGCATACACACTATCCCCTCTCGCCGTTCGAATCGCCTCGCCAATGAGGCAACGAGAGCGACGGCCACGCTCCCCAGTGGCATTGCCGGACGCTCCCTGAGTGAGGATGCACTGGCCTCGTTGCAAGTATGCGGGAGAGGCATAGCAATCGGAGTTTCTGTGCAGTTGCGGTGCGGTGAACTTTGGGTGCGGTATCCCGTGGGTGAACACCATTTGCACACGCCGAGCATACGTGTGGCGCATTTTTGACAGTCAGGAGGGCGTTTCGTTTCTCACGTCACTCGTAAGTAGCTGCGTACCGGCGCATGAGGAACACGGCGCCGATACAGTCGGCAGCGGGGATGGAATCTCCGAGTACGACGCCATGGTGGGCAACGGGCAACGGAGGGCCTTGTCCTGTGCTGATCATCGGGCAATCCCTGCTGTCCTACCCGCTGTCGCCCCCCGTCAGTCATGCGAGCCTTACAACATTCGGAAGCAGATGAGCGCGCAGCCCACCTCCTGGGGCAGCATCTCCCAGGGGATGCCCGACTTGAGGACGAAGATGATCCCGGTGAGGGCGGCTCGATCCGGAATCCATGGGCGCCCGCCCTTCGGTTTAGGCTGCTGGGTGGCAAGAGCGGCGCAACGAGTGCCCACAGCGCGTCACTGACCAATGGCTTACTCATGCCCGCAATCTACCACGCGGCGTGCGGTTTTGTTAGGCGCTGTAAGTTCCCAGTATTCCCGGATCGGCCGCGGGATAGCGCACCTCCCTAACGCGAGTTGGTAGTACACCTCCGGGCAGTGACACTGACAGATAGTGCTCCGAGCACCCAGCAGCCACCGGAGACGTGCCAGCGATCGCCAGGCGAGAAATAGGTGCGAAGCGCCCAGTGCCTGGAACGGCTCAGCGCACGCCGGGTGGGGGCCGCCGCGATCGGGGGACCGCGCCCGTCCGCCTCGGCACGGTGGATCGTATCTCGTGCCGGAGGGATATCGCCTGCACGAGCGGCCGTGACGACGGTCCCAGCAGCAGAACCGCCAGGGCCACCAGCGTCAGCGCACTCCCCAACACGAACGGTGCACTGGTGCTGGAGGCGAACAGCCATCCCGCCGCCAGCGGGCCGAGGATCCGTCCGAGTCCCGCCATGCCCTGCGCCAAACCAAGCGTCTCCCCCTGGGTCCTGGAGGAGCTGGCAAGCGACAGCAGTGCCGTCACGGTCGGCGTCACCGCGCCTTCCCCGACGCTCAGTAGGCTCAATGAGAGCAGCAGCAGGCCAAGCGTGCCGCTGATCGGCAAGAGTGCCAGCCCGACGGCGAGCAACGCCAGGCCAGCGAGCAGCAGCGCCCGCTCGCCCCAGCGCACCACGAGCCGTCCCACCAGGCCCCCCTGCATGACCACGACCAGGATGCCGATGTAGGTGAAGAGATAGCCATTCTGGGTCGCGCCCCAGCCGAAACGGCGCAGCGTCAGCAGGGGGAAGATCGCCTCCATTGCGCTGAAAGCGAAGGTGAAGAGGAGATTGACCGCGACAAGCCGCGCGATCACGGCTTGACCCCGCACCCGCCGCCAGCCGTGTGTTAGCGCCGTGATGCCGCGGTCAGCGAACGCTGCGACGCCGGCACGTCGCGTCTCCGGCAGGAAGCGCGCCACGAGGAACACGTTGGCGAGCGCGAAGCCCATGGCGGTCCAGAAGGGCACGGGCAGGCCGCGACTGGCGAGCACCCCCCCAAGCGCCGGTCCCACGACGAAGCCCAGCCCGATGGCCGCGCCGATCATCGCCATCCCGCGTGCCCGTCCTGCCGCTGGCGTGACATCCGCCACTACCGCCTGCGCCGAGCCGATGTTGGACGCCCCCAGGCCCGCGAGGAATCGTGCGCCGAGCAGCGCCAGGAGCGAGCCGGAGAGCGCTGTCAGCGCAAAGCCCAGCGCCTCGATCAGCAGCGAGACAAGGATAACCGGGCGGCGGCCGTACCGATCGGAGAGGCTGCCCAGCACGGGCGCAAAGAGGAACTGGGCCAGTGCATAGGCTGTGAGCACGAGGCCCACGCCGCTAGGGCTGGCGCCCAGCCGCTTGGCCCACAAGGGCAGCAACGGAATAATGAGACCGAAGCCGATGAAGTCAATCAGCACCACAAGAAAGACCGGCACCAAGAGCCTAGAGGCGGTGGGGCTTGTGCGAGCTGCCGCGGTGCCAAGGGGGCCAGGGGGGCCGTCCATACGCGCGCCAGTGGTCATAGCTGCTCCCGAGGTCACAACGGAACACGCATCCGCTCGTGCCGCGCACGGATGCGCTGACTGCGCTGACTGCGCGTTACTAGCGCATGCCGCTGGGCAAGCCACACCTGCCCACTGACCTACCTGAAGTCGTCAGGGTTGGGAGCCATCGCGGCTTTTGGGGCCGTTGTGCAGCTTCCATTAGTATCGGATACAGTCGCTCAGCAAAGGCAGGCATTGCCTACGACTCTGGCAAGGGAGACCTGTCTCACCGCAGCACGCCCCGCTCACACCAGCTATTCTCCTACAAGCATAACAGGCCACGCCGCTGATACGCGCGAGGGGGAAATCAATGCCTCCCGGACGGCGCTGGGTGCGCTGGGTGCGCTGGGTGCGCTGGGTGCGAGTACCCCTGTGCCGCTGCCATGCTCGCTACGGTCGCACGTGCATGGACGCCCCATCTCCTCGGAAACACCGCTTCGCTCATTGAACTATGGGGACGGGCAAGTGCTTGTCTAGACGCTCGCCCCGCTCACTCGTCCTTGTCCTCCCGTTCGGCTTCGCGCGCTCCCGCGCCGCGAACAGCCGGGTGGTCTCGGCTCGCCCCGCCGCCAAGTCCCAGCGCCGGTCGCGCGCGCGAATGCGCTGCTACTCGCGCTCGTAGGCGTGCATCCCGTTGCTGACGAAGACGGCCGATAGGCGCGCTTCCTGTCGGCCCCCAACCGTTCGACCGTGGCCTGGTGCTCGGCTGCCGCCACCGCGGACATGATGGGTACCTCCTGTCGAGCGCTGCACGCTCACGACATCTTCACGACGTGCTGAACGGCGACGGGCCGGCAACGCGTGTGCCAGGGGAATACCGGTCGCGTCGCGTCGCGTCTGCTCACAGCCTACGTAAGGCGACTTCCCCGTGCGACGAGACCGGCACCCTGACCTGTGCGGGAAGATTTCTCAGGCGCGGCCGGGAGGTACTGGTCGTCGGGTTGGGAGCGCTGGTGGCGGCTCGCGGACGCCAGGGCACGATGCAGCTGCCTGGTCGCCACGGCCTCGCGTGTGGGAAGCAAACTGGCGAGTAACGTCTCAGCGTACTGGGAATTGGCAAGATGGCTACGTGGAGTGTCGCGCCGCTCTGTAGCTGTCGCCTAACGAATGCGGGCGTTCGTCGTTTGGTAAAGGGAGACCCAGCACGCGGGGTTGGGGGCGCCGCGAGAGTCACTGCCTGCCAGCATCAAGCATCCGACAGACGCCACTACGGTCCCGCCAGCGGCTCAGGCAGATGCAGAGAAGGAGAGGACAGAGGCGAGTATGACGAAAGCATCCAGGCGCTTACTTGGACTTGTGGCGCTGGCGGCCGTGCTGACGGTCAGCCTGGCGTTCGTCGCGCAGCGCGCCAGCCCACCGGCGGGCGCACAGCCCAGCACCATCTCATTTACCAACACGCCGTTGCTACAGCCCAATGGCGATAGCGAGCCAGCCATCACGATCGGCTCGGACGGAACGATGGTGCTGAGCGCGCTCTCGTGGCAGCTCTTCCAGACCAATATCTGGAAAGGGCCCTTCGGCGCGACGCCGACCTTCCAGGGCGGCATCGACACGCAGATTAATAACGGCGTGGGTGGCGGCGACGCCGACGTAGATCTGGGCGCGTCGGGCACGCTGCACGCGACGACGCTGATGTTCTTCTTCAATCCCAAAACGCACCTGAAGCAGCTGGGCGTCTCGGCGGTCACCTGCCCGCATGCCGACACGTCGAGCAGTTTCGCCAGCTGCACCTCGCAGATCATCGATGCGACACAGGCCGATCGGCCCTGGGTGAGTTCGGATGGGAATGCCGTCTACATCTCATATCACGACGCGGGCAGCAGCACCACCGTGCACGTGCAGCGCTCAACCGACGACGGCCTTACCTTCCAGCGAGTAGGCGATCCCATCGTCGGGCAGGGGAGCGCGACCGGGAGCGCAACCTTTAACAACGACAATGGCAACATCGTCGCCGATCCGACGACGCACGATGTGTTCAACATCTACGCCGCGGGCGAGCCTGGCATCCAGAAGGCCACCAGCACGGCCTTCAACCACATCTTCGTCTCGCGCAGTGCGGATGGCGGCAAGTCCTGGACCGCCCAGCTCGTCTTCACGGGGCCCGTTGGCACCGGCCTCAACAACGTCTTCCCGACACTGGCCGTCGACCCGGTGACGGGCACGCTGTATGCCGCCTGGTCCGATGCGCACAGCGTCTCGATTGCCAGCTCCACCGACCACGGCGTGAGCTGGTCGCCGGCGCAGATTGTCAACACGGGCGCCGCGGTGACGGCGGTCTTCCCTGCGCTGGCCGCGCGCAA
>WNFM01324505.1_pt2 | contig 10699 bp, 8 predicted proteins | sample 5400271 | NCBI WGS metagenome assembly WNFM01 (sample SAMN13153352, study PRJNA577476) | soil metagenome | isolation source: 60 cm saprolite on Douglas fir-dominated hillslope | place: USA:California | collected 2013-09-17 | reverse complement strand
CCGGGGCAGGAACGACGGCAACGCGAAGGGCATTTGACGACGAGCCTATGCCCGCCGCAAACCCACCGCCAGCGAACCCCCCGTCAACTCGAGTGAGCCACCTGTGGGAGGCCCGCGGACCTCGCCGAGCCCGAACGGCGGCCCGAGGGGTCTCGCCCGTGAAGGCAATATCGCCAAGATCCCCGAACCCAAAAGGGGGTCCGAGGGGGTCTCGCGGAGGAGGCGCCTGGCGGCTCGTGAGAGCCAGGGACGGCGGAGCGAGCCGTCAGACGAGGGAGGAGCCGGCAGGAAGCCGGCGACGACCGTCCTCCTCCGCGAGACCCCCTCCGACCCCCACAACGTACGCGATCAGGGTCTTCGCCAAAGCAACGCCCAACGAAAAAGCCGGCCCGACTTGGCGTCGGACCGGCCCGTCTCTTCGGATGTGCCGAGTTTCAGCGCATCGCCACCGGCTGCCCCGTCATGGAGCGAATCTTCTGCACGACCCCGCGATCGTTCGACGTGATGAGCGTCATGCAGCCGCGCTCCACGTTCACCACCTCGCGGTGCAGCTTGCCGCTCGCCATGGCGCCGCGCAGCCGCTTGCACTCGTCGCAGAGCTTCTTGTCGCTGCCCGCCGAGAGCGCCGCGACCATCTTGTCGTTGCGCTTGGACACCAGGGACTGGAGCGCCTTGATGTCGGACTTGGACTCCGCGGTGTACACGATCATGGCGCCGTTCTTGAGCGGTACGACCTGCGCCTTGGCGCCGAGCGCGCGCACCGCCTGCTCACAGGCCGCCCAGTCCTCGCAGGCCGAGCAGTCGTGCGCCACGTCGTTCATGTGCGCGGAGCAGATCATGCCGGCCGCGGTCGCGGTGATCGCGGCGCCCTTGGCGCCCGCGCAGTGATCCATGCCCGCGGCGGTCGCGCTGCCGTGCATGCCGCAGTTCGCGCCCTTCGCCGTGGCGCCGCTCTTCGCGCAGGCGGCGCGCATCGCCGGTGTGCACCGCGCGGCCATCCCGGTGGGACAACCTGCGGCCGCAGCGGCTTCGGCCGCGGTCCTGTAGCCGGGCGGCACCGCGGAGCACCCCCCGTCGGGGGACACCCCGGGCGTCTTGGCTGCGTTCTGGGTGGCGGAGGCGGTGGCAGCGGAAGTCGCGGAAGCGGCCGACTTGGAGTGGTCGCACGCGAGCGCCGCGGCAGCGCTACACGTGCAGGCGAGGAGTACGAGGGCGAGCAGTCGCAGCGACTTCATGGAACCAACCTCCCGGAAGGTGATGACGCCGGGGACCGGGCCCGAGAGGGCAAGTCCCGATGGAACAATGCAGGCATCGGCTGGCCACCAGAAAGCGTGTCACCGGCCCATACGGCCGGTGTCAGGCATGTGCAAAAAGGACCCTCCGGATGCGTGATGTGACCAGAAGCGTACCACTCGCGCCCGGGCGAGCGCATTGCGAAACGCGAGCCAGTGCGCGCGCCCGCACGACAGATCCGTTGACGCTCGCGCGCACCACTCCTTAGTGTGCGAAGTCCTCTCCATGGTCAGACGCCGATCCGCCGCCAAACACACACGCGCGCCCCTGATGCTGGGTGTGCTCGCGGCCGCCGCCCTGCTGCTGTTCCTGGCGGGCGAATTGCTGGCGTGGGCGGCCTCCGACTCCGGCCGGCTCGCCCAGTGGCGCTATCTCCACATGGGCGACCGCGCGCACGCGGTCCGCATCGTCGGCAAGCAGATCGAGCGCGGGCTCGCGCGCGCCGGCATTGCCGCCGGCGCGATCGAATCGCACGTCGAGGGTGGCGAGGGCCCCGCGCTCCACTGGAAGGTGACGCTGCCGCGGGATGGAGCGCCGCTGCTCGTGAACCACCTGGTGACGCGCGCCGTCGAGGCGGGGGGCGCCGAGGTGCTGTCCGGCCACGAACACGTGCGCGCCGACGGCACGCTGGTGGTGACGCTGCTCGTCGGCGTGCCCGGGCGTGCCACGCATCTCGTCGAGATCGTTCGCCCCGGGCCGCCGGACGAGCCGGAAGCGCACGCCGCCCGTCTCGCCGTGTTGCTGTTCGCCGCGACCGAGGACGAATCGCTGCTCGTCGCGGCGTGCGCGCGGCCCGAGACGTTCGCGGTGGGTGCCGTCGCGAACGGCGGCCCCAAGGGCGCCGCGCTCCGCGCCGCGCGCGAGCACCGGCGCGAGCCCGAGAACTATCCGCGCGTGAACCCCGGTCCGGCGACGCTGCTCGTCAGCATGCCCGCCGGCCGCATCGAGCAGGCGCTCCGCCGCCAGATCGAGATGGCGCAGCCGGTGGTGGCGGTGGCGAACCTGCTGGGCTCGTTCGCGACCCAGGACGAGCCGTTCATGACGGCGGTCTACCGCGAGCTCCGCCGGGCAAACCTGCCGTTCCTGCACGTGGCCGGGGTGCCGCGCGCCGTGTGCCGGCCGCTCGCCTCGCGCGTCGGCGCGGCGTACGACGAGCCCGACGCGATCCTCGACGCGGAGGCGCGCCGCCCGGACACGCGGGCGCTCGATCGATCGTGGACCGAGGTGCTGGCACACGCCCGCCAGCGCGGCACCGCGCTGGTGCTGCTGCGCGTGACGCGGACCACCGCGCCCTGGCTCGATCGCGCCTTCTCCAGCAAGCGCCTCGAGGGCCTCGAGTTGGCGCCGCTCTCGACCGTGATCCACCGCCCGACCGCCGCCCGCTAGCGAGGTGGCGCCCGCGCCATGGGCGCGCGTATTCTGCGCGCCTATGCCCGACGGCTTGGACGCCCTCGTCGCGTTACTGGATGCCAGCGCCCGGACCTGGCGGCTCTCGGACGGCCGCGGCGCGCTTGCGCGCGGCACCGCCTCCGGCGCGGCCACCCGGCGCGGACATGCTCTGCTGGCGGCCCCGCTCGTGGGCCCGCGGGCCGAGCTGCCGGCGGTGTCGCTGCTGCGCTTCGACGATCGCGCGACCCCCGCGGAAGGTCCGGCCTACGAGCTCACGCCGGCGTTCGTGCTCGCGAGCCGGCGCGACGCGGCCCCCCAGCTCGCGGTGCGCGCCGGGCTCCTGCCGGCGGTCGAATCCTTCCGCGAGCAGCCCTGGCCGCGCTGGCGGTTCCGGGGCGACGTGCTCGCAACCTGGCGGCTGCTCGAGGGCGGCCCGGTTCGGCTCCACGTCGCGCCGCTCCTCGTCGCGCGCTCGCTCGCGGGACTCCAGTCCGAAACACCCGAGTTCCGCGGCGCGGTGAGCGGCATCCCGGGCCGCGTGCGCTGCCTGACGGTGGAGGGCTACGCGCCGGTCACGCTGTGGCACGGCGGCGCGTTCATGCCGGCGCGCGCGTGGCAGCGCGGGCTCGCCTACCCGTTCGACGCGGGGAGCGACGCGCGCGACCCCGATGCCGGCGCGGCGACCCCCGGCGAGGACGCGTTCCTGCCGGGCTGGATCCAGAGCCCGCTCGCCGAGCCGGGGGCGACGCTGCACGTCGTGGCATCGCCGGAGGAGCACCTGTTCCGCGCGCTCGCGAACGAGCAGCGCCTCGGGATGCCGCCCGCGCGCACGCTCGCGGACTGTCTTGCGGTGCTCGACCTCGCCGAAGGCGATCGCCGCGACACCTGGCACCGCACCGCGCTCGATGGCGCCGCGCACACGGCGGGCCAGGCGGCGATCGCGCACGCGGGCCGGCGACGCGCCGGCGAGGCCGAGCCGCCGCCTCGTCCGGCGGAGGAGACGGACGCCCCGGCGCGCCAGGGCGCTGGAGGCGCGTCGCAGTCCGCGGGCGAGGAACGGCCCCCGCGCGCCGCGAGCGCTCCCGAGCCTCGTAGCGTCGCTCGCCGCGCGGCTCCACGACGCGCTTCACGAGCGCGCCGACCGCACCGCGGTGCTCACCGACCCCGCGCGCGCCGAGGAGCGCGGCCCGGAGGCGCTCCGGGTTGCGGCCGGTCTCGTGACGCTGCGCGAGTTCCGTCTCGCGCGCGACATCGCGCGCGGCTACGTCACCTACCTCGACGAGGGGCTCGCGCCCGCGCGCTTCGACGCGCAGGGGCTGCCCTCCTACGATAGCCCCGAGGCCTCGCTGTGGCTCGTGCACGTGACCGACCTGCTCTCGCGCCGCGACGCCGAGTCGGAGGAGACGCAGTCGTTCCTCAAGGCCGATGCCTATCCGGCGCTCGAGGGCGTGCTGCACCACCTGCGCTCGGGCTCGCGGCACGGCGTGCACTGCGATCGCGACGGTTTTCTGTGGGCGGGCGAAGGGCCGCTCGCACGCTCGCGCGCCGACCTGAACGCGCTCTGGTATCACGCGCTCGTGGCCATGTCGCAACTCGCCCGGCACGCGGGCCGGCGCGAGAACGCCGCGTTCTACCTGGCGTGGGCGCGTGAGCTGCAGCGGGCATACGTGGATCGCTTCTGGGACGAGCCGAGTGGCTGCCTGTTCGGCGAATACGACGAGTCCGGCCCGCTGCGCGGCGTGGGGCCCGAGCAGCTCTACGCCGTCTCGCTGCCGCCGACGCTGCTGCCGCCGGAGCTCGCCGTGCGCCTCGTCGATACCGTGACGCGCGAGCTCTATTCCACGCGCGGGCTGCGTCCGCGTCCGGCAGACGGGCCGCCGGAGCCGGCGTGGCTCGGGCCGTGGGCGTCCGCGATGCTGCGCGCGCACGCCCGCGACGCCGGCACCGCCGCCCGGGTCCGCACGCGTCTCGCCGCGTACGCCGACCTCGGCGAAGCCGGCGCCGCCGAGCTCACGGCGCGCGGCGCGGCGGACCTCCTGCGCGCCTGGATCGAGGAAGTCGATCACTCCGCGGAGCTCGAGGAGTCGGTCGAGCGAGCCTGAGTCGGACGGCCGCACGATCCCGAGCGCGCCGGACCATTCGCGATGGCACGACGCAGGGGATCAGTGGTGTGAAGTATCCGCGGGCGCCTGAGGTGGGGTCGGCGGCGCCGGTGCCGGCGCACTCGCGGGCGCCTTTCGACTGCCGAAGAAACTCTTGAGCAGGCTCTTCGCCGCCGCCCGGACAGAGTCGCGCGCCGCGGTCCCGGTGAGCGGCAGCTTCTCCGCCGTCGTATCGCCCGCGACGCCAAAGCGGTTGAGCAGCGCCTGTCGCGCCGCCTCGCGCGCGTCGGCCTCGAGCTTCGCGCGCTGTTCCGCGAGCGCTTCGGAGGCGCGGCCCGCGAGGCGCGAGCGCATCGCGCTCGTGTCCCAGCTCACGCGGGGGGATCCGGCCGAGCCGGTGACGTGGAGGTCGAGCAGCATGCGCCCCTGCGGATCGGAGAGCGCGCCGGCGGCGAGCGCCGAGCGGGCGCCCAGGGCCTCGACCGCCGCGGGCGGAAGCGTCACGCTGACCGCGTAGTCGAGCGCGCCGTCGAAGCCGATCGCGCCCGAGAGCCGCCACTCGCCGCTCGCGCCGCTCAAGACGACCGGGTCGGTCACCAGCCGGCCCTGCTGAATGCGCATCGGCAGCTCGAGCCGCGAGAAGTCGAGATGCCGCATCTTCGGCACCTTCACGAACTGCGCGACCGCGTCCAGTGCGGGGCCGGGGCCGAGATGGCCGTCGGTGAGCGCCGCGAGGCCCACGAGCGTGAGGGAGTGCTTGATGTCGTCCGGCGTCTCCCCCGCCCCCGAGAACTCGAGCTTGCTGGTGAGCGTGCCCGCGAGGAGATCTCTCACCGGGGTCCATGCGCCGAGGATCGCATCGGCCTTCACCTTGTCGATCGTGGCGTGGATCGCGTAGACCGGCCGGCGCGTGTCGCGCAGGTCGAAGCGCGCGTCGCCCGTCACCGTTCCGCCGTAGCCCTGGAGCGCGAAGTGCGGCGACTGGAGCTCCGCGGGCGCCAGCTTCACCTCCGCCTGCACGCCGCTCACGTCGAGCCTGCCGTGCTTCAGCCGATCGATCGAGACCCGGCCGCCGCCGGTGGCGTTGGGCAGGAATGGCGCGCCGGGCGTCGTGGGCAGGATCTCCGCCAGGTCGAGGTATTTCGAGCGGAACGCGAACTCCACTTCTGCAGGCGGGACCGCCCCGGGCTTGGCGAGCAGCGCGAGCGGGTGCTGGACGCTGGCGTCGATCGAGTACGACGACTGCCCCGCGCGCGCCGTGAGCCGCTGGATGGCCGCGCTCTCGGGGAGGAAATCGATCCGGCCGTTCACGTTGTCGACCTTCTCCGGCAGGCCCGCACCCTCGACGCTCACGTTGCGCAGTTGCGCGCTGCCGCCCAGCACGAGCGCGGCCGGATCCCGCGCGCGCCCGTGGCCGCTCACGTCCACGACCGCGTGGCCGCCGAGCCGCGTGCCCGCGGGCGCGAGCATAGGCGCCACCGCGGTCAGGTCGAGGTTGCCGCGCACGGCGAACTCCAGCATCGGGTCGGCAAGATTCATGACGAGGAATCGCCCGGAGATCGGCTGACCGGCGACGCTGGCCCGGAGATCGGGCACGACGAGCGAGTCGGGGCGGAAGTTCGCGGTGAGCGAGAGCGCGCCCACCTCGGCCGGGGCGCCCGCGTAGCGAAACGCCGCAGCCTTCACCGTCAGCACGCCGGTCACCGAGGGGAGCGTGCCGGGTGCGGCGCTGCCGAGCAGCGTCAGGTCGAACGCCACCTGACCGTGGCCCGAGAGGCCCTTCACCGCCGGCGCGTCCGCCGCGGAGATCCAGCCCAGCACCTGCTCGAGGTCCAGGTTCGCGCCGCGCGCCTGGAGTGCGAAACGTGCGCGCGGGCCCACGCTGTCCACCAGGCCCGAGAACGCGAGCTCCGTGCGTCCGAACTCGAGCGCCAGCGTCTCGAGCGCGAGACGATGGGTGGTGGCGTCGAACTTGCCCCGGTGCCTGACGTGCCACTCGAGCCGGGCGAGCCCCCGGTCGAGATCGTCCGCGCGCGCCGCAGAGAGCGGGCCGAACGCGAGACCCGAGAGCACGGTCTCGCCGGCGGTCGCGAGTCGCGTTCCGCCCCGCTCCGCGGCGAGGCTCATGCGGGTTCCGACTTCGAACGTGGTGCGGCGCGCGGCGTGCATGTCGTCCACGAGAACGTGGCCGCCGTGCACTCGGAACTCGCGCACGTCGAGGTCGAGCGGCGGCGTGGCCGGGGCATGGCTCGCCGGCGCGGTGCCCAGCCCATCGAAGTTCGTCGTGCCGTCGGGGCGAAGCAGCAGGTGGAGCGCAGGACGCTCGAGCGAGCAGCGCCGCACCCGGACGTGGTGGGTCAAGAGCGCCAGCACGTCGAGATCGAGATCGAGCGCCGCAGTCGAGAACGCGGCGCCGTGCTCGAACCCGCCCGGCTCGGCGAGCTCGAGGTGCTTGATCGAGAGCCGCACCGGGGGCCAGAGCGACAAGCCGATCTGCTCGAACCGCACGTCGCGCGCGAGGCTCCGGGCGAGCTGATCGCGGACGAGCTGCGTGGCGCGCGCGGGCGGAAGCAGCACGGCAAGCAGCCCCCAGGCCAGGCCAAAGAGGACCAGCGGTACCGCGACGAGCCAGAGCCACAACGGCACGCGGGGCAGGGCGGACATCGAACGCGCCTCCGGCTTGGGACCAGCTTCCGACCTGGAACGAGTCTCCCGTGCGAAGCCGCGAGAAATGACTCGCAGCGCATCATGCCACAGCGTTCGCCGATGGTGGACGCACCTGATGGCCGCGCGTAGAGTCGCGCCCCATGGCGACACCCAGTACGACCCCCGCGCTCGTGTTCGAGGCATGCCGGCGCCACCGGCTGGTGGCGGTCATCCGCGCCGCCGAGACGCGCGCCGCGCTCGACGCCGCGCGCGCCGTGATCCGCGGCGGGATCGCGCTCGTCGAGGTCACGTACTCGGTGCCCGACGCGCCGGCCGTCATGCGGCAACTCGTGGCCGAGGCGCCCGCCGGCGTCATCGTGGGGGCCGGCACGGTCCTGACCGCGGCCGAGGCGCGCGCGGCGCTCGACGCCGGGGCCCGGTTCCTGGTCGCGCCCAACGTCTCGCCCGCGGTCGCGGACGTCGCGCGCGAGGCGGGCACGTTCTACTGCCCGGGCGCGTACACGACGAACGAGATCCTGCACGCGGTGGACATGGGGGCGCACCTCGTGAAGGTGTACCCGGTCGGGGTGGCGGGCGGCCCCGATTACATCAAGGTCATCCGCGATCCGCTGCCGCGCGTGCCCATGCTGGCCGCGGGCGGCACGCATCTCGACAATATCGGGCCATTCTATGCCGCGGGCTGCATCGCGTGCGGCATCGGTGGCGCGCTGGCCGATCCCGCGCTCGCGCTGGCGGGAAAATTCGCCGAGATCGAGAGCCGCGCGCGCGCGTTCGTGGCGCGCGCCGCGTCGTTCGCCACGGCCGCCCCGGCCCGCGCCTGATGCGCGGATCGGCCGCGCGGCTGGCGTGGCTGCCGTTGGCGTGCGCGGTCGTCGCGCTCCCGGCCACGCGCGCGGCGGCGAGCTACGAGGAGTTCTCGACGCTCGACGTGGGCCACGAGGAGGAGGACGACGAGAACCTGCTCGACCACGTGCTCGTGGCGCCGCCGGCAGACTGGCTCGAGGACTGGCAGCGGGCCCAGCGCGCGTTTCGTAGTTCGCAGGGCTGCTTCACTGCGGCCCAGTGGTACCTCGATCACGAGCTCAAGCTCCAGGTGCCGATGGGAGACACGACCTACATGGATCTGAACGTCCGTGACGTGTCGGACGACGAGTCCACGTACGGCTGGACCCAATTCGACCTGCGCTTTCCCGTGCGGCACGCCGGGCTCTGGGGTCTCCGCTTCCGGCCCAGCTTCGACAAGAGCCGCCAGGACGTGGGCTTCCTTTGGGACCACGGCACGGGCACGACCCCGCTCCAGATCCAGGCCGTGATGGGCATGGAGGACATGTTCAACAAGTTCTGGGCGCTCCGCCAGGTCCGTGTCGGCGTGGATTCCGAGCCCTACGAGCGCCATCCGTACGAGCCGGCGCTGCACGTGGCGTGGCGGGGCGCCGGTCCCCACTTCGAGACGAGCGTCAAGTGGCTCACGCCCTCGCGCAAGCGCTTCGTGACGCTCGACACGCTGCTGCGGCGGCGCGAGACCTTGTGGGGCGTCAAGCACGACGCGACGCTGTCGCAACGCATCGGGAACTACGCGGCCATGCTGCACTTCGAGATGGTGCAGGCTTCGAGCTTCGCATACTGGGAGCACCAGTTCGGCGATCACCACCTGTTCCGCCGCCGCCTGCGCGGCGAGGGCCTGCTCCAGCGTCCGCTGGGCGAGCACGGCAGGATCGCGCTCCGCTACTTCTACCAGGAGCGCACGGCGGTCTATCGGCCGCCGTTCAGCGACGTCATCCTCGGCTCGATCGATCGCATGCCCATGGTCGAGGGCTCGTTCCGCGCGAGGTGGGACCTCGGCGTAAGGGTCGGCTTCATGCGCGACCGCATCACGGTCGTGGGCGCGGGCGTCGCGCCCGTTTCGACCTACGGAACGCGCGTCGAGACGCGGGCGTTCTTCAGCCTGCAGAAACAGTTCGGGCGCGTCCGCCTCGAGGGCACCGAGGGCATCGAGCTCGACCGCGAGCCCTATCCGGTCACGTTCCACCACGACAAGGGCTTCCTGCACGTGCAGACCACGTTCTAACCCGGGCCCGCCGGCTCACCGCGGCGGTCCGACCGGAGGCGACCATGTTCAAGCGCATCATGTCCATGCTCGAGGGTTTGAACGCCATGTCGCTCGCGCTCGGCGTCATCATCGGCGGGGCGATCGGCAAGGTGGTGAGCTCGCTCACGAGCGACGTGCTGATGCCGGTGATCTCCACGGTCATCCCGGGCGGCTCGTGGCGCGAGGCGCAGATCGTGCTGAAGCAGGACGCCGCCGGCGCGGTGGTGAACTCGATCCGGCTCGGCACGTTCCTCGGAACGGTCGTCGACTTCCTTATCATCGCCTACGTCGTCCAGTGGCTCACCCGGGCGCTCGCCCACCCCACCCCGGTCCCCGCGCCGGCGGTCGCCACGAAGACCTGCCCCGAGTGCCGGGAGTCCGTGCTCGCCGCCGCCCGCAAGTGCCGCTACTGCGGCAGCGCGCTGTGACGATGCGGGGCTGATCGACCGCGGGGCGGACAGCGACGGACCGCTGGCGTGATGGCGGCGCCGGGGCAATGCCTCACCGCGACGCCGCGCGGGGCGACGCCGTCCTGGCGCATCTGGCCGACGCCTGGCTCGTGCAGCTGAACTTTGGGGCCGCGGCGCGCCGTCAGGCTGGGCTCATGCTCACGTGCAGTGCGCGACGCAGACCGGTCGGAGCGAGACCGCGCAGCGCCACCTTCATGCGCTCCTCGAGCGGCGCGTCGGGGACGTGTGCACAAGGCTCCCGGCCGTGCCGGGCGCGTTCGAGGCTGTACCCGAGCGCGCGCAGCCACGGGATGACGTCGCGCGCCCTCGCTTCTGCCTGCGTCTCGGCTTTGGCGGTCGCCCTGGCACCCGCCTCTGCCCTCGCCTCCGCCGCACGACAGCGTGCCGCTTCGCGCTTCTTCTCCATGAACCCGGCGCCGAACGTGCACTCGGCCGTGTATTGGTTATGCGCGCGGCAACGTAACCGGACGCCATTCACCGTCGACTGTCCGCCCCGGGCGACAGCTTCGATATGGTCAAACTCCAACCGTGCCCGCGCCTCGCAGCGCTTCCCGAACTCGCTCACGAACGTGCATTGCCCGCCGTCGCGCTCACGGACCTTGCGCTTGACCTCGGCCGGAATGTGCCGGCCCTTCGCGGTGACTCACTGCGGCGGCGGCCGGCGGCAGCTTGCGAACTTGTGCTTCTCG
>WNFM01222614.1_pt2 | contig 10701 bp, 8 predicted proteins | sample 5400271 | NCBI WGS metagenome assembly WNFM01 (sample SAMN13153352, study PRJNA577476) | soil metagenome | isolation source: 60 cm saprolite on Douglas fir-dominated hillslope | place: USA:California | collected 2013-09-17 | reverse complement strand
TCTCCGCCAATTGGCCGTCCATGACCACGCAGGCGGAAGCGCCGTCGGAGAACTGGCTGGCGTTGCCGGCCGCGACCACGCCACCGGGCAGCGCGGGTTTGATCTTGGCGACGGCCTCGTAGGTAGTGTCGGGCCGGATGCCTTCGTCGGCAGCGAGGGTGACTTCCCTGGTGAAGAGGCGCCCCGACTCCTTGTCCGCCACCGCCATCACGGTCGAGAAGGGCACGATCTCGTCCTGGAACTTGCCGGCGGCCTGGGCCGCGGCCGCGCGCTGCTGGCTGCGCACGCCGTATTCGTCCTGGGCCCGACGCGGGATGCCGTAGCGGCGCGACACGTTCTCCGCCGTCTGCAGCATCGTCTCGTAGATCGCGGGCTTGTGCTCGACGAGCCAGGGGTCGCGCGCCATGTGGCGGTTGGCTTCGTTCTGCACGCAGGAGATGGACTCGAGGCCGCCGGCGACGAGGACGGGCACGCGGTCGATGAGGACGCGGTGCGCGGCCATGGCGATCGTCTGCAGACCCGACGAGCAGAAGCGATTCACGGTGACGCCGGCGGTGGTGACGGGCAGGCCGGCGCGGAGCGCGATCTGGCGCGCGATGTTGCCGCCGGTGGTGCCCTCGGGCCACGCGCAGCCCATGAGGACGTCCTCCACCTCGGCCGGATCGAGGCGCGCGCGCTCGACCGCCGCGCGCACGGCGTGCGCGCCCAGCGTCGCTCCGTGCGTCAGGTTCAGCGCCCCGCGCCAGGACTTGGCGAGGCCGGTGCGGGCGGTGGAGACGATGACGGCGTCGGTCATGGGAGTCTCACGAGCGATTGAACGTCTGTCCCTCGCCGGCGAGACGGGCCAGCAGAGGGGCGGGAGTCCAGCCGAATCCCTTCATCCGGCGTACCACCGTGGTCAGGCCCACCGTATCCGCGTAGAACATGGGGCCGCCGCGGAAGGGCGGGAATCCGTAGCCCGCGAGGTAGACGAGGTCCACGTCGGACGCCCGCTGGGCGATCCCCTCCTCGAGGACCTTCGCGCCCTCGTTCACCAGAGCCAGCACGCAGCGGTCGACGATCTCGTCGTCGGCGATGCGGCGCCGCGCGATGCCTCTCTCGCGGCTGTCCTCGACGATCATCTCGTCGACGGCGGGATCGGGGAGGGCGTCGCGGCGACCCGCCTCGTAGCGATACCAGCCCGCGCCCGTCTTCTGCCCGAAGCGCCCTTGCTCGCAGAGCCGGTCGGCGACGAGGGAACGCCCGGTCTCCGGGTGTTCGCGATAGCGCCGCTTGCGGATGGACCAGCCGATGTCGTTGCCGGCGAGATCGTTCATGCGAAACGGCCCCATGGCCATCCCGAAGCTCTCCAGCGCACGATCCACCTGCGCGGGCAGCGCGCCCTCCTCGAGGAGGAGCAGGGACTGCCGCAGGTAGGGCTCGAGCATCCGGTTGCCGATGAAGCCGTCGCACACGCCGGACACGACCGCCGTCTTCTTGATGGTTCGGGCCAGGCGCATCACGGTGGCGAGCACGTCCTTCCCCGTCGCCGCCCCGCGTACGACCTCGAGCAGCTTCATGACGTGGGCGGGGCTGAAGAAGTGCGTGCCGATCACGTCCGCCGGACGGCGGGTGGAACGCGCGAGGGCGTCGAGGTCGAGGGTGGACGTGTTGCTGGCCAGGATCGCCCCTGCCTTCATGGTCTCGTCGAGCGTCTTGAACACGGCCTGCTTCACCGCCATGTCCTCGAACACCGCCTCCACCACGATGTCGGCGGAGGCGACGTCCGCGTAGCCCAGGGTGGGACGGATGAGGCCCATCCGCTCCTCGACCTGGGCGGAGGTGAGCTTCCCCTTCCGTGCGCTGCCCTCGTATCTCTTGCGGATGGTGGCCATGCCTTGGTCGAGCCGCGCGCGCTCCGCTTCGAGGACGGTGACGGGGATCCCCGCGTTCGCGAAATTCATCGCGATGCCGCCGCCCATGGTGCCGGCACCGATGACGGCGGCGCTGCGGATCGGTCGAACCTCGGTGTCCTCGGGCACGTCGGCGATCTTGGCCGCGGCGCGCTCGGCGAAGAAGGCGTGGCGGAGCGCGCGCGACTCCGTCGTGCCCAGGAGAGAGAGGAAGAGGTCGCGCTCGACGCGTAGCCCCTCCTCGAACGACTGCGAGGCCGCCGCGGCCAGCGCGTCCACGCACCTCAGCGGGGCCGGGTAGCCCTTGGACACCGCGCCTCGCGCGAAGGCCAGGAATCCCTCCGGGCTGGGATGGGTAACGGGGAGATCGCGGAGCAGGGGCAGCGGCCGCCGATCGGCGACGGTCTCCGCAAGCGCGGCCGCCCACTCGAAGACGTCGCCCTCACCCACGGCGTCGAAGAGCCGCGTGCCCTCGAGCTGGGCCGCGGGCACGGTCGTGCCGGAGACGATCATGTTGAGCGCGGTCTCGAGTCCGACCGCCCGCGGCAGGCGTTGCGTCCCGCCCGCTCCGGGCAGGAGGCCGAGCTTCACCTCCGGCAGCGCGACGTGCGCGGTGGAGGCGGCGACCCGATAGTGGCAGGCGAGGGCCAGCTCGAGGCCGCCCCCCATCGCCACCCCGTGGATGGCGGCGACGACCGGCTTGGGAGACGCCTCCACGGCCTGGATCACGGCGTGCAACGAGGGGTCGGCCGTCATCTGCGGGGTACCGAACTCGCGGATGTCGGCCCCTGCGGAAAAGCCCTTCCCGGCCCCGGCGAGGACGACGGCCTTGACGCCGGGATCGGCGGCGGCCCGGTCGAGGCCATCGACGATCCCGCGCCGCAGCGCATGGCCGAGGCCGTTGACGGGCGGGTTGTTCAAGGTGATCACGGCGACCGCGCCGCGCGTCGAGTATTCGGCCGGGCCCATGCTTCCCGCGATCCTAGGTCCGGATCGCGGCCTCCGTCAATGGTCTTGGTCGAACAGCCAAGGCGGCGTCCTCGACTTGCGCGAATCGAGGCCCGAAAACAGGCCCTTGACACCGAAGAGGCCGGTGTTAGTCTCTTGGCCGCTTGCCCAAGCCGAAGCGAGTCTCGACGGTGGTCGAGGACCGTTTCCTCGACGCGGCCGCGCGCCTCTTCCGCGCCAAGGGGTTCGAGGCGACGACCGTGCGCGAGATCGCCAAGGCGGCGCGCATGCTGCCCGGCAGCCTGCATTACCGCTACCCGACCAAGGACAGCCTGCTGCTCGCCCTCATGAAGCGCGGCGAGGACGCGGACCTGGTCGGCATCCGCGCCGCCATCCGCGAGGCCCGCGATCCGGTGGAGCGGCTCCGTCTGGCCCTCCGGGCCCGGCTGCGTTACCTGCTCTCGCGGCCCGCTTCCCAGGTCGTGCTCTTCGAATGGCGGTCCCTCAAGGGCGCGGCGCGGGAGGAGATGATCCGCTTGCGCGACCGGTACGAGGCCTTCTGGTCCGGCCTCCTCTACGAGGCGGCGGGGACCGGGCGGCTGCGCCCGGGCATCGACCTGCGGCTCCTCCGCTTCCTGCTCTTCGGCGCCATCAACGGGGTCGCGCTCTGGTATCACGCGGACGGGCCGCGCACTCCGGACGAGATCAGCGACGCCTTCTGGGGCTTCATCGCATACGGCGTGGCCGACGAGGCGCACCGGCCGGACGACATCGGCTCCGCGCTCCGCACGCTGTCCGCGCTGGAGATGGGCGCGGGAGGAGCGCAGGAGCGGTCGTAAACAAGACGGCGAATCGAAACGGAGGCCTCAGATGCGTAGAAGAGTGACCGTTCTCGCGCTCGTCCTCGGGCTCGTCGCGCCCGCCGCGGTGCGTGCGCAATCGCGTCTCACCGGAGCCGACCTCCGCGGCACCGTCCGCGACCCGTCCGCGGCCGCCATTCCGGGGGCGACCGTGACCGCGACCTCGGCGGACACCAACACCTCGCGCACCGCCGTCAGCGACTCGAGTGGCCGGTACTTCATCGGGGCCCTTCCCCCCGGCGCCTACCGGATCACCGCGGAGATGCCGGGCTTCGCCACCCAGAGGCGCGAAGGCGTGACCCTGCACCTCGGGCAGAGCCTCGAGCTCGATTTCGCCTTGCCCGTCGGGGGCCGGGGCGAGGACGTCACCGTGACCGAGGAGCTGGGCGTCGTCGATCCCCATCGCACGGCGGTGGCGACCGTGATCGGCCAGCCCCAGATCGAGAACCTGCCCATCAACGGACGCAACTTCATCAGCTTCTCGGTCATCACCCCCGGGGTGGGCCTGGACAACACGCCCCAGCAGGGCGCCTCCGCCACCTCCGGCCTCTCCTTCACCGGCCAGCGCGCGCGCTCGAACAACATCATGGTGGACGGCCTCGACAACAACGATCCCATCGTCGGCTCCGTGCGCGCCACCTTCAGCCAGGAAGCGGTGCGCGAGTTCCAGGTCCTCACCAACTCCTACTCCGCGGAGTTCGGCAAGGCTTCGGGGGGCGTCGTCAACATCGTGACCAAGAGCGGAACGAACGAGCTGAGCGGCAACGTCTTCGCTTTCGTCCGCGACGATTCCTTGAACGCCAGGGACCACTTCGAGCGCTTCGACGTCTTCGGGGGCCCCATCAACCGGGCGAAAGCGCCGTACAAGCAATGGCAATACGGCGCCACCCTCGGCGGTCCCATCCGCAAGGACAAGACGTTCTTCTTCCTGTCCTTCGAGCGCCTCGACATCGACGCCAACAGCTTCGTGACCATCTCCGACGCGGACGCCGCCGTCCTCGGTCGCGCGGGGTTCCCCGTCCAGACCGGCGCGAATCCGTACCAGTTCAAGGACACGCTCCTGCTCGGGAAGATCAATCACTACTGGACCCCGAGCCACAGCCTGGTGCTGCGGGCCAACTACTCCGATCGCACGAACGAGAACATCGAGCCGTTCGGGGGGCTCATCGCGCGCAGCCGCGGCGCCGTGCAGCTCCGCAAGGACTACGGCCTCTCCGTGGCCCAGACCGACATCCTCTCTTCGCGCTGGCTCAGCGAGGCGCGCTTCCAGTGGGCGCACGAGAAGCAGGACATCGACTCCCTCGATCCCAATTGCGGGGGCCCCTGCACGCGCTTCGATCAGGGCGGCCCGACGCTCGAGGTGGCCGGGGTGGCCAGCGTGGGCCGCCAGCGCTTCACGCCGCAGCCTCGCACCAACGACCGTTTCCAGCTCACCGAGACGCTGAGCTTCGCGACGGGCAGCCACTCCGCCAAGGCCGGCCTCGACTTCAACGTCGTGGACAGCCGCGACACGGCGCTGCCGCTGCACTTCGGAGGCCGCTACCTGTTCCGTCCCCTGCCCGCCATCCCCGGCCTGCTGCCCGCCCCCATCTCGGCCATCCAGGCCGTGGCCCTGGGCATCCCCGCCGCGTACATCCAGGGCTACGGGACTCCCGGCGGACCCTATCGGAACTGGGACGTCTCTTTCTTCGTACAGGACGATTGGCGCGTCACGCGCAAGCTGACGGTCAAGCCGGGCCTGCGCTACCAGAGGCAGTACTGGCCCGACTATCACTACACGGTCTCCGACGTCGGCGGGAAGACCCTCTCCTACGACTTCCCGGGCGACGGCAACAACTTCGCGCCGCGACTGGCCCTGGCTTTCGATCCCACGGGCGCGGGCCGCACCTCCCTGCACGCGGCCTACGGGATCTTCTTCGACAACGAGATCGTCTCCATCGGCAGCATCACGGACGAGATCCGGGGCGGCGAGGGCGTGCGGACCCTCGTCGCTCGCTTCCCTTCTCCGGTCGTTCTGGCCGCCTGGCGCACGCCCGGCCATCGGCTTCCGGAGGCGACCGCGCTCGCACTGCTCGGCGGCTCCTACCCGAGCCTCGTCATCGCGCCGGACCCCGGCCTGGAGACGCCCTATTCCCACCAGGCCGCGGTCGGCTTCGAGCAGGCCCTCGGCGCGGACTTCGCGCTGGCCGTGAACGGCGTCTACGTGCGCGGAAAGAAGCAGGTGGGAACCGTCGACTTCAATCCCGTGGTGCCCGCGCTGGGCGCGGGGCGGCGGCCCGACGACGTCAGCGGTGTCGCCGGCACGTCCGCGTCCATCCTGCAGTACAGCGACTTCGGAGAGACCTGGTACAAGGGCCTCACCGTCTCGCTCAGCAAGCGCCTGAGCCACCGCCACGAGTTCCTGCTCTCGTACACGCTGGGCAAGGCGGAGGACAACTCGACGGACTTCCAGAGCGCGTTCATTCCCCAGGACAACGGCCGCGGGCGCAACCCCCAGGACCCGACGGGGACGCCCGTCGGCTTCAACTCGGACCTCGAGCGGGGGCCCGCCATCAACGACCAGCGCCACCGCTTCGTCTTTTCCGGACTCGTGCAGATCCCCTGGGACCTGCGCCTCTCGACCATCGTGACCGCTGCCTCCGGCCGGCCCTTCACCGCCATCGCGGGAGCCGACCTCAACGGTGACGGCGACGGGGGCGCGATCCCCGGGCCGGATCGCGCCCGGCGCAATCCCGCCGACGCCGGCTCCAGCCTCGGCCGCAACACCGAGAACCTGCCCTCCACCTTCACCGTGGACCTGCGCCTCACCAAGCGCTTCCGCATCGGCCGGAAGGGCGGCCTCGACCTGATCGCGGAGGCCTTCAATCTGCTGGACCGGGTCAACTACTCCGACGTGAACAACCTGTTCGGCACCGGCGCCTTCCCGGACCAGCCGCAGCGGGACGCCCAGGGGCGGGTGACGTACGGGACCTTCACCGCCGCCCAGGCCCCGCGGCAGCTCCAATTCGCGGCCAAGGTCAGCTTCTAGCCTACGGACTCCTGATGTTCGGGTTCGAGCCCTCGGACGAGCAGAAGACGCTGGTGGAGTCGGTCCGCCGGTTCGCGGGCCGGGAGCTGCGTCCCGTAGCCCATGACTCCGACGAGCGCGGGGAGCTGCCGGCGGCGCTCCTGGAAGCGGCCGCCCCGCTCGGATTGCTGCCGGCCAGCCTTCCTGAAGCCTACGGAGGGTTCGGGGAGCGATCCGCGGTGACGGGCGCCCTCTTTGCCGAAGAGCTGGCCTGGGGCGATCTCTCCGGCGCCCTCGCCCTGCTTGCGCCCGGGCTCGTCGCCCTGCCCGTCCTGCTGGCGGGGACCGAGGCCCAGAAGCACGAGCTATTGCCCGCGTTCTGCGGGGAGGGCTACGTGCCCGCCTCCGCGGCGCTCCTGGAGCCCCGCGCGGACTTCGATCCGCGCCACCTCCTGGCGCGGGCCCGGCGGTCGAGCGGCGGCTACGTGCTCGAAGGGACCAAGTGCAACGTCCCCTTCGCCGCGGAAGCGGAGTGGATGCTCGTCTACGCGTCGGTGGAGGGGAAGAGCCGCGCCTTCCTCGTGCGGCGGGGCACGGACGGCCTGCACGTCGGAGAGCGCGAGCAGAACATGGGGCTGCGCGCGCTTCCCTTGTACAAGGTCGAGCTGCGCGGCTGCGTGGTGCCCTCCGCGCTCTGTCTGGGTGACGAGGGTGGCGGGGTGGAAGCCGTTCTGGGCGCGTCTCGGATCGCCCTGGCCGCCCTGGCCGTGGGTCAGGCCCGTGCCGCCTACGATTACGCCCTCGACTACGCGAAGTCTCGGGTGGCCTTCGGCGAGGCCATCGCGCAGCGCCAGGCCATCGCGTTCATGCTCGCGGAGATGGCCACCGAGATCGAAGCGGCGCGGCTCCTGCTGTGGGAGGCGGCCTGGACGCTGGACCAGGGCGCCGACGGCACCCGCGAATGTCTCCTGGCCAAGACCTTCGCGGACGAGATGGTCCTCGCCGTGACTGACCGTGCCGTGCAGATCCTCGGGGGCCACGGCTACATCCGCGATCACCCCGTGGAGATGTGGCTGCGCAACGGCCGCGCCTTCGCGGTCATGGAAGGGATCGCGATCGTCTGATGATCAGCTTCGAGATGCCGGAGGAGATCCGCGAGCGCGTCGACCTCGTTTGCGGCGTGGCCAGGGAGCTCATGCGCCCGGCGGCGCGCCAGTTCGACGAGCGCGAGCACGAGATTCCCTGGGACTTCGTCAACGCGATGTGGGACCTCTCGCTGAAGACGGGTCAGAGCTTCCGGTCCGGGACGAGGCGTGACGGCGGCGGGGTGGCCGCGCAGGCGCTCGTCCACGTCATCGAGACCCTGTCCTGGGGCGATGCGGGCATCTACCTCTGCGGTCCCGGGGCCGGCCTGGGCGGCGCCGCCATCGAGGCCACCGGTACCGCGGAGCAGAAGCAGCGCTTCCTGACGCGCTATCGGGAGGGGCCGCCGAAGTGGGCCTGCATGGCCATGACGGAGCCGCACTGCGGATCGGACACCGCGGCCATCCGCACCACCGCCGTGCGGGACGGGGAGAGCTGGGTGCTCAATGGGGAGAAGATCTTCGTCACCACCGGCCACAAGGCCCTGGTCGACTCCGAAGGGCTGATGGTGGTCTGGGCGACCATCGACCCCGCGGCGGGGCGGGCGGGGATGAAGCCCTTCGTCGTGGAAGCGGGCACGCCCGGCGTCCGCGTCACCAAGCTGGAGCGCAAGATGGGCATCCGCGCCAGCGACACCGCTTCCATTGTCCTCGAGAACTGCCGCATTCCCGCGACCAACCTCCTGGGGAGCGCGGAGGTGTCGGACCCGCGCAAGGGCTTCAAGGGCGCGATGGCGACGTTCGACGCCACGCGGCCGTCCGTGGCCGCCAGCGCCCTCGGCATCGCGCGCGCGACGGTGGAGCTCCTGAAGGAGCTCCTGGCCTTGCAAGGCATCGAGGTGCGCTACGACCGGCCGCGCCACCTCCTGACCGCCGTCGAGCGCGACCTCCTGGACATGGAAACCCAGCTCCGGGCCGCCTGGCTCCTGACCCTGAAGGCGGCCTGGATGATGGACAGGGGACTGCCCAACACGCTCGAGTCCTCGATGTGCAAGGTCAAGGCGGGCGACGTCGTCACTCGTGTCACCCAGAAGGGCGTGGAGCTGATGGGTCCGCTCGGCTACTCGCGCGACCTCCCGTTCGAGAAGTGGATGCGCGACGCGAAGATCAACGACCTCTTCGAGGGGACGGGGCAGATCAACCGCCTCGTCATCGCGCGACGGATCCTCGGCTATTCGAGCCGCGAGCTGAAGTAGAGCCGGCGCCAACCCACCGCAACTTTTGCCAAGAAATGCCGCGCCCGCGGCCATACATTGGGTATGCGGGGGGATCAGCATGACGACAGTTGCGAAGGTCGACTTTCCCACCTTGTTGGCGGCTCCCGGCCGGTCACCGGAAATCCCGGAAGCGGCCGACGTCTACGGCTGGCTGATCGGGAGCTGGGAGCTGGATGTCCGCCACTACGGGACGGACGTGACCGCGCGCGGCCTGAAGGGCGAGGTCCACTTCGGCTGGGTGCTGGAGGGCCGGGCCGTGCAGGACGTCTGGATCATGCCTCGCCACGCCGACCGCACCGGGAAGATCGACCGGACTTTCGACATGTACGGGACGACGCTGCGCGTGTGGGACGCGGCGATCCAGGCCTGGCGCGACGAGCAGGTCGGCCGCTGGAGCGGCAAGGACATCGTGCAGGTCGGCGCTCATGCCGACGGCACGCCGACGCGGTGGATGTTCACCGAGATCACCGCAGACGCGTTCCGGTGGACCGGCGAAGCCCTCAATCCGGACGGCAAGACGTGGCGGCTCGAAGGCGAGTTCCGGGCCCGACGCGTCCGCTGAGGCGGCGGACGCGTCAGGGCGTCCGCGTCATCGGCGGTCGACGGTGAAGGCGACGCGCTCGCCGGCCTTGCCCTGGAGACGGAAGGTCACGGAGCTCCCGGTCACCGCCACGGCGTCGCCCGTGACGACGTGGATCCGGGGAGAGGCGCCGGCGCCGGAATCGCTCAGGTCGAACCGCCAGAGGCCCGGCTTGCCCGCGGAGTCCATGAGCGTCGCCTCGATGCGGCTCTCTTCTCTCGATCGTGCGAGCGCGCCGTACGTCCTCCCGCGGCCCGCCACCGACACCGCGCCGTCGAGCACGATCTGGAGTCGGCCGTCCAAGGAGAGGTCGCTCACCCAATTGGCCGCCGTCTCCTTCAAGGGAAGGGGGCACCCGGGAGGCGTATCGACGAAGACCCCCGGGACCGGCGTCGCGGGGACGGTGACGACGGCCTTGGTGAAGATCTGGCACCCGTCAGCGGCGTTCGCGCGGATCGTGTAGCACCCGCGGCCGGGGGACGTGACATCGAGGGTCGTGGAGAACGTGGGACCCAATGCCACCACCACCTGGCTGGCCACGTTCGTGGGCGGCGACGCGCAGGTCGCGCCCGTGAAGTCGGCGAAGAACGTGACCTTTACCGTCCCCGTCGCCGTCGCGGACACGGGGATCGACATCCCGGTGAAGCACTGCGCGCTCGCCGGGCTGGTGATGACGATCGTCGTGGGACAGGTGAATCCCGGCAGCGTGGTGGTGGTGGTCGTCGTCGGCTTCTCCGGCGGCGGGGGGAGCTGCGCGACTACGTGGCGCGTGCGGCACTGGCTGGCCCCGCTCGGGTCCACGACGCAGGCCTCCGCGTCGAAGCCGCTATCCATTGCCAGGAACTGGCGCAACGCGCTGGCCGTATACGTGTGGTCCTGCACGCAGGCCCCGCTGGCCTTGGCCCCGTCGCCGAAATTGAAGAAGTAGGACAAAGGGTCACCGTCGGGATCCGTGCTCTTGCACAGGTCGAACGTGACCGTAAGGGGCGAGAGTCCCTGCGGCGGATCGGGGTTGGTGTGGAGCACGGCGAAGGGGGGATGGTTCGCGGCCTTGG
>WNFM01183925.1_pt1 | contig 10701 bp, 8 predicted proteins | sample 5400271 | NCBI WGS metagenome assembly WNFM01 (sample SAMN13153352, study PRJNA577476) | soil metagenome | isolation source: 60 cm saprolite on Douglas fir-dominated hillslope | place: USA:California | collected 2013-09-17 | reverse complement strand
GGTTGGACGGATCGATGATGACGCTCAAGGTGGCCGCCGTTCCTCGATAGATGTCGCCCTGGGCCGTGAAGTTGTCCCCTCCTCGGGAGGCCCAGTCGGCACGGAAGCCGGCGCGTCCAAGAGCCCAGGTGTCGTCGCTGGGATTCGCGCCTCGGACTGAGGGGGGGCGGTCGAACGACTTCCCGAAGACGCGGTAGTAGCCGTTGTGGCCGAGGGATCCACCGTAGCGTCCCGCCGAGGACGGCCCTTCCGCCGCGCCTCCACCCGCGGACAAAAGCGTTCCCTGCGTCTCGATAGCGTGCTTGGTAATGATGTTGATGATGCCGTTGACGGCGTTTGCTCCCCAGAGCGTGCCGCCGGGACCACGAATCACCTCGATGCGATCGATGTCCTCGAGCAACGTGTCCTGAACGTCCCAGAAAACACCCGAGAAGAGTGGTGTGTAGACACTCCGCCCGTCGATCATGACCAGAAGCTTGTTGGCGAACTGGCCATTCGAGCCGCGTGCGGAAATCGCCCAGCCATTCCCATTGACCCGAGCCACGTCCAGCCCCGGCACGATGCGCAGGATCTCCGGAATGGAGGTCGCCCCTGACCGGCGGATGTCGTCCTGAGTAATGACGAACACGGCCGCCGCGGTGTCGGAAAGTTTCTGCCCCTTTCGCGATACCGAGGTCACTTCGACGTTCATCAGATCGTCCACGCTCAGAGACGTGAGATCCGGGCTCTCCTGGGCTTGAGCCGCTCCGCCGCCCAGCGCCAGCGATAGGGCGATGACGGTTGTGAACAGGCCCTTCCGACGCCAGGCCGATGCCGCGGGACCGCCCGCGCTGAGTAACGAGGAGAGGCGACCAGGGAGTCTTTCGGTGTCGATCACGATCATGTCCTTTGTTTGCTCCGCCGATAGGCAGGGGTCACACAGAGGTGCACCGAGGGGTCGGGAAAAATACACGGTCACGATCGACGAGCGATTCCGGGAGAGCGTGTATTTCTGGAAGGCCGCGAAGGCACTCATACGCAGCGCCGGTTGAAATCAGCCGCGCAATCCGATTCGAGGAGCTTCACCTGTGCCAGCCGCCACCACCACGAATTTCGAACCTGGGCCCCGATCGGGCGGAACCGGGATACCGTTCGATGAAGCGACGCCCCTTGGTCTCGGCGTGACCATCGAGCAGATCCGTCGGATTTCCCCGGCCGCGAACGCGACCGCACATGACCTGGTCTGCACGCACGACCTCGACGGACGCATCCTCTTCGTTAATGACTCCGTGTGCGAGGCGACTGGCCTGCCCGCCGCCACTCTCTGCACGATGACGATTCAGGACCTGCTACCGCCGCAATCAGCGTCCGGGTTCGCCGCGTATGTGGAAAGGCTGAAGCGCGACGGTTTCGCTGACGGCATCATGAAGGTGGTGAGGCGCGACGGCGGCCGGCGCTTCTGGGAGTACAACAATACGCTGGACGCGAATGCGACGCCCGCGCCCATCGCTCGTGGCGTGGCCAGGGACGTGACGGAGCGGGAGGAAGCGTTCCAGGCCGTCCGCCGCAGCGAGGAGCACTTCCGCTCCATTATCGAGAACGCCTCCGACGTCATCGCCATCGTCGGTCTGGACGGTTGCATTCGCTATGAGAGTCCTTCTGTCGAGCGAGTTCTCGGATATCCACGTAATGTCCTCGCCGGCATGCCGTTCCTCAACCTCGTCCATCCCGACGATGCCAGCCGGGTGACCACCTTCCTGGCCCGCCAGATCGCCGACCCGGCCGCGATCCAGAGCATCGAAATACGCGCCCGTAACCATGGCGGGACGTGGCGATCATTCGAGGTCGTGGCCAACAATCTGGTCAAGCGGGGAGAGGTATCGGCCATCGTCGTGAATGCCCGGGACATCACGGAACGAAAGCTCCTCGAGACCCAACTCGAGCAGGCTAATCGTCTCGGTGGCCTCGGTCGTCTGGCGGCCACGGTGGCGCACGAATTCAACAATGTGCTCATGGGCATGCAGCCGTTCGCGGAGCTGATGCAACGCCCTGACGCCGCGCCGCAGGTCATCTCCAAAGGTGCCTGGCACATCGCCAACTCCATCCAGCGCGGTAAGCGGATCGTGCTGGACATCCTTCGTTTCACACAGCCCTACACGCCGGTCACAACCGCCGTCGACCTTGGGAAATGGTGGGAGACGTTCGCTCCGGAAGCGGAGGTCGTCCTCGGAAACACGATCTCTGTCGTATCCACGATTCCCAGCCACGACCTTTTTGTCATCGCCGATCGCACGCAACTCTCGCAGGTTCTGTCGAATCTCGTGGCCAATGCCCGCGATGCCATGACCAGCGGCGGAACGCTCACCGTAGAAGCCAACGGCCTGGAGCCGGACGCGACTTTCCCATTCGGCGTGGTGCCGTGTCCCGATTGCTTCGTGCAGATCTCCATTCGCGATACAGGCCATGGAATGCCCGCCGAGGTAATGGATCGCATCTTCGAGCCGCTCTACACCACCAGGCAGAGCGGCGGCACCGGTCTCGGCCTGGCCGTTGCCCGTCAGGTGCTGACGCAGCACGGAGGCTACATCTTCGTGGAGAGCGAGCCCGGTCACGGCAGCGCGTTCCACCTCTTCCTGCCCAGGGCGATGCCGCCGTCATCGGACAAGGCCGGCCTGACCGGGCCGGCCCAAAAACCGGCCGTGAGGAAGTTGCTGATCATCGACGACGAGGAGTCGATCGCCGAGGGCATCGCCACGCTACTGGAGCAGGACGGAATCGAGGTCGAGGCCATCGCCACCGGGGTCGAGGCCGCGCAGGCCATCGCACGCTTTCATCCCGACGCCGTACTCCTTGATTTCGGCCTTCCGGACATGGACGGCAGTCAGGTCTATGCGGTCATCCGCGAGCTGGACGCCTCGCTCCCTGTCATCTTTGCCACCGGCCATGGCGACCGGCGGGTGCTCCACGACAATCTCCACGATCCCCGGACACGATTCCTCCAGAAACCGTTCGAAGTCGCCGACTTGCTGGAGATGATGGTCGACCTCGAGACCGGATGGACGCCATGACCCCGAGCCCGGTCACGAAACGAGCCCTGGTCATCGACGACGACCAGCACATACGTGAGGTGCTCCAGACGCTCCTGGAGATCGAGGGGTTCGAGGTGGACACGCTGCGCGATGGGATCGACGCCGTGGAACTGAAGAAAGACTACCAGGTGATCCTGCTCGACATGAAGATGCCGATCTTCGACGCCGGACGCCTGACGGACTATTGGAAGCTGACCGACCCGGGCATCCTCCGCCGCGTCATCCTCCTCAGCGGCTTCTCGCGGCTTGCATCGGATCGCGACCTCGGCACGTTCGCCAGAATCGCGAAACCTTTCGACTACCGCGACTTGCTCAGGACCGTGGAGTCCTGCGTTCGACAAGCGCAGGCATGATATGGGAGCTAAAGGAACTGATCACGCGCTGCGTGGCCGATAGCCCGTGGTCTGGGGTGACACGCACCACTTACTAACAACTAACCACTGTCTACGTCCAGTTTCACGGCACCTGTCCGCATTCCGAACGGGCAACGACTTGCCCCGATACGACGTAACCCATTAACGATGGGCGGCTTAACGTGATTCTCAACGCCGGTACGTCGGATGCTCTCTGTCCCATCGGAGAAACGCTGATGATCGGACGGGTTTTGGTTGTCGATGACGAAGAAGCAATCGTGGCAGGGCTCATGTGCCTGCTTGAAGCCGAAGAGATCGAAAGCTCGGGGGCCTTCGATCGCCTCTCGGCCGAGTCGCTCATGGAGGGAACGTTTTACTCCGTGATCGTGGCCGACCTCCGGCTGCACACAGAAGCCGAGGGCTTGAAGTTGCTCGACGGCATCCGGCGCATCAGCCCGCGCTCGCGCGTGGTCACGCTGACCGGATGCTGTACGCCTGAGCTGGAGGCGGAAGTTCTCCGGCGGGGCACGGCCATGGTGATTCGAAAACCAGCCGAGGGAACGGAGATTCTCTCCGCCATCGCCGACCTGTTGGCCGAGGTGGAGAGGCTGGCCGCGAGCCAGGACGTTCTCGATCTCGAACAACTGCACCTCGGCCTGCGAAGACTCCTGCACTCGATTCCCCAGAAGCGGTACGGCCTGAGCGCCGATGAGGCGGAGGATGTCGTGCAGCAGGCCTGGCTGCTCTTCCTCGAAAAACGGGGTCTGATTCGAATGGCCCGCCCGTGGCTCATTGGAACGGTCGCGAACCTCTGCAAGCGCCAAATCGGACAGTCCATACGGCGCCGGGAAACATTCGTCAGCGACGACGCGCTCGCCGAGCTTCCCGACACGCGCATGGGGCCCGCGGACGGCGAGATCGCCCTCCGCCAGGCACTGGCCACGCTGGACCCGAAGTCGCGCGACCTCTGCGTTCTCATCGCCATCGAAGGCTATGCGTACGACGAAGTGAGCGCTCTCCTGGGCCTACCGATCGGCTCGATCGGCCCCATGTACATTCGCGCCAAATCGAAAATGCGTCTGCAACTGGCGGCGTGACGCCGACGGGCGACGCTTCGATCGTGCGTCTTGAGACCACGAACCGCATTCCAAGGCGGTAGGATGTCAACATGGAAACGCCAATCCAAGAAGTCCGGCGTCTGCTGGATACGCTTCCCCAGGAAGCATCGTTCGAGGACATCCAGTACCACATCTACGTTCAGCAAGCGGCGCGCCGCGGCCTCGAAGCCGCTGAGCGCGGCGAGTTACTCGAACAGGACGAAGTCGAGAGGCGCATGTCGAAGTGGCTTGGCGTGTAAGGTGGACCGAGCCCGCCTCGCTTCTGAGTGACAGGCTCGTCATCAGCTGCTGCCAGTGTCGGCGTTGAAGTCGTGGGTGGAGGATGCCCAACGGAATGCTGGAGTCGTTGGCACTTTGAGCCGCGGAGCGGCGCAATCTACGTAGCCCAATGCGTAAGCGTTGGGATAGCGGATCGCATATTGCCGAGCCGCGGAGCGCCGGCATCGAGGTCGAAGGCTTCCGAGGTCAACGTGGGTGCTCAGTCCGTGAATCGCGATGCTTGGTAGATGTCGGCGCTCCGCGGCTGCGCGTTATGTGATTCGACATCCCAATGCTCACGCATTGGGCTAAGTAGATTACGCCGCTCCGCGGCTTGGGATCATAGACCGCTAAGCGAAGTTTATCGCCGCCCCTTCAACATCTCCGTCGCCTCGTCCGCCGGCAGTGGTGCCGCGAAGTAGAAACCCTGGCCGTAGTCGACGCCGAGGGTGCGCATGCGGCTGTATTGCTCGGCGGTCTCCAGACCTTCTACCGTTACCTGCATGCCGAGGGTGCGGGCCAGGGCGGCTACGGTGCGGACGATCTCGTCACTGCGGCGGGCGTCCGCATCGAGCAGGAATGAGCGGTCGATCTTCAGCATGTCGAAGGGGAACTGCCGCAGCGAGCTCAGTGACGAATAGCCGGTACCGAAGTCGTCCAGGCTCAGGCCGATTTGCAGGTCGCGCAGGTCGCGCAACAGCCCTCCCGCCGCCTCGGCATTGTCGATGAGCAGCGACTCCGTCACCTCCACGTGCAGCCGCCGCGAGTCCACTCCGCTCTCCGTCAGCGCGTCGGCCACGCGGTCGACGATGTTCGGATGGAGCAGTTGCCGCGGCGAGAGGTTCACATGCATGTCGACGTTGGCGCCGTTCCAGGAGCGCAACTGCCGCAGCGCGTCACGCAGTACCCACTCCCCGATCGGCACGATCAGTCCTGTCTCCTCGGCCACGGGGATGATCTCGTCCGCGCCGATGAGAATGTCGCCGCGTTGCCAGCGCACGAGGGCCTCGAATCCCGCCAAGCGTCCCGTCCCCAACTCGATGACCGGCTGATAGCAGACCCGCAGCTCGCCGCGGTCGATGGCCCGCCGCAGGCTGGTCTCGAACTCCATCAATCTGACGGCGCGCTCGTGCATAGCCGTGTCGAACACCTCGTGCCGGGCCTTGCCGCGGGCCTTGGCGCGATACAGGGCGATGTCGGCATCGCGCAGTACGTCCTGCGGACGCTCGTAACCGGAGGTGCTGAGGGCGATGCCGATGCTGACGGTGGTGAAGATCTCGTGGGGGCCGAGGGGGAACGGCTCGGCCAGCGTGTCCTCGATACGTTGCGCGGCGCGAACGGGGTCGGTGTCGTGCTCGACGCCCTCGACGAGCATGGCGAACTCGTCGCCGCCGAGGCGGGCCACGGTGTCGCTGGCGCGGAGCATGGAGCTGAGGCGCCGCGCTACGGCCACTAGCAGCTCGTCACCGACTACGTGCCCGAGGGAGTCGTTGACCACCTTGAATCGATCGAGGTCGAGGAAGAGCACCGCGTAGCGCGCGTCCGGACGGCGGCGTTGCAGCTCCATGGCTCGCTCCAGGCGGTCCATGAAGAGCGCTCGGTTGGGCAGTTGCGTGAGCGCGTCATGAAAGGCATCGTGCATGAGTCGCTCGACGGCCACTTTGCGCTCGGTGACGTCGGTCTGCGAGCCGGCGATGCGCGTCGCCGTACCGAGAGCATCGCGGATGGCCAGCCCGCGGCTGAGCATCCACCGCCACTCGCCGTCCCGCGTCCGCATGCGATGCTCGTGCTCGAGGTGCGGCGCTCCGCCGCGGATGTGCCGGTCAAGCGCCGCTAGAAGCAGGTCCACGTCGTCGGGATGAACGCGCGAGATCCACTCATCGGGTCCGGAGCCGATCTCCTCTTCCCCATAGCCGAGCATCGACTTCCACCGCGGCGAGTAATAGACCTCGCTGGCCCGCAGATCCCACACCCACAGCCCATCGTTCGCGCCGCGCGCGGAGAGGGCGTAGCGCTCCTCGCTCTCCCGCAGGGCGTGCAGGGTGCGGCTCTGCTCGAGGGCATAGCGGATGGAGCGCTCCAGCAGAGGCGCATCGATCTGGCCTTTGACCAGATAGTCGGCGGCGCCGGCGCGCATGGCGGCGAGATCGATGTCGCCGTCGCCCTGGCCGGTCAGCAGGATAATCGGCGCCACGACTCCGAGTACCCTGGCTCGCTCCAGCAGTTCCAGGCCGTCGTGCTCGCCCAGGCGGTAGTCGACGACGATCACATCGTGGTTGTCGCGAGCGATGGCGGCCGCGGCCTCGTCGAAGGTGGAGATCCACTCGATGTCGAAGAACGTGCGGCGGCTGTCGGCGAGGAGGTCGCGCGTGAGGACGTAGTCGTCCTCATCGTCTTCGACGAGCAGAAGGCGGACGGCGTCACGTTCGATGTCAGGCAAGGTGGTCGGGTGGCAACTCGACGATCTCGATCCAGTAGCGGCCGATGTCGCGCATCACCGCCACCAGCCCTTCGAAGCTGACCGGCTTGGTGATGAACGAGTTCGCGCCGAGGTCGTACGTGCGATAGATGTCCTCCTCCGCCTTGGAGGTGGTGAGGACGATGATGGGAATGCGCCGCAGGTCGGGATCGGCCTTGATCTCGCGCAACGCCTCGCGGCCGTCCTTCCGCGGCATGTTGAGATCCAACAGGATCAAACCCGGCGTCGGCGATGTGGCGGTGTCGGCGTACTGCCCGCGGTGATAGAGATAGTCCAGCAACTCGTCGCCGTCCTGGACGAAGCGGAAGTCGTTGACCACCCGGCTCTCCGCCAGCGCGTCAGCAGCCAGCATCCGATCCTCCTCGTCATCGTCGGCGAGCAGAATCACGATCGGTCTTCCATGGTCGGGCATCGCGGCTCCTGTGGGTTGTCGTGTTCGTTCGGTAGTGGTTAGTGGTTAGTGGTTAGTGGTTAGAAAGATCCACCAACGTGCGCGGAGGCCTTTCTAACCACTAACCACTCTCATGCTGCACTGGCAAAACAACGGTGAACCTGGAACCGACACCCGGCGAGCTCGTCGCGCTGATCGTACCGCCGTGGCGCTCGGCGATTTTGCGACAGATTGCCAGGCCGATGCCCGTTCCGTCGTATTTTCCGCGGCCGTGGAGCCGCTCGAACATCGTGAATATGCGATCGGCGTACTTGTCATCGAAGCCGATGCCGTTGTCGGCCACAGTGATCGACACCTGGCCGGGCGTCACGCTGCCGGCGATCTCGACGACCGGCGGCACGTCCTCGCGGTGGAACTTGAGTCCGTTGGCGGTGAGGTTCTGCAGGAGCTGGCGCATCTGCAACGCGTCGGCGTCGATCGTCGGGAGCTCGCCGATGACGATGCGGCCATTCACCTCATGCGTGCGCACCTCCAGATCATGCGCCACCTCGGCCGCGACCGTGCCGAGATTGACGGACTCGAACGGATGGGCGCGCGTCGTCACCCGTGAGAACGAGAGGAGATCGTTGATCAGCGTCTGCATGCGCTGGGCCGCCGACTGCATCCGCTCGATGTAGTCACGCGCCTGCGGCGGCAGCTCGGCCGCGTACTTCGCCTTCAACCGGTCGCCGAAGGCTTGGATCTTCCGCAGCGGCTCCTGGAGGTCGTGGGAGGCGACATAGGCGAAGTCCTCGAGCTCACGGTTGCTCTGCTCCAGCCGGCTGTGGGACGAGCGCAAGTCTTCCTCGGCGCGCTTGCGCTCGCGGATGTCGCGGGCGATGACCACCGCTCCCTGCTGGACCTCCTTCTCGCTGATGGGTGAGATCGAGACGCTGACCTCGATGGCCTCGCCGTGGCTTCGGCGGAAGGTGCGCTCCTGGTCGCGGATCGGCCCGCGGCGGGCCAGCTCGTGCAGCGTGCGGGAGATCGTCTCGTCGCCGCCAGTCTGTTCCAGCGTGTCGATCGACCGCCCCAGCAGGTCGCTGCGCTGGAATCCGAGGAGCGTGGTCACTGCGCCATTGATGACGCGAATCTTCGCCTCGGCGTCGATGACGAAGAGCGCGTCGGCCATCGTGTCGAGGATCTCACGCGCCGCCCGCGCCGCGGTGACGGCCGGGAGGCGGTGGCGGCGGATGCTCGTCCAGGCCACGACAATGAAGGCGACGACCGGCACGTAACCGAACGGCGGCCACGGTGCGCCGAACATCGGCAGGAAGTCGATGGCCGCGAAGTAGACCACCACAAAGCTCAGCATGAGGTTGAGGATGCGACGGCGACGCCGCGGGTCGGTCGTCCGTCTCCGCTCGATCATCCCTTCCACGAGCTGGCCGATGAGAGCCGCGAAGAAGAAGAGGAGAAAGGGGGCCAGCGCCCAGCCGGCCACGGGATACCAGCCCCACGGGTGCAGCCGGATCGAGCCGATGACGCCGTTACTGAAGAGCGTGATCAGCGCGAAAAGGACGGTGATGCCGTAGACGAGACGGACCAGCGTCCGGCGCGCCGCGCCCAGACGGAGGGCGGTGATGGTGAAGTCGTAAATGACGGCCGGCAGAAAACAGACCGCGCCCAGCCCGAGGCGCGCCCACCACCCCGCCACCGCCGCCCGCTGCGCGAGCAACATCCCCGCGAAACCGGCGAACCAGACCGCTACCAGGGCGATCATGCCGCAGAAGAGCACTGCCACCCGCGACGCGCGCTGGCGTCGATAAATCACCGCCGCCAGGATTACCAGCGCGATCCCGACAACGATCCACGGCAACGCGTACGCGTTCCAGGGAGCCACACTGCCATCAGGGGGGGAAGCCATCGCGAGGCGGAGATTGTAAGCGGTTTCTGTGTTCACCCAGATTCACTCTTCACCCTTCACTCTTCTGCTCCCCCGCCCACGGGGGTTCGGCACGACGCGGTCGTGCCCTTCGGCGGTCGCGATTGCGGGCCGCGCTGATCGCGACCGAGGCTCTGCGTTGCTCGCGAGCCCCGCGCGACCTATATTGCAATCTTCCAAGCCGTCGTCGCAGGTCCGTCCGTCCTGCCCGGCGGCTTTTGCATTTCTGCGCGAAACACGAAGGGGAGACACGCATGAGTCAGGAACCCATCTCGAAGAAGACAGTGCTCTATGACATGCCCGGCACCGACGCCGTCACCATGCGGCACGACCAACCATTCGGCGCGAGCGGCAACGACACACTCACCATGGATCTCTACGCTCCACCGGATGCGGGAAGCGGCGCGCGACTCCCCGCCGTCGTCATCGTGACCGGCTATCCCGATCAAGGCTTCCAGCGGATGCTCAACTGTAGGTTCAAGGACATGGGCTCGTCAGTGTCATGGGCCCGCCTGATCGCGGCCTCGGGGATGATCGCCGTCACCTACACCAACCGCGAACCGATCGCCGACGCCCACACCCTGCTCCGATTCCTCCACGACAACGCCCCCACCCTCGGCATCGACGAGACCCGCATCGGCCTCTGGGCCAGCTCCGGCAACGTCCCCCTCGCCCTCTCCCTGCTGACGAGCGACATCAAGTGCGCCGTCCTCTGCTACGGCTACACCCTCGACATCGACGGCTTCACCGAAGTGGCCGACGCGGCAAAGACCTTCAAGTTCGCCAACCCTGGCGCCGGAAAGTCCCTCGACGATCTACCAACAAACGTCCCGCTGTTCCTCGCCAGAGCAGGCCGCGATCAGACTCCAGGCCTCAACGCCTCGCTCGACCGCTTCCTGAGCAAGGCCGTCACGTGCAACCTCCCCATCACGTTCGTAAACCACCCCACCGCCCCACACGCCTTCGACCTATTCGACGACAGTGCGACCACGCGCGAGGTGGTTCGCCACGTCCTCGCCTTTTTGCGGTTCCATTTGCTGGATTGAGAGGTGAGGCCCATGTGTGTCGTGCGCTGACATCCGCCTCCGGCCGCGAGCCCCTCGCCCTCGT
>WNFM01193963.1_pt1 | contig 10702 bp, 11 predicted proteins | sample 5400271 | NCBI WGS metagenome assembly WNFM01 (sample SAMN13153352, study PRJNA577476) | soil metagenome | isolation source: 60 cm saprolite on Douglas fir-dominated hillslope | place: USA:California | collected 2013-09-17 | reverse complement strand
TTTGATCGCAAGCTCGATCAAGGAGTTTCACCCGAAGGAGGCGTTGCAGACCGACGAGATGAAGGACATGGCCGGCATCCAGCGCGACGCGGTGAAGCTCAAATTCATCGACGCGCCGCTGACGCAAGCGCAACTGGCCGAGCTCATCCAGATCCCGCCGCGGAAAAAGTGAGGAGCAAGACACAAGCGGCATGCTCGAGGCTGCCAAAGAAATCGGTGCCATTCGGGGCCGTCATTCCGGGGCCCGAGCGCAGCGAGGGAGCCCGGAATCCATAACCACAGATGATGATCATGGATTCCGGGTTCGCGCCTTCGGCGCGCCCCGGAATGACGATCGCTAGATTTCAGTCCGATGAAACTGCGCTACGTCGCGCGGCGGTCGATAAAAACGGGCGGCCGCTTTTGCAGGAACGCGTGCACGCCTTCGGCGTAGTCGGGCGAAAGACTCGCTTCGTGCTGCGAGTCGCGTTCGAGCTCGAGCTGCGTGTCGAGATCGTTGCTCCAGGAGTCATCGAGCACGCGCTTGATCAGCGCGAGCGCCACCGCCGGCGCTGCGGCGAAGCGTGCGCAGAGCGCATGCGCTTGCGCCATCAACTCGGCGTCGTCGAGCGCTTTCCAAATCAGTCCCCACGCTTCCGCCTTGTCGGCGGGCAGCGGCTCGGCGGTGAGCGCGAGGCCGCGCGCGCGAGCAGGACCGACGAGCCGCGGCAACAACCACGTGCCGCCGCAATCCGGGATGAGCCCGATCTTCGCAAACGCCTGGACGAAGCTCGCCGAGCGCGCTGCCAAGACGATGTCGCAAGCGAGTGCGACGTTGGCACCGGCGCCGGCCGCAACCCCGTTGACCGCGGCAACGACCGGAAACGGCAACGCGCGCAGCTTGCGCACGAGCGGATTGTAATAGGTATCGAGCGCGCTCCCGAGCACGACAGCCTTGCCGTCCTTGCCCACGCGCTCGTTGAGATCCTGCCCGGTGCAGAAGGCGCGGCCGGCGCCGGTGAGCAACAGCGCGCGGCAGTCGCCGTCGTCCTCCGCCTCGGCGAGCGCGCGCTTGAGGTGCGCATGCATGGCCTCGGTGAATGCGTTGAGGTGCCGCGGGCGGTTGAGAGTGACGACGCGATATCCTTCCCGCCGCTCGACCAGGACAGGTGCTTCTTCCATGCGCGCCTCCATCGTGCCGATGCCGGTTGCGTTTGGGCTATGCTAGCGCGGCGCGAGGCGGAAATCGCGGCCGAGGCGGTGGGATGACGGGCGAGACGCCGCGCGCCGATGGATGCAGGATGGTCCGCGCGTTCCTGCTCGAGCGCGTTGTCATGGCCCATTGCGTCGGAAAAGGAACTATAAGACAAAACCGCACATGCGACGGCCAGACCTTGATCTTGGGAGGATATCAATGCGCCGTACATCGCCATTGAGTTGCGTCCGTATCACGCGCCGCAGCTTTGCCGCCGGCGCCGGCGCCGCCGGTTTGCTCGCCGCCACCGGCACAGCCAACGTCGCCCGCGCACAAAGCGGACCCCTCAAGGTCGGCGTTCTGCTGCCGCGCTCAGGCGCGCAGGCGGGGATCGGGCAGGATTGTCAGCGCGGGGTCGAGCTTGCGCCGGCGATGTTCAAGGCGCTGGGCCTGCCGGAGCTCGCGATCATGAATGCCGACACTGAAACGAACGTCGAGGTCGCGCGCGCGCGAGCGGAAAAGCTGATCAACGACGGCGCGCAGCTTTTGGTCGGCGCCTTCGATTCCGGCCAGTCTGCGGCCATCGCGCAGGTTGCCGAGCAAAAGGGCATTCCCTTCGTCATCAACATCGCGGCGGCGCCGCAGATCACCGAGCAGGGCTACAAATTCGTGTTCCGCAATTTCCCGACCGCGCCGATGATTCTCAGCGACGCCTTCGCCAACCAGATGGAACTGTTCGAGGCGACCGGCGCGGCGCCGAAGTCGGTCGTGTTCATGCACGCGAACGACACGTTCGGCACATCGATGCAGCAGGGCATCAATGCGGTATTCCCCCGCTTCAACATGCCCTACAAGATCGTCGAGCAGATCGCCTACGACGCGACGGCGCGAGACCTCTCCGTCGAAGTGGCCAAGGCCAAAGCGACCGGTGCGGACGCGTTGCTCATGGTCAGCCGGCTCAACGACGCGATCCTGATCACGCGCGAACTGGTCAAGCAGCGCTGGTCGCCGATGATCGTGCTGAGCATGGGGCCGGGCTGGTACGAGGACCAGTACCTCAAAACCCTGGGCAAGCTGTCGGACGGGCCGATGAGCTTCGTGCCATGGTACGACCCGAACAAGACTTTGGCGCAGCAACTCGAAGCGGCCCTCGCCAAGGCCTATCCCGGCATCAACATGAACACCAATCATGTCTTCACGTTCGAGGCGCTACTGGTTGCGGCGGATGCCTACAAGCGCGCCCGCTCGAGCGACCCGAAGGCGCTCGCCGACGCCATCCGCACCACCAACATCACCGACAACGTCAGCATCGGCCCCGGCATTCAGTTCAACGACAAGGGCCAGGACGACAAGCTCAAGAACGCCGCGATTCAGAATCGCGGCGGCAAGCTTCTCACCGTCGCCCCGAAAGCGGCATCCAACGCCAAGCCCGAATTGCCGATGCGGCCATACGACCGGCGCGGCTGAGGGACGCTCGCGTGTCGGCCAGAGCAACGGCGGAGCCTTCGGACGGGCATAGACGCCCTTAAGCGCAGGACGGCTCGGTGGCCGCAGAGGTCTATTTGAATGTCGCGGTCAGCGGTCTTTTGACCGGCCTGGTCTATGGGCTGATGGCGGTCGGCCTCTCGGTCATTTTCGGCGTCGTGCGCGTGGTCAATTTCGCCCATGGCGAAATGATGACCGTCGCGATGTATCTCGCCATCGCGCTGTTCAACAGCCTGGGACTAGACCCGCTGGTGATGGCCGTGCCGGTCGCCGGCGTTCTCTTCGCGCTCGGCTACGTGATGCAGGCGGGCCTCATCAATCCGTTCATCACGCGGCCCGAGTACAGCCAGTTCATGCTGCTGATCGCGGTCGCGATCATCATCGTCAACGTGCTTCTGATCGTCTTCGGCCCGGATGCGCGCAACGTTCAGACGTCGTATGCGTTCGACAGCTTCCTCCTCGGACCGCTGATCATCGACGCGACGAAGGTCTACGCCGGCGGGGCGACGCTCGTGATCACGGCGGCGCTGTTTGCGTTTTTCCGGTTTGCGCCGCTCGGCAAGGCGATCCGCGCCTGCGCCGACAACTATACCGGCGCGCTGGTCGTGGGGCTCAACGTCAAGCGACTTTACGCCCTCACCTTCGGGCTCGGGGCCGCGTGCGTCGGAGCAGCAGGCTCGATCCTGGTGCTGCTGGTCGACGTGACGCCGGCGCTCGGCCCCGCGTTGACGCTGCTCGCCTTCATTATCGTCATCACCGGCGGGCTCGGCTCGATGGTCGGCGCGGTGCTTGGCGGGTTGCTGATCGGCTTCACCGAGGCCATGGCCGGCCTGTTCTTTACGCCGTCGGCCAAGAGCATGTTCTCGTTCGGCCTCCTCGTCTTGGTGCTGCTGTTTCGGCCGCAGGGCATCTTGGGCAAGAGGGTCTTATGAGCGCCCGCTTGCTCGAGGGCGTTTCGCGCCGAGGTATTGCACTTTTGGCGGTGTTGCTCGCCGTGTTGCTGGCGGTGCCTTGGATCGCCAATGACTATCTGCTCACCGTGCTCATCATCGCGCTCTATTCCGCCTATACCGGCCAGGCATGGAACGTGATGATGGGCTTTGCCGGCCAGCTCTCGCTCGGTCATGCCATCTATGTCGGGCTCGGCGCCTATGCGGCCGCGGCGCTCTACGTGCATTTTGGTATCGCGCCTTGGCTTGGACTGGCCGCCGCGATCGCCATCGCCGTGGCCTGCGGCGCCATCATCGGCTTTCTCGCCTTCCGTTTCGGCGTGGGCGGCGTTTATTTCGCCATTCTCACCATCGCGTTTGCCGAATTCGCACGCATCGGCTTCGATCATTTCCAGTGGGTCGGCGCTTCGAGCGGCTTTTTTCTGCCGGTCGCAAATTACACGCGCAACGACTTGTGGAACCTGCGCGGCGACCCGACCATGTTCTATTACGTGATGCTCGCGCTCACGGTCGCGGCATTCGCGCTGTGCCACGTTCTGCTCAAGAGCCGGATCGGCTACTACTGGCTGGCGATCCGCGAGGACGAAATTGCCGCGCGCTCGCTCGGGATCGACACGTTCCGCTACAAGATGTACGCGGCCGTCCTCTCCGCCGGAATGACCGCGGTGGCGGGGGTGTTCTTCGCGTTCTACTACAACAATTTGTTTCCGGAGCAGGTGTTTCACATCTCGCGCTCGATCGAGCTGATCCTGGGACCGATCATCGGCGGTATCGGCACGCTGTTCGGCCCCCTGATCGGCGCGTTTCTGCTGACCAGTTTGTCGGAAGCCATGCAGGAACTTTTGTCAGCGCTCGGCTTCGACGCACCCGGCGTCAAGCAGGTCTTTTATGGATTGTGCCTGCTCGTGGTGGTCATCGCGCTTCCGGGCGGCGTGTGGCCTTGGCTTGCCGGCAAGCTCCATGTCACGAGGCGAGACCCATGACGGCGCTTTTATCGGTTGAAGGCGTCAGTAAGCGCTTTCGCGGTCTGCTCGCGGTCGACAAGGTGACCTTTCAGGTCGCGCGCGGCTCGATTTTTGCGGTCATCGGCCCGAACGGGGCGGGCAAGACGACGCTGTTCAACATCATCGCCGGGATGTTCGCGCCGGACCGGGGTTCGGTCGCCTTTGCCGGCGAACGCATCGAGGCCCTTGCCCCCGATGAGATTTGCCGCCGCGGCATCGGCCGCACCTTCCAGTTGGTGCGGCCGTTCCCGGCACTCACCGTCGAGGACAACGTCGTGATCGGCGCCATGCTGCGTCGGCACGATCCCGCAGGCGCGCGCCGCCACGCCCATGAGGTGCTCGCTCGGCTCGATCTGTTCGGCAAACGTCATCAACCGGCATCCGCGCTCACGCTGCCCGACCGCAAGCGCCTGGAAGTTGCGCGCGCGCTCGCCACCGATCCGAAACTTCTGCTTCTCGACGAGGTGATGGCGGGGTTGCGGCCGGCCGAGACCGACCGGATGGTCTCGGCGCTCACCCAGCTCAACCGCGAATTCGGGCTGACCATCCTGCTCATCGAGCATGTCATGCGGGCGGTGATGGCGCTCGCCGCGCGCGTGCTGGTGTTGCACCACGGCGCGGCGATCGCGGAAGGCTCGCCGGAGGCCGTGGTGCGCGAACCGGCGGTGATCCAATCCTATCTCGGCGCGGAGGCCGTCGAGTGATGCTGCGCGTCGACAATCTCGATGTCTTCCATGGCGACGCGCAGGCGCTCGACGACGTGTCGCTCCAGATCGATGACGCAACGATCGTTGCCATCGTCGGAGCGAACGGAGCGGGCAAGACCTCGCTCATCCGCACGATCGCGGGCATGCATCGCCCGGCGCGCGGCCGTATCGCGTTTCGCGGCATCGACATTGGCGGATGGGAAAGCCACCGCGTATGCAACCTGGGCATCGGTCAGGTGGCGGAAGGCCGGCAAGTGTTTGCGACCTTGTCGGTCGCCGAAAACCTCGAAATCGGCGCGATGCTTCCGCGTGCGCGTGCCGGCCGTGCGAAAAATCTCGAGCGGGTATTCGCGCTTTTTCCCTTGCTCGCTGAGCGCTCGAATCAGGCGGCGGGCACGCTCTCGGGCGGCGAGCAGCAGATGCTGGCAATCGGCCGCTGCCTCATGGGCGCGCCGGAATTGGTCATGTTCGACGAGCCGTCGCTGGGGCTCGCGCCCGCCGTCGTGCAGCAGCTCTTACGCACGATCCGCGACCTCAACCGCGAAGGCCTCACTTGCGTGCTGGTCGAGCAGAATGTGGCGGTCTCGCTCAAGCTCGCCGCCCATGCCTACGTGCTCGAGAACGGGCGGATCACGCTCTCCGGCCCGGGCGAGACGCTGTTGGCCGACGACGGCGTGCGCCGGGCCTATCTCGGACTCTGAGGTCTCGCGGGATCCTGCGCCATCTACGCCGCGGGCGGGGCGATCGTCACCGTCAAGCGCCCCACGCCCTCGATTTCGCACTCGAGCTTATCGCCGGGGACGGTTGCGGCCACTCCCGACGGCGTACCGGTCATGATGATGTCGCCGCCTGCGAGCTCGACCATCTCCGAGAGCTTGGCGATGATCTCCGGCACCTTCCAAATCATCTGTGCGAGATCGCCCTCCTGTCGCAGCTTGCCGTTGGCCTTGAGCGCGATGCGCCCTTTGCTGGGATGCCCAATCTTGCTCGCGGGCTGCAGCGCTCCGCACGGCGCGGAGGCATCAAAGGCTTTGCCGATCTCCCACGGCCGTTTCATGTCGCGCGAGGCGATCTGCAGATCGCGCCGCGTCAGGTCGATACCGACGGCGTAGCCGTAGATGCAGTCGAGCGCGCGCTCGAGCGGGATATTTCGGCCACCCGACTTGAGCGCCACCACGAGTTCGACCTCGTGATGCATGTCCTTGGTGAGGGGTGGGTAGGGCGCACGTGCCCCGTCGGGCACGATGGCATCCGCGGGCTTGGCGAAGAAGAAGGGAGGATCGCGCACGTCTTGGCCCATCTCGCGGATGTGTTCTTCGTAATTGCGGCCGACGCACCAGATGCGGCGCACCGGAAACATCTTGTCGGTGCCGGCGACCGCGATCGCGGCTTGGGGCGGCGGCGCAATGACGTAGCTGTGGGCAGCGGCAGACATGATCTCTCCTGCAGCGATGGAGACTTCAGGCGGAGGACGCGATGGCGATCGGCGGCGGTTCCTGCTCGCGCAGCTGCAGGCGATAGAAGGACGTGTAACGTCCGCCCCGGCGCAACAGCTCGTCGTGGCGACCCGCTTCGACGACTGTTCCGTCCTCGATGACGAAGATGCAGTCGGCGTCCACCACGGTATGCAAGCGATGGGCGATCACGATGGTCGTGCGGCCCTGGCAAAGATGTTCGATGGCGCCTTGAACCTGGCGCTCGGATTCGGAATCGAGCGAGGCGGTTGCCTCGTCGAGCAGAATGAGTGGAGCATCCTTGAGCAGAGCGCGCGCGATGGCGATGCGCTGGCGCTCGCCGCCGGCGAGTTGTAGTCCGTGCTCCCCGACGGGCGTGTCATATCCGCGGGGGAAGGCCATGATGAAGTCGTGCGCGTAAGCGGCCTTGGCGGCGGCGATGATCTCAGTCTCGCTCGCGCCCGCGCGCCCGAGCGCGATGTTCTCCCGCACCGAGCCCCGAAACAGGAAAACGTCCTGCCCGACATAGGCGACCTGGCTGCGCAACGAGCGGCGCGATAGCGCAGCGATGTTCTGCCCGTCGATGACGATGGCGCCGCCGGCGGGCTCGTAGAACCGCAGCATCAAATTGAAGATCGTCGATTTGCCGCCACCGGAGGGGCCGACCAAGGCAGTCAGCTTTCCCGGTTCCGCGACGAATGAGAGATTCTTGATCACCCTCTCGCCCGGACGATACGCGAATTGCACGTTCGCGAATTCCACGCGCGCCTGCGAAAGATTCAGCGGCGGCTTGGCTGCGTCGGCCGGTTCGGTGGGCGGGTGGTCGATGACCTCGAACAGGATGCGCACTCCGACCAAGCCGCTGTTGAGGTCGAGATTGAGGCGGGCAAGACGCTTGGCCGGCTCGTAAGAAGAATTGACCGGGTGTCGCCCCGGTCTCGATCACGCGAAAACCGCCATAAACCAGCGCGCCAGCGATGGCAAACCCGCCGAGTGCCTCCATCAGCGGGCCCGAACGGTAGGCCACCCGCGCCCACTTGTTCGATTCGTTTTCGAGGTCGGCCACGCGCGAGTTGAAGCGCTCGCGCATCGCGTCCTCGAGCGTGAATGCCTTGAGGATGCGTATGCCCTGCAGCGCCTCCTGCAGGGTTTCGAGAATCCGGGCACTGCCGGTGAACTGATGGTGCGCAATCGTCTTGATACGGCGAACCATCTTGCGCAGGAGCAACATTGCCGGCGGCACTACGATAATGCTGAGCGTGGATAGGACGGGGTCTTGCACCGCCATCACCGCGAAGAGTCCGACAAGCGACAGCAGATCGCGGCCGAAGGACGTGATGACGAGGTTGAGCACCTGGCTTGCGGCGGCAGCGCCGGTGGTCAGGCGAGCCATGAACTCCGAGCTGTGGCGGTCGGCAAAAAAACCGACATTATGCTCGAGCAGCTTGGCGAACATCCGTCGCTGATTGTCGGCAATGATTCTATTGCCGATCCGTGCGAGCATCACCGCCTGCCCATAGGTAGCCATTCCCTTGATCATGAAGATCACGGCGGTCACCAAGGCGAGGACGACGATTCCCGGAAGGTTTTTGTGAACGTAGGCTTGGTTGATGACATCTCCCACCAAATACGCGCCGAGCGCCGTGCTCGCGGCCGCTACTCCCATCAGCGCGAATGCAAGTGCGTAATGACGCCACTGCCCCGCCGCTTGCTGCACGAGCAGGCGGCGGACCAAAGCGGCCGTGCCGTCGGGATCCGCAAATAATCTTTGAAAATATGACTTCAGCATGCGTCGTCCGTGAGGCGGCGCGACCGGCGCGGCGGCGCTGCAGCGAGCCGTTCTTGCCCAGGCCAGAGCGCTTTTCAAGCGGGAAATCGACGGCTGCGTATGTCACCGCACGCGCGACAATAGCTTGCGTTCCCATGCCAGCGCATGGCACACGATCGTTCCCAGGTCGTCGAAATGTGGCTGCCATTTGAGCACCGAGCGGGCGCGCTCGGAAGCCGCCACGATGCACGCGGGATCTCCCGCCCGCCGGGGAGCGAACTCGACCTTGAAATCGACGCCGGAGATGCGCTTGACCGTCTCGATGACTTCAAGCACGGAGAAACCCCGCCCGTACCCGCAATTGAGCGTGATCGAGCCGCCGCCCGCGCGCAGATAGGCCAGCGCATCGCAATGTGCCTGCACGAGATCGCACACGTGAATGTAATCGCGGATGCAGGTGCCGTCAGGCGTCGGATAGTCGGCGCCGAAGACATCGACTTTCGCTCGCAGCCCGAGCGCGGCTTGCGTCACCACCTTGATGAGGTGGGTGGCTTCTTTGCTCGATTGGCCGGTGCGGCCGAGCGGGTCGGCGCCGGCGACGTTGAAGTAACGCAGGATCACGTGCGGCAGGCCGTGGGTGCTCCCTGCATCGCGCAGCATGATCTCGGTCATGAGTTTGGAGGAGCCATAGGGCGAGGTCGGCACGGTGGCGTCGTCCTCGCGCGCCGGCACGCGCTCGGGATTGCCGTAAACCGCGGCGGTCGAAGAGAAGATGAAATGGCGCACGGCGCCCTTCACGGCGGCCTCGATCAGGGCTCGCGATTTCACGGCATTGTTGAGGTAGTAGCCAAGCGGATCGCGAACCGAGTCCGGCACCACGACCGAGGCGGCGAAATGGATAATGGCGTCGATCCGATGCTCGGTGATCAGCGCGGTCACGAGCGGTTGATCACCGACGTCGCCGATGATTAAGGAGGCGTCCTGCGCCACCGCCCAATCGAAACCGGTGGCGAGATTATCAAGCGCCACGACGCGCTCGCCGGCATCCAGCAGCGCGTAAACCATATGGCTTCCGATATAGCCGGCGCCGCCGGTGACCAGGACCGTCATCGAGGAGACTCGCTCATGTGCCTTGGCGGCGCTGGTGCCATCGTTATGAACCTCTTGTCCCGGGCGTGAATGCACGGGTTCTCGCCTGGGGGCAAGCGGACCCACGACGGACGGGAGCGGTAAAGCTAAAGAATGTCAGATATCCTATTCATCAAGACCTCCTCGCTCGGCGATGTGATTCATCACATGCCGGCGTTGACGGACGCGCGACGGCAACGGCCGCAGGCACGGTTTTGCTGGGTCGTGGAGGAGGCATTTGCGCCGCTGGTTCGGATTCATCCTGCGGTGGCCGACGTGATCCCGGTTGCGTCACGCCGCTGGCGGGAACGGCTCCTTGCATCGGCGACGTGGCGGGAGATCGCCGGTTTCGGGCGCGCGCTGCGCGCCCGCTGCTACGAGCATGTCATCGACACGCAGGGCCTCTTGCGCTCAGCGGTTATTGCGCGGCTCGCCAGCGGTCGGCGCCACGGCTATGATGCACGCAGCATTCGCGAGCCGGCCGCGTCCTTCCTTTACGACGTCAAGCATCGCGTCGCGCGCGATCTTCATGCCGTCACGCGCAATCGCATGCTCACCGGGCTGGCGCTCGGCTACGCACCCAATGGCGCCGTCGATTTCGGGCTGTCACGCAAGGATATCGCCGCAACGGCGGCATCTCCATACGCCATTTTGTTGCACGCGACCGCACGGCCGGAAAAGGAATGGCCCGAGGCGTCGTGGATCGCGCTCGGCCGCGCGCTATCCGCCCGCGGCGGTTCGCTGTTGCTGCCGTGGGGAAGCGAGATGGAGCACGCGCGTAGTGTGGGCATCGCGGCGGAGGTCCCGAATGCCCGCGTGCCCGAACGACAACCGCTTGACCGCGTGGCCGCGCTTATCGCGGGGGCGTCTTTCGTGATCGGCGTGGATACGGGGCTAATCCATCTCGCCGCGGCGCTCGGCGTGCCGGTCGTCGCAATCTTCGCGGGGAGCGAGCCCGGTCTCACAGGACCGATCGGGCACGGACCGATCGCCGTCGTCGGCGGCAAGCACAAGCAGGCGGGCGTACCCGAT
>WNFM01187202.1_pt2 | contig 10702 bp, 11 predicted proteins | sample 5400271 | NCBI WGS metagenome assembly WNFM01 (sample SAMN13153352, study PRJNA577476) | soil metagenome | isolation source: 60 cm saprolite on Douglas fir-dominated hillslope | place: USA:California | collected 2013-09-17 | reverse complement strand
AGCGCCTGGGCGCTGGCCCAGCTTCTACCAAAGAGCTGGCACAGCCGTTCGATATGGCGCTCCCGTCATTTATGCAACACCTAACCATGCTCGAAAACAGCGGCTTAATCGCTTCAAAAAAGGTAGGTCGAGTCAGAACTTGGCAGATCGAACAGGAGCAGATTGTCGCTGCTGAATCATGGCTTCTCGAACAACGGGCGTTATGGGAAGGGCGAACAGATCGCTTTGTGGATTATGTTGAAGACTGGTACAAAAGGGAATCTAAAATGACCGAAAACAGTTATGACTTCACTGTATCCCGGATTATAAAAGCACCTCGCAGTGTGGTCTGGAAGGCGTGGACGATACCAGAACATCTTGAGAAATGGTGGTGTCCAAAGCCCATGACGACCAAAATCGTCGGCTTTGATCTGCGTCCAGGCGGCGCATTCGATCTGCTGATGGGCGATCCAAGCGGTGGAGAAACCCCGATAACCGGAGCATTCCTCGAAATCGTGCCAGAAGAACGGATCGTGTTCACCACCGCGTTGACCGACGGCTGGCGACCTGCCCCAACGTTGCTACCGATAACGGCGATAATTTCTATGACGAATGATAGCGCCAACACCAGGTACGCAACGCGGGTGCTAGTTAAGGACGAGGAGGAACGTCAGAAACTTCAAGCGATGAACTTTGAAGCTGGCTGGAGCATAGGCATCGATCAGCTTAGTCAACTCGCGGAGCAATGGGTATGAGCAAGGTTACTGTATACGAGACGATCACGATGAGTTGATGGCACGTTCTTTTTCCCTTCGGCAACAGAAAGTTCTCCGATGAGTTTGGGATCGTGGTTTTTAGATTCAGTCTACTCCCTATAAAGTTTTTCCGCAGATATGTCGGAACTCACACTTTGTGCTTCGCTAGACCGCAACGCGAGACGCGGTGGAAAAATCCACCAGAAATCAACGACCCAGCGCACGGTGGATTTTGTCGGCGGGGTACGCCCTGCCGACGCCCTGCGCTGCACTGAAAGTGCCAGCAGGGGTGTCGCGCCTCGGCGCGGCACATCAGCCCCTACCGGCGCGTGAGGTAGCCAGGTTTTACCTGGCGACCCACCCACGACGCGCACGGTTTAGCACTGACGTGCTTCACCAGCGGTCTACGCGCTCACCTTGTTCGCGCGGCGTGGGTCGGGTTCGTGTCGCTTGCGGGCATACTGCGCAGCCAGTCCAGATACAAGGGGAAGTGTACGACAAATGTACGACACAGGCAAAAGGCCCGGTGATTAGAGTGGAAACACTACTTCCTCAAACTATAATCGGGTTATGATTGATCCACGATATTGTTATTCAGAGGGAATGGTATCGCCGCGTGGACAATCCTGTGTCGGATTCCGACTTTAGCAAAGTAATCAGCACCGTCCTTCTTCTTTGGTGACTCCGGTTTAGGATTTGGATAAAGTAGCCGTAAAAGGCGCTGTGCTGCCATTTTCGGCGATGCACCAGATGTGGCCCCGGAGGGATTTGGGAACATATCCTCCGCCTCAATGTCGAGGGCTGTTCGCCAAGTGCTGGAGCAACTCTATCGCGGCATGACCGAGTTGGATGTACCAGCAAGCGATATGATACTGGAAAAGCATCGGCGTAACCAGGAAATCTTTGCCAGGTATATGTCTGGCGAACGAGCCGTTGACTTAGCACGAGAGTTCGGGATTTCCGTTCGCCGGGTGAATCGACTTGTTCGTCGCTATCACGTTCGTGGGTAACAGTAGCAGCACCGATCGCGAATGGCAAAAAATGATATAGAGCCATAGACCGGTCCTGCTTGGGCAGTTTACGCCCCGATGGGCACCAGGAGTAGTGCGCCTGAAGGTAATTTGAAAATGCAGGCAATATTCAATGTTTGGGCCTCTGGTTGGAATGAATCCGTATGAAAATGAAGCAAACGTGACGATCTGTTTCGGTTATTTCTGAACCCCGTCCTTATCCGTTTGCTGAAACAAATTCTTGTATTAAGGTTTTTGCCTCAGTTAAGTCAGCCGTGTCAAAACCTTCGGTGAACCAATCATAAATTTTCGACAGCATCGAGTAGCCTTCTCGCTGTCTTGGGATAACCACAACTGAGCAAGACTGATTCCTGCGCGTAGCTCTAACGATTTTGCCTCTTGTTTACGAGCGATACTCATGGCTAATTGAAATGCTTCCTCAGCCTGTTGTGGGCGATTTTGTCTTACAAGGAATTCTCCAAATAGACGGCGTATTTCCGATTCCATGATGCGTTCCCCAGTAATGGGATAATGGTCCAGTTCTTCTCGAAAAACACGTATTCCTTCATCTATTTGCCCTGCCATCAAGTATACATCCATAAAAATGCTAACCACCATAGGACGATAAACATAGATTTTCGCCCGGTGCATTACTTCTACACAGCTTTCCATCTGTTGTACGGCTTACCCTTTGACCCATAACGGGTAAATCCTGATCCCACTGTGCAGGCTGCGTGTCGTGCTTGCCAAGAATACTGAGACGTGCTATGGTAGAAATTCTCAATGTCCACCCACCGCGTTTACGCTGAAACGTCCGAATTTATTGGAGGATCTGCGTATGAGCGATAAGGCTGCGCAAACCCATCTTGTTGAACGGTCCGATGATGCAGGTGACGATCATGCCGACCCGGAGGTCGTCACCCCAATTATTGTGTCTCTTGGCAAGAAGAATAAGAAACAGATCAAGCGGCTCAAGCGTGGCAAGGGCGGGACGATGGATCAAGTGCTTGACGTTATCGATCAGGTTCAGGCGAACCTGGGCGATCAGGCCGCCGGGAAAATCCTCGTTCCGATAGTAGTCATTTACCGCCGAAAGCAGCGCCGCGTCAGGGGATTGTTTTAGCCAAGCGAGGAGAGTGTGAAGTGGAAAACGAACACCATCAGGAAGAGATTAGTGTCGCTCCTCAAAGCCCAGGCACATTAAAGCCGGTTGTTTTCAAGACCAAGAAAAAGAAGAAATATAAATATTCGCGTGGCCTGAAAGATTTGCAGAGGTCGAGTCGAGGTGTCGCCAAAGTGTCGTCGCGGCTGGCGCGGTCGGTAGTCAAAGGTATGGACGCATACCGAAAAGCCAGCGACAAATCGGCTCGTAAGAAGCGCGACGGCGCGATACGTGACATAGCGAAAGGCTTGAGCAAGAGTCTGCGCGCATCGAGCCGCGTGCCCTACGATCTCGCGCGGGTGATGGACCAGCGAGGTACCCGCCGTACGGCTCGCCGACAGGTGCGGACGGCATCGCGGCTGGCCCGTTTGCTGCGGATCCGCTAGGAGTCGCGGCTGGCGCAGGTTCAGGTAGCTTATGTCACAACGAGATAATCCCATCACCTCGGGCAATGGCCTGGTCCGCGCAGTTCCTGCCGCCATCAAGGTGCTGCCGAACGCTGCACCGACGGTCACCAGTGCGAAAGTTGCCAGGCGCGTGCGCAAAGCCGTGGTAAGCAGTACGGCACGCCATCAGGTGGCGCTGGCCGCGCCTGGAGAAACCAGAATACGCGCAAATGGCCGGATGACGTCTGTCGAAATGCCGCGTATCCGGCGCGACGATTTGTCGGCTAACGAGAAGCTCCCTGCAAGCCGGAGCGAGGTGCTGATTTCACTCCCACGCCGCAGCCAGAGCCGGGGAATTGGTGCGAAGGAGTGGGTCCCGGCGCGGCTGAAAATGGCAACCGCCCCGAAAGTCGGGTTGCCGATGCTCTGGAGACGGTGTTTCGTCTGGTTCACGGTCATCGCTGAGTTCGCTCTGGCGACCCTCTGGGGGAAAATTTGCCGACGCGATTCCCCGCAGCGGCGAGCGGTTCGTCTTCGTCGCGCCATCGAGAGGCAGGGCGGAACGCTCGTCAAGATAGGCCGCCACATGGCTGTGCGGCTTGACATTTTGCCAGTCCAATTCTGCGAACAGCTTGCCACCATGCGGGACAGGATGCCGCCGTTTCCAATAGAAGACGCGGTTGCGATTGTCGAGCGGGACACGCAAACGAAACTGAAAGAGGTCTTCTCAACCTTCGATCCGGTTCCGGTTGAATCGACCTCTGTTTCTTGCGTGTACCAGGCGATTCTCCGGCGGACGGGAGAAAAAGTGGTCATCACCGTCCGGCGACCCGGCATCAATATTGTGTTTGAAGCTGACTACAAAATCCTGGTCTTTCTTTCACGGCTCGCCGAATCCCTTACGCTTATTCCCCCCGGCTACGGCGAAGGCTTCTACCGGGAACTCCGAAAGACACTGACTGACGAATTGGATTTCAGGCGAAACGCGCGCATCGAGGAACTGTTCGGGCGCCGCGCCCGCAAAACGAAGAAACGCTTCTTTGGGAGCCGAAAAATTCATTTTGACCTGTCAACTGAAGAAGTGCTCGTGCGCGAATTTGCATCGGGCATCTGGCTGTGGGAAGTCCTGGCGGCCCTTGAGTACCACGACGAAGCGGGGCTGGCTTACATGCGGCAACTCAATATTGACCCCAGAAAGCTCGCACGTCGGCTGCTGTTTATGCATCATTGGGCTGTCTATGAGCACGTCACATTCCATACCGATCCGCACCCGGCTAACATTGTGGTACGCGCCAACAACACCCTGGTCTTCGTCGATTTTGGAACGAACGGGCACGTCACTAAAGAGCGTCGCGAACTGTTTTCGCGCTTTTATACCTGCCTGGCACAACATGATGTCTGGGGAATGGCACAGGCGACAATCGCCCTGCTGGAACCTTTACCGGCGCGTGACCTGAATTCGCTGGCTAAGGAGATCGAAGCCGCCTACTATGAGCGATTGCTGGCCGTCAAGAGCAAATACTCGCACTGGCATGAGCGGACCAGTGTCGCTATGTGGCTGGCGACTTTCCAGATCAGCCGCGCGCATCGTATTCATGTGCCGATGGACGTATTGAGCTACGTTCGCGCGACATGGTTCTACGATACCCTCGCTGCGCGGCTCTGGCCCGAAATTGATTACTTCAAGGAATTCAAGCGCTATGGGCAGGACGCCCAAAAACGGCAACGACAGCGCAGTATGAAATCGCTGCGTCGGCGGCTGCGCAACGGGCTGCTCACCAATTCGGATTTCGCGACGCTTGAAAAGGCCGGTGCGACCGCTTTAGATTTGCTTTTTCGCTTGCAGCGGCTGCTTGCAGTGCCGTACGATTTCGCTGTGATCACGTTGACCATTGAAAAGTGGGTTGTAACGCTGGGTACGCTGCTCAAATTTGTGTTAGGTGTGACAATCCTCACGGGCCTGAGCCTGGCATTGGTTGCCGGGTTCCGTGCTGCGACAGGGCAAAGTGTCGTGGTTGACGACAGCCTGCAGCAGGTATTCGCCAACAGGCTCTACCAGATAGCCATTGCCGTGTTGGCCTTGCTTAACGTCCGGCTGATCCTGTTCCGGCTCGCCGATAAGACCCGGAAGGAATAGCAAACGTACAATGCGCATATCAGGAATGACGCCACTAAGCGAAAAAGTCAAGGTTACCAAACGTGTCCGACGGGCAATTGGCGACAGCATCTCACGGCAGCAGATGGCGAACCCAGGAGGCGCTCCGACCAGGCTCAGGATCGGGTCGAACGGTAATCGGCGAATTATCGATATTGAGCGGGGGCCAGAAACCCCGCCATCTGCTGGAGAAGATTCCGACAACGTTCTTGGCCCGATCCCCCGACGGACGCAAGTTCACGTCGCGCCAACCGACTCGCCCGGCCTGATCCCAGGGCACGCAAAAGAACACGTCAAGGTCAGCGTTTTTGAGGTAGCTGGCCGTCTGTGGGTCTGGCTCCGCTCCATCGGCGCGTTCGCGTTTGGCACGGCCTGGGATGTCGTTCGTCGCCGCGACTCGGAAGATCGTCGGGCAATCCGGTTGCGACAGATTTTGTTACCCGTCCGCATCTGCGATGAGTTATCGCTGATGCTGGACAGTGTGCCTCCTTTTCCAACTGACCAGGCTATCGAAGTAATCGAGCGAACAACAGGGCAGAAACTTGAAACGATTTTCTCAGCGTTCGACCCAGTGCCGATTGGTTCCGCGTCCATTGCGTGCGTGTATCAGGCGGTGTTGCGCGATTCCGGGGACAAGGTGGCCGTCAAAGTTCGCAGGCCGGGCATCTGGAAGGTATTCGAGGCCGACTTCCGGGTTCTCGACTCGTTAACGAAGTTTGGCGAGTTACTCACGTTCACTCGTCCCGGATATGCAGAAAACTTCCGAACGGAGTTTCGCTCAGTGCTCTCTTCCGAGCTGGATTTCAGACGAGAGGCGCGTTACCAGGAGCTTTTCCTACGCCGGGCCCGCAAAAAGGGCAAAGCCTATTTCACGGCTCCGAAGGTTTGCGCCGCCCTGTCAAACGATGAAGTCCTAGTGATGGAATTCGTGTCAGGCATGTGGCTCTCGGAAGTCCTGGCAGGAGTAGAACGGGGCGATGAGGCCGCGCTGGCCCGCATGAAGGAATTGAATATCGACCCCAAAGTGCTCTCGCGGCGGCTGCTATACGCCAACAATTGGGGCTTGTTCGAACATCTCGCCTTCCATGCCGACCCGCACCCGGCTAACATTGTGGTACGCGCCAACAGCGAACTGGTCTTTATCGACTTCGGCGCGTGCGGCTACGTTAACCGAATACGACGCGAGATGTACGCACGCGTTTACTCGTACTACAAGACTAAAGATACCTGGGGAATGGCGCAGCTTGGCGTTCTTGCCTCCGAACCCCTGCCCCCGATGGATATTAACGCCGTCGTCAGGGATACAGAGGCAGCTTTTCACGAATTGCTCCTGACGATTCAGAGCAAACATTCGTTCTGGTATGAGCGCACCAGCGCCAGTATGTGGATATCGATGCTCCGCATCGTGAGCAAGTACAACATCCCAACGCCAATTGACGTTTTGATGTATGCGCGTTCTACGCTCCTTTATGACACCCTTGCCGCTCGGTTATATCCTCAGCTCAATTATTTCAAGGAGTACGAAGCGTACGGCCGGGACGCCGCCAAGAAGGCGGGAAAGCGGGTTCGCAAAGCCATACGCAGGCGCTTGCTCAACGGCCCAAGCGGATCAGATTTTGAGACGCTAGAAAAAGTGACTTCGGCAGGCAACGTACTGCTGTTCCGGTTGCAGCGCCTGTTCGCTGCGCCTTATGATTTTACGATAGGCATGTACGGCGTGGAAAAGTGGATTTTCATGCTCATGACAATACTGCAATTTGCGGTGCGCGGGGCTATATTGACGGCTCTGGGGATCGCTCTTATCCTCGGAGTTCAAGCACTCACGGGACAAGCGATTTCCGTGTCTATTGCGGCGCGACAGGTGATAACGGTTTGGTGGTATTGGTGCGCGGTTGCGTTGCTTGCGCTCGTCCATCTGCGGCGAATCCGGTTCCGATTGGGCGATAAGATCCCGCAAGAATAAGCGGTATTTCGGGCGAGGTTCCAAATGACCTTGCACCCCACTTAAGTGATCTGACTTTGGACTTTGAAGAGGAGCGGCGAGCACAGATCGACCAGAGTAATGTAATGACGAAAGCACAGCGCTTAATTCCACTAATCAACCATCATAATTCAGGGTTTCTCTCACCGTGAGGGTTGCTGCGTTTTGGGCCGGAATGAGACTCGCTACGATGGCTGCGACGACGACCATTGCCAGCCAGAGCAGCAAGCCTACTGTCGAGAAAGCGACAGTCAGGGGACGCAAAAGGAGACTCATGCCTAACGTGTTAGCAAAAGCGATACTGATTGGTATGGAAAGAGCAGATGCGAACAAGCAACTGATGATCGCAATGCTGATACTTTCACCGATAACCAATTGACGAATGACCCGGCTGCTTGCACCAAGCGCACGCAGGACACCGATTTCACGGGTACGTTCGAACACATTCAGAGCCATTGTACTCGACAACCCAAGAATACCCACGAGCGCGATCAGCCCGGCCATTGTCCACAGCGTTGTGATAACGTTGTCGATCTGGGCTTGCCCTGCGTTCTTGATGTCGGTCAGGGTCTGCGAGGCTGTCACCGTCCAGCCCGCGCGCGCAAGACCATCCAGCAGATCCGTTTGCACGCTAGATACCTGAGCGGGATCACGCTGCGAAGTCCTGATGACGAGCCGGTGCCCTAGAGGCCACGAGCCAGCAAAGGAGACCAGGTCATCCGCATTCGTGTAAGCAATGGGAACCAGCAACCTGGAGCTGACGCCGACGACATGAAACACGCTCTGGTTATTACCGATCTTCAGCGTAATATCCTGCTGCAAGGCATCTTGCCCCAACGATGCAAGCGCTTCGGCATTTACGAACAGGGTATTCTGGTCGCCGGGGAGCAACCACCGCCCTTGCCGTATGAAGGGATGGACCATGTCGCTTGTCGAAGGAACACCAATCAGGTAAACGCTACCGCTCTCCCGACCATCCGAATAAATGCGCTTCGTATAGGTCAGCGGCCAGCTTTCGGCCTCGGTCACATCTGGCAAAGTGTGGGCTTGCTGTTCCACCTGGGGGGCATTATAAGAGCCATCAATATCGATCTCAATATCGTAGTCCCGTTCGGCCTGGATCTCCCGGGCTGCGCTCTGCATGGCTTCCCTAGTCGCCAACACGGCGATGAAAGTAGCCCCACCAAGACTAAGGGCCATCAGCGTGAGAAGCAGCCTTATTTTGCGTCTGAAGACGTTGCGAATAGGCAGGATGAGCGGTACAGACCTATTCTCTAGCCGCAAAAGCAGCCTCTCGACAATGCCCCGGTGCGCTTCCCCTGAGGCGCTGTTGCTGATAGCCTGGCGAATAGTGATACGTGCGCCATAGAGGACCGGAATGAGCGCCCCAAGAATCGGCACTAAAGTCGCGCCGAGTATTTGGATGAGAAGCACCTGCATAGGTAGGTAAATGCTGGTCACCCGAAAATTCATCTGGCGACCAATGAAACCAGCGAGAAAATAAGCGCCAACCATGCTTGCCGGTATCGCCAGACATAAGGCCAAAATCCCCAGAATCAATACCATGACCAGGTATATTCCCACGATCTGCCTGGGAACGCCGCCCACAGCTTTGATCACACCGATTTGACGCACCTGGTGCGCGACGAGCGCAGACATGATGTTGGTGATCAGGAAGCCGCTGAGCAGCAGCGAGAGGAAGCCTGTCACGCTCAGAATGATCAGAATGGTTTGCAGGCTGTCTTCAAGAACCGGCTTGCCCGGCTCCGAAATGGACGTGCCCAGGACAATGCCACCCAAGTCGGTGATGCGCTTATCAACGGCAGTGGTGACACTCTCGATTGGCTCACGCGTCTGGGGATTTCCGGCTACATTGATGTACAGGCGGTTGTAGCCACCGGACGCGCCCAGGTCGCGCAGTGTCTCGAAGGTGATGTAACCGTACACTGAAGGTAGGATACTGGACGGAATTTGATTCGGGTCGTTGACAATTCCCGCAATTTTCAAGTTGTGAGTCACGCCGCCGACAAGCCGCACAGCCAAGTTATCGTTAAGCTGGAGGTTCGCCAGCGACAGGGCCGAGCTTTCGATAAGGATTGTCTGGTCGGGCGGAGGCAGTGGGCCGCCTTGCTCGAGGGTAAGCCGGTTGATGTGCACCTGCTCAAAATCTGGGATAGCTTGTAATTCCAGCGCCGTCCAGTAGCCGGGCGAAAGTTCGATTTTGCCGGTCACAACGCGACGTGCTTCGGCGTCAATTACATCTGGCACCTTCTTTACTTCTGCAAGGAGTGCGTCGTCAAAGGTCGGGAGCATCATGATCGCATGTGCGGCATTGCTCGCCTGATAGCTAGCCAAATATTTTTCGGCGATGATGACTCGTACCGTCACAATTAGTCCGAATGCCATAATGCCGACTGCAATGGCGAGCACGACAACGACAGCCCGCACCTTGTAGAGCAAAATATCGCGCCGTATTTTGCTCCATCGCGGACGGATCATGGCTCGTATTCCAGGAGATCATGCTGACGTTCGAGCATAATCTCCTCAAGCTGCGACTTGAGGGCGGGAGAATTCTCTATCAAGTTGTTGAAGGTTGCGCGATTCACTGTGGCAACGCTCAGGGGAGAGTCCAGCGCAGCGCGGACCGTTGCCATACGTCTCCCCTCGCCGAGTAAAGCCATTTCACCGAAGTATTGCCCCTGCCCCAATTGCTGGATGGGTAATGGGTCGCTTCCGGATCGTTCGAGCAGGATTTCCGCCCTGCCCTGTGTAATGATGAAGAACTCGTCTCCGACTGAGCCTTGCCGTACGACGACCGTGCCAGGCTGGTAGTCTTTGGTCTCGGTATGGCGGGTGACCTCCACAATCTGATCGTGCGTCAGTACGGATAGCGCTCGGACCAGGAACTCGTTAACCACTTCGCCATCCGCAATCAATACCGTGCGATCAACTCTCTTTGCTAGGTCTTCGTCGTGCGTGACCATGATAATAGTTTTGCCGCTTTGGACGAGATGCTGAAACAGTTGGAAAATCGTTTCGGCAGTTTTGCTATCCAGGTTTCCCGTTGGCTCGTCGGCGACAATCAGCGGAGGATTGTTAGCCAGGGCACGAGCAATCGCCACACGCTGCTGCTGACCGCCAGATACTTCGCTTGGCAATTTCCGCGCGGCATCGGCCATACCAACTTGATCAAGCAATTCCATGGCACGTATACGACGCTCACGTGGTTTGAGTGTGTTATTCAAATCCATGGGTAGCACGACGTTTTCTATGA
>WNFM01227465.1_pt5 | contig 10703 bp, 9 predicted proteins | sample 5400271 | NCBI WGS metagenome assembly WNFM01 (sample SAMN13153352, study PRJNA577476) | soil metagenome | isolation source: 60 cm saprolite on Douglas fir-dominated hillslope | place: USA:California | collected 2013-09-17 | reverse complement strand
ATTAAAGGCGGTCCCCCTTAGTAGGGACGGACGGCTGCCCGGGGCCTCCCGGAAGCGGGGTTACGAGCCCCGCCCGCAGGCGCCGCATCCCACCCCGCCAGCATAACGTCTCATGATGACGCCCTCGCGTGGGTGGGACAGCAATAGGTATATAATCGTATAGGAATTAAGTCAAGAGGCTGCAATATACGGCCCATTCTCCGTCATGCCCGGCCATAGCCGTCCGAAGGACGGCGTGCTTTCGCACGCCTATGTGCCGGACATCCACGTCTTTCGTTGGCGCCGGGAAGCAAGGCGCGAATGGCCGGGACAAGCCCGACCATGACGCGGGAGGTTCTTACGCCGCCGCGTCAGCCGTCACGCGCGCGATCTTGGCGAGTTGCTTGCCGATCGCGCGCTGCACCGTTTCAACGTCGTAGCGGTTCTGTAGATTGAGCCAGATCTGCGCCGAGGTGCCGAGCGCCTTGCTCAGGCGCAACGCGGTGTCGGCGGTGATGCCGGTTGACTCGGCCGCGATGCGCTCCACCCGCGTGCGCGGCACGCCCATCGCTTTCGCCAGCGCGCCGGGTGACAGACCGAGCGGAACGAGAAACTCTTCGCGCAGCACTTCGCCGGGATGAAGTGGAGGGAGTTTCTTGGGCTGTGCTTTGGCCATGGTAGTTCTCCTTGATCCGAAATCGGCTAGTGGTAATCCGTGATTTCGACGTCGGCCGGTCCATCCGACGTCCATCGAAAGCAAATCCGGAACTGGTCGTTGACCCGGATCGAGTGTTGTCCCTTGCGGTCGCCACTGAGCGCTTCAAGCCGATTTCCCGGTGGCACTCGCAAGTCGTGCAGGTCGGCGGCAGCATCGAGATAGCCAAGCTTGCGGCGCGCCACCTTGACCAGATCGGCCGGAAAACCCTTCGGGCTCTCACCATGAAAAACGGCTTCGGCGGTTCGATCCTTGAAGCCCTTGATCATGAGGAAATGTATCAATTAATGATACAAGGTCAAGAGCTTTGTATCATTAACTGATACATAACACAGCCTGGCTGGGGTCGGTATCTTTGGTAAAATCATTCTCTGGCCTGCGCTCCGCCGGGCACTGGTCGGGAACTTTTTTCTCCGTTCGCCCGTTAGTCCTACCGCTGGGTTCGCTGAGTTCAATGTCAGCTGAGGAGAAGGGGCGATGCGTCATCTCATTGTATTGGCGACAGGCGTGTTCTTGTTTACGGCGGCCGACCAAGCCGTCGCTGGCCCGTTTGCGCCGGCTGGATTTTCGCGTGCCGGCACTGGCGCGCAGATCGTCCTGGTGCAGACCACGGAAGCAGAAGGCCAAGCGCATCTGGCGCAACCTTGCCGGCTACAAATTCGATGTCACTTGTCCGTTCGCCAGCCGCACCTGCGCCGAAACCGGCAAAGACCGCGACGACGCGCGCGGCAAATGCATATCGCGCAATCCGCTCTGCTGGGTTTCCGACGCCAAATAGCTGAGACTAGCGCGGGCGCCCACATCTTCGACGCTCCAGTCCCGGCCACCGTGATATTTTTATCGGGAGGCGAGGAAGGCCTTGGCCTCAGCTCGTGTGGGGAAAGTGCCCAATGCGCGATAATTGGGGTCGTGTTCAGCGGTTTCAGGCGAGCAGAGCGCGACAAACTTGTCACCCTCCTGCTCAATTACAACCGTCCAGTCGTCGCTCTTATAAGGCGTCATGTGACGCGCGCTGCAGAACGGACAATCGTCATCACACATGGCCGACCATTCATCGAGCCATGTTCCATTGCAACGTTCGCAGAAATAGTGATTACAGAACCAAGCCAATTTCGAATCAATCCTTCTATCGCAAACGGTAGTAGCCGCGCGATAGGAAGTCGAGATAGCCTTGGTCACGGAGAAATTGAAGTTGCTGGCGAATTTTTTGCTTAACGTGTCTGTTGTTCGGATAAATTTGACTTAGTTGACCCTCGAATGCGTAAACCTCGTCCAAATTGAATTCTTTCTTTCCAATAGCTTCGATGCATTTCATCACCTCGATCAACCAGCCTCTCGCTTCGGTGCCTTCTTCCCGGAGGAAAAGCGTCCGCTTCCATTGAGACAGGACGGACTTTTTAGATTGCTCTATTCCGTCACGCACAAAATAGATTTTTCCGGATGCCGGAATTTGATTCAGTAGAATGTTGCAGCCCGTCCAGCCAGCGCGCCGAGCCGTTTCGGCGAGTGGCTTTCGCTTTTCGATAATTTCCCGCACAAAGAAGTGTTTAGGGACGATGAAGACGTTCGTGACGCTTAGTTTTGCTAAATCATAGTTGAGTAACAAAAGATTTGGATTGTTACTCGACGCAAGACGTTCGCACATCGTGCGAAAGGCACCATCAAGCACCTTTGTGCCGAACGCTTTTTTCTGACTCTTGAGTTCGTACTCTTCGGCACAAGAACGACAGATAAAATCTGCAACCGGACGATTAGCCGAAAACTGACTTACTTGTGAATTTCCGCAATTTGGGCAGTAAATCCAATCTTTGACCCAGCGTTCGGTCCAGGCTCGCGCGTTCTGCGAGCCGCTGGAATAGGGGGTCTGCGTTTCCTCGAACCCTAATTTCATAATGTCCCAGGTTACCGAGACTATTTGAATATCGCCTTAAAACGTGGATGCCCGGGTCAAGCCCGGGCATGACAATTGATAGGCACCTACCGCCCCCTTTTCTTAAACCCACCCCGCATTCCCGGCCTTCCCAGCTTGCTGCGCGGACTATCCGGCCGCGCCGGCTTCATTTCATGTGACAATGCGATGCCCATCTCATCGAGATGCGGTTTGTGCGGTCGTTCTGTTGACGACCCGTTTCGCGTTTTTGTCACGGCGCGGCGGATTTTCGAGTCCTGCGCAATCACCACATCGCGTGCGGTCGGATTATCGAGCACCGCCAACTCGGTCTGTCGCAGCCGCTTGATCTCGTCGCGCAGCCGCGCGGCTTCCTCGAAGTCGAGATCGGCAGCGGCCTCGCGCATGCGCGTTTCCAGGTCGGCAATGACCGCTTCCAGATTGTGTCCAATGGTGGCCGCATCGGCGAACTCGCCTTCGCCGGCGGCGCCGGTCGCGATCAGCACGTGGTCGCGCTCGTACACGCTGTTCATGATGTCGTGGATCGAGCGCTTGATGCTTTCCGGTGTAATGCCATTTACGGTGTTGTATTCGACCTGCTTTTCGCGCCGCCGGTTGGTTTCCTCGATGGCGCGTTGCATTGAGCCGGTGACGGCGTCGGCATAGAGGATCACCTTGCCGTCGACGTTGCGAGCGGCGCGGCCGATGGTCTGGATCAGCGACGTTTCGCTGCGCAGGAAGCCTTCCTTGTCAGCGTCGAGGATGGCGACCAGCGCGCATTCCGGAATATCGAGGCCCTCGCGCAGCAGATTGATACCGACCAGCGCATCGAAGGCACCGAGCCTCAGGTCGCGGATGATCTCGATGCGCTCCAGCGTGTCGATATCGCTGTGCATGTAGCGCACGCGAATGCCTTGTTCGTGCAGGTATTCGGTGAGGTCCTCGGCCATGCGCTTGGTCAGCACCGTCACCAGCGAGCGGAAGCCTTTTTGCGCGACCTGCCGCACCTCGCCGACGAGATCGTCGACCTGCATGCGCGCGGGACGAATCTCCACCGGCGGGTCGATCAGCCCGGTCGGGCGGATCACCTGCTCGACGAAAACGCCGCGGGCTTCCTCCATTTCCCACGGGCCGGGCGTTGCGGACACCGCCATCGTCTGCGGCCGCATGGCGTCCCATTCCTCAAAGCGCAGCGGCCGGTTGTCCATGCAGGAGGGCAGGCGGAAGCCGTATTCGGCGAGCGTTGCCTTGCGGCGGAAGTCGCCGCGAAACATGCCGCCGAGTTGCGGCACGGTGACGTGGCTTTCGTCGGTGAAAACCAGCGCATTGTCGGGCACGTATTCGAACAGTGTCGGCGGCGGTTCGCCCGGCTTGCGGCCGGTGAGGTAGCGCGAATAATTCTCGATGCCCGCGCAGGACCCGGTGGCATCCATCATTTCCAGATCGAAGGTCGTGCGTTGTTCGAGCCGCTGCGCTTCGAGCAGCCGGCCGGCGCCATTGAGCTGGTCGAGGCGCTGGCGCAGCTCGTGCTTGATGCCTGCAATCGCCTGAATGAGCGTCGGCCGCGGCGTCACGTAATGCGAGTTAGCGTAGATTTTGACGAAGTCGAGCTCGTCGGTTTTCTGGCCGGTGAGCGGATCCATCTCCTCGATTTTCTCGATCTCGTCGCCGAACAGATGGACGCGCCAGGCGCGGTCTTCGTAGTGCGCCGGAAAAATATCGATCGTGTCGCCACGCACACGGAATGAGCCGCGGAAGAAATCGCCCAGCGTGCGCTTGTATTGCAGCGCGACCAGGTCGGCGAGCAATTGGCGTTGTTCGATCTTGCCGCCCCGCTTCAACGTGAACGTCATCGCCGAATAGGTTTCTACAGATCCGATGCCGTAGATGCATGACACCGAAGCAACGATCACGACGTCGTCGCGTTCGAGCAGCGCGCGTGTCGCCGAATGGCGCATGCGGTCGATCTGCTCGTTGATGGAGGATTCCTTCTCGATATAGGTGTCCGTGCGCGGGACGTAAGCTTCCGGCTGGTAATAGTCGTAGTACGAGACGAAATACTCGACAGCGTTTTCGGGAAAGAATGATTTGAACTCACCATAGAGCTGCGCCGCCAGCGTCTTGTTGGGCGCGAGGATGAGAGCCGGGCGCTGCGTTGCCTCGATCACCTTGGCCATCGTGAAGGTTTTTCCGGAGCCGGTGACGCCGAGCAGCACCTGCGTGCGGTCCTGGCGCTGCACGCCTTCGACCAGGTCCTTGATGGCCTGCGGTTGGTCGCCCTTCGGCTCGAAGTCGGATGCGATCACAAAGCGTTTGCCGCCTTCGGATTTCTCCGGTCGCGGCGGCCGATGCGGCGTCCACGGCACGGTGGAAAATTCCGGCCGGCCGTCGCGCAGCAGCCGTTCGAGCGATTGTTGGCTGGCGATGCCGCCAAAACCGCCGGGCTGCGTCGGCAGGTCGGCGCGGGGCAGGCGATACTTGGGGTCGCTTTTTTCCGGTGCGGGCGCGGCCTCATCGCCCAGGCCCAGCTCCTTCTCCAGCTGCGGATCGAGTCCGGTGATCGGCGAGGCCGTGTAGTCGCGTTGCGGCGCCTCGTTGAACTCCTTTGGCGTGGATTTCCGCGCCTTGTGCGCTTCGGAAAAATCCCGGCGGCGGTCCCACGAATTGTCGGGCGGCGGTTGTAGGCCGCTTTCTTCTCTTTGCCTCTCCCCTGTGGGGAGAGGCCGGCGACGCGTAGCGTCGTCGGGTGAGGGGGCGGGTGACTCGGGAGGTTGGCCCCCCCTCCCCGCTGGGGAGAGGTGACGCGTGTGTGTTGCAATCCCGTGCCGGAACCCATCCCCGCCGTACCCCGGCCAATACCGGGGTTGAGCAGGTTTGCGAGCGCATCCGGCGTCGGCGTGTCGTCCGGGCGCGCGGCCTTGGCGCGCGTCGGCCGCGCCGGATCCTTCTTCGGCAAATTCTTGGAATTCTTGGGCTTGTCGGGATTTTTCGCCATTGCGCCCTGAATATGGGACGAGTCCTGTGGCGAGGAAAGGGCGGGACCGGCGTCGCGAGCCGGTGTTAGATTGCGGCCATAAAAAACCGGGGAGGAAGCGATGCCGGCGGCCAATCTCACGCGACGCACCCTGCTGGCCGGGCTGGCGGCAGCGCCATTTGCGCGTTCAGCCCGCGCGCAGAGTGTGTGGCCCACCAAGCCCGTGCGCGTGATGGTGCCCTATCCGCCGGCCGGTGGCGCCGATACGACCGGACGCATCGTGTTCGGCAAGCTCGGCGAGTTATTCAACCAGAGTTTCGTGGTCGAGAATCGCGGCGGCGCCGGCGGCACCATTGGCGAGGCGGTGGTCGCGAAATCCGAGCCTGACGGCTACACGGTGCTGCACGACGCCACAGCGTTTTCGATCAATTCGGCGCTCTATGCGAGCCTCCCGTTCGATTACAACAAGGACTTCGAGCCGGTCGCGCTCGTTTCGCTGGTGCCGAACATTCTGGTGGTCACGCCGTCGGTGCCGGTGAATACGGTGGCCGAGGTGATCGCCTACGCCAAAGCCTCGCCCGACGGCATCGACATGGCGTCGTCCGGCAACGGCACGCTGCAGCATCTTTCGCTCGAAATGTTCCGGCACCAGACCGGCATCAAAATCAGCCACGTGCCTTATCGTGGCGGCAGCCTTGCGCTCAACGACGTGATGGCGGGGCAGGTGAAATTCTTCTTCGCAAACGGTTCGGCGGCGGCTGCGTTGATCAAGGGCGGCAAGGTCAAAGCGATTGCGCACACCGGCAAAGGCAAGCTCAATAGTTTGCCGGATATTCCGCCTGTGTCGGATACTCTGCCCGGTTTCGAAGCCTATGAATGGAATGGCGTCTTCGTGCCGCACGGGACGCCGGCGCCGATCGTGCAAAAGCTCAATGCCGGCATCAACAATGTGCTGCACGACCCCAACGTCACCACGCGCTTCGAACAACTCAATATCGACATTCGCCCGACCACGCCTGAAGAATTCCGCAGCTTCGTTCAGGACCAGATGGCGCTGTGGAGCAAGGTTGTGAAGGACGCCAATATCCGGCTCGGGTGATGCGCGTCATTCACGAATCACTTTGCGGAGGCCGCGCCACACACTCGCTTCACCTCTCCCATAGGGAGAGGTCGGCGCACGAAGTGCGACGGGTGAGGGGAAGTTGACTATCGAGAGTCACTTGCCCCCTCACCCCAACCCTCTCCCCAACGGGGAGAGGGAGTTCGGCCGTGCGTGCGTCTGTGCCGAAGTCCAATTACAGGACCGATGATCGTGTCTAACGAGCCGCCGCGCATCGCGGGACCTGTGCCGGAGCCGCGCAAGCCGCGTACGCCGCCGCCGCGCGGCGCATGGGACACGCACGCGCATATTTTCGGGCCGGCCGGCAAATTTCCCTTTACGCCGGGCCGCGGCTACACCCCGCCTGACGCTCCCGTCGAGCGTTATGTCGCGCTGCTCGACCATTTCGGCTTTGCGCGCGGCGTGCTGGTGCAGGGCAACGCGCACGGCTTCGACAACCGCGTGTTGCTCGACGCACTGGAACGCTATCCGCAGCGGCTGCGCGGCGTTGCCATCACCGATACGCGTATCGCGCCGGACACATTGCGCGACTGGCACAAGCTCGGCATGCGCGGCTTGCGCTTTCATCTGTTTTCGGACGCGGGAAAGCCCGGTTATGTACGCGGCGTCGGCCTCGATGTGTTCGAGATCTTTCGCCCGGCGATGCGCGAGCTCGGCTGGGTCATACAGGTGTTCTGTGACTGGCGGCTGATGAGCGACCTCGCCCCGACCTTTCGTGACATTTCACGCGAGATGCCGGTGGTCGTCGATCACATGCTGCACATTCCGGCCGCGCGCGGCGTTTCCGATGCGAATTTCCAGGCGCTTTTGCGACTTGTGGGCGACGGACATGTGCACGTGAAGGTTTCCGCGCCCTACCGGTTATCCGACCAATACCCGGACTATCCGGATGCGCGGCCGTTTCACGATGCGTTGCTGCGAGCCAATCCGGAGCGGTTGATATGGGGCACCGACTGGCCGCATCCGTCGATCGCGGCCGAAATCATGCCGGACGACGGGCATTTGCTCGATTTGTTTTTCGCGTGGACGCCGGATGAACAAGCGCGCCGGCACATCCTGGTGGATACGCCGGCGCGGCTGTTTGGCACCTAGGTCAGTTCGTCACCATTTTTTGGTCGGCCAGGTTGAGCGTCACCATGTCGTAGCGTGACTGCGCCAGCGTGCTCGCGCCGACCTGGTGGAATCCAATCACGAGTTCCTTCTCGTCGACGTGGATGCGCAGATAGCCGTAATTGGTGTCGTTGTATTTCTCGAGCCAGAGCTCTTTGGCCGTGATGGCAGCTTTTTTCCACTCCATATAATCGACGCGGCTGCCGGGGTGTGGCTCCTGCGCCGGCTCTCCCTTCTTCGCGCGCACCAGCGGATTGACGTTGTGTCCGCCGTCGCCGCAAACGATGAAGGGCACATCAATTTCGCGCCCGGCGAACTGCATGGTCCGGGTATAGCGCTGATAGTTGTGTGCGTGCGCCGACAGGACGGCATGCGGATAAACGCCTTCTTTCAGGCAAACCTCGTCGATCTGGCTGAGCATAACGACGCTCGGGCTGTGGTTGCCGCCGGCGCCCTTTTTCGGCGGGGCCGTGTAGGTGTAGGGCGGATGATGAACGGCGAGGAGCACGGCGCCTTTGTAGTTCTCGGTTTTGATACGCTTGAGTTGAGCCGAGAGAAAATCCAGCTGGTCGTTCTTGACCACCGGCCACTTGCCATCTTCGTTCGAAATGACGCCGGGGTCCTCCAGCGCGTTGCTGAACAGCCCGATGATCCGCACGAAGGGGGCGTCGAGCGCGAAATAGACGCCCGGTTGGGTCATCGCCGTGCGGTGAAGCGAACGCGCCTCGTTTGTAATGACCGGTTGCTTGGCGCAAAAATTGCGCTGGAATATCGCGAGCGGAGTCTCATTATCCGGCGTGCCCGGAACGACGAACGAATCGTGGTTGCCCGGAATTGCGAAGATCGGAGCGGGGTAATTGCGAAATGCGTCGTAAAACTGATCGTAATAATATTGGGACTCGCCGAAATTGTAGACCACATCACCGAGATGGAAGAGAAATGCGGGACGGTTCGCCTCATCCGACTGGGCGGAATCGAGCGTCACCTGATCGGACACTTTCAGCTCATTGCGGTATTTGCGCTGTTCCGATGCGCCTGAATCGCCACACGAATGGAAAATAATCTTTTTGGCCTTCTTGATCTTCTCGATGACCAGCGGTCCATGATTGCTGCCGTAAGCATCTTGCAGACCGAAGAGCGCATCGGCGGCGGCGCGTGATTTCGGAATCGCGACGACATCCTTCGCCAGGAGTTTCTTGACCTCAGCATAGGTCGCGGTGTCGCTGGGGTGCGCTGTGTCGAAACCGGTCGGACTTGGCAGAACCTCGTCCTCGCTGAAGATGGGCTCGTGGAAAATCGGCTGTGGAAGCGGAGCGTTGTGATGCTTTGCAGGCATGGCGGCGTCTCCATGAAAAGGAAGCCATTAACTCCAAAGTTCAAGACGAAAATATTACACCCTATGGGTGTATCGGTATGTGAGGTAATTCACGCTGGATGCGCCGAAAGGAAGGGTTTTATGCGGCCTTCGTCCACAGCTGCTTCGAGGCGCGCCGGGCGCCATCGGCCAGCGAATGGAGCTTGAGCCAGACGATCTTGGTGTCGACCTGCACGCGCCCGGCAAATGTTCCGAAGCCGCAATCGACGCCGGCCATGACATTCTCGCGGCCGACCACCGCGGCGAAATTCAGAATGCGGTCGGCGACTACCTCCGGATGCTCGACGATGTTGGAGGTAGAATCGATCACGCCAGGAATGATCTTCTTACCGGCAGGCAGCTTCACGTCACGCCAGATTTTCCATTCGTGCTCGTGGCGCGCATTGGCGGCCGGGAAAGACACCGCGTGCGGCCGTGCCGACAACACGATGTCGACGATGTCTTTGAAATCGACGTCGGTGTGGTGCGGCGCCATGGTCGAACCCCAACACACATGCATGCGCAATCTTTCGGGCGGAAGATCGCGCACTGAGTGGTTGAGCGCGGCAACATTGGTCGCGATGATCTTGCGATAGTCGGCGAGCGGCAGGTCGAGATAAACCATGTGCCGCAGCATCGCGAGATCCGGGCAATCGAGTTGCAGGATGAAACCGGCTTCAACGATCGCCTGATACTCGCGCCGCATCACGTCCGCGAGCGCGTAAATGTAGGCCTCGTCGTTCGGGTAGTGGTTGTTCTTCAGATAGCGCGCGATTTGCCCGGGCGAGGGCGAGGTCATGAAAATGTCTTCCGCCTTCGCGCCCTGCATGGCGGCCTTGGCGAGGTCGATGTCGGCCTGCGCCGCGGGCCAGTCCTTCCAGTCGACGGGGCCCGAGCAGGCGGGGCGATGCTGGAAGGGCGAGGCGAAGAATTTAAGCTGCGCGGCGAGTTCGGGAAACTCTTCGTCGCCGGTGCCGAGCGGAGGCGAGCTGGGCCCCTCGTAGCCGGTGAGCCGGCGCATGACGTGCACGGTGTAGTCGGTGCGGCCCTGTTCGCCGTCATTGACGATGTCGATGCCGCATTCGATTTGTTTGTTTACGACATGCTCCACCGCTTCACGGACGGCGGCCTGCAATTCGCCTTTGCGTGCCCCGGGTTTTCGCTCTTCGGCGAGCAGAAGCTCGACCACCTTGGCCGTGCGCGGCAGGCTGCCGGTGTGGGTCGTGAGGATACGGTTGTTGCCGGGGGTCATTGCTGGGCCATTTTGCCCGCTCGTCCCCGTACCCGGGTCCGGCTTCGCCGGCCCGAGTACAAGCTCCAGCGGGGACCCAGAGCAAAATCCACCAGCATTGTGATTGTGGCCTCTGGATTCCCGCGTGCGCGGGAATGAGCGGATTGTGGATCTGCGCACATCACCTCAAAACCCGCGTATCACCTCGACGACGTGCTCGACATTCGGCGGGACTGAGAAGCAGTGGCCGACCAGCTTGCGCCACTCCTGAAAATCGGCGGATTCGCGGAAATCCTTGGTGTGGTTTTCCAGCGTCTCCCATTGCACGAACA